>JAAUXZ010040587.1_pt1 | contig 15701 bp, 14 predicted proteins | sample 7278131 | NCBI WGS metagenome assembly JAAUXZ01 (sample SAMN14350119, study PRJNA611818) | marine sediment metagenome | isolation source: surface marine sediment (3m) | place: French Polynesia: Moorea | collected 2018-08
CTGCCTCGGAACGGAAACAGGGGGTATGAGCCACCCATTTGCGCGGCATATCGTCAGCTTCGATGATCTGATCCCGCACCAGGTTGGTAATCGGCACTTCGGCGGTAGGGATCAAATAGTACTCCGACTCGCCGCAAAGCTTGAACAGATCCTCTTCGAATTTAGGTAACTGACCGGTGCCGCGCAGGCTGTGGCTGTTTACCATGTACGGGACATAGGCTTCGGTGTAGCCGTGCTCACGGGTATGGGTGTCGAGCATGAATTGAATCAAGGCGCGATGCAGCCGTGCCAGGGGTCCGGCCATCACCGTAAATCGGGAACCGGTCAAGCGGGCCGCCGCCTCGAAATCGAGACTCCCCTTGGCTTCACCGAGAGCAACATGGTCCCTGGGCTCGAAAGCAAACGTCGGCGGTTCGCCCCAGCGACGCTCCTCCCGGTTGTCCGCTTCGTCCCGCCCGTCCGGCACCGAAGCGTGAGGGATATTGGGAATCCCCAGACTGATCTCACTGATCGCCTCCTGCACCTCACTCAGCGCCTCCTGCAACCCCTTCAGCTTGTCCCCCAGCTCCGCGACCTCTGCCAGCAGGGGCTGAATATCCTCGCCTGCCGCCTTTGCCTTGCCGATGGACTTGGAGCGGCCGTTGCGTTCGTTCTGCAGCTCCTGGGACTGGACTTGCAGTTCCTTGCGCCGAGCTTCCAAATTCGCGAACCGCTCCATATCGAGCCGATAACCCCGGCGCGCGAGCTTTGCAGCAGTAGTCTCCAAGTCATTTCTTAACAGACGGGGGTCCAGCATTTTGTCATTCACCCATATTAACTTTGGCGGGCCAACTGACGATATGGCCCGGTTCAACGATACGATGCAGATCTTCGATCACCTTCTCTGCCTTCTCCGGGCGATCGAAAAATTCAATCACCAGGGGCAAATCCAGCGAGACATCCAACAGGGACGACTCGTGAGTCTTGCCCGACTTGCCAAATCCCGCGATGCCCCGGAAGGCGGTCACCCCGCACACCTTCTCCTCATTGTGCAGCAGATCGAGCAACAGGCGGAACTGATGATCTCCCTCGGTCAAATAGACCCGCACCAAGGTCACATCGGCTGTGTTCATATTTGCCTCCCGAGCAGAATGCCGAACCAACAGGCCAGCACACAGGCCACCACGCTGAGCAACATGTTGAGCCCCGCTTTGAAGTACTCCGTCTGTTCGATCAGATTCAAGGTCTCGATAGAAAAGGTGGAGAAGGTCGTGAAGGCACCGAGAAAACCCACCAGCAATGCCGCCCGCAGCTCAGGTATGGCGGTCATGCGATCGAGGAGCAGCACATACAGAAACCCCATGACCAGAGAACCCAGCAGATTCACCGCCAGGGTGCCGAACGGGAAGGAGCGGCCCAGCAGGTGATACACCCCGGTGGATACCCAGAAGCGCAACAAAGCGCCGGCTGCGCCTCCAGCGGCAATGGCTATAATTTGCGTCATGTCATTGCGCCAGAGGCCTGAATGTCACTTTCTGCCAAAATATTCAATGGGCAGTAAAGTGACACATTTGGCGATGCTTTCCAACCTTATTTGAAAAGGCTTGCGGCATACTCAGCCAGCGGCTTGGGTATGAGGTCCTCTGGATGCTCCAGGCTCCATGACATGACCTTGCTCGTCCCGCCCAGTTCGGCACTATCAAGCACCATGCCGCTGAGGACGTCAACAATGCTCAGCTTGATAGTCGCGACATCCGGACGGCCCGACCAGCCGGTGTTCCGGTCTTCCCAATGTACTATCTCCGGATAGATCAGATAATCGCTCGCCTGAGCTTTGGCACTCTCCAAGGCGTTCTTGAGGGTTTCGCGCTTGGTGGCGATGGTGGTTTCTCTGACATACCCTTGAAAGGCCTTGTCCACCTCCAGGGCTACAGTCTTGCCCGACCCCGTGTAGACGATCGAACCATATTGACCGTCACGGGGTAGCGCAATGTAGACGGCTGCATCCTGAGAAATGGCAGAACCGGAACCTTCATATCTGACAAGCTTGTGGGTATCTGAGCACCCAACCAGCAACAATAGCAGCAAAAGAGTAAACGGTTTGATCAAGGTATTCATATCCCTGCCCCCTGTTCTTCAACATGCCCACAGAACATTGCTCCTTTCGCTCTATTTTACTCCACCCGGCTGCGCTTCTTCATTGAGCTTTTGCAGACGGGCGAGCTTTTCCGCGATCTTGATCTCCAATCCCCGATCAACCGGATAGTAGAACAGACGTCCCGCAAGCTCATCCGGCAGGTAGGTCTCCCCGGCGGCAAAGCCCCCAGGTTCATCATGGGCATAACGGTAGGCTTTACCGTAGTTCAGCTCCTTCATCAATTGGGTGGGAGCATTGCGCAAGTGAAGCGGCACATCCAACGAACCCGAGGCCCTGGCCTCCGCCAGGGCATGCTGCCAGGCGGTATAGACTGCATTGCTCTTGGCTGCACAGGCCAGATAGACCACCGCCTGGGCAATGGCCAGTTCCCCTTCCGGGCTGCCCAGGCGTTCCTGGGTAGCCCAAGCGTCGAGGGCGATCCGCAGGGCGCGGGGATCGGCATTACCGATGTCCTCCGTGGCCATGCGCACCACCCGGCGGGCCAGGTAGAGCGGATCACAGCCCCCGTCGATCATGCGGGCCAGCCAGTACAGGGCTGCATCCGGGGCGGAGCCGCGCACCGATTTGTGCAGGGCGGAGACCTGGTCGTAGAAGGCCTCACCGCCCTTGTCGAAACGCCGCAGGGTGCCGCCGGCCACCTCTTCGATCACCGCGCGGGTGATCTCCTGAGCTTCGCTGAGATCGGCGGCGATCTCCAGTAGATTGAGCGCCCGACGGGCGTCACCATCCGCCGCCTCGGCCAGCAGGCTGCAAGTATCCTGATTCATTTGCAGGTGACGCTCACCGAGGCCGCGCTCGACATCTGCGAGGGCCAGGCGAATGATCTGCTCGATGTTTTCCTGGGTCAGTGCTTTCAGGACGTAGGTACGTGCGCGGGACAGCAGGGCGTTGTTCAGCTCGAAAGAGGGGTTCTCCGTGGTCGCGCCGATAAAGACCACTGTGCCGTCTTCCACATGGGGCAGAAAGGCGTCCTGTTGGGATTTGTTGAAACGGTGCACCTCGTCGATGAAGAGCACCGTAGGCCGGCCCTCCTGCTGTTTAATCAACCGCGCCTGTGTAACCGCCGCACGGATGTCCTTGACCCCGGAAAGCACTGCGGAGAGGCTGAGAAAATGGGCACCCGAATGCCGGGCTATGACGCTGGCCAGGGTGGTCTTGCCGGTACCGGGTGGGCCCCAGAAGACCATCGAGTGGAGCCGATCCTCCTCGATGGCCCGGCGCAACGGCTTGCCGGGGGTGACGATATGGGCCTGGCCAACAAACTCATCCAGGCTCCGCGGGCGCATGCGATCCGCCAGAGGACGGGTCTCGCTGGAGGGCGCCTCGTCGAACAGATCCCCGGGATTCATCTGACGGATCAGAGGTCGCCGATCAGGTCGATCTGCGGTGGCGGCTCGAAGTCGAACATCGCCTCATCCAGGCTCGGGTTGCGCTGCATGTTGGTGAAGACGAAGCGTGTGGTCTGACCGAAATTGTCCGACATTTCCATGCGCAGCAGTCGATCGCCCGCCAAGGCGAGACGCACCCGGTTGAATTGGGCATCCTTGTCCCGTGGGATCAGTTCCACCCAGTCCAGCCCCGCTTCCTCTTGCAGGGCTTTGATCTCGAAATGCTGGTCCAGCGGGCCCGTGGTACTCAACAACTGTGCGGGAGTCCCCTCCAAGGCGGCCTTTTGACTGCGATGCGAGACCTGTTCCAGCTCTCTATCGTAGAGCCAGATGCGTTTGCCGTCCGCGACGATCAATTGATCGTTGGGCGGATCGTACTCCCAGCGCAGTTGCCCGGGGCGCTTCAGGTAGAAGGTACCGCTGCTGAAAAAGACCCCCCCCTCCTGGGGCTGCTCCAGGGTCTGCCGGAAATCCGCTTGCAGGGTAGTCAGGCCGAGTAGAAAATTCTGCAACATTCCCTTGGCATCCGCCGCCGCCAGGCTGACGGGCAGCAGGGTGAGCAAGGTGAAAAAAACACGTACTCTCTTGATCACTATTGGTTTTCCTGTCGGTAGATTGATGGGATCAGATCCCAAGGTTTTGCGGCAGATGGACGGCTCATCCGCAACCCGGACAACCAGTCAGTGAGTATTCAGTCCTGTGGCGGCGGTGCGATAACCTCTCGGCTGCCATTGGTCTCTGCCGCCCCCACGATACCGGTGCGTTCCATCTCCTCGATCATGCGTGCCGCCCGGTTGTAACCGATCTTCAGACGTCTTTGCACGCCGGAGATGGAGGCCCGACGAGTCTCGGTGACGATGCGCACCGCTTCGTCGTACAGCGGATCACTGTTCTCCACATCCTCCGACTCCACCGGGAAGCCGGGCACCGACTCGATGGCCTCCTGCACGATCTCTTCCAGATAGGCCGGCTCGCCGGTGGCCTTGAGGTGTTTCACCACTCGGTGCACCTCATTGTCGTCCACGAACGCTCCGTGCACCCGCTGCGGAATGTTACTGCCCGGCCCCAGATACAGCATGTCGCCGTGTCCCAGCAGATGCTCGGCGCCCATCTGATCGAGGATGGTTCGAGAATCGATGCGGGAGCTGACCTGGAAGGCCACCCGGGTCGGGATATTGGCCTTGATCAGACCGGTGATCACGTCCACCGAGGGGCGCTGGGTGGCGAGGATCAGATGGATGCCGGAGGCGCGGGCCTTCTGGGCCAGGCGGGCGATCAGCTCCTCCACCTTCTTGCGGGCCACCATCATCATGTCCGCCAACTCGTCGATAATGACCACGATATAGGGCAGAGGTTCCAGGGTCGGGTGGGCCATGGCCTCGATGATCGCATCTGATTCCGGCTGAAAGGTCGGGTCCTTGAGGGGCTCGCCCTGCTTGATCGCCTCCTTCACCTTGCGATTGTACCCCGTGATGTTGCGCACCCCCAGGGCGGCCATCAATTTGTAACGGCGTTCCATCTCACCGACACACCAGCGCAGGGCGTTGCCCGCCTCCTGCATGTCGGTGACCACCGGGGTGAGCAGATGGGGAATCCCCTCGTAGACCGACAGCTCGAGCATCTTTGGGTCGACCATGATCATGCGGACTTCGTCCGGCTTGGCCTTGTAGAGCAAACTGAGGATCATCGCGTTGATCGCCACCGACTTGCCCGAACCGGTGGTGCCAGCGATCAGCGCATGGGGCATGCGCCCCAGATCGGCACACATGGGATTACCGGCGATATCCTTGCCCAAGGCCAGGGTAAGGACCGACTTGGCGGCTTCGTAGACCTCGGACTGCAACACCTCGCTGAGAAACACCATCTCCCGATATTCGTTGGGGATCTCCAGACCGATCACCGATTTGCCGGGGATCACCTCAACCACCCGCACCGCGATGGTGGACAGGGCCCGGGCCAGATCCTTGGCCAGACTGGTGATCTTGCTCACCTTGGTGCCGGCCGCCAGTTGCAGCTCGAACAGGGTCACCACCGGCCCCGGGTGCACCGCCACCACCTGTACCTCGATACCGAAATCGGCGAACTTCAGCTCCACCTGGCGTGACATGGCCTGCAGGGCCTCTTCTGAATAGCGTTGGACCGTCTGCTTGGCCGGATCCAGCAGTGCCAACGGCGGCAGAATGCTGTTGGGATCCGCATCGAACAGGGGCACCTGCCGCTCCTTGTCCGCCCGGGCGCTGAGTTTCGGGGCATTGATCACCGGCTCGATCTTGGGCTGCTTGCGCCTTTTGGTACGCTTCTGCTCCCGCTTCACCAGTTTGATGCGCTCCTCGCGGGCCTTTTTCGCCGCCAACCGTTCCCGCACCTGGCTGATCAGAGAGACCATCCAGCGGTAACCGCCCAGCACCAGGCCGCCGATTACATCCATCACGGTAAACCAGGAGACCCCGGTGAACAGGGTGAAACCACTCAGAAACAGGGCGAGCAGAAACAGACTGCTGCCGGAGCGATTGAAACCGGACTCTAAAAAGTCACCCAGTGAGTTGCCGAGAATACCCCCCGCGCCGGCCGGTAGACCCTGTCTGGCCTGATAGGTATAGAGCGCGGCCAGGGCACAACCGGATGCCAGGGTGATGAAGAACCCCAGCCAGCGCACCAGTACCAGATTGATGTTCACCGTATCGTCCGGATTGCGCCGCCTGAAGACCAACAGGGCGCTCCAGCTCAACATGACCGGAAACAGATAGGCGAAAAAGCCGAACAGGTTGAAGAACACATCCGAGAACCAGGCGCCGACCGGCCCTCCCGAGTTGACCACCTCTCGGGTCGGTCCCAGATAGGAGAAACCCGGGTCGTCCGGATAGTAGGTGTAGAGAGACAGCAACAGGTAGCCGCTCAAACAGAACAGGCTCCACATGATGCCTTCCCGCATGGCATGGGTGACGTGGGCCTGAAAGGCGCTCTGTTCTGTGGAGGTCTGTGATTTCGCCTGCAAGAGACTAGCCATTACTACAATATAATTAGTTTGTTAGGATAATTTATTATTGTAGTTTCAAGAATACTGTTCACGCAAGGCAGGATAGACGATTTGGCCGTCTGCGACATTGACCGCCTGTGCAAGCTGCGGATGTTCCCGCCAACCCCCGGCGCTCAGGGCATGCAGATAGGGTATCATCGCCGCCGACAGGGCCTGTGAAGCACTGCGTGGCACCGCCCCTGGCATGTTGGTGACCGCGAAGTGAATCACTCCCTCTTCCTCATAGGTGGGCGTACTGTAGTCGGTGGGACGGGTGGTTTCGATACATCCGCCTTGATCCACAGAGATATCGACAATCACGCTACCCGGCTGCATTCTGGCCACCAGATCCCGCGAGACCAGCTTGGGCGCCTTGGCGCCCCGAATCAGGACCGCCCCGACCAACAGGTCCGCCTTCGCCACCGCCTTGGCCAGGCTCTCAGCATAAGGATAAAGCGCTGTGACATGGCTGCCCAGCTCCCGTAACTGCAACATACTATCGCGCTGGCGGTCGAACACGGTGACCTGCGCACCCAAGGCGGCGGCGACCCGCGCTGCATTGCCGCCGGCCTGCCCTCCGCCGAGAATCACCACCTTGCCCCGCGGTGCCGCAGGCAAACCGCCGAGCAGGATGCCCTTGCCGCCGGCCGGTCGGTGCAGCAGATTGGCGCCGATCATCACCGATAGCCGGCCCGCGATATCACTCATGGGCGCAAGGATCGGTAATCCGGACGCATCGGCCAGGGTCTCGAAGGCGATGCCGGTCGCGCCGGATGCCAACAGCTGCCGGGTCAGGGTCTCATTGGCCGCCAGGTGCAGAAAACAAAACAACAGCTGATCGCGGGACAGCATCTCCGGTTCCGGACCATAAGGTTCTTTGACCTTGACGACCAGCTCCGCCCGCTCATAGACCGCAGCTGCGTCCGGTAACAACTCCACCCCCAACTGCCGATAACGCTCATCCGAATAGCCGCTGGCGACGCCTGCGCCGGTCTCGAGCATGACCTGGTGTCCGGCCCGCACGAAATCGGCACAGGCCTCGGGCACCAGTCCAACCCGACCCTCCAACGGCTTGATCTCTTTAGGAATACCTATCCGCATCTGTGTTTACCTTTACCCCCGACCTTGCATTCCGTACTATCTCCGCGTTTAGTGTGCGGCTTGAATATTAGCGATTCGTCACCATCTTCGACAAAATTCGAATACCAGGCCCGTTCTGCCGGATTGGCGTTTCAGGCCATATCCCACACGGGGACCCAACACTCTGGAGTAAGTATACATGAGCGAAACCAAGCATTGCCGTCTGTTGATACTGGGCTCAGGTCCGGCAGGCTATACCGCCGCTGTTTATGCGGCCCGTGCGAACCTGCAACCCGTACTGGTCACCGGCATGGAACAGGGGGGACAGCTGATGACCACCACCGATGTGGACAACTGGCCGGGGGATAATGAGGGTGTGCAGGGCCCTGATCTGATGGAGCGAATGCGCAAACACGCGGAACGCTTCGATACCGAAATCATCTTCGACCATATCAGCCAGGCGGACTTGAGTGAACGGCCCTTCAAGCTGATTGGTGACCAGTTTGAATACACCTGTGATGCACTGATCATCTGCACCGGGGCATCGGCACGCTATCTGGGCATGGACTCGGAGCAGGCCTACCGGGGCCGCGGCGTCTCAGCCTGCGCGACCTGTGACGGCTTTTTCTATAAGAATCAGAAGGTCGCGGTCATCGGCGGTGGCAACACCGCCGTGGAAGAGGCGCTGTACCTGTCGAACATCGCCTCTGAGGTGGTGGTGGTTCACCGTCGCGATGAGTTTCGTTCAGAGAAGATCCTCTCCGATCAACTGAGAAAGAAGGCCGCCGAAGGCAACATCACCCTGGAGCTCGACCAGGTGTTGGATGAAGTGTTGGGAGATGAATCCGGCGTGACCGGCATCCGCATCAAGAACGTCAAGGACGACAGCACCCAGGAAATCGACCTGATGGGGGTATTCATCGCCATCGGCCACAGTCCCAATACCGGTCTGTTCGAGGACCAACTGGAGATGACCAACGGCTACTTGAAGGTCCAGGGCGGTCTCGAAGGCAACGCCACCCAGACCAGCCTTCCCGGCGTGTTTGCGGCGGGCGACGTGATGGATCATGTCTACCGGCAGGCCATCACCTCGGCCGGTACCGGCTGTCAGGCCGCGTTGGACGCCGAGCGGTTTCTCGATGCCTTGGAGGATCAGGCCGGTTAAACCATTTGCGGCTGACCGGGACCCGCCCGGTCAGCCCCGCTCTTTGGCTATCTGCCCCAGCACATAGGCGCAAAGCAGCAGTTGGTGAAACCGGTTCAGTCCCTTGAATTGGATGCCATGGATGTAACTCTTCTGCTTCCCCTCAGCCGTTGATTCGCGAATATTGCGAATCGCACCGAGCACCTGCAACTGATCGTTACTCCCACAGACTTCCAGGGTGAGACTTATCTGCAGGGTGGCCTCGACCGCTCCCAAGGCCGTGTCGGACACCAGTTGACAGCCGGTGCTACTGAGATCGTTGAGGTCGAGGCTGAGCCTGTGTCTTTGCGCTTCCGGCACGCTGAGGTTGCTGACCTGGGCCCTGAGCCTGGTGGGCACACGTGGGGCATTCCGCACTACCGCGCTCGCCACTTCTTCCGGATAACTTAGGTGCAGGTGGGGATAGGGTTTGGAGAAGACCGCCAGGACCTTGGCCACGAAACCAAAGATATTACTGCCCTGAAGCAGCCGGACAGTGAATGCGTGTCCCTCTCTGACCAGAATGGCCTTGCCTTGTTTGCCGGGCGTGGTGATGACCAGGCTCTGGCCAGGCACATAACCCACCAATTTGACGGCATAACGTTCCGGATTTTCACTGGGTGGCGCATGCTGCAACTGCAACACATCGCCGATCAACAGTTTTTTGACGGGATCGGGCACTGGCAGCCTCCATTGACAACGATCAGCACTCTGGCTCGTGACAGACCCGCATCGTACGAACCAAATGAACTGCAACCCGGGTCTGAACAGGATAGAATTTTAAATACGATCTCAGGATAACTCTACAACCCATGATTTTCAGGCTCAATGAGGATCCCTACTCCCCATTTCCGGACGTAGCCTTAGCGGAAACCGAACCCAACGGCCTGCTCGCGCTGGGTGGTGACCTCTCCCCAGAGCGCCTGATCAATGCCTACCGACACGGCATTTTCCCCTGGTTCAGTGAAAACGAACCCATCCTCTGGTGGTCACCCGATCCGAGAACCGTGCTCTATCCAACGAAGATCCGGATCTCTCGCAGTCTGCGCAAGACGTTGCGTAAGGGTATCTTCCGGGTCTCGTTCGACAATGCCTTCGCACAGGTCATCACGGCCTGCTCCCAACCCCGCAAAGACGCTCCGGGTACCTGGCTGGTACCGGAGATGATCGAGGCCTACCTGCAGCTCCATGCCCTCGACCTGGCCCATTCGGTAGAGGTCTGGCAGGAAAACCGGCTCATCGGCGGCCTCTATGGGGTGGCGATCGGTGGGGTGTTCTATGGTGAATCCATGTTCAGCCGGGTCTCCGACAGCTCGAAGGTGGCCTTGGTTCAGCTTTGCTCTCATCTGCTCGAACGCGGTTTCCGCCTGATTGACTGCCAGGTGTATACCGAGCATTTGATCAGTCTGGGCGCCGAAGAGATACCCAGAGAACGGTTTTGCGGGCATCTGGACGACTGGTGTACCCTTCCCGTAAACCCAGGATCATGGTCGGTCGATAGGGCTGAGACAATCACTCGTGGATAATTCTGGATTCGAAAGGGCTTCTTCTTATGCGCTCTACATGAGCCAGGAGCACGACTGTTCCTATCTTACCGAACAAGCGGCACGCACCCTGTTCCTCGACCCCGCCGTCAGGGTCAATCCACAACTCTATCAACTGCTCATCGACAGGGGCTTTCGACGCAGCGGTCGGTATCTCTACCAACCCGCCTGTCCGTATTGTGAGGCCTGTATCTCATTGCGGATCCCGGTCGTGGATTTCACGCCCAATCGCAGCCAGCGCAGAAACTGGAAGGCGAACCGGGAAAACCTAGAAATCATCTCTCAGCCGGCGGTCTTTTCCCCAGCTCATTTCGAGCTCTATAAGCAATACCAGTCAGCCCGCCATACGGATGGCGCCATGGCCTGCAGCGAACCCGAACAATATATGCAGTTTCTGAGCTGCGACTGGGCGGATACCCGTTTCTACGAATTTCATCTGAACCATAAGTTGGTTGCCGTGGTGGTTACCGACTATCTGCCCCGGGGCCTCTCTTCCATCTATACCTTCTTCGATCCTGACTTGTCGAGCCGCGGACTGGGGGTGTATGCCCTCCTGTGGCAGATACAGCATGCCCTGGAACTGGGTAAGCAATGGGTCTACCCTGGCTTCTGGGTCGAAGGTTCCAACAAGATGAACTACAAGTCCGCTTACCGCCCTCTGGAAGCCTGGAACGGTAAGGGCTGGCAAAGATTCGAACGAAACGAACCGCTCCACCTGTAAAACTCTCCTACCAGCCTCTCCCACCATGCCTGGTGACTGTTGGTACTGTCACCGATATCGCACCCTGACAAAACACCCCCGGTAATCAGATCCCGCTGGCCATCTTCGCCGGCAGTAAAACTTTGTCCGGCATTCGAGTATAATCCGTCGACTTTTTTCCGGTGGGATCATCCGTTGGGTTGAAGATGCCATCCGGGGCGGTTACCGGCATGGCCGCCGACATTCACCCGGGGTGAGACGGCTTGAGTTTGATGAAGATAAAGGTCAGTGAATTAATCGTCAGATACCTGGAACTCCTGGGCATCGAGTGCATCTTCGGGATGCCGGGTGCGCATATCCTGCCGGTCTATGACGCCCTCTACGCTTCGGATATTCAGGCAGTCCTCGCCAAACACGAACAGGGTGCAGCGTTCATGGCAGGGGGATACAGCAAGGCCTCAGGCAAGATCGCCGCCTGTATCGCAACCGCCGGACCGGGGGCGACCAATCTGATCACCGGTATCGCCAATGCGTACGCCGACAAGCAACCCGTCGTCGTCATCACCGGCGAGGCCCCCACCTATATCTTCGGCAAAGGCGGCCTGCAGGAGAGTTCGGGAGAGGGCGGCAGCTTCGATCAGGTCGACCTGTTCAGGCACATTACCCGCTACAGCAAGACCCTGGAGAGAACCGACTACCTGCCGCAGGTACTGATTCAGGCGAGTAAGGCCTTGCTCGCCAGCGAACCGGGCCCGGTGCTGTTGAGCATCCCGTTCAATGTGCAGAAGGAACTGGTGGATGAACAGGTGCTCGATGAGATTCGGCGCGCTCAACGCCCGCTCCCTGCGTACCAACATGACACCGAGGCAGACAGGCTTGCCAAACTCATTCTCGATGCCAACCAGCCGGTGATCATCGCCGGTTACGGCTGTATTCGTTCCGGCGCCCAGGCAGAGATCAGCGAATTGAGTGAATTGCTGCAGATACCGGTGGCCACCAGCCTCAAGGGCAAGGGGGTGCTCAGCGAGCATTCCCCGCTGTCGCTGGGCAGCATCGGGGTCACCTCCAGCGGTCAGGCCTACAAATACATCACCGAAAAATCGGATCTGCTGATCGTGCTGGGGGCCGGGTTCAACGAACGCACCAGCTATCTGTGGGACCAGACGCTGCTGAGCGGGCGGAAAATCGTCCAGGTGGACCTGGATGCGCAGCAGCTGGATAAGGTCTACGGAACCGATCTGGCCATCAGTGGTGATATCAAATCCCTCCTCACCGGTTTGCTGAAGCGACTGCGCCCGCTCGCCGGTAAACGGAGACCTCTACCGGGATCGGCAACGACCCTCAGCGCAGTGGAGGATAACTCGAATGGCGACTATTCTATCTTCAAGTCGGGTTTTGCGGTCGCAGCGGCCTTCTTCAGCAGATTGTCGGAGGCCTTTCCGAATGATACCGTTGTATTCGACGACAACATCATCTTTGCGCAAAACTTCTATCTGGTCGCCAGCGGCAACCGCTACTACCCCAATTCTGGGATCTCCTCTCTGGGCCATGCGATTCCCGCAGCCATCGGCGCCCAGTTCGCTGAGCCGCGGCCGACCTTCGCGATTCTGGGTGACGGCGGTTTTCAGATGTGCTGTATGGAGATCATGACCGCGGTCAACTACACCAAGCCACTGAACATCGTCGTGTTCAACAATGGCACCATGGGGCTGATCCGTAAGAATCAACATCAGCTCTATCAACAACGCTTCATCAACTGCGACTTCATCAATCCGGACTACGGCCATCTCGCCCGCGCTTTCGGTATCCACTACAAAAAGGTCAGGTCCGTCAGCGATCTCGATGATCTGTTCGAGCACTATGACCTGCGGGATTCGATCAATCTCATCGATATCGCGATCGATAAGGATGCCTTTCCGAACTACTCATCCAAACGGTAAATCGAGAGCTCCTGCATCCATGACAGGCACCCGGCACACGGCTCTCGAGCAATTCTTCGCAGCATACGGACAGCACCCAGGCGTCCCGCAACTGCAATCCTGTTGGTCGAAACTGCAGGCCGGACCTGCTCGAAACGGTCCCGCTGGAGACCCTATCGAACTCTATGCATCAGCCACCGAGCTCCTCGAAGCAGCCTTGTGGCAAGCGGGCTGCCCGGATTCCGCACTCGCACTCAGCCAGCGCCTCTACCGCGAGATGGAGGCCCTGATCTCGCAAAACGGCGATGATAGGCGTTTCAGTTTCATCGTCGTCATACCGCTGGCCGATCGACCACAACACCTGAAGAGCTGCCTGAACAGCCTGCTGGAACTCTGTCGAACCTATCGGTATGGCGGATGGACCGACGGCCATTGCCCAAAGCTCAAGGTGTTGGTTGCTGATGACAGCCAGGCTGCCGAAAACATCGAACGCCATCGGCAGCTCCTGGAAGACTTCAGCGATCGGGGTATCGAGACCCACTATTTCGGACAGGCCGAGCAGCTACAGCAGCTCGGCCGCCTGCCTAGGGAGCGGAAACAGGGCCTCTCGCGGATCATCGGTGATCACCCGTCCTCGGCCTTTCATCACAAGGGCGCCTCGATCACCCGTAACATCACCTTGTTGAAATTGCTGGAAATGGCGCAAAACGCCGACCACTGTCTCTTCTGGTTTCTGGACAGCGACCAGGAATTCCAGGTCAACACCGCCGCGACGAACAGAAGCGTGCAGGCCATCAACTATTTTCATCATCTCGATCGAATCTTCTCGACAACCGATTGCCGGATTCTGACCGGTAAAGTGGTCGGAGACCCACCGGTGTCTCCGGCAGTGATGGCCGGCAATTTTCTCCAAGACGTGACGGAATTTCTGGCCGAGATGGCCCGACAGGATCCGCAGCAGACATGCCGATTTCACGCTCAGGCAGACCGACAGGAAGCTGAAGCCGCTTATCACGATCTGGCCACCCTGTTCGGATTCCAACCGACCGCCAAGCCGTTTGAGTACCCATGCAGACTCGCCCTGGAGCATGATCATGCCCGGTGCTTCGCTGATTTCGCAGACAAACTGAATCGCTTTTTCGATGGGGAGCACCCGACCCGCCGAACCTGGTATGAGCATCGGGATCTGATGGCCAGTGTGAGGCCGGCGAGGACGGTCTATACCGGTAACTATGTCCTGAGGGCCGATGCCCTGGAGACCTTCATTCCTTTCGCGGCCCTCAAACTGCGCATGGCCGGCCCGGTGCTGGGACGAATCCTCAAGGCCGAACAGGGAGGTCGTTTTGTTTCCGCGAATCTGCCGATGCTGCACGGCCGCACCCTGGAGGAGCTGGGTCAGTCGGAGTTCCGGCCGGATATCGAACGATCGGCTGATCTCACCGATCTGTCCGGAGAGTTCGAACGTCAGTTTTACGGAGACGTGATGCTGTTCAGCATCGAGCGTCTCATTGAGCAGGGTTTCCCGACAACCCCCCTGGCGGAGGGGCTCGTCAGACAGACACTGCGCGAGGTCGAGGCCTCACTGCGACAGCAATACACGGATATCCATCAGCAGATACCGGCGAAACTGGATCGGTTGAGAACCCGGCTAAACGATCCAGCTCACTGGTGGAATCAAGGGTCGGAGCACCAGGCTGCGGTCGCCGAATTCAAGCGGTTCATACGTAATATGGCACATAACTTCGGGGATGCGGCAGCCGGTTACCGAATGATCCATTCGGACCCGCATCGCCGGCAGCGCCTGGATGAAATCCTCGATGCCATCATGCAGTTTCCACAGGACAGGGAAAACTGGCGTGCAACCATGACAGCCCGGTTCCGCGCGAGCGAATCGACGGGACAACGGACTTGAACGTCTTCATCCTCAATGCCGGTCGCTGTGGCTCCACAACCTTTATCCAGGCCTGTCGGTATGTCAGTAACTACTCGGCAGCCCATGAATCCCGAGTGACCCTGACCGGTGAACAGCGACTCGCCTATCCGGCCAATCATATTGAAGCGGACAATCGGCTGAGTTGGTTGCTGGGCCGCCTCGACAAGCGTTTCAGCGACGATGCCTTCTATGTCCATCTCAGCCGTGATCCGCAGGCCTGGGCAGACAGTTTCATGCGTCGCAGCTCCTATGGCATCATGCGGGCTTACCGCGAGGGCATCCTGCTCGGCGGGTCGCAACAGACCGATCGGGCAATCGCCAAGGATTACCTGGAGACGGTAGAGGGGAACATCAGGCTGTTTCTGCAGGACAAGACCCAGCAGATGACCTTCAGCCTGGAAAATGCAGCCCATGACTTCCGCCGCTTTTGGCAACGCATCGGTGCCGAAGGTGATCTGCATAAGGCGCTGGGGGAATGGAGTATCCGCTACAACGCCTCGTCCTGAATAGAGACAGTGGCCACAGTGCACTTCTCTTCGCGGTGCAGACTCACCGAACTAGAGCGCGTCTATTTGTGGACCCTGAGTATCGAGCAACCCCGTTCCGTAGCGACATACTCATGCTCAAGATCCGCATAGGCCGTCTGCCACATCGCAAGGATCTCTCGCTCATCCTGTCTCGCCGCATCGTCCAGATAGATCCGGCAGCCATCGGCAAGCCGCGGAAACAGCACCGGTAAGGCCGGGTAGCGGGAATGTTTCTGCAGAAAACTGGATGGCCCGTCGATGACCAGCATCTCGA
>JAAUXZ010106115.1_pt1 | contig 15673 bp, 7 predicted proteins | sample 7278131 | NCBI WGS metagenome assembly JAAUXZ01 (sample SAMN14350119, study PRJNA611818) | marine sediment metagenome | isolation source: surface marine sediment (3m) | place: French Polynesia: Moorea | collected 2018-08
TTATAACAACAACAATATCATATTACTTAATATAGAAAAAACAACAACAACCACATAATTTTTATGGTAGAGTAAATCTATCAAAGTTTTCCACAAAGTAAAAGTGATAAGTATAGAAAGAGCAATAGACCCTCAAACCAAGGAAAGATTTTGTTGTGTATTCGAGACCGAAACTTGCTTACCCATTGAACCTATCCAAAGGTACTTAAACTACTGCCGTAAGCGACAACTAGCAGCTAATACAGTCAATACCTATGCTTGTCGCTTAGTAGATTTTTGGCACTGGCTAGAGTACAAATCTCTCAACTGGCAAGACGTAAGTTTAAACGAACTAGCAGATTTTGTCAACTGGTATCTCCTTGGCGGAGATATCGAAGTTATCTCAGAAGAGGTTAGAAAAGCCGTATCAAAACGTAGCTCCCGCACTGTTAATCTGGCAGTTACAGCAATTCAAGGAATGTATGAATTTCACGTTGTAGAAGGTAGAATAAACGAAAAAAAATTTACTAAATTGGCTCATGGTTCGGGCAAGCGTGGTGGTTTCTTAAGAGGGATTGTTAAAAGTACCCCAGACAAAAGAAAACGCATCAAGGTAAAAGAATCAAAACACTTTCCTGGTTGTCTTACTGACGAGCAAGTAGCTCAGTTAGCTAATGCTTGTTACACTTATCGAGACAGGCTGATAGTGATGCTGTTGAGAGAGACAGGAATTAGGCGTGGTGAACTATTGGGTTTACACCTAGTAGATGTTCAAGACTTTGATAGCAGAGGACGAATCAGGATTGTTCGCAGAGATAATAATCCCAATGGAGCAAAAGCCAAAGGTACAGAAAGAGAAATACCCATTCTACATAACCTTAAGCAGATACAAGGTACATTTCAGGCTTATTTACTAGAAGAATATCCCCCAGAAGCAGAACAACAAAAACATGGAATGTTATTTGTCAATCTAGATGGCGAATATGCAGGTAAACCCATGACCAGTGCGCGTTTAAATAATTTGTTTTACCAACTCAAAGACAGAACAGGAATTGAAGCTCATCCTCACTTATTTCGTCATACCTTTGCTACCCGTATGCTCCAAGCTGGCTATTTAGACCAATATGTACAGCAGTTATTGGGACATAAATCTATCGCCACCACTAAAGATATTTACTCTCATGTCTTAGATGAGATGAATTTAGATGCTTATTTAGCAAAAGAAGAATAGAATGTTAACAGTTGAAACGTTACAGGAAAGGGTAACTAACTCTGAATTTGGTCGGGAATGGATTAATGACCCTTTAATGAATCAAGATGTTTGGTCATTAATAGAATTGGGGTATAGTTCAGAAGAATGTCGGATTAATGGACGCTATAATCTCCACTTAAATAATTTTTTATTACCCTGGTTACAATTTTTATCCAAATTAACAATTAGAGCGACAGCCAGACAGAGATTTTCAATGGGAAGAATTACCCATCGCGTCTGTGATTTAAAGCTTTTAGATAAATATTTATTTTCTCAAGGATGCGTTGACCCAAAATTAATAACTGAATCTTTATTAAATCAATTTATTGCTCAAAGTAGTAGTGTAAGTCGTAAAAATACCATTACCTATGCAATTAATCTTTGGAAAGAAGAACAATGGCTTGATATTTATTTTACTCCTACTCGCAATCAAATAACTACTCCTAAAATTGAGGTCATTCCTGAAGAAGTTTTATATCAGGTATATGAAAAGTTCGACCTCTTACCAGCACCCTTAGAAAGATTATTTCGATTGCAATTAGTTCTGGGTTGTCGTATTGGAGAAATTATCAAAATGCCACGTCAATGCCTAAAAAATGAAGGGGAACAGTGGTTTTTATTACGTTGGATAGAAAAGCGCCAACACTGGCGATATTATCAAATACACCCTATAGTGGCGGAATTAGTTCGAGAACAGCAAAGATTTCTCCAGAATACATTTGGAGACAATTCAGATTTTGATAAACTCTTCTGCACGACTTATTTATCAAACAAACTCAATATTCCTCTGATAGAAAAGTTTCAAAGATTACCAAAACATCAACCCAAAACTATCAGCAGACAACGAATTAATGTCTTGTTAAAAAAATTTGGTGAAGTAGCCGACTTAAAGGACAAGTATGGCAACAAATTTCAACTTACCAGCCATATGTTTCGTCGTACTAAAGCTAGCATTATGGCTTATTGTGAAGCAGAAGATGAATATATTGCTGCGGTTTTGGGTCATGGCTCTTTAGATATGTTGCCACACTATCGCAAGCGTTCTTTGGAGAGGTTAGAGAAAGATGCTGATACTAAAGGCTATGTAGATATGTACGGTCAAATAACAAGTTTCAAACCGAGGAAACGCAGATATGAAAAATTAGCTGAACTACTGAAAGTCAATACTCCATTAGGGGAATGTCATCGACCTACAATGTTAGGTGATTGTCAGTATCGTTACGCTTGTTTGAGTTGTAACCATCATCGAGTAACTGAAGAAGATAAACCTAGATTAGAAGCTGATTTTGAATATTTACAAGAAGATTTACGACTAGCTCAAACTCAAGGAAAACAGAGGAGAATAACAGAAATCGAACGAATATTGAAATTAATTAGAAATCGATTGGAAGGATTAGTACAACTACAAAATATTAAGGAGAAACATTAAAATGTTTAATTCTAAAGACACGCCTAAAAAGCTCAATATTAAGCATCCATCAATTTCATTTCACCCGACGCTTCAAGATAAATTAGAAGTTAATTGGAAAAAAGAATACAGGAATGAGTTTGTTTGTCCCCAATGTAATCAAGGAATTTTAAATAGTTTTTCTTATACAGATAGTTCACTATGTAAACTTAGACTCAAGTGTAATCGATGTCATAAACTTATCAATCTGACTTGCAATCAAACTCCTAAGCGTCCACGAATTTCAATTCATTCTACTCTTCAAGAAAAATTAGAGGTTAATTGGGAGAATGAATATCATAATGAGTTTACTTGTCCTCAATGTAATCAAGGAACTTTAAATAAATTTCAATACTGTAAAAATGCTGCTTGTAAACTAAGATTAGCTTGCAATGCTTGTGATAAAGTAACATATTTAAGTTGTCAAATTAATAAATATCTGCCAATTTCATTTCACCCGACTCTTCAAGAAAAATTAGAGGTTAATTGGGAGAATGAATATCATAATGAGTTTATTTGTCCCGAATGTAATCAAGGAACTTTAAACAAGTTCTCTTATAAAGATAGCGCACTGTGTAAACTTAGACTCAAATGTAACCAATGTTATAAACTTATCAATCTAACTTGCAATAAAAATCCTGAGCGTCCGCGAATTTCAATTCATTCTACTCTTAAAGGAAAATTAGAAGTTAATTGGGAGAATGAATATCATAATGAGTTTACTTGCCCTCAATGTAATCAAGGGACTTTAAATAAATTTCAATACTGTAAAACTGCTGCTTGCAAACTAACATTAGCTTGTAATACTTGTGATAAAGTAACATATTTAACTTGTCAACTTAGAAAACATCCAGTGGTTTCGATTCATCAAACTCTTTTTGACAAGCTACAAGTAGATTGGAAAGAAGAATACAATAATGAATTTACTTGCTTTAAATGTAATCAGGGAAAACTAGATAGATTTGTTTACTTTAAAGGTCTTCATAATGTAAAATTAGGATGTAAATCTTGTGGACAAAAAACTACTCTTAGCTGTCAAGTTTCACCACATATTCATGGTTATCGTTCTGATTTAATTTGCCCAAATCCTCTCTGTACTCAAATTGGACATAATGGACAAAAAGGCTGGATTTATCAAACATTCAATCAAGAAAACAGTAATTGTAGCAGTAATTGTAGATGCTATTTCTGTGGAATAAATTTCGACCCAACATCTCAAAGTAATAGCAGTTGGATTGGTAATCAAAACAAAGATGAATTATTACCTTTATTACCTTTTTGTTTTGAAGATGACATTTGGAATTTTCGACATTTTATTGATAACCCACAAGCTAAAACACTAAATTTTCGTTCTATCAAAGTTCAGTGGTATCGAGAGAAAGTTAAGGGATACCTACATTTTTTACTTAAAACAGGGAATTATACTTCTGTTACTGTGCCCGTAAATTCTTTATTAACTTTACGTCAGTTTGGTCAGATATTATACCAGCATAAAATACAACAAGCTAATCAAATTAGCCGTCAATTAATATTAGTATTTTTAGACAGTTACAAAGCCAACTGTAATAGAACAATTCGCGAAAAATTGTATATCCTCAAAAACTTCTTTGACTGGTTAGGTTTAAATGCAGTCAACTTAGTTCGTCTTCGCGACATCCCTAAAGTTAGCTATGACAATCCCGATTGGTTAGATGAAATAACTCGAAAAGCTATCAAACAACATCTATCTACAATTCCTCTTCCTATTGCCAATCACTATTTAATCCAAGAATATACGGCTGCTCGTCCTAATGATATTTGTCAGATGAGCCTTGATTGTTTAGTAGAAGAGAATGGGAAATGGTATATTAGGTTTTATCAAAACAAAACATCTCGATGGCACCAAATATTTGCTACTCGTGAAATACGTCAAATAATTGAGAAGCAACAGCAATGGGTAAGACAAAATTTAGGCTCAGATTATGCTTATTTATTTTGTCATTTTCGGAGTATTAGACAAGAATCTTATCCAGCTTTTGAGAATATCAAACCTCTACCCAAACCACCAACAACAAGTGCTGGAGAAAATCCAATGGTTCGTATCATTCGTATGTTAATAGAAAACGAAGATATACGAGACGCTAACGGACAACAACCACACTTTACAGGAAAAATTACCCGTCATAGTCGCCTACAAGAAGTTCGTACTAAATATGGGATAGAAGCTGCTCAATTATATGCTGACCATCAAAGTAGTAACATCACATTTCAACATTATGCACCGCCAACTAAGGAGCAAATAGCAGAGGTAGACTTACCATTTCAGAAACTTTTGATGAATCCTGATAATAAATTCCTACCCTGGCAATCTCTACCAGAAAGTTTACTGCAAAACCCGAAAGCCCACGAACTAGATTTAGAGATAGCACCCCGTTTAGTAGTTTACGGACACTGTGCTTTAAACCCCAAAATACCTTGTCCTGTTAATCTTTTCCCTAAATGTTACGGCTGTTATAGTTTTCGTCCTAGCACGAGTAAATTACCCCTGTACGAACGTCAATATCAAGGCGAACAACAAAGGTTAATAGATGCAGAAAAAGCAGGAGCAGAATTGGCATCTGAAGAAGCTAAAGCTACGATTGAAGCAATGGATAAATGGCTTCCCGAACTGAGGAGATTGGCTGATGACGAAGAAAAAGTATAATCGGGAAAAACAAGCTGAAGTCTTACGTCGGACCCAAGCCCAACGTAAGGAGCAGAAAAAGGAGCAAGTGCTAAAGGCAATACAAGAAATACTTGCTCAAAAGAAATCTTTGACTTTTGCTAATATTGCCAAAGTAGCGGGTTGTTCTGTTTCTTATCTCTATAAATGGGATGAAATCAAAGTCTATATCCATGAACTTCAACATCAGGAAAATACTCAACTTAATTCATTGGAAGAAGTTGAAGCCAAGCCCCATAGCTTGAAAACTTTACATGAAGTAGCTCGGCAACGCATCAAGAATTTAGAAGCGGAAGTTAAAGCTCTGAAAGAGCAAAATGAACTACTGAGAGGTCATGTAGTCGAAATCTATGAACTTCGAGATGAATGCGACCGATTAAGGAAACAATTACGGGAGTTAATCAATTCTCAACACTCATCTAGTAAAGTGATTCCAATACAAACACCTTTAAACGATAAAAAAGTGTCTACTTCTAGACCTGAGCTTGAAGAAACTCCAGAAAAGATTATTGACTTAATTAAAGACATGGGACTAAATATGGGGACAAAACTTAAAAAAGAGATTAGCAATCGCGATCCTCAAAAAGTTCGATTAGCAATTGAAGCATTTCAACAATATCAAGCTCATCATCATATTAATAGTCAAGAAGCTTGTTTATTAACTATGATTTGTTCTGAAGCACAACCAAATACCTCAAATGAAGGAGTTAAGGAAATCTCTAATTCCAGGAAAAATATTGTCTCAGAGGAATCTAATCCAGAATTGCTTACATTAGAGCAACTTAAACAACTTAGTAGTATTTTTGACTCAAACTATGAAAAATAATTATTCACCTCCCCAAAATATTGAAGCGGAGGAAAGCATTTTAGGAGGCATTCTCTTAGATCCGAATGCTATAAACAGAGTAGCAGATTTATTATCATCTGCAGCTTTTTATATCATAGCTCATCAACGCATTTATCAAGCTGCATTAGAACTTTATCATCAAGACAAGCCAACCGATTTGATGACCGTTACTACTTGGTTAAAAGATCGTCAATTACTGGAAAAAGTGGGAGGTCAACAGAAGTTAGCTCAATTGGTTGAGCGAACCGTTTCCGCAGTAAATATAGACTCTTATGCTGCTTTAGTTATAGACAAATATCAGCGTCGCTTGTTAATTGGTGCAGCTCGTGAAATTGAAGAATTAGGCTATGATACAGCTACCGAATTACCCGTTGTCATCGAACAATCAGAAGCCCGACTTTTTCAAGTGACGGTTGATGAAAAAGATCCTTTTCAACCTCAGTCTATTGATGATTGTCTCCGAGATGTTTTTAATGAATTAGAGCAGGGGCAGTCTCCTGGTTATTTAACTGGATTAGCCGACTTAGATCGACTAACAGGAGGACTCGCTAGAAAGGATTTAATTATTATTGCAGGTCGAGCTTCAATGGGCAAGACTTGGTTTTCTATTTATCTGGCTAATTATGTAACACTAAATTATCAAGTTCCGGTTATCTTTTTCTCTGCCGAAATGTCAAAAAATCAATTAACTAAACGATTTTTAGCGATGCACTCTGGAATTGATTCGGCTCGACTCATACGGAATCAAATCTATCGGAATGAATATGAGATGTTAGTGAAAGGATTAGGGGTACTTAGAGAGTTACCAATTATTATTGATGACACTCCAGCTATGACTTTAACAGGAGCGAAAATGCGGTCTGTTTTACGCCGAATCAAAGCGGAGAGAGGAACTATTGGTTTAGTCGTTATGGATTATATTCAAAAGCTAGGAGATAGGGCTGCCGGGAATAGAGCGCAAGTCATCGGCAAGTTTTCTGGGGCTTTTAAAGATATGGCCAAAGAGTTTGATTGTCCATTTATTGCTTTAGCACAAATTAATCGAGGAGTAGAAGGACAACTAAATAAACGTCCTTTGATGAGTGATATTAAAGATTCGGGAGATATAGAACAGGACATGGATTTAGGGATATTACTTTATCGAGATGAATACTATAATCCAGAAACAAAAGAACAAGGAATTCTGGAAATTAATGTGGCTAAAAATCGAAATGGAATAACCGGAATGTGTAAAGTTAAATTCAATCCGATAATTGGGACATTTTTCTCATTATAGATTCTTGTTCACTGTCTTGATATATTTGCATGATATCAAGCACTACAGAAATAATAGGCATCACTAAGTCCAAAAGTCATAGCAATCAGTTTCAATCTAGCTCTGGAATCATCCGATCAAAAAAAGAATTGAATGTTGGTTCAGTATTTTAGTGCGACGTTTGCTCAAACGAAGCAGTTTCACCTCAACAATAGAGCTACAAGAAAAAATCCTGAATTTTATTGATTACTTTAACCAAACAATAACTAAACCTTTTGTTTGGAAAATCCAGGGGTTTTGATCTGCTGTTTGAGCTGAAGGGTTATACCAATTACCAAAAGTAATGCTATACTTCAACAGTCAAGTATTTACCAAGAACTTTTGTCTGTTCTTGGCAATTCTTGGCTAGTTAGTATAGATTATAAATATTTTTTCTTTCACATCACCTTCCACACTTACCACACTTACCCATCCAATAAGGTATAGCAAGATTTTTGAGAAATGGTATTATTTCTACTTTCCTGCACTAGACTGCTTTGAATAGTGCCTCTACCAAAAGCTGAAGGATGAGACACTGAGTAATATTTAATCGACTTTGAAAATGAGTTTGATATAATTGATTAATACAGATGAAGCTACCCTCCTTTTAGGGAAGTAGAGTATGATGATGGCAGATAATTGCCGTTCAATCCAGGGGCGCTTTTACTGGTGCATATATTGACAGTAAAAATAAAAATATAGTCAAGATGGGTAAGAATAACTACAATTTGGCAATTTTGGTCGGTATTAATGCCTATGAAAATGGGATTCCCTCTTTGAAAACACCTGTTAATGATGTTGCTGGACTGGCGGAAGTTTTGAAAAGTTCATATCAATACGATGTTAAACAGTTATTAGACTCTGAAGCAACCCTCGAAGGACTCAATCGCTTACTGGACAATCTCAAAGAAGGAATTTTGACTCTCTCAGATCATCGAGTTGTTAAGGTTGAGTCCTATAATCGATTTTTGTTCTATTTTGCTGGACACGGTATTGTTGATGATGCTTTTGAGAATCAGGATGGCCCGGCTGGTTACTTGATCCCCCAAGATGGTCAAAAAAGCAATAAAAGCACCTTCTTAGCCATGCAGCAGTTGCATGATGTGCTGGTTGAACTGAAGTGTCGTCATCTGTTAGTGATTTTAGACTGTTGCTTTGCGGGTGCTTTCCGGTTCCTGAGAAATTTAGTACCCTATCAGAAACTCTATCGGGAACGCTATGACCGCTTCATGAAGGGAAAAGCCCAGCAGATGATTGCGTCGGCGGCTTATGATGAGAAGGCGTTGGATGTGCTAACTCGTTCTCGTTTGGGTCAACGCGAGGATAAAAATACCGGAAAACATTCTCCTTTTGCTAAGGTACTGCTTAAAGCTCTACAGATAGAAACTGATCAAGCTAAAGCCCCTGCTGATATCATACCCGATGGCGTAATTACAGCTTCAGAACTCTATATTTATCTGGAAAAAGAGTTAGCTGAGGTAACTGATAGACAAACCCCTGGTCTTTATCCACTGAAACATCACGAAAAAGGGGAGTATGTTTTTCAAATTCCTGGTTTTCTACCTGATAAGTTGGAGAAAGCTCCTCCGCTAGATGAAAAGAGTAATCCCTACCGAGGTTTAGAACCCTACGAAGCAGAAAATAGTGAACTGTTTTTTGGTCGAGAACAAGTTATTAGAGATTTAGTCAATCATGTTTCTGATGCGACTAAGCCACCTCTAACAGTTGTACTGGGTGTATCTGGAAGTGGGAAATCAAGTTTGGTGAAAGCAGGATTGATTCCTCGTTTACTAAAAGAAGAAAAGGAGCATTGGCAAATTTTAACTCCTATACGTCCTCAATCTTTGGTAAAAGCATTATTTCCTGATAGTAAAAACCAAGCAACTGATAATCAGCAGCAGATTGATGAAAAGTTACAACTCACTCCGCAAATTTTACTTAAAAAGTTAGAGGTATATCAAAATCATTCTACAAAAAAGTTACTGCTGATTATAGACCAGTTTGAGGAACTTATTACCCAATCTTCCCAAGAGGAAAAGAGAAAGTTATTAGATTCACTGAAGCAACTGTTAAATAACCATTCTAGGGAAATACAGGTTGTAATTACCCTACGCTCTGAATTTGAGTCACAGTTTGCGAGTGAATTTGTGAATAGTGGAAAAGAAGTCGTGCTTTTTGCTATTATTTTTCTGGCGATTGAAGAACTCTATAAATTTATACCCATACTTTCAAAAAGCTATCAAAATGTAGCACAAAAGCGATGGATGGCAGCTCGATTTGTGGTTCCGACTATGACTCAAGATGAATTTCGGGAAGTGATTGAGAAACCCGCAATCGAGAAGGTGTTGTATTTTGAGCCTCCTAAATTAGTAGATAAATTGATTAATGAAGTGTTAGGAATGCCAGGGGCTTTGCCACTATTATCTTTTACTCTAAGTGAACTTTATCTAAAATATTTAGAGCGGCGTAGTGATAATCGTGCCATGACACAGGAGGATTATGAGGCATTAGGTGGGGTGATGGGTTCTCTGAAAACAAGTGCCACACGAGTTTATAATCAGTTAGTTCAAAAAAACAGTTCTTACGAGCAAACTATCCGCCATGTCATGTTGCGAATGGTCGCAGTGGGTGGCGGTGAATTAGCCCGTAGAGCTGTGCCAAAATCGGAATTGAGATATCCAGAGTTAGAAGAAAATGAGCGGGTAAATACTGTAATTGATTGCTTTCTAAAAGCACGTCTGTTAGTTAGTGGAACGGATGCTCAAGGGAAGGTTTATTATGAACCTGCTCATGATGCTTTGATATTGGGATGGGATACATTACTGGAATGGAGACAAAATAAGAAAGAACAGGAAAATCTTTTGCTACAAAGGCAGTTAACACCTGCGGTTGAGGATTGGAAAGAAATAGATCATTCTCGTAATAAAAAGGTTGAGCCTCTTGTTAATTTGGTGGATCAGGGACTTGACTTTATTTATAATTCATTGAAGTTTGTTACAACTCATTTACCTCGTCTATTTAAAGGAAATTTAAAAGATAAAAATCATCAAAAATATAAATTTCTTTGGGATAGTAATCCTCGTCTTAATTTATTAGAAGAGGTACTTAATTCTGGCGATAACTGGTTGAGTGATACGGAAGCTGAGTTTGTTGAAAGTAGTATTAAGCAAAGTCGTAGGAATGTAGCTAGAGGTTGGAGTATTACTTTTGGAGTCTTTTTGGGACTGAGTTGGTTAACTATCACAGTTTTAATTGGTTTGAAAGAAGCGAAAGTTAATGAAGCCAAGACTGCTCGACAGGCTTCATTAGTTGCCTTAAATGCAGACCAACAGTTAGAGGCAGTCGTTGAAGCATTAAGAGGTGGAAAAATTATACAATCCCATTGGCTTTTAAAATTTTGGCAACCCACTCAACAAACACGTAGTCAGATTAGAGGTACTTTTTGGGAAGCAGTTTACCAAACCCTAGAGCAAAATCGTTTATTACATCCGTCTGAGGTTAAGAGTGCTGAATTTAGCCCCAATGGCCAGAGGATTTTGACTACTACAGAAGATGGAAGAGTAAAGCTTTGGAATAGGTATGGCAAAGAGATCATTACCCTAAAAGGTCATCAGAATAGAATTTGGAAATCCCAATTCAGCCCCGATAGCCAGAAAATTGTTACCGCTTCATTCGATAGAACAGCAAAATTATGGGATTTGTCGGGTAAGGAAATTGCTACCCTCAAAGGTCATCGGGACGAAGTTTTGAGTGCCCAATTCAGCCCCGATAGTCAGAAAATTGTCACCGCTTCATTAGATGGAACAGCAAAATTATGGGATTTGTCGGGTAAGGAAATTGCTACCCTCAAAGGTCATAAATCCCAAGTCTATAGTGCCCAATTTAGCCCCAACAATCAGCGGATTGTCACTACTTCAGAAGATAGGACAGCTAAAATATGGGATAGGGATGGGAAAGAAATCGCTACTTTAAAAGGTCATCGAGACCTTGTTGGGATGTCCGAATTTAGTCCCGATTGTCAAAATATTGTTACGGCTTCAAAAGATGGAACAGCTAAACTATGGGACTGGGATGGAAAAGAAATCGTTACTCTAAAAGGTCATCAGCATGCAGTTAGAAGTGCGGAGTTTAGTCCCAATAGTAAACGAATTGTTACAGCTTCATTCGATGGAACGGCTCGGCTGTGGGATTTATCGGGTAAGGAAATTGCCATTTTAAAAGGTGATCAATCGCCAATCTATAGTGCAAAATTTAGCCCTGACGGTAAGTGGATTATCACTGCATCAGGAGATGGAACAGTCCAACTATGGGATCAGGAGGCGAAAAGAATCGTTAATCTTAAAGGTCATCAAGATGAAGTTTTGAGCGCTCAATTCAGCCCTGATGGTAATTGGATTATCACTGCATCAGGAGATGGAACAGTACGACTATGGGATTGGGAACACAAAGAAAACACTACCTTAAAAGACAAGAATAGTACAGTTCGAGAAGCTCTATTTAGTCCTGACAGCTCACGGATTCTTACTGTCTCAAAAGATGCAGTTCAACTGTGGGATCTGTCTGGCAAAGAAGTCACTACCCTCAAAGGTCATCAGTTTTGGGTTTTTAACGCTCAATTCAGCCCCAATGGCTTACAAATTGTCACCGCTTCACAAGATGGAACAGCTCGGTTATGGGATTTGTCCGGTAAGGAAATTGCTATTCTTAGAAGCCATCGAAAGGCAGTTAGGGGTGCACAATTTAGTGCCAATGGTAAGCGTATTGTCACTTTTTCAGAAGATGGGACAGCCAAGTTGTGGAATCAGGATGGCCAAGAAATTATAACCTTAAAAGGTCATAATAGTCCACTTTGGAGCTCACAATTCAGCCCTGACTGTCAACATATTGTCACCGCTTCAGAAGATGGAAAAGTTAAGTTGTGGAATTGGAATGGCAAGGAAATCAGAACTTTTAAAAGTTACTATAATTCAGTCACTCAGGCTCAATTTAGCTCTAACAGCCAGTACATCCTCACAACTTCATCTGGAATAGCGCAGTTGTGGAATTTGAATGGTAAAATGCTTACCACTTTTAGAGGATATATATATGAAATAGGACAATATGAAAATAATCTCTATAGTGCCCAATTCAGCCCCAACAGCCAGTGGATTGTTACTAGCTTTAAAGATGGAACTGCAAAATTATGGGATTTGTCGGGAAAGGAAATCGCTACTCTAAAAGGTCATCAGTCTACAGTCTATCGTGTTAAATTCAGTCCTAATAGCCAGTGGATTGCCACTGCCTCAGAAGATGGAACAACAAAATTATGGGATCTGTCTGGTAGAAATATTGCAACCCTAAAAGGTCATAAAAAGGGTGTTTTGCGTGTGGAATTCAGTTCCAACAGTAAACGCATTATCACCGTCTCAAAAGATGGTACAGCGAAAGTATGGCTATTTTCTAGCATACCTGAATTAATGAAAAAAGCTTGTTTCAGAATTAGTGGATACCTTAAACATAATCCAAATGTTGATTTACTCTATCAAAAACTCTGTGATCGCATTCCCAAGTCTACCTAATTATAATATTTATTATTTCTGATTTAAAATATAATTTTTAGCTTAAAAAAAGCGGCAGTTTTTATAATTATTAACTCAATTTTTAGCATTTTGATTTGAGATATAAAACTAAAATTTATAGTAAATTCTGAACTGAAAACACAGAATATTCTAAAATATCTTAGAGAGTTTTTTGGTGTTATTCTAAATCAGAATTTTCTTTCATGATATAGTTTTAAATATTATACTCCCTATGCTCTAAAAGCAATCAGCTAGTCATGTTAAATTCAAACTTATACGCCTTACTAATAGGAATAGACTACTACGTCCCCAACCAACTCCCCGACGGCGGTTCCTACAGAAATCTTGGTGGATGTGTCCGCGATATCAACCACGTCGCTGACTTCCTCAAACTCAAACTCAAACTACCAGACGATCACATCTTCAGCCTCACAGCCTCCAACATCAGTCAACCCCAACCACCAGAACCTCCAGACAAGTTACCAACCTACGAAAATATGGTGGCGATGTTCACTCACCTGACGGAAATTGCCCAACCGGGTGACCAACTCTACATTCACTATTCCGGTCATGGCGGTCGTGCCAAAACCAACTACCCCCAACTTAAGGGAGAAAACGGGATTGATGAAACCCTTGTTCCCACCGATATTGGCAATTCTAGCGCACGCTATCTCCGCGACATTGAATTAGCCAAACTTCTAGAAAGAATGGTGGATAAAGGGTTAATTGTTACCCTCGTTCTCGATAGTTGCCATTCTGGGGGAGCGACACGAGGGGATGACTGCGATATTCGGGGATTAGATACGATTGATACAACAATCAGACCAACAGAAAGCCTAGTGGCAACCGAAGCAGAATTAATCCAAACTTGGGAAGCTTTAACCACACCTGAAACGCGCAACCTAACTCTCGGAAGTGGCTGGCTTCCTCAACCCAAAGACTATGTTCTCTTAGCTGCCTGTCGCCAAAATGAGTCTGCTTTTGAATATGCTTTCAACGGCAAAGAACGCAATGGTGCTCTCACCTATTGGCTACTAGACTCCCTGTATTCCCTTGAACCCGGACTAACCTATAAAGTCCTCCACAATCGCATCTTTGCCAAGATAAATAGCCAGTTTCAAAGACAAACTCCTCAACTACAGGGAGACAGCGATCGTGTTGTCTTGGGTTGCAATCGCACTTCAGTTCAAGATGCCGTAAATGTAATCAAAGTAGAAGCAAACAAACGGCTTTTATTGAATACAGGTCAAGCACAAGGTCTTCGCAAAGGGGCACAGTTCGCTATTTATCCTTATGGTACAACAAATTTTACATCTGTTAAACAGCGATTGGCTTTAGCTGAAATCACTGAACTTGGAGCGACAGAATCTTGGTCGGAACTCATAGAAGTTTTTCGTGAAGAACCGATTGAACAAGGTTCTCAGGCACTGTTGATTAAGCCCAAGTTGATCAAACTGGTTCAGAAAATACGTCTGTTTCCCAAGGCAGAAAACGAATTACCTTCAGAAGTTTATCAAATTCAGCCTCAAGCCTTACAAACTCTTTCAGAGGCAGTCGTGACTGCTCAAGGTTGGCTGGAATTAGCCGAGGAAGATGAAACCACTCATTACCAAATCAGTTTAAATATCAAGGGGGAGTACGAGATTTGTGACCCAAGTGGTACACCGATTAAAAATTTGCGACCCGCCGTAAAATTTAATGATGTAGACGCTCCTGTTCGCGTCGTGAAACATTTAGTACATTTAGCCAAATATCGCGCAGTCCAACAGCTTGATAATTATTATCATAAATCCAACTTACCCGGGCAGAAACTCGCTTTTACAGTAGAATTGGTAGGAAAACAAATCAATTATGATCCAGTAGAATTACCTGAACCACAGCCATTTAATGACCCGGGTCATACACCGACGCTAAATGTGGGTGAGTGGGCATTTGTCCGTATCCGCAATGATTCATCTCAAGCTCTTAATGTTACTGTATTAGTCATACAACCTGATTGGAGTATTGAACAAGTTTATCCCTATGGCGGAGGAAACTTTATTACCTTTGATCCAGGGCAAGAAGAATTACTGCCACTACAAACAAATCTACCCAATGAATACCAAGAAGCACAAGACATAATTAAGGTATTCGCAACAGTGGGTGCGACAGATTTTCACTGGCTAGAATTACCTGCCCTAGACCAACCTTTTGTCTTTATTGGTGATAGAAACCCAGAGAACCCCCTTGAAGAACTCCTAGCTGCGATCGCTGCTGAGGAACCCCCGATGAAAAACTTGCGACTTACTCGGTCTCCTGCTGCTGAGTGGATTACAGAACAGATAATATTGAGGACAAAACTCAATCCAAAGGAACTCAAGAAATAGAGTAAATTGGCTGAGAATTTTAGAGAGAATTCCCAAGTGCAGGAAAGCAGAAATAACCCTTCAGCTCAAACATAAGATCAAAACCCCTGGATTTTCTAAACAAAAGGTTGAGCCATTATAATGAAATCTTAAGAAAATATAAATGAGGAATCTATAGATTTACTTTGTGGAGTGTAAGTAGAGAAACATTAATCTAGTAAGCATTCCACATTGTAGAATCAATATAAAA
>JAAUXZ010041097.1_pt1 | contig 15665 bp, 14 predicted proteins | sample 7278131 | NCBI WGS metagenome assembly JAAUXZ01 (sample SAMN14350119, study PRJNA611818) | marine sediment metagenome | isolation source: surface marine sediment (3m) | place: French Polynesia: Moorea | collected 2018-08
CCCAGGCGCTGCTCGGACGAACCGTCTCCCTGATCGGCGGAGGCATGTACACCGAGCTGCGCACGATCAAGGTCGCCCAGTGCATGGCGCTTCCCTCTGGCACGACGCCGGCCGAGGGGGCCTCCTGGTTCGTCAACCCGCTCACCGCTCTCGGCATGCTCGAGACCATGCGCGCCGAGGGCCACGAGGCCCTCGTGCACACGGCGGCCGCCTCGAACCTGGGCCAGATGCTCGTGAAGCTCTGCACGGCCGACGGCGTGGAGCTCGTGAACGTCGTGCGCAGGCCCGCCCAGGAGGAGCTCCTGCGCGGCCTCGGCGCGAAGCACGTGGTCGACTCGAGCGCCGCGAGCTTCGAGGCCGATCTGGTCTCGGCACTCTCGGCGACCGGCGCGACGCTCGCCTTCGACGCGACGGGCGGCGGCGAGCTGGCGGGGACGATCCTCTCCTGCATGGAGCGCGCACTCAGCGCCGGGGCGGCGGAGTACAGCCGCTACGGCTCGACCACCCACAAGCAGGTCTACATCTACGGCGGGCTCGACCGCTCCCCCACCCTGCTCCGGCGCGACTTCGGCATGGCCTGGGGCCTCGGGGGCTGGCTGCTCACCGCCTTCCTCCAGAGAGCGGGCTTCGAGACGGTGCAGCGGCTCCGCGACCGCGTGGCCGCCGAGCTCAAGACCACCTTCGCCAGCCACTACACGAAGGAGGTATCGCTGTCCGGGGCGCTCGAGCTCGAGTCGCTCGCCCTCTACGGCCGCCAGGCCACGGGCGAGAAGGTGCTGATCAACCCGAGCCGGGAGTGAGCGACGCCAGCCAGTTGCGCACCTCGAGGGTGCGCAGGTCGGGGTCGAGCAGGTCGGGCCCGAGCTCGAGGCGACGGGCCAGTTCGACCTGCGAGGGGTCGGCGTGGAGCGCCTCGAGGTCCTCGGCCCAGGCGTCGGCCGCCGCCAGGCTCTCGAAGCTTCCCTGCTCCACCAACTCCTGCCGACGCAGGCGACACAGGCTCGCGACCTCGTGGAGGTCGTACTCCGGGTGGTACTGCAGCGCCCAGAAGCGCGCTCGGCCGTGCTCGACGCTCACCGCCTGGACGCGGCTCCACGCGTTGGAGGCGAGCCGCGTGGCGCCGGGCGCGAGCAGGGTCACCTCGTCCTCGTGGCTGGTGAAGGCATCGAAGACGGGCGGCTTGCCGGCGAAGAGCGGGTGCTCGCGTCCGCGCGCTGCGAGCGTGATGCGCCGGGAGACGCCGAACTCGCGCCCCTTCGGGCTCGGCTCCGCACGGCCCCCGGCCGCCACCACGGCGAGCTGCGCCGCCCAGCAGCTGCCGAAGCTCGGAGTACCGGCCCGGTAGACCGCGCGCGCGAACTCCACCTGGCGGCGTACGCGCGGGTCGTGCTCGTGGTGGATGGTGAGGCTCGAGCCCGTCCAGGCCACGCCGTCGTAGGCCCGCAGCGCCGGGCCGTCGGGCAGATCGGGATCGGGGTCGGCCGGGTAGGCGATCTCGATCGCGACGTCGGGAGCCAACGCGCGGAGCAAGCGCTCGTAGAGACGGCCGGCCTCGCTTGCGCCGACGGAGCGCAGGGCCTCGCGCCCCTCGGGCGCGTAGGCGTCCAGCACCAGGATGCGCATCAGACGGGGCGCGTGCCCTGGATGGTCACCCGGTACATCACCCGCTCGAAGTCGCGGTAGTCGTCGATGGCGTAGTGCTGCACGCAGCGGTTGTCCCAGACGGCCAGCGAGCCCGGCTCCCAGCGGAAGCGGCAGGTGAAGTCGGGGCGTGCGGCGTGCTCGTAGAGCAGCGCCAGGATCGCGCGGCTCTCGTGGGCGGCGAGACCCACGATACGCTGGGTGAACATGGCGTTCACGTAGAGGCTCTTGCGCCCGCTCTCGGGGTGGGTGCGCACCACCGGGTGCTCGACCTCGTCGTAGATGCTGTCCGAATAGGTGTAGGTGATGGCCGTCTCGCCCCGGTACTTGGCGTCGCCCGTGGTCTTCGGGTCGTAGGCGCTCGACGCGCTGTGCACCGCCACGAGCGGATCGAGGAAGGCCCGCAGCGGCTCCGAGAGCGTCTCGTAGGCCCGCTCCATCGAGGCGAAGACCGTGTCGCCGCCATGCGGCGGAACCTGCTCCCCGTAGAGCAGCGTCGCCGCGCTCGGGTTCTCGAAGAAGCTGTTGTCCGTGTGCCACGAGGTGCCGAAGAAGGCCTCCTCGCCGGCCGGCTTGAGCACGCGGATGATCTCCGGATGCTCCTCCATGCCGTTCGCGATGGGGTGGACGTCGGGCTCCCCGAACAGGCGCGCGAAGTCGAGCTGCGCCTCGCGAGACAGGCGCTGCCCCCGGAAGAAGATCGCCCCGTGATCGAGAAAGGCCTGGTGGATGCGCTCGAAGGCCTCGCGCTCGACCGGCTTGGCCAGGTCCACCCCCGCGACCTCGGCGCCCATCGCGCCCGAGAGCGGCCTCACCTCGACGTCGGCTGCGGGCATGCCTTCCTCCTGACACGCGGAGGTTAGCGTCGAGGGACGCGCTCGCCCCGCTCGAGGGTATCGACGCGTTGCCACGCGGGGCGGGGTGAGACTAGGCTCCCGAGCCTCATGAGACGCCCGGCGACGATGATCCGGATGATCCGCGCGGCTCCCCTGACCGTGGCGGCGATCCTGACCGTCGCCTGCGGCGACGCACCGCGCGACCCCTGGCTCACGGCCGAGCTCGACGAGGAGTTCGACGCCGGGAAGCTCGACGAGATCCGGAGCTTCGACGACTACCTCCTGCTCGAGGACCGGCTCTTCGCCCAGCTCGAGCAGGAGGTCTACGCCCAGGTCGACACCGGTCCCGCTCAGGATCTGGTGCGCTACAGCGCCGGCAGCGCGGCCGACCCGCGGAGCATGCAGAACGACTGGAACCGCAGCTTCGAGCAGGGCCCCGAGGCGGCGGTGGCCGGCGCGCTCCTGCTGCACGGCATGTCGGACTCGCCCTACAGCCTGCGCGCCCTGGCGGAAGAGCTGGCGAGCCGGGGCTACCGGGTGGTCGGCCTGCGCATGCCCGGCCACGGCACCGCGCCCTCCGGGCTCCGGCACATCCACGAGCGGGACATGGCCGCCGCCGTACGCCTCGCCATGGCACACCTCTCGGCGACGCTGGGCGAGAGGCCGATCCACATGGTCGGCTACTCCACCGGTGCCGCGCTGGCCCTGGAGTACGCCCTCGACGCCCTGGCGGGGGAGGTCTCGCCGCCACCGGCCAGCCTCGTGCTGGTCTCTCCGGCAGTGCGCATCCACGCCGCCGCGGCCCTGGCGCGCTTCAAGAACGCGCTGTCGGGTCTGCCCGGCCTGGACCCGCTCGCCTTCACGCAGATCCTGCCCGAGTTCGACCCCTTCCGGTACAACTCCTTCGCCACGAACGCCGGGGCGGTGGTCCACCGCCTGACCCGCTCCGTGGACCGGCGCATCGCGCAGGTCGCCGCCGACCCCGAAGGCCGGATGCCGCCGATCCTGGCCCTCAAGTCGACGGTCGACTCGACGGTCACCACCGACGCGGTCGTGGACAACCTGCTCGCGCGGCTGAAGCCGCGGCGTCACGAGCTGATCCTCTTCGACATCGATCGCGACGCCGCGACCCCGACGCTCCTGATCGCCGATCCCGGCCCACTGACGACGCGCCTCATGGAGGACGACGAGCTCCCCTTCGCCGTGACCTTCGTCAGCAACGAGAGCCCCGAGACCACCCTGGTCGAGGCCCGCCGCAAGGCCCCCTTCACGGCGCGAGCCTCGGAAGCCGAGCCGCTCGGACTCTCGTGGCCACCCGGGGTCGTCTCGCTCTCGCACGTCGCCCTGCCCTTCTCGCCGGACGACCCCCTCTACGGCCGGCGGCCGCCGGAGAACGAAGACCGGCTCTTCCTGGGAGAGATGGGGCTCCGGGGCGAGCGCGGCCTGCTCCGGCTTCCCACCGACTGGCTGCTGCGCATGCGCTACAACCCGTTCTACGGGTATCTCGAGAGGCGCGTGCTCGACTGGATGGACGCAGCGGCCCCCCCGCCGACGAAGCCGTCGCCATGAGACCGGAGGGCATCGACGCGGCGATCGAATCGGCCTTTCGGCCGGTGGCGAGCGCGCTCTCCGAGGTGGTGTTCTTCTCGGTCCCCATCGGAGAGGCCGACCTCCAGCTGATCGTGCTCTGGCTCGTGGCGGGCGCGGTCTTCTCGACCTTCTACTTCCGCTTCGTGAACCTGAGGGGCTTCGTGCACGCGCTCCGCCTCGTGCGCGGCGACTATGCCCGCCCCGAGGATCCGGGCGAGGTCTCTCACCTGCAGGCCCTGGCCACCGCCGTCTCGGGAACCGTCGGGGTCGGCAACATCTCGCACGTGGCGATCGCGATCTCGGTGGGCGGGCCGGGCGCCATCTTCTGGCTGGTGCTGGCCGGCTTCCTCGGCATGTCGTCGAAGTTCGTGGAGTGCACGCTCGCGGTGAAGTACCGCGAGGAGCACCCCGACGGGACGGTCGCGGGCGGGCCCATGTACTACCTCGAGAAGGGCCTGGCCGAGCGGCGCTGGCCGCGCCTCGGCCGGGCGCTCGCCACGTACTACGCGGCGTGCATCCTGGTGGGCTGCCTCGGCATCGGCTGCATGTTCCAGGCCAACCAGGCCTACGTGCAGCTCGTGAACGTGACCGGGGGATCCGAGAGCTTCTTCGCGGGCCGCGGCTGGCTCGCGGGCCTGCTGCTGGCCGGTCTGGTGGCGCTCGTGACCATCGGGGGCATCCGCAGCATCGCGCGGGTGACCGTGCGCCTGGTGCCCTTCATGGCGCTCCTCTACCTGGCCACCGCCCTCGTGGTGATCGCGGCCAACGTCGAGAAGCTCCCCTGGGCCTTCGCGGCCATCCTGAGGGGCGCCTTCTCGCCCGAAGGCGTCCAGGGCGGCGTGGTGGCGGTGCTGATCCTCGGCTTCCGTCGCGCCGCCTTCTCCAACGAGGCGGGCATCGGCTCCGCCGCGATCGCCCACGCCGCCGTGCGCACGCGCGAGCCCATCACCGAGGGCCTGGTGGCCCTGCTCGAGCCCTTCATCGACACCGTCGTGATCTGCACCATGACGGCGCTCGTGATCACGGTGACCGTCTACGACCCGGCCACGCCCCCCGGCGAGCTCTCGGGCGTCGAGCTCACGTCGGCCGCCTTCGAGAGCGTGGTGCCGTGGTTCCCCACGCCCCTGGCAATCGTCGTGGCGCTCTTCGCCTTCTCCACCATGATCTCGTGGTCCTACTACGGCCTGGCCGGCTGGCTCTACCTGGTGGGCCGGAGCCGACGCGCGACCCGCATCTACAACGTCTTCTTCTGCTCCTTCGTGGTGGTGGGCACCACCATCCAGCTCGAGGCCGTCCTCGACTTCTCCGACGCCCTGATCTTCGCCATGGCGCTCGCCAACGTGCTGGGGATCTACATGCTCGCGCCGATCGTGCGGCGCGAGCTCGACGGCTACTGGGAGCGCCTGCGCTCGGGACGGATCCGCCCCCGGGCTGCCTCCTGACCCGCGCCCGCACTATCCTCGCCGCCATGGACCTCGACTCCGTGGCCGAGCTGCTCTCCACCACCCGCTCGGTGCGCCGCCGCATCGACTTCGAGCGCCCCGTCGAGCCCGAGGTGCTCGAGGCCTGCATCGACCTCGCCACCCAGGCCCCCACCGGCGCGAACGCCGAGAACTGGCGCTTCCTGGTGCTCACCGATCCCGAGCGCAAGCGCACCGTGGGCGACCTCTACCGGCGCGCGCTCGACTTCTGGGTTCGCGCGCGCGGCGCGCCGGTGAAGCCCGCGCAGCAGGCCCTGGCCGACCGTCTCCACGAGATGCCGGCTCTGGTGCTGGTGTGCGCCCAGGGCCGGCCCGGGCTCGACTCGACGGCCCTCCAGGTCGCCTTCTACGGATCGATCCTTCCCGCGGCCTGGTCGCTGATGCTCGCGCTGCGGGCCCGCGGGCTGGGCGCCACCTGGACCACGCTCCACCTCGTGCACGAAGAGGAGGTGGCGAACGCGCTCGGCATTCCGGAAGACGTCACCCAGACGGTGCTGCTACCCGTGGGCTACACGCGAGGCGCCGTGCTGCGCCCGGCCACCCGCCGTCCCGCCCGCGAGGTGACCTACTGGAACGACTGGGGCTCGGGCTCACCGCGGCCCGGCGACTGAGAGCCGCGGCACTTCACTCCGGAGCCGGGGGATCGAGGCGGAGCTGTACCAGGTCCTGCGCGCGCAGGGCATCTCCGAGGGTCTGGAGCAGCGACTGGCTCGTGTCGGACGCGGCCAGGTGCTCGCGGGCCTCCCGGTCCATCATCGCCTGGGCGATCGCGGCCAGGATCTGGAGCTGCAGCCCGTGCTCCCGTTCGGGGGTGAGCAGCAGGAAGACGAGGCGCACCGGCTGACCGTCCGGCGCGTCCCAGTAGATGCCGGGCACCGAGCGCCCGATGGTCAGCACCGGTCGACGCAGGGTGGGAAGGCGAGCGTGGGGCACCGCGATCTCGTGTCCGGTGGCGGTTCCCATGAGCTCCTCACGCTCGCGCACGGCCGCGAAGAGCGCGTCGGCATCCCCGGGCCCGCCGGCATCGGAGACCGCCTGGCAGAGCTCCCGGATCGCGTCGAAGCGCTCGGTGCTGAGCAGGTCGGGCACGATCGCCCGGCGCGAGAAGAACTCGAGGATGTTCACCTCGCGGCGCCGGTGGATGGACCACTCGAGCCAGGGCGCCACGGCGAGTGACGAGACGAGCGTAGAGAAGACGATGGCCACGAAGACCGGCGTGGTGAGGATGCCCACCTCGAGCGCGATGCCGGCCACCACGATGCCGGTGACTCCGCTCGGCGTGAAGGCGATGGCCACCGACGTGCGGTCCTCGCGCGAGAGCCCCGGGCCGAGCGCGCCGAGCCAGGCGCCCGCGTACTTGCCCACGATCGACACCACCGTGACGAAGACCACCAGCAGCAGATCGAAGTTCTCGACGAAGTCGATGGAGAGGCCGATCGACGCGAAGTAGAGCGGCACGAAGATGGCGTGGACCATCTGGCTCAGCACCAGGCGGGTCCGTTCCGAGAGAGCCTGGGCCTCGCCGGCCATGATGCCGGCCAGGAAGAAGCCGAAGAGGGCCGTGAGCCCCACGGCCTGGGTGATGGCCCCCCACAGGAGACCCAGACAGCACACGAAGCTCAGCACGGCGCCGGGGTTGTCGGGGCGCTGATCGCGGATGTAGCCGATGCTGCGGTCGACCGCGCGGAGGCCCAGCGTCAGGGAGGCCAGCGTGAAGGTCAGGGTGAAGACGAGCAGCAGCACGACGTAGCCCACGTTGAGGTCGACCTGGGTCGCGCCGGCCAGGACGAGGCTGAAGATCACCCAGGCCAGGATGTCGTTCACGGCGTAGCCGCAGAGCGTCACCAGCCCGAGGTCGGTCTTGACCAGGTCGAGGTCGTGGAGGACGCGCGCGATGATCACCATCGCGCTGATGGCCATGGTCGTGCCGAGGAAGAGCGCGAAGCTGATGCGCTGGTCGGGGTCGGCCAGATAACGGTCGGGCAGGCCGAGCGAGAGCACGAAACCGAGCGCCAGCGGGACGAGGACGCCGATGATGCCGACCCGCAGCGCCGGTCCGCGCTGCCGCCACGCGGCCGAGACATCCACCTCGAGCCCGGTCTCCAGCAGCAGGAAGAGCACCCCGAACTCGGACACCGTCCGAAGCATCGCCTGCTGGATCTCGTCGTCGGGGAAGATCGACTGCTGGAGCTCGGGAAACGCGCGTCCCAGCACAGTCGGGCCCAGGAGGACCCCGATCAGGATCTCGCCGACCAGGGGCGGGTGGCCCCAGCGTCGCAGCACCTCCCCGAAGCCGCGCGCCAGGGCGAGGAGCAACAGCACCTGCACCAGGAAGACGAGGAGATGGTGCTCGCTCACGCGACCAGTGTGTCACAGGCCGCTTCTCCCTACCCCTGTGGGTCGGGAAACCCGAGCTCTGGAGCCCGCCTCCACTCCGATGCACACTCCGCCGCCATGGCTGGCTGGCGAACGCCTTCACTGCTGGTGCTGCTGGTGCTGGCCGCCTGCACGAGCGGGACGGGCGGTGCCGCCCTGCCCGCGGGCTGGCGCAGCGAGCCGCCCGACGCGGTGCTTCACGAGCCGACCGGCCTGCGCTTCCCGGCCCGCTGGGAGGGCCTCGCCAGAGGCGAGCCCGGCACCCGCGACGAGCTGGGGGCCGACGTGTCGATCGCCTACCGCGATGCCGCGGGCGACACCACGGTGACGCTCGAGACCTACCCGCGTAGCGCGGCGAGCGAGCCGACTCCCGCGGATCACTTCGACCGCGAGCTGCTCGCGCTGGCGAATCGGCACCCGGGCTCGCGCGTCGAGGAGAATGCCCCCATGAACCTTCCGCTCGGCTACGCGGCGCGGCCGGGCTTCGGGGCCTTCATCCACTGGCCCGCGGGCGAGCGCGAGCAGGGCTCCTTCCTGATCCTGATCCCGCGCGGCGACCGCTACTATCGGATCCACACCGTCTTCGTGCTCGACGGGACCCAACAGGCGGTGGAAGGCGCGTGGCGCAGGTTGCTCGCCTTCCTGCGCACCCTGGAGCCCGTCCGAGCGAAGCGCTAGGACTCTGGGCTCCGTCCGGCCACCCCGCGTGCCGGCTCGGAAGGGAGCAACCCGTGGGCGGGAACAACCCGCCGGTGGGAACAGCCCGTGGGAAGGGAGCAACCCGTGGCAGATCGTTCGTCCGGTCCCCCGATCATCGTTGCAGCGCTGATCCTCGGCGCGTGTCTCGTCGCCTCGGCCCTGCTGGTGCAGAGGTCGCTGGACGGCGCGACGGAGAAGCTGTCCGAGGTGCTGGTCGCCCTGCAGCAGGCCCCGGCCCGGCCGGCCGCGCCCGCCGCGGCGCCGTCGCGGCCGGCCCGCCCCGACCCGAACAGGCGCTACACGATCAACGTGAAGGGCTCGCCCGTGAAGGGCAGCGAGAAGGCCAAGGTCACCGTGGTCGAGTTCAGCGACTTCCAGTGTCCCTTCTGCGCGCGGGTGGGCCCCACGCTCGAGAAGATCGCGGAGGAGTACCCCGAAGACGTGCAGATCGCCTTCAAGCACCTCCCGCTGAGCATCCACCCGAAGGCGCCCGCCGCCCACGCGGCGGCCGAAGCCGCCCACCGCCAGGGCCGCTTCTGGGAGATGCACGACAAGATCTTCGCGAACCAGCGCAGCATGTCGCCGGCCGCCTACGAGCAGTACGCCAAGGACATCGGCCTCGACGTGGGCCAGTACAAGAAGGACGTGGCCTCGAGCACCGTGAAGAGGCGCGTGGACGGCGACGCCGCCGAGGCGGCTCGGCTGGGCGTCACCGGCACGCCCGCCTTCTTCATCAACGGCCGCTACCTCTCGGGCGCCCAGCCCTTCGAGTCCTTCAAGCGGATCATCGACCAGGAGCTCGAGAAGAGCTGAGCCCCTTCAGGGCAGCGAGCGCACGGGGCGAAGCAGCGCCACCGCCGCCAGGCCGATCGTCATGGCGACCAGGCCGCTCGCCACGAGCGTGGTCTGCGGCCCGAAGAAGCGCGTGACGACGCCCGCCTGCGCGTGTCCCAGCGGCATGGCGCCGAAGAAGGCCAGCGTGTACATGCTCATCACGCGACCCATCATGCGCGGCTCGGTGTGCTGCTGGAGCAGCGTCACCACGTAGTTCACGAAGACCGAGGCGTTCAGGCCCGACACGACCTGCAGGGCCGCGGAGAGCAGCAGCACCTCGGAGAGCCCGTAGAGGAGCTGCGTCACGCCCCCGCACAGGATCGTCAGGCATACCGCGAGCCCGCGGCGCGGAAGCGGGCGCAGCGTGAGCGCGACCGAGCCTGCGAAGACACCGAGCCCGAAGCAGCCCCAGAAGAAGCCGACCCACTTGTCGGGCGCGCCGTGAACGTCGGGCACCAGGATCGGGACGGTGACCGAGAAGGGCCCGACGAACACCACGGGAATCGCGGCGGCGAGCAGCAGCAGCCCCCAGATCACCGGGTGACCGGCCGCGTAGCGAACGCCCTCGACCAGATCCGCGACCATGGTCTGGACACTGGGAGGGGGCTGCCGCGTGCGAACGCCGGAGAAGGCGGCCGCTCCCGCCGCGATCAGCACCACCTCGAGGCCGAAGGCGTGGGTGAGGCCGCGCCAGTCGACCACGAAGCCGGCCACGGTCGGTCCGAGGAACTGGAGCGCTCCCATGAAGCCCATCGTTCCGAGGATCACCCCGTTCTGCAGCTGCCTTCGCGTCACCAGCAGCGGCAGCATGCTCTGCCGCGCCGGGTTCGTGAAGGCGGCCGCGGAGCCCACCAGCGCCGCCAGCGGGAAGACGGGCCAGATCTCGCCGACGTCGAAGCCGGACAGCCCGACGTACACGGCCGCGACCGCCGTCGCCAGCGCGTAGGTCCGCACGAGGATCCGGCGCGGCTCCACCCGGTCGGCCACCGCCCCGCCGAAGAGGGCGAGCAGGGCGCCGGGCAGCGACTGCGCGACGAGGACGCCCGCGATCGCCAGCGAGCGCTGCTCGTCTTCGACGCGATCGCGCACGAAGAGCGGGACCGTGACCGTCTGGATGCCGACGCCGGTGCCCGCCACCAGCGAAGCCAGCCACCAGCGGCCGAAGCCCTCCGAGCGAAACGGGTTGCGAGACGCGGACACCCGATCGCGGCTCGTCACCGACGTGGTCCCCGGCGGCGCTCGGCGTGGGCCTCGAACGCCCCGAGCGGGTCGCGCCGGGCGGGGTCGGCGAGCGGGGCCAGGGTGTCGTCGAGATCGCGCGACCCCGGCCGCTCGATGCTCAAGACCCGCCCTCGAGCTCGCTCTCGTAGTCGGCCGCCAGCCACTCCTCCGTGGGCACGTCGCGCACGTGGGTGGCGAAGATCCAGCGGTGTCCCTCGGGATCCACCGCCCGGTAGCTGCGGTCGCCGTGGGGCTGGTCTTCGGGCTCGCCCACCACCGTGGCGCCGGCCTCGCGCGCCCGCGCGCAGTGCGCGTCGACGTCGTCGACGTAGCATAGGACCTGGCCGTGGAGCGCCGGGAGCTCCTGGGGGCTCGCCAGCCCGATCTCGGGAAAGGCCGAGGCGAGCATGAGCACGTTGTCTCCGCAGGCGAGCTCGGCGTGACCGAGACGCCCGTCGGGCATGGGGAAGCGGAAGCGTTCCTCGAAGCCGAAGGCCCTGCACAGGAACTCGATCGCCTTCGGCGCGTCGGAATAGGTGAGGTAGGGAATCACGCGCTGCATGCCTTCCGGGGGGGTCTGGGCCACGGGTCGTCCTCCTGCTCCACGGGAACGCTACATTCGACGCCGAAGGCGAGCCAGGAGGACGACATGGTGGACGATCCGGTCGAGAAGGTTGTCACGGCCGAGGCGTGGACCGAGTTCTGCGACCACCTGAAGAAGGCGGGCGACGTGATCCTGCGCGAAGACCTGGGCACCTCGGCCTTCGAGCGCGCCGAGGGCCTGCGCTACCTCACGCGTCTGCTGCGCGCCGGCTTCGTGTCCTTCGCCGAGAACCACGGGCCCAAGTACCCCGTCTTCCGGCCCATGCCCGACCTGGTGAAGATGGGCCTCGACAACCCCGACAACTACTACGTGAGCGCCTCGGTGAGCGGCAGCCACACCTATCGGATCCGGGGCCGGCGCGGCAGCATCCACTACCTGAGCTTCGCCGCGCAGAACCAGAACTTCGCGGCCCGCGACCGGCTCACCGGCGGCGCCGGCCACCTCGAGGACTCGCAGCTCGAGCTGGGCCCCGACGGGAGCTTCGAGATCATCGCCAGCCAGCAGGAGCAGCCGGGCAACTGGCTGCGGATGGCGCCCGACACGAAGCAGATCCTGATCCGCCAGACCTTCCTCGACAAGGCCAAGGAGACGCCCGTGGAGGTCGAGATCGAGTGCCTCGAGGCCGGCGGACCTCCGCCGCCCCTCGACCCGGCGCGCGTGCCCGGCCAGCTCCTCGGCTCGGCCCTCTACGCCATGGGCTGCGCGCAGTGGTTCGCCGATTGGGTGCTCGCCTTCCGCGACAAGGCGCCGGTGAACACCTTCCACCTGCCCGACCTCGAGAACCACCGTCACGTCGGGGGCGATCCGAACGTCCGCATCTGGCTGGGCTTCTGGGAGCTCGCCCCGGACCAGGCACTGCTGATCGACGCGAAGCCCCCCGACTGCGACTACTGGAACTTCCAGCTCGGCAACATCTGGGCCGAGTCGCTCGACTACCGCTTCCGTCGCGTCCACGTGAACAGCCACGACGCCGCCATGCGCTCGGACGGGTCCTTCCGTCTCGTAGTGGCCCACGAAGACCCGGGCGTGCCCAACTGGATGGACACCGCGGGCCACGAGCGGGGCACCATGTGCGTGCGCTGGGTGCGGGCGAAGGAGCACCCGGAGCCCCGCTGCCGGGTCGTGCCGCTGTCGCAGGTCCGCGAGGAGGCCTGAGGCTTCTGCCGAAGGAGGCGTCCGCCGGGCCGGGAGCCGCCCCTCGCCCCGGCCTGCTCCAGCTCGTGCTGCCCGTGGCCTGGGCGCTGTCGGTGCTGGGGCTGTGGACCCGCTGGGGCTGGTTCGCGGGAGCAGCCGGCCCCGTGGAGTGGCTCGGCGTGACGGCCCGCGCCGCGGCGATCGCTGCGGGGGGCTGGGCCACGGCCCGGCTCCTGCGCGAGGTGGCGCGCGCGGGGTCGAGCCCGGCGCTGGCCCGCGATCTGCCCGTCCTCCTCGTGTGCGGGCTCGCCGCGCTCGTCGCCGGAACCGCCGCCGACGCGCTCGGGGCAGGCGGCTTCTGGGTGGGTTCGCTCTTCGGCGACACCCTCGTGCTCGCGCTCGCGGCCTGGTCTCGCGCCGCCGCCAGGGGGAGCGCGTCGCGCGGGTCGACGGCGGGCCTGGTGCTCACGAACGTCGTCGTCGCCCTGCTCCTCTGCGAGATCGCCCTCGGCGTCTGGGCGCGGCTCCGCCCGCATCCCCTGCTCGCCTCGGGCTCCGATCCGGTGCGACGCATGGAGGCGCTGCGCCTGCCCCCGGGCGAGCCCTATTTCGGCTTCCCCGCCAACAGCGGCGGCTACTACGACGCCGAGTTCGCGACGGGAGGACCCGGGGGCCTCGTCGTGGCCGTCCTCGCCGATTCCTTCGGCGTCGGCGTCGTGCCCCATCGCTTCAACTTCGTGACGGTGGCCGAGACCTTCCTGCGCGAGCGACTGGCCGGACGCTACGCACGCGTGGAGCTCCTCAACTTCGCGGTGTCGGGCGTGGGCATGAACGAGTACGCCTTCCTCCTGGACACCGAGGTCGCCGCCTTCGAGCCAGACCGCGTGGTGCTGGCGGTGTTCGTGGGCAACGACATCCACCGCGACCCTCGCTTCGGAGAGGCGCCGGGACGCGACCGCCGCTCGCTCCTGCGCTGGCAGGTGTGGGGCGTGCCCTGGCGCCTGTGGCGGCTGGCCAACGAGAGCCCGGCGCAAACACCTCGAGCCGGCCCCGCGCGGCGGGCGGAGCCGGCGCTGCCGGAGCACGTCCGAGACCCGGCCCGCGAGCCCCCGACCTACTCCCCCGAGACCTTCCTGCGTATCGAGTCGCGGAGCTTCGAGGTCTGCAACGCCGGGAGCCCCGACATCGAGGCCGCCTACGAGGCCTTCTTCCGCGGCCTGCGACACTTCCGCGAGCGCCTGGGCGAGCGCCTGCTGGTGCTGGTGCTCCCCGACGAGTTCCAGGTGAACGATGCGCTGCATGCCGATCTCGTCGCCAGCGACCCGCGGCGCGCAGCCTGGCCGCGAGACCTGCCGCAGCGACGCATCGCCGCCTTCTGCGAACGCGAGGGGATCGCCTGCCTCGACCTCCTCCCCGCGCTGCGCCACGCCGAGCGCAGCGCGCGCACCTATCACCTGCGCGATACCCACCTGAACGCCCACGGCAACGCCGTGGCCGGCCGCGCACTGGCGGAGGCCCTGGCGGAACGGCTCTAGCCCTCTCCTTCCGGAGCGATCTCGGCCAGCACCGGGAGATGGTCCGAACCCACCTCGGAACCCGTCTCGAGGGAGACCAGGCGAAGACCGGGCGACACGAGGTAGTGATCCAGCGGAATCGCCAGCGGGCGAAAGCCCGTGGGCCAGGTGGGATGAAGCCCGAGCCCGCGCGCCCCGTTGCGGAGGCCCGCGGATCGTTCGAGCCGACGATGGGCGGGAGACCAGGGTGACGTGTTCAGGTCGCCCAGCAGAACGGTCTCCCCCTCCGGGAAGCTCCGAACGATCTCGGAGAGCTCGGCGAGCTGCTCGTCCCGCAACGCCGCGTGGAGGGGACCCACCGGCGGGACCGCGTGGGCGACCACCAGATGAACCTGGGTGGAGCCGAGGGTGAAGCGGCCCACGACCATGGAGATTCCGTCGTGACGAAGCCGGCGGAGGCGCAAGCCGTCGAGCGGGAAGCGGCTCAGGACGGCGATGCCGAAGTTGTCCTCCCGAGGACGTGCGATGCGGTGGGGGTAGTGCCGCTCGAGACCAGCCAGGGCCTCCAGCCAACGCTCGTTCACTTCCAACAGGGCCAGGACGTCGGGCCGGGTGTCCAGGACGAGCCGCTCCACCGCCTCGTGTCGCCGATTCGCCGTGTTCACGTTGAGCTGGAGCACCCGGACGCTGGGCGCGCCCCCCGCTGCCGTGGCGCTCGGCACCACGTAGGGAAGCACCGGGAGCACGTGCAGCGCCGCGAGCGCACACACCACCGCGCAGAGCAGACTCATGCGCCTCGCGGCGCAGAGCAGGGCGAGAAGAGACCCCGCGACGGCCCACTGCACGCGGAAGTGCGTGAGTAGCTCGGCGGCCCAGAGGACGCTGCCCAGACCCACCGCCGCCGTGAGCAGCGCATAGCCCGCGACCGACCCGAGGAGGAGCCCATCGAAGAGCCGGAGGACCGCGGACATCTCCTGCTGGGACACCAGACGCGCGGAGCTCGTTCGGGCGGCCACGGTCACCTCAAGCGCGCTCATCGGCGCGCCGACACGGCGGCGTGAGGGAGCCTCCATGAGCGAGTCACGGGTGGAGATCGGACACGAGGCGGGCGACGTCGAGATCCCCACCGAGATCTGCTGCAACTGCGCGAGCACGGATCGCGTCGTGCCGGTGCCCTCCGAGCTCACGCTCACCCGCTTCCTCGGCCTGGGTGGGAGCGAGTACACCTTTCGCTGGCGCCTGCCCTACTGCACCGGCTGCCGGCCCAGCGCCGTGCGGAAGCCCGTGGGCAAGCTCCACGTCGGCCTGATGATCGGCGTCTGGACCTTCGGCCTCTTCCTCGCGGTGGTCGGGGTCCAGATCGCCCTGGAGAGGAGCCTCTTCGGTGGTGAGGACTTCTGGGTGTCCCTCGGGCTCGGCGCGCTGATCGTCTGCGCATGGTACGGCTCGCGCAGGCCCCGGAACGGACAGACCAGCTACTACCAGCCCGTCCGCATCCGCAAGCTCAGGCAGAAGTTCACCTCGGGCGAGGTGACCGCGATCGTGATCGGCTTCACGAACGCGCAGTACATGCAGCGCTTCCGGGAGCGCAACGCCGCGACCGTGCGCACCTAGGGACTGCTCGACCCCGCTCGGGGCTCTCCGACCTCGCGCCGGATCCGCCGCTTGCCCTCGAAGAAGCTCCAGATCACCTCCACCATCTCGAGATCGCCGTTCTGTGAGCCCAGGAGCAGGG
>JAAUXZ010004920.1_pt1 | contig 15660 bp, 16 predicted proteins | sample 7278131 | NCBI WGS metagenome assembly JAAUXZ01 (sample SAMN14350119, study PRJNA611818) | marine sediment metagenome | isolation source: surface marine sediment (3m) | place: French Polynesia: Moorea | collected 2018-08
AACACAACACCATCTCTCACGCGACCGGCGCCACGGGGATGGGGATCGGCTTCAAGGAGACCTCGGATGTAGATGTGATCGGTAACCGGATCCTCTATTGCGGCACTGGGCTCTATCTTGACGTCTCACCCTATCAGCCGGAAACCACCAACCGTATCTGGGACAATCTGATCGCCTACAGCGGCATCGGCGTGCTGTTTCTGAACGACTGGGCGGGCAACATGATCGAGCACAATCGCTTCCTGGGCAATATCACTCAGGTTGCTGTGTCCGGCGGTGGCAAGACCGCAAATCGCAACCGCTGGCTGGGCAACTACTGGGACGATTACACCGGTTTCGATCTGGATCGAAACGGCGAGGGCGACACGCCATACGAGCTCTACAGCTATGCGGACCGGATCTGGATGGATGTTCCCTCGGCACGCTTTTTCAAGGGCTCGCCGGTCTTGGAAGTGTTGGATTTCCTGGAGCGTTTGGCGCCTTTCACCGAACCCGACATGTTGGTCAGAGATGAGAGGCCACTAATGAGGACAACTGTCAGGGAAGCAGGCAGACAGGCAGAGCAGCCCTCGCTGACCTCCGCCCAGCAAGACGAAAACAAACCGGAAAACGAGGAGTTGCATTCACAGGGTGAGGGATTTGATGCCCTCAGGGCGTTACGTGAATCCCTGGAGCGCTAGCCATGGAGGTTTGATCAGAATGACAGAGAAACGACCGCTCAAACGAGGCAAGAAACCGCTGACACCGGTGCGCAGGGAGCAGAGCCGCCGTGAGTTTCTGCGTTCCACAGCCTTGGTGGTCGGTGTCGCAACCGCCTCGATCATGGGTGTGGTGCCCTTGGTGCGGGGTACCTCGTTGCGTTTACGCCCCCCTGGTGCCTTGAAGACACCTGAAGACGAACAGGCGTTCTTTGCCTCCTGTATCAAGTGTGGCCAGTGCGTGCAGGTCTGCCCGGTACAGGCCATCAAACTGGCCGATCTGGACGATGGCTTCGGCGTCGGTGTCCCCTATATCGAGCCCCGGGAGCAGGCCTGTGATTTTTCCTGTGACGGCCTGCAATGTGTACTGGCCTGTCCGACCGGGGCCCTGACGCACGATCTCGATTATCCAGCCGATACGCGGATGGGATTTGCCCGACTGGCCCGGCCGGAGGCCTGTCTGGCGGTACAGGGTAAGGGTTTCAAGGGGGTGGCACGAGGTCCGGATTATAAAGGACTGCTCAGATACGAGGAGATTGACCGTTGGAACCCCCTCCCGGTCGCCGCTCATCCGTATGATCTGGAACTCTGTGATCTGTGCGTGCGCCAGTGTCCTATCGAGATCCGCATCAAGCAGTGCAAAGAGGAAAAAAGGCGCAATAAGAGAAGAAGCTCTGCCCGGGTGGCACAACGGGTGGGTAACGAGTGTCCGCCCAAGCATGCCATCAACATGAACCTGGTTCAGTTGGCGAATGGTGAAACCCGTATGGAACCATCGGTGAAACGGGGTTGTGTCGGTTGTGGGGTGTGCGAGATGATCTGTCCGGTGGAAGGCCCGGCCATCGTGGTCGATATCGATAAGACCACCGATTCCTTGAAGCATCGAGGCAAGTGTTGGTCATCCGGCCCACCTGACCGGAACAAGGAATGTTCCTCTAACAAGGTACGGAGGGGGGGATGAAATGAACTATCTCGTGGAATCCTTGAGGCAGATCATGGGGGCCAAACCCAGCCGCCCGACAAAGGCCGAGCAGTCGGCCGAGGTGCGCACCATCTATGCGGGAAAGCGTGGACATCTCACCAAGGCGGACGTGGAAAAGGTGCGTCATGAACACATCAAGGCTTGCTGCAACCAGTGGCAGCGCCGCCGCTGGCTGGTACTCATACTGGTCAACCTGTTGTTCGTGGTCTCTTACTTTTTCGATGTGCAACTGCTGGAGGGGGCACTGACCGCATCGAGATTCGTCGGTTTCCACATGGCGGATCTGAATGCCAGCCTGCAGGTGATGCTCGCCTACAAACATCTGGTGCTGAATCTCATCATCGGTACGGTCACCGTGTTCATCCTCTGGTTGCTGTTGGGAGGGCGGACCTTCTGTTCCTGGGTCTGCCCCTATCACCTGCTGTCTGAGTGGGCCGACTACCTGCATGTCTGGCTGGTCAAGAAACGGCTTATCAAGAACCATACTTTCAACCGCAAGGTGCGTGGCATCTTCTATGTGATCTTCGCCTTGCTGGCGCTGCTCTCTGGTTACACCGTGTTTGAGACCATCTCGCCGACCGGGATACTCAGCCGGGCCTTGATCTACGGTCCCGGGGTGGCGCTGATCTGGGTCGGTCTGTTGCTGTTGTTTGAGGTGTTTTACTCACGCCGCGCCTGGTGTCGCTATGTCTGCCCGATCGGCGTGACCTACGGGCTTGTCGGTCTGGCTTCACCGATTCGGGTCAAATACAATGCGGTGGATTGTCACCATGAGGGTGACTGCCGCAAGGTCTGTCTGGTGCCCCATGTGCTGGACCTGACGATCCGCGGTGCGGCCTACGATGTGAATCAGGACGTAGGCGCAGACTGTACCCGTTGTGGCATGTGTGTGGATGTCTGTCCCACCAACTCCCTGACCTATGAAATCAAGGGGCTGAGCAAGATGTTGTCGGGTGCCGCAGAGACTCGATGATAAACACTATCGAAATTGAGAGGCGGGTGTTGCGTGCAGTCCCAATGGGACCTGGAGCATACTTCCCTGTACACTTGACGACAGTATCCTGGCCGGCTGTATCCACCACTGAGACCGGCCGAGAGTGAAAATTGTGAGAGAAACGAGACGATTGGGTTTAACGTTTCGATAACTTCCAGCAGTTGATCCCTGTGCATGATCCAGTTTGAAAATATCGTTAAACGCTTCGGCCGGCAAGAGGTCTTGAAGGGTGTGAGCCTGAGTATCAAGAGGGGCCACCGGGTCGCCCTGGTGGGTTCCAATGGAGCGGGCAAGACGACCCTGATCCGCTGTCTGCTGGGGGAATATACCTGCGAGGGTCGAGTGAGTGTCGACGACATGGATCCGCGCAAGCAGCGACGGGAGGTGCTCTCCAAGGTGGGTTTCGTACCCCAGCTGCCGCCACCCCTGCGCATGCCGGTCGGCCAGTTGATCCGCTATGCTGCAAGTCTCTGTGATTCCAATCCCCTGCGCATGCATGACGTGGCCGGCGAGCTCGGCTTCGATACCCGGCAGTTCCGCCGCCAGCCCTTCGTCAAACTCTCCGGCGGTCAGAAACAGAAGCTGCTGATCGCCATCGCCCTGGGTCGGCGCAGCGAACTCTTGGTGATGGACGAACCCGCCGCCAATCTGGACCCGGAGGCCCGGCATATCTTCTTCAAGCTGCTGGCGGACAAGCAGGAGCGGGCCGCGATGCTGATCTCCAGCCATCGCCTGGACGAGGTGGCCAGCCTGGTGAACCGAGTGATCGAAATGGATCAGGGTATGGTCGTGCTCGATGATCGAGTGGCGGACCTGGTGGAGCTGTCGTCACGCCTGCATTGCCGGTTGCGGCTCATCCAGGCGGAGGCGGCCTTTGCCAAGACGATCCGGGAGTGGGGTTTCAGCAGCAGTGATGACAATCGGGTTTGGGAGGGATTCATCGCCGGACCAGATCGGCTGCGGTTTCTCGGCGTGCTCTCGAGATATGCAGCTTTGCTGGCGGGCATGGAACTGGCCGAGGCGCCGTATCAGGGGAAACAGGCCAATGTGGTTTAAGCCTCGCTTACTCGTTTTGAGCTTCGTGGTACTGCCTCTCCTGAGCGCCTGCCTGGGGGATGCGGGCAGCGGTCCCAAGGAGGTCAAATGGGACCGGGACGCCTGCGAGCGCTGCCGGATGGTGCTGAGTGATCGTCATAGTTCCGCGCAGATCCGATATCAGCCGCCGGATAAGAAACGCAGCCGGGTGGCGGTGTTCGATGATTTCGGTTGTGCGGTGCTTTGGTTGGAGGACAAACCCTGGAAGGATGATCCGAATACCGAGTTTTGGATCACCGATCATCGCAGCGGTGCATGGATCAATGCCCGCCAGTCAACCTATCTGCCCGGCAAGCTGACACCCATGGAATATGGTCTGGGGGGGCAGCTCGAATGGCAGGAAGGCGGACTCAGCTTCGAACAGGCCAGACAGCACGTGCATAGCGTAGAGCGGCGTTTCACGGTCCAGGGTGTGCAACTGCTGGATCGTTATCGGGAACAGGCGGCGCAACGCGAGGCACATCGACGGCAACATCAGGATGATGCCACGCTGCCCAGCATCATTCCGGACAAGGAGTGACGCATGCACCACCTCTGGCTCACCGCCTACGCAGATATTATCGAATCGCTCCGCGCCCGTTGGTTTCTGGTTTATTCCACGGTGTTCGGCGGTCTGATCGTGATCCTCTTTGCGTTCGGTCTGGCAGAGTCCCGGGTGATGGGTTTCACCGGTCTTTCCCGTCTGCTGATCACCTATATTCAGTTGTCGATGGCAATGTTGCCGATATTCGTTTTGATCACCACGGTGCGTTCGGTGGCCGGTGATCGGGAGGCGGGGGTCTTCGAATATCTGCTCTCTCTGCCCATCACCCTGCGCGATTGGTTCTGGGGTCGGGTGTTCGGGCGATTTTTCGTGGTCTTCCTGCCAGTGTTGCTCGCCATGCTGGGGGCGGCTGCCTGGGGTGCCTGGGGGTTGGACGCCAGGGTGCCCTGGGATTTGCTGCTCTACTATACGGCTCTGCTGATGGCCCTGGCCTGGTGTTTTCTGGGCATCGGTATGCTGATCTCAACCCTGGCCCGCTCCGCTGATGTGGCTCAGGGCGCAGCTTTCGTGGTCTGGCTGATCCTGCTGCTGTTTCTCGATCTGATCCTGCTGGGGGTGCTGATCCAGGAACACCTGCCGCCGGAGAGTGCGGTGGCCATCGCCCTGGTCAATCCCATGCAGGTGTTCCGGACCGCCAGTATGATGTTGTTCGATCCCCAGCTCGTACTGTTGGGACCGACCGCCTATGTGATCCTGGATAACTTCGGGCAGAGCGGCTATATCGCCTATGCTATTGTCTATCCTATTCTGCTGGGGACACTGGCGGCTGGAGTCGGCTTTCTGCATTTCAAACGCAGTGACCTGCCTTGATGTTTTATGAGATATTTGAGTTAACGTGAAATCCAATCTGATTCTCTGGTCTGTCACTGGAATGTTGGTGATAGCGATCGCGGGCGTGGCTCTTTACAAAAGCTGGCCGTTGCTGTTTCCCGTTGTACACATCAGCGTACCGCTGGACAGCGAGTGTGATCTGCGCGCCGGGCCCTGTGTCTCACCGTTGCCCGAGGGAGGCCGAGTCAGTTTCGCTATCGAACCCCGTTCCATCCCCGTGGTGAAACCACTCGAACTGCAAGTCAGGCTTGAAGGAATGGCCGTTGAGCGGGTGGAGATCGATTTCAGTGGTGTAGACATGAACATGGGGTTCAATCGTCCCCTGTTGAGTAAGCAGGGGGAGGGGCACTTTTCCGGCAAGGGCATGCTGCCGGTGTGTGTGCGCGACGCCATGGAGTGGGAGGCGAGGGTGCTGCTGCATACCGATCAGGGTCTGGTTTCCGCTCCGTATCGCTTCATCACGGTGAAGCCGGGCATGGAGCTGTCGGCGGAGTGATGAGACCTAGAAAGGGCAGTTGACCGCTCTATTTTAAATGTATCTGGTTGAAGCAATAGAACTTCACTTCTATTCGTCTCTTTATCAGTGGAGTAGATTACGCGACGGGCTGAATTACATGCCCTCAGCGGCGCATAGCCGACCTCTGTTCCATTCAGTGCCGGCATTTCCCACTTCCATGTGGGGCAACTGCGTTGCAACTCCTTGGCATAGGATCACTATTATTCCGGGCATCCTGCCCTCCACCCTTTGGGCCAGCTTTGGCTGTTTAATCGCTCCAGGCGATTTAATCCGCAGCGTCGCACGACGTACATGGATGTACAAATGTCGCGATTGCAGGATGCACTGGAGCGACCCTTGCTATGCACCCCTATGGACGCGCTCTACTGGGACGTAGGAAGTGCTGAAAATGCAGGAGCATTTTTCAGTGTGCCCTTCAACCCGCCCAACAGCCGATTCTAGGTTCAGTCATCCACGATGGAGAGGTAGGCGAAGATGTCTTTCAATTCATCGTCGCTGAAGTCGGCCAGCAATTCCTCATCCGGTGCGTCTTCGTCATGGATACGGATCTTGTTCCGGTATTTCTTCACCTGCCGCCAAAGGTAGTTGGTGTACTGACCCGCCAGCATCGGCACGGCTTTTTTCGCATCTCCCCAGCCCTCATCGCCGTGACATGAGGCGCACTCCTTACGGTAGAGCCTTCTGCCGGCTTCGATATCACCCTCGGCACGGGGGATCTGCATCAGACGCTTCGATTCCAACAGACGTGCATAGGCGTCAAAGCCGGGTGCGGTTTCGTCCACCGGCGGCAACCGGGTCTGCAGTTGGATCTCGGAGAGATAGCGGGAGATGTCCTGGATATCCTTGTCCGGCATCTGGCGGTGATCCACATACTCCACCATGGCCAGGTTGGGACGATCGCGATCTCTGAACAGGTGCAGCTGTTTGGCGATGAACTCGCTCGGCATCCCTGCCAAACGGGGGTATTCGCCCTGTTTGCCCCCTTCGCCGTATGCGCCATGACAACCGGCGCAGACCTCGTTGATCTCCTCGCCGTTGTCCGGATCGTAGTCGTAAGCCATAGCCTGCTGGATCATGGCCAGTCCAACCCACAATTGTAGAAGGCAGAACATAGGGTAACGATTCATTCTAGTCATTCTCAAGTCAGATGTTTCCTTCACCCTCCGGAGTAAGGCAGGATCGGATGATGAGAGGCCGGGAAAACTGACGATTAAATATCTGTGCAGTAAGCCTGATTCCAACCGCTAGATTCAATTTGGCAATCAAGCGTAGCCCAGTGGCAAACATGGGTGTTATGCCATTGGTGATTCAACCATTAATCCATGGTGCGCGGCTTGAGGCCTTGATGAATATCAAGAATAAAATCGAAATCTATCGGTAAGTTATCAAGCAGCACGATGTTACTTGTGGACAGCATAGTGATTACCCCACGTGATGGAAAGCTGGTAAAGGGTGAAATCACTTCGGTTGGGCCTTTCTAGGCCAATCACATCCGCGTCATTCAACAAAAACTTATCGCCACTCATGAAGCCTGCAGCCATTCTCAGCCTTATTGTAATGTCCGGCATTCTTTTAGCCGACCAAGTTGAAGACTTACCGGTTGGAGATTGCACCAATCCCGCCGCCATGCAGGATCTTCGCCACTGCGAATTCAATGGTGGTCAACTGCATGACGTCGACCTCCAGGGGGCGCAGTTGGACGGTGTCGATTTGCAGAATGCCAATCTCACGGGCTGCAATCTTTCAAGGGCCAGCTTGAAAGGAGCAGACCTGAAATGGGCGAAATTCAACAACTGTAAGATCGTCGGTGCAGATTTCATCGAGGCCGATCTGTTTCATGCCAACTTCGATGGGTCGACAATGAATGGATCAAACTTCAGCCGCGCCAATCTGTTTGGCGCCAGTCTCAATGAATCCATTATCAGGAACGCGGACTTCAAACTGGCATACATGAAAGATATATCCATGGAGTTGAGTGATCTGTCTGCATCCCGTTTCGATAAGGCCTTCATGCTCAGAGCGGTGCTGATTGAGAGCCGCTTGGTGGGGGCAAGCCTTCGTACCGTGATCCTCACGGGTGCTGCATTGGAGGGAGCCGATTGTTCCATGAGCGATTTCTCAGGATCTGTTTTGAATGGAACAACATTGACCGGCAGCCGATTCAGTGGCGCTGAACTCAGTGGCGCGCTCTTTTACAATGCGCGTTTGGACGGAACGGACTTCAAAGGAGCGCTCAATATACCCGAACACCTTGTTGAGCTGCTCAAGACCCGGATGATCTCTGGGAATCTTTAAAGATGAACATGATGCTGGATGCTGGTCTGGATGGGGGTTCTTGCCACCAAACGATATTTCTTTATGGCTAGTAAGGATATTACTGGAGCATTGAGGAGCATAATATCGTGCAGCTACCGGATAGATTATCTGCTTTTTTCTCACAGGAAAAAGCGCGACAACGATGTGGAGAGAAACATGAACTTGGGTGCTTTTTCTATAAGCCTTTCAGTCAAGGATATTGTGATCTCAAAAGAATTTTACGAGAAACTCGGATTTGAGTCTCTCGAAGGCGATTGTGAGCAAGGGTGGCTGGTCTTGAAAAATGGCGATCATGTGATCGGGTTGTTTCAGGGTATGTTTGAGAAAAACATGCTGACATTCAATCCGGGCTGGAACCAGGCTGCGCAGAACATTGATGTATTCACTGACGTGAGAGAATTGCGTGACGAATTGATTCGTCGGGGGTTGACAATCATTGATGACAACACCAAACAAGCTGTGGGTCCGGGCAGTATTCTGATTGAAGACCCAGACGGTAATCCGATACTGATCGATCAACATAGGTAGATTTTCGGTATGCCAGGGTCTTGACTCCTCACGGCCTTACGGGTCCTTGAACTCTTTGATTATCTGAACAATGACAGGGCATTAAATGAATATCGAAGTTGTAGAGGCGGATTATTCCAACGAGCGACATAAACAAGAAATACCCAAATTGCTTGATCAGTATGCCGCGGATCCCATGGGAGGGGGGCGCCCCCTTGCTGATGAGGTAAAATCCAATTTGGTTAATGAATTATCCAAATTGCCTCATGCCTTCTCGATTATCGCTTACGCCAACGGCCGATCAGTTGGCCTGATCAATTGCTTCGAGGTGTTTTCTACCTTTGCCTGTCGGCCACTGATCAATATTCATGATGTGGTTGTGCTGAAAGAGCATAGAGGTAAAGGCATCAGCCAAAAAATGCTGAAAATGGTAGAGCAAATCGCCAGGAAAAAGCATTGCTGCAAAATCACGCTAGAGGTCCTGAGTAAGAATGATGTGGCCAAGTCAGCATATAGAAAGTTTGGTTTTTCGGGTTACGAATTGAGTCCTGAGCTGGGAGTGGCCATGTTTTGGCAAAAAACCATTTAAATGACCCATCACATGGGATCGGGAATTCAATGGAATGAACAGGATTACCAGTCAACCTGCAGAATCAGTGGGCAGGGGCCCCTGCTGTAAAAACAATGATGACCCAATCTTAGGGTAATGACGATCATCTGCCCGGAGCCTGAGGTGCTTTCACGCCAAATGGGTGCGAATGAGATCTGGGATATGGAACTCCATGGAGATCGATCAATTACCCGAAACACCATAGACTGCCCGCATGGTGTCAGCTGGGTAAGGATTTGGATTTGCGCGTCGCCGTCAATTTGCCTGACCATCACAACAACCCGCTCCCCGAATTGACTCGACGAGGGATCTGAATCAAGCCATCCTTCCGAATGGTGCTGGACTATACTTGAGTGGAACAATAAGTTATACCGACCTTGTATGAGACGTAGTTGGTGGCTGGTCATGAGTGAAAGATCCAAACGAGAACGTATTGTCGATGCAGCTCTTTCTCTGGCAGAGACAAAGGGTTGGGAGGAGGTACGCCTGCATGATGTGGCCGATAGCCTGTCCATTTCACTCGAAGATATCCGACAGGAATTCAGTGAAAAGGATCAACTGGTGGATGCATGGTTCGATCGGGCCGATAGTGCCATGCTCCAGGATGCTGCAGAGTGGAAAGCTCTAGAGCCGAGCTGTCGGCAACGCATGCACAGAGTGATGATGACTTGGCTGAGTGCCCTTTCCGGCCATCGTCGGGTGACGCGGCAGATGATCCTCGGCAAGCTGGAGCCTGGGCACATTCATATCCAGATCCCGGGTTTGATGCGGATCAGTAGGACGGTACAGTGGATGCGGGAGGCGGCGGGTTACGATGCCGGTTTTCCACGGCGTGCCCTGGAGGAGACGATTCATACCAGTGTCTACTTGGCCACATTTTCCTATTGGATGTTCGATGATTCATTGAACGCCGAACGAACTTCACGCTTTCTTCAGCGACAATTGAGTCGTGCCGGGTTCCTCTTGAGTTGTGATGCGGATCGATCGAGAGGGCATGGCGATGCCCGGACCGCCAACAAAGAACCGTCAACCAATGACTATGATCCGGTGACCTAGATAATGCTGAAAACTCATTCGTTGACTGACATGTCATGAACGAATATGGATACCCTGACTCATGCACTGTTGGGGGGGCTGCTCGTCAGGGCGGTTACGCCCGACAAGGGCTGGTCTGGCAAGGCCAGTCACGGGACGGCCGTATGGGTGGGTGGACTGGCCGCTGCCTTTCCCGATATCGATTATCTGAGTTTCTGGTTAAATCCACTTCTGTTTCTGGCTGATTGGCATCGGGGGCCTACCCATTCACTTTTGATGGCGCCTGTTTGGGCACTGTTGATGAGCCTGTTGTTTGCTCGAGTCCTCCAAAATGCACTGAGCTGGCGGTCGATCTATGTCATCTCACTGCTGGCATTGCTGTCCCACATCGTCTCCGACTGCATCACGGCGTTCGGCACCCAAATATGGTGGCCGCTGTCCGATCTGCGTGTGGCGTTTTCCACCACTTTTTTTATCGATCCTTACTTCAGTTTCGTCGTCTTGGCCGGGTTGATCCTATCCATAACCTTACCCCGGCCAGGATTGTCCGCCAGGCTCGGCCTGCTGGTCCTGACAGGATATCTCACCGGCCAAGCGATATTGCAGCAACAGGCCAGATCGATAGGTGAGGCATATATCCAGAGCATCAAGCATGAACAGTCTACTGCCCATGCCCTTCCGCAGCCTTTGTCCCCGTTTAATTGGATGATTATCGTACCTGATCAGGATCGATATGACGTGGCGCTGGTGAATCTGGGCCATCTCGAAACCAGTCAACAGTTGGCCGAACGCCTCGGCTGGCTCGGTGATCTGTGGTTGGCCTATCGGCCCGTGGAGCACCTGATCTGGCAAACCCGACACCTATATGGTACGCGGAATGATGAAATCGAGCTTGTTAAAGTGGTTTGGTCTGACGAAAAATTTACTCCCTTCCGACGATTTGCGAAATTTCCGGTCATCTATCGCCTTGACCTATCGGAAGGAGAGCGTTGTGTGTGGTTCACGGACCTAAGGTATGTGCTGCCTGATCTGACACCCCCGTTCCGCTATGGCATGTGTGACGGTGAACAAACGGATACCTGGCAACTTTATCGGTTGCGGCGCTCCACTGAAAACGCGCGTCATTTTCTGGGATAAGCTTGCGATAAGCGTGTAATTCGGGTGGTTTTGTATGCACATGAGGTTTAGACCGTGAAGATCAGAGAGGCGGAAGAACGCGATCAACGGGAATGGGCGCAGATGCGAGCCCAGCTCTGGCCGGGTGCATTGGAGGATCATCTTGTGGAGATCGGTGAGTTTTTTTCCGGACAATCCATCGATATCGAGAAAGCATATGTCCTGCAAGACGAAGCGGGATCGCTGGCTGGCTTCATCGAGTTGAACGTTCGCGATTTTGCCGAGGGGAGTCGGTCATCACCTGTGCCATATGTGGAAGGCTGGTTCGTTCAGGTGGGGTATCGGGGAAGGGGATTGGGCAAACAACTCATGCAAAAAGCCGAGGTTTGGGCCATCGATCAGGGCTTTTCAGAACTGGCCAGCGATACGGATTTGTCCAATGAGCTTGGCATCACCATTCATAAGACGCTCGGTTTTGTCGAAACGAAACGGGTTGTTTGTTTTCTGAAAAGACTTGATTAGTTGGATGCGCTGCAAGGAGGTTGGTGCCGAAAATGGTAATGCAAATGTCTGATCGAATGCGCTTGAGTTCACCAGGACCGGCGTGCGTTACATTAGCCGGAAAGTCGCTGTCAGCGGATGAGAGGAGAAAATTAATCATTCCGCAAAGGCAAAAAAAGATCGAGCTGGCATTGATTGAGAGGGAAATGCAGCGTCCGATGACGTGGAATTTCGGGTAATTGCGCGGGATATGAAGTGAAATCCCTAACTATTCAGGCAGTCCCAGAAAGCAGAGAATGATACATAGCAGATAAAAACACAGGATCTCCGCCGGTTAATATGGAGAAAGGATGAAAAAACAATGACGACCGGCACTCGATTGAAAACAAGATTAAGTACCTTCCTGAGTGCGGTTCGGGAGTGGCTGCCCAGATTATCGGAAAAGCCGACTAAGCCCATACGCAGGGTGGCGTCGTTGCTTGGAGTGATGCTGTTGTCCAGTCTTTGCCTGATGCCGATGACGGCTCACTCTGGGCAACGGACCATGTTGGAGCTGCTCAAGGTACTGCGTGACAACGGTACCATCAGTCAAGAGGCCTATGACGTTCTGTATAAGACGGCGCTGGAGGAAACAGATGGAACGGCCATGGAAAGGACCACTGAGACCGTATCACCGGCTCAAGATGCAAGCATTTCCCGGAGCAAAGATCGGTCGGCTACCCGGCAGGTAATCAAGGATTCAACGGCACGCTTCACTAGCCGTGGTCTGCAAGTCGAGTCGGCGGATGGTGACTTCCGCTTCGAGCTGGGTGGCCGCTTGTTAATCGATGCAGCCTGGTACGATGAAGATAAGACAAGGCTCGATAACGAGTCCGAGATTCGCAGCAGCCGGTTGTCTCTGCGCGGTAACCTTTGGGATGATTGGCAATTCAAGTCGGAGGTGGAGTTTGCCCAGGATGGTGCCGAGCTGAAAAGCAATTACCTGAGGTATCGGGGCTTCAAACCCCTGCTCATCACGCTGGGTAATTTCAAGGAGCCCTTTGGCCTTGAGCGTTGGACCTCTATTTCGGAGACCACTTTCATGGAACGAGCGGCGGTATCTGGCGCTCTCGCTCCGGCACGCAGCCTGGGTTTGGGCCTGCGCAGCAGTGTAAGACGATGGAGCATAAGCGCCGGACTGTTCGGTGACAGGGACTTGAGTCGCAGCAGTGGGGACGATTCGTCCGACGAGCAGAGTCGGGCAGTCACGGGTCGCGTTACTTATTTACCTCTGCGAAGCAAAACCTCGATGCTGCATACCGGGCTGGCCGCATCCTACCGGGTCTTCGATGAGGGTCAGATACGTTTTAAGGCACGACCGGAGTCTCATCTCATTGAAACCCCGTTTATCGATACCGGCAATATCAAGGATGTGGACGAAGTCAGGCGTTTCGGTGCGGAAGCCGCCGCAGTGATCGGACCATGGTCGCTGCAGGCCGAATATATCAAGACCGAGACACACCGCAACGGCGATAATCCGACCCTGGATTTTTCTGGCTGGTATGTCTACACGAGTTATCTGCTGACCGGAGAATCGCGGCCCTATCGTCATCAACGAGGTGTGTATCGCGGCATAGCACCCAAGCGGCCGTTGAATCTGGGGGGCGCCGGTGCTTGGGAGCTGGCACTGCGCTACAGCCGGCTCGATCTCACAGATGAGGAGGTGGTCGGGGGAGAGTTGGACCTTTTCACTCTCGGTCTCAATTGGTACCCGAACGTCAATGTGCGCCTCATGGCCAACTACATCCATGTGCTCAATGTCGATCGCCCGGGCAGTGTTTATGACGGTGATGGGTCACAGATCTTCCAGATTCGCAGCCAGCTCGATTTTTAATCTTGATCAAACCCTGATGGTATCTTGTTGGGCAAGATCAATAAGACCTGGAGGACGATGAGACGATGGGGCGTGACCACAGCTGAGCTGTGCGGGTTGAACGACCGTAAAATCACTGGCTTGTCTTTTGAGTGGTTTTTTTTGATATTCTGTTGGCTGAGGAAAGCGGTCATGGGGGTGGTGGTGCACATCATCGCAATGCGTCATGGACAATCGGAATACAACATTCTGGGGCTCTGCAATGATGATCCGGAACGTCAAGTTCGGTTGACCCTGGCCGGTAGGCGGCAGGCTGAAATTGCGGGGCAGAAACTGCGCCAGGTTCCTTTGCAACATATCCTGTGTTCTCAGCTGCCACGTGCCCACGAAACGGCAGAAATCGTTGGTCAATATCATGCAGTGGCAATCGAGACCAGGGCTGAACTCAACGACATCCGCTCGGGGTGTGACGGCAAGCCGGTCGTCGAATATTTCCGCCGTATCGCACATGACAGATTGAACGCCCGCGTCAATGATGGTGAAAGCTTGCTCGAGCACAAGCGACGCATCTTGAATTTTTTGGATTGGCTCAAATTGAATGCGCCCTATCGATCTGTACTCCTGGTCGCCCATGAAGAGACTATGCGTGTCTTTGCAGCTCAGGTCAGACAACTCAATGAAGATGCCATGCTCGAATTGAACTTCGAGAATTGCGAAACCCTGGAATTCGAACTTTAAGTCTGTTCTGCCCTAATCTTTTTCCCAACATGGGATTTAATTCACTGATTTTACGAAGCGTTTAGCACCCCGTATGGGTTTTCCCGTATTGACGTTTTCTCACTCAAGCAGGTAGTTTTCTAGTATAAAAGTATGCCTTATGGTCATGGCCGTCTGCGGATTAACCCGTGACATCAATTTTGATCCGCCTCACGGTAGCCATAACTATAAAACGTCTCAGGGTCTTTTCAGGAATACCACTGTTGAGTAAGGGAGTGCGAGATGTCCGGAGCGCGGGGCATGATCACGTCAAAACGAACAACAATGATAAGGAAGAGCTGTAATGCCGAGGTGGGAAGATGAAAAGGATAATGATAGCAATCTTGATATTACTGTTTTGTTCAGCGCCATTGTGCATACAGGCGAAGGATAAACTTATCCTGGGCAATGTTGAAGAGGGCAAAGCCAAGGCTCAGCTCTGCTCCAGTTGTCACGGCGAAAATGGTGAAGGCAAGGTTATGCCGGAGGGGCAGCCCGATGCTCCACTCCTGGCAGGTCAGATTCCCGGCTATTTCGTCAAAGCCATGTATGACTACAAGATGGATCGACGAGCAGACCCGCTAATGAATGCCATCAGTAAAGGTCTAACAGATGTGGATATCGCCAACCTGGCGAGTTACTACGCTTCGTTGAAAGAGTAATAACCGCAAGGGAAATTCTGTCCTTTCTGTGGGTGAATCAAGGAAGTGTTCGCCGAATCTAGGTAAAGTGGTTTGTGTAATCACTGGTTGTGTCTGTGGTTCTTGTTGCACTGGGATGTAACTCCTTTTTACAATGACGGCAAGTCATCCCACATCAAAAAGACAGAAATTCGCCTCTTTTTCTTGCTTTGCTATTCACAATGCTATGCATTGTCACGCGTACCGAGATCCCCTCTTTCTGCTGTTGGCACTGAACATTGACCCGGGCAGAGGGCGTACAGTTAAACCATTCGCCGATCAGTGGGACAACTGGCCGATCGCATAACATCGAGTGAAGCTGTGCCTCTCTGGTATCGACCGGGAACTTCAAGGCAAATAGTTTCAATCAGCTGTATTGTACGATTACCCGTCTGTACATGAGCGGTTTTACTGATTCGACAATGGCCATAGGGGGGCGGGTGCTTTCAGGCGCTCAGTCGTTTTTCCCGGATCCGATAGCATTATCTGGAGGGGCGAATTCGTGATCTCCCATTGTCCCTTGAGACGGTTATCCGGTGCTTCACCGGAAAAGACCAGATAGCTGTATTTTCCGTAGTGTGGGATTTTTCGGGCCAATCCTGGAATCGCTTTGACGCTGTGACTTG
>JAAUXZ010040910.1_pt1 | contig 15655 bp, 12 predicted proteins | sample 7278131 | NCBI WGS metagenome assembly JAAUXZ01 (sample SAMN14350119, study PRJNA611818) | marine sediment metagenome | isolation source: surface marine sediment (3m) | place: French Polynesia: Moorea | collected 2018-08
CATTGCCACGGGTGAATGGTTAATGGAGCACATTTACTGTCCTGTGGCAAAACTGTTCATATTGATTATCATGGCCTTTACTCTCATGCCTTTAATAATAAATACAATAAGTTATGAAGACTTATTAATGTTGTTTAAGAAGAAAGATTTTTTAATAAACATGGTGAACATTTTATTTGTTAGCAGCCTCATCCTGACCTTCCTGCCCTTGTTGAATCATCCTGCGATAGCGATGCCCCTACTGGGCTGTATGGCCATAGCTTTATTTTCTTCACATGCCATGACGCTATCCAACGGTCAAGAGATTCAATGGCTCCCTTCACTGGTCGACATTTCAAAATTATTGCTGTTAATGCTTGTCGGATACTGGATCTGCCGTTGGCTTACGCAACATCTATCGCTTTGGATTGACTTCAATTACAACGTTACCGGCAGTAAAGCCCTGGTTTCAGACAGCAGCCACCTGATCTTTCAAATACCCGTCATGCTGGCATATGGAAACAGCCTGATACCGCAATGGATGCTCTAAAGGTGGGGTTCAACAGCACATCAACTCGTCTGAGCTTCATGCCTGAATAATCGACCATCATGCAATTCCCATACATGCTGCATACTGTTGGCGATTTTCATATCGTGAGTGACAATCACCAATGCGGTTTGCCGCTCTTCATTGAGTGTCATCATGAGATCAAGCATCGACCCTGCTGTTTTTTCATCAAGATTTCCGGTGGGTTCGTCAGCCAGCACACAAACTGGATTGGTTACCAGGGCCCGTGCCAGAGCAATACGTTGTCGCTCACCCCCAGATAATTCCCCGGGTTTATGCGCCGCACGGCGTTCCAAGCCGACTTGTTGTAATAACTGCATGGCCTGTTCTTCTGCATCCATGGGCTCATTACGTCGAATCAACAAGGGCATCTTGATATTTTCTAACGCAGTGAATTCTGCGAGTAGATGATGGAACTGGTAGATGAAACCTAAATAACGGTTTCTCAGTTGCCCTAGCTTCTTCTCCGACAACCTATCCAGCCTCTGCTGCATGACCTGCACTTCCCCGGTACTAGCACGATCCAGACCACCCAACAAATGTAACAAGGTACTCTTTCCAGCTCCCGAAGCACCGATTATAGCGTGACGTTCTCCCGGCCTGACCTGCAAATCAATCTGCTTTAATACCTCGACAGACAAGTCACCCTGCTTGTAAGTCTTGGCAAGACCGCGGACATCCAATACAGACTCACTCATAACGCAGGGCCTCGGCTGGTTGAGTCTTTGCCGCACGCAATGCCGGGTAAATCGTGGCCAAAATTGACAGGGTAAATGATAGGATACCGATTCGAATGACGTCCGAGGTTTTCATATCCGAAGGTAATTCCGTAATAGGATAAACCCCGGTCGGTAAAAACTGTGTATGGAAAAACTGTTCCAGAGCCGGGATGATAACATCGATATGAGCTGCAACAGTCACTCCCGCAATCAAACCTAAAATGGTTCCGACCAAGCCAATCAGTGTACCCTGGATCATAAAAACCAGGGTGACAGAACCTGGCGATAATCCCAACGTTCTCAGTATCGCAATATCCGATTGTTTATCAGTAACCACCATCACCAGGGTCGACACAATGTTAAACGCGGCCACTGCGACGATAAGAGAGAGAATGATAAACATGACCGTTTTTTCTGTTTGCACCGCCTTGAAATAATTACTGTGACGTAATGTCCAGTCGGATACCCAGTAATCAGCGCCCAATTTATTGCGTAATGCGTAGCGTATGAGCGGAGCCTGATCCATGTCAGAGACTTTGAGACGCAGACCCGTCATGTCGCCTTCCAGCCGGAACAGTTTGGAAGCATCTGCTGCGTGAATAATGGCTGAGCTCCGATCATATTCATACACGCCGATTTCAAACAGCCCGACTACTTTAAAACGCCTAAGACGTGGTAAAAAGCCCAGGGCGGACACCGTAGATTGTGGCGTGATCATAGTGACGCGGTCACCCGGAACCACGTCAAGGTTAGAAGCCAGGCCGGAGCCCAGAATAATGCCATATTCTCCTGCTACCAGGTCATTCAGCGAACCAAAAATCATGTGTTCATGAATTTCCGAAACCTGGGTTTCATAGTTCGGATCGATACCCCGAATAATGGCGCCACTAACCGATGCAAGATTCGACAGCATGGCCTCAGCATCTACATAAGGCGCTGCACCCAGTATGTCCTTGTCGTCACTAATCTGCTGGCTCAAATCTTGCCAGTCTGATAAACGATTATCATAGGTCGAAACGGTGACATGCGAGACCATGCCCAGTATTCGCCCCTTGAGTTCCTGTTCGAAACCGTTCATCACCGACAGCACAACAATCAAGGCCATGACCCCTAGCACAATTCCGAGCATGGAAATCATGGATATGAAGGAAATAAAATGATTACGTCTTTTCGCGCGTGTGTAACGTAATCCGATGAGCAATTCGACCGGAAATTTCATGGGCGGCATTAAAACATGAATGTATAAACGCTCCAATAGCCATATCAGGCTTTCACGAGATAATTTGTTCAACTTGCTGAACGTGCATGTCATGCTATAGTTAGAGCATTAACCATAATTTCAATGAGCCAGCGGAGAGAAGCTCATGTCTACAATACGAAATATTGTTTTAACTACTTTACTGATGGTTTCTTGTGCTCTGCAAGCCGACACATTGACGATTCCAGGTCACTATGAATCTGATAATGGCATCGCATTACCTCAGCGTGGCATCAGCATGGAACGTGTACTATCGGAATTTGGTGAACCTATCGATCGCAAGGCCGCTGTGGGCGAACCTCCAATTACTGAATGGGATTATGGTGATTTTCGTGTCTATTTTGAATTTCAAACAGTGTTACATTCAGTAAATTTGAAAACCATGATCATGCCTCAATAAGGCATAATCTAGACCGCAAATTTAACAGTACTCCGACCTAAATCCCGCTACATTTCTACCTTTGTCGTCTTAAACCTAATAAATTCAAGGGTTTGCCCTTCTATTTTTAATTGCATAAGCCTGTTGTTTCATTACAATTGTCGCAGTTGCAATATCCTCATCAAACTTTGTAAGTTTTAGTTGTCGGTGGGAATGTTACGAACATCCTTTGCAAGGCCTGGCCATATCTGTAGATCACAGATAACATCCAGTTTTTCGTGATCGATGGCAACGTGTTCTTTTCATCATCATAACCTCTTGAGGTGCTGATCCTGAATAGAGTTAACTGGAATTGAAATGTGAATATATGAATTAATAATATTCCTTTCCCTGCGGTTTATATCGAGAATCTCAAGGGTAAGAATAAAGGGCTCATCATAATAATAAGCGCCAACTACAACAAACCAAACCCAAGTAACCTTTTGGAGGTATCCATGAAATTAGGAAAAGTTTTAACGACCAGTATCATTACCTTTGGTCTCATCATTAGCAGTTCCGCGCATTCAGCGGCGGTCAACATCACCCGAGACCTGGAGAGCATTACGGTCAAGCATGGTGGCAAATCCGTTAAAGTCATGCGTAATCAAAATCAAAAAAATACCGTTAATCCAGCTTTCGCTAAAACTTCACGTAAATGCCCACCTTTTTGTATCCAACCCGGAACACTTGCACCTGGCGTTGAAACCATTGCTGAAGTTGAAGTTATTGAGTACTTGAAGAAAATGAATGCGGGTGATGATTCTATTCTTGTGGTCGATTCCCGGACACCGGACTGGGCAGCCAAGGGCACGATCCCTGGGGCAGTCAACCTTCCTTGGACCAAATTGAATCCTGCCAAAGGTGCGGACCCTATTTCCATAGGAGAAATCATGGAAGGCTCATTTAACGCTAAAAATCTTGAAGGTCTTTGGGATTACTCCGATGCAAAAACACTGGTGATGTTCTGCAATGGTATGTGGTGTGGCCAATCCCCGAACAACATTAAGAACTTGCTGAAATTCGGTTACCCTCCTCATAAGATAAAATGGTACCGCGGTGGAATGCAAGATTGGGAGATTTTGGGTTTGACGACTGCTAAAGCGGCTAACTAGAGTTTTCACGACTACTGAGTAAAAAAGCGACGATATTCGTCGCTTTTTTTTTGCCTATACAAAATGGGCATACACACTACGAATTCAAGCTTCACTCTTGGTATCAGAGGTGTACAATCGCACCCTTTTTTACTACCTGATGTTGCATGTTAGAACGCCCCATCCCACCCCAATCAACCTGCCATAAAACAGGGCAGCTTTACGGTTGCAGTCGCAGCCTTTTCCTGGCCCGCCAGATTCGGCAATTCAGGGGGCTTTCAGTCATTGTCACGCATGACATGGCTGAAGCTGAACAGCTGGAGAAGGAAATCCGTTTTTTTAGGGATGGTGAATTAAACCTCTTTCACTTTCCCGACCTGGAAACACTCGCCTATGATCAATTTTCGCCACACCAAGATATCATTTCAGAACGCCTACGCAGTCTGGCCCGCCTACCTGACCTGAAAAAACGTTCGGTACTGTTCCTGTCTATCGGTACTCTGATCCAAAAAGTATCGCCCAAAGATTTTCTTCAGCAGCGCTCATTAATCATCAAAACAGGTGAATGCCTGGACTTAACCCGCTTTAAACAACAACTGGTCGAACAGGCCTACCAACCCGTTGCACAGGTAGAACAACATGGTGAATTTGCTACACGTGGGTCAATTATTGACCTGTTCCCCATGGGAAGTCGACACCCTTACAGAATCGAATTCTTCGATGATGAAATTGAATCCATACGTAGTTTCGATATCGAGACACAACGTTCTATTGAAAAAATAGATAACATTGATCTGTTACCCGCACGTGAATTTCCCCTGGATGAAGAGGGGGTCAAGAGATTTCGTCAGCAATTTCGACAGCAATTCGATGTTGACCCAACCCAATGCCCAGTTTATCAGGATGTTAGTCAGGGCCTGTCCTCACCAGGCATTGAATACTACCTGCCGTTGTTTTTTGACCACCTGGATAGCTTGTTTGATTATCTACCGAATAAAACTCAATTTCTGATAGAACAATCCGCCTACAGTGGTGGCGAACATTTTTGGGAACAAATCACAGAACGCTATGAGTCTCGTCGTTATAACACGGCTTACCCATTAATATCACCGAATCAATTATTCCTCGAAATTGATGAAGTCAGGCAACGACTTAACGCATTTCCGTTATCACTATTTTCGGCTTTTAAGTATGAACAAACGGATAACGACACGATTAATGCAGAACTCACGGCCCCTCCTCCCCTGGCGATACAACAGCATGCCGAGGAACCCTTACAGGCCTTGCAGAACTATCTCAATGCTATCCACGCTCATCGAATCCTGTTTTGTGCGGAATCTACCGGACGACGTGAATTCATGCTTGAACTGTTTAAACATCACGGTATTCGGCCTCAGGTCGTAGACAGTTATGGAGACTTTATCTCCAACACATCCTCACGCTTGTTTATCACCGTTTCACCCCTTGAGCAGGGACTCCAACTGGACGAGTTTCAGATCAGTATCATCACTGAATCTCAATTATTTGGTGACCGTGCTCGCCAATCTCGACGCAGAAAATACCGTAAGACCCGAGATGCCGAGAGTATTATTCATAATCTTGGAGATTTAAGTGAAGGATCAGCGGTGGTCCATGAAGATCATGGAATTGGTCGATTTCGAGGCTTAAAGACTTTAACCGTAGCCAATGTGGAAACCGAGTTTCTCTGCATTGAATATGCGAATCAAGACAAGCTTTATGTGCCCGTTTCATCCTTGCACCTGATATCCCGCTATAGCGGCGCTAGTGAAGACAGCGCTCCATTGCATAAACTGGGTAGCGACCACTGGCATAAAGTACGCAAAAAAGCCCAACAAAAAGTTCACGATATCGCCGCGGAACTACTCGAAATTCATGCCCGGCGTGAGGCGCTCCAAGGAAATGCCTTTCGCTTAAATCTCGATGAATATCAACAGTTTTCCAGCGACTTTCCTTTTGAAGAAACACCCGACCAGGAGTCCTCTATCCAGGCAGTGATTGATGATTTGCGCGCAGATCGACCGATGGATCGAATCGTATGTGGTGACGTCGGTTTTGGTAAAACTGAAGTGAGCATGCGAGCCGCTTTTATTGTGGCCAATGCGGGAAAACAAGTGGTCATGTTAGTACCTACCACTTTACTGGCCCAACAACATTACCAGAACTTTTTGGACAGGTTTGCCGATTGGCCCATTAAGATTGCGCTGTTATCCCGTTTTACTGCGCGTAAGGACCTTGAGCAAACGCTTGTGAATATAAGAGCCGGTCAAATCGATATCGTGATCGGTACTCACAAGTTGCTGGCTGATAACATAGAGTACCGTGACTTGGGTTTGGTCATTATCGATGAAGAACACCGCTTTGGGGTTAGACACAAGGAAAAACTTAAGGCCTTACGTGCGCAGGTAGACCTGCTAACCTTAACCGCTACCCCTATTCCGAGAACGCTTAATATGTCTTTGTCGGGCATGCGTGACCTGTCGATCATTGCCACTCCACCGATACAGAGACATGCCATAAAAACCTTCGTTTCACAATGGAACAATGACACGATCATCGAGGGTTGTCAGCGTGAACTTAAAAGAGGTGGACAAATCTACTTTTTACATAATGAAGTGAAAAGTATCGAAAAAACAGCGGCTGAACTTGAGGAATTAATCCCGGATGCACGTATAGGTATCGCTCATGGACAAATGAAAGAAAAGGAGCTTGAACAAGTCATGCTCGATTTCTACCACCATCGTTGTAACCTGCTGGTCTGTACCACCATAATAGAGAGTGGAATCGATGTGCCGACTGCGAATACCATATTTATCAATCGTGCGGATAAACTGGGATTAGCGCAATTACACCAGATTCGAGGTCGCGTGGGCCGTTCACATCATAAGGCTTTTGCTTACCTGATTACCCCTCATCCTAAAGCCATGACTGCCGATGCGCGCAAACGACTGCAGGCTATTGAATCCCTTGAGGATCTGGGTATTGGTTTTACCCTTGCCTCACATGACCTGGAAATACGTGGAGCCGGCGAATTACTGGGCGACGAGCAGAGCGGGCAGATTTCAGAAATCGGCTTTACCTTGTACTCGGAACTCCTGGAACGGGCGGTGAAATCGCTTAAGTCTAATACTGAGTTAGATTTTGATCAGCCCCTGATGCGGGCTTCTGAGATCGACTTTCATGTACCGGCACTGATACCTGAAAATTATATCCCGGATGTACATCATCGACTCATTGAATACAAGCGGATTGCCTCCGCCCAAGACCGTGAGGAAATCAGGGAACTGAAAATGGAAATGATCGATCGTTTTGGCTTATTACCTGAAGCCTTGCAGAACCTGTTCAAATTAACTGAGTTAAAAGCCCTGACGCGGCGAATGGGAATACAAAAAATTGATTTTGCATCGCAATCAGGCAAAATTGTTTTCACCGAGAAGCCCAACATAGACCCAATGAAAATTATTCAGCTGATTCAAACCCATCCAGATCTATACCAGTTCGATGGAAAAGAAACTCTAACAGTCAACCAGTTGCATGAAGAACTGGAACAGAGGTTTGTTCAATGTGAACAACTACTGAAAGGATTGGATGCCCATGCTTAAATATTTTCGTTTTGGGATCTTAATCAGTATTGCTCTCACCTGTACAGGCATATCGGCTCAACAGGTTGAAAGTACCGATGAACCCGTCAAATACTATGATGTTGAACTCATTGTTTTTAAAAATATAAATGTCCCCAAAGGACAGGAGTTTAAGTTACCCACACCTTCAGCCAGCCGAAGCGAAAATACCTTGGATTTGGCTGACCCTAAAAGCCTCCAACAGGCCAAGGATTCGGGATTTACACCCTTGTCGATAACGGAACTGAAATTGCAAGACAGCGTAGACCGCATTGTAAAATCCAGCCGCTATCAATTATTGACACATACGGGATGGCGTCAGCCCGGCCTGAATGAAGAAAACAGTATCCCGGTCTGGATTAAAGGTGGCAAAGTATTTGATTCACGTTATTCATCCATCGACCAGGCCTTTGCATCCGAGACGGGTGATGGGAAAAAAAATGTAGCCAATCAGCAGCTACAAACGGCATTCAAGGGACTGTATGAACTCGAAGGTCTCGTGACGATTACTCTTTCGCGTTACTTACATACAAAAGCTGAACTGGTCTTGAGAAAACCGGCGGATTCCGCCAGCGTGCTACAAGAAGTAGAAGAATTTGCTGATTCCAAACAACAGGACATCCTGGACCTCGATGGCCAGTTGTTATTAAATTACGGTATGAATGAGCAACGGCGTATGCGCAGCCGCAAATTACATTACTTGGATCACCCCGAATTTGGCATGCTCGTTTTGATTACGCCCTATGAACCTCCAGCCTCTGAGAGCACCCCAAGTGTTGAAACCTTGGATACAGGGACAGTCACTGTTGCCAATCCAGATAATTAAATTGATAACTTATTTCAATTCATCACCGGTTTAATAGCCACCATCGCCACCACCGTAATTCATAAATCCAAACGGTGTCTGTCGACCCACCAGTTGCTCGATGAGCTCCAGCTCTGAGTCCTTGTGATTAATCACCGGGGCCGGCCGGATATATTCTTGTTTGCCCTCGGTTTTTGCATAAATGTAATAAGGTGTATCGTGATACTTGGTTTTTACCTCAACACGAGCCGTTGCATCAACATTTGACTGGATTTCGGTCTGGCCATAACAGGTACATACATAAGAACGGTCCTGTTCTGACTCCACATAAACACCTGTACCGCGAATACCAATCGTGGCTGTGACAGTTTTGATCTGGTGAGACTTCTCACGTTTACCAAAAACTGATAGCAATTTTCCACTCAAGATTCGCATTGTTTCAATAAAAAACCCAGTTCCTCCCAGCTGTAATTCACTGTTACTTCGTAAGATAAAAGCATCATTGCCCACCACAAAGATGATCCGGCTTGAGCGCCCTGTTTTGATCAGTGCATTCGCCCTAATCTCGGTCTCTAAATTGGCCGGCCTACCATCCACACTTACCGCTCCTTTTAACTTGTAAATAGAACGTCCCGGGGGCATTTTTTTGGATAGCCCCCCAAGCGCGAAGGCTTCGTGGGTCAACACAGCAGGTAGGGTCGTAGCAAACCACCCTAGACTGAGCGCCCGCACCAGAAATGTTCTACGAGGATCTTGACGGTTATTCTTCATTCCATTCCCTCTCAAATACTCATAATGAGCATAGCTGATAGATAACGCTAAAGAAATTTTTTTAATGTCTAAAGTTTGCGTGCGCCCCTATACCCATAATGAGTGGAAACCAATACATCCACGATTATGCGAAAACAATAAATAACACGTTAGAATCGAACTATTTCATAGACGCCAACAGCTTGATTGATATATCTTACCCACGCGGTGATGGATTGCGAACAGGTAGCACCTCCATTACAAGGACTTATCTCTATGGTGAATTTACGATATTGACAACATGGCCTTACAACGAATTCTTAAAATAGCAACAAATACGAGCTTGATCTTCTTAGCCTTGATGAACAGCAGCTTGGCGCAAACCCGTTATGTAACGGACGAATTTGAAATTACACTGCGTAGTGGAAAAAGCACCTCCAATAGCATTATACAAATGCTAAAAAGTGGCCAGGCGGTCAAACTCCTTGAAGAAGATAGCGCCACCAAGTACTCCCTGGTAGAAACCCAGGGCGGTAAACAAGGTTATGTCCTAAGCCGTTTCCTTGATCGGCAGGCCTCGGGGCGAGAACGCTATGCTCGACTTAAAGTACAAAGTGACAAACTGAAGGAAACCATCACAGAATTGAGTCGAGAACTGGATGATTTTAAACAAAACAAGCAGTCGGATAACACCACCATCAACCAGTTACAGAATGACTTGAACACAACCCGTAACGAATTAGAAAAACTAAAAGAATCTACCCGCGATACTATTCGTGTCATCAAACAAAACGATACTCTCAAAGCTCGGATAAATGAATTAGAAGCCGAGAAGGTGCTTTTGACCGAGGAAAATACAAAATACAAGGACAGTACCGCCATGGATTGGTTTATACGTGGCGCCTCAGTTTCGTTGGTAGCCTTTTTATTGGGCATCATCGTTACCCGTATTCGTTGGAAAAAACGGGACTCCTGGGGTAGTTATTAATTCACTGAATTCATCGAGAGTCTTATGGCCAGAACACCTTCAACGATGCAGGAACTGGGTACCTCCGCGCCCACATTTACCCTGCCTGAACCTAGAACGGGCAAAACCATTCAACTCAGTGACTTCCAGGGAAGTCCCTTATTAGTGGTTTTTGCCTGTAATCACTGCCCTTTTGTGATTCATATCATTGATGCATTTCAGGACTTCGCGTCTGAATATCAGGCCAGAGGCCTGTCTATCGTCATGATCAATGCCAATGATGTCGAACATTATCCGGATGATAGCCCTGAGAAAATGATTTCCTTTGCTGAATCGCATGGTTTGTCATTCCACTATCTCTATGATGAAAGTCAACAAGTTGCCAAGCAGTATCGCGCCGCCTGTACGCCGGATTTTTTTCTTTACGATGAGCGTCACGTACTGGTTTATCGGGGACAATTCGATGCCGCACGACCGGGCAATGAGCAACCGGTAAATGGAGTTGATCTGCGCGAAGCCTCGGATGCTTTACTTCAGGGCGCAGCCATAACCATGGATCAAACCCCAAGTCTTGGGTGCAACATAAAATGGAAAGCTGGTAATGAACCTGACTATTTTTAACAACCGTGTAAAGGTCCTATTCAATCAGAGTTTAACGTCTTATTTTCCGCAGGGTTCGTTCTGACCATAGATTTTTTTTAATGGCTTGATTCCAGGCATAACTGTGGTCTTCAATCCAAGCCAGCGACTCTCCTATACGCTTTCCATCCTCGAAAATTACCACGGTCCAGAAATTCCAGATCATGGCTCGTGGATCCGTCAAATGGGTGTCATGCCAATTTTTCTGAGTGCGTTTAACTAACTGGTTTGATTTAAAATATTCACTTTGGTACTCAGCGTAGGAGTGGCGATCTATGAGGCGAATGCGGTAATCATACCAGGGGCTGGTTTCAACTGGTGTACTCTTGATGGCAATCAGTTCATCTGAATCAAAATCACACCAGCGCCGCACATCCTTCTTTAAAAGCTTATGGCTCCACACATTGATATGCTCAATGTCTTCAAGGCATTCAGGCAGGTTTTCCAGAGTCACCCATTCATGGTGTTCGTGTCTTGGCCTACGCAAGTAAAGGTCTCCATAGGTCAGATGAGAACCTCCCCAGATATCGTCGAGGGCAGGTTCCGCAAAACGGCGGATCTTGCGAAGGCCAGGCAACCACATCTTAATTTGCATGGGTTTTTCTTGGGTGAAATCGTCCAGTAAAATGCCGGTTCCTTTTAATTTGCCGGACTTAAAGATCACCAGGTCACTGGACTTGAGGCCCTTTTGCTGTGGAACATGCGTGATCATCCGTTCCGTTTTGATAAGACTGGGAGCGCCCCCAGACTGGCTCAATAACAGCATATCCGGTGCCGACTGATACCCGATCAGTACATTATCAAAAGCGTAAAAATGATCTACAAAGTAAACCTGCTCACTCACCTTTAATGGATCATTGAGTTCATTGCTCCATTCGAGGTCTTTTTCGACAGCTTCCGAGGTTATCGTAAAACATAAATAAACTGAGAAAATGATAAGCCTTAGCACGAAAGGTCACGTTTTATCATCTGAAAGATCAAGACTTTTAAGAAGATCATCGACATCCTCATCAGTGACTACTTGCGCTTCTTTGGGTTCATCTGTCGATGGATTGACTGCAACCTCGTCGAGGTCAATTTCTACATCATCTGCAGGGTTTGCTGCTGATTCCTGCACTGGCACGGATTCTGCTGGACCTTCTTTTTCAACCTGAATGTTTGTGGTCTCTTCATCCTGCTGCTGGATGACTTTATCCATGACATCGCCTTTATCCAGGTCATGGTCCTGACCACCACCGAACATGTTACCAAACTCGCCAATCATATTCGACATGGTCTCCTTGGTAATAGCCAATTCTTCAACTAGTTTATCATGAGACTCTTGTAATTCTTTGATTTTATTTTCTTTTTGCTCAAGTTTAACATCACATACTTCATTTTCTGCGGGATCTGATTGAGGCGCTTTTGGAGATAAGCTCTTATAAATATCGACCATTTCTGCGACACTGGCATCCAGTGAAGACAAGCCCTCGGAATCTCTATTTAAATAAATGTTGATCAGCTTTTGAAAGAATTGTTTCTCTGTCAAATCAATATCTTGAACCGCTTGGGTTAATGCATCCCCTTCCAACAGATATTTTTCATTCAGGAACGAACTGGTAACCTCAAGACGTGTCCGGGATTGATGTTTTATATGCTCAACCAAGGTTTCTGCTGCGATTCGATCACGTTTCTTTCTCTTGAATACCCATATCACCCCAATCAGTATGACGGCCAGAGATAACAGAAAACCCTCAGCCAACAGGGTAAACAACACAAAAGAAACCTCAATCATCAGCCTTGCCCTCTTGATCGGTGTCGCTATCGTTGTTCAGTAAGTCAAATTGAGTGGACACAGAGCGTTTATTTCTTAACAGAAAAAAGCCTCCTACCCCCAATAGGATCAGCACACCATTGATTCCACCCACGATCAGCAGGCTGGTCCACAAGTCCGGACCACCGTTTTCCTGAGGCGACTCCTCCGGTGCTGCCTCTTCTTTGGCTTGTTGGAGTTCGTCTGCATCCTTCATCGCCTTGTCGAGCTCTGGTTCTATTTTGACGCCCAAAACCGTGAACCCATCCAGCGCATGGTCGACCGGTGAACCGAGTACTGATTCTGCTTTCACATTGATCAGGACCTGGTGCAGTCCATCATGTTCATTGGCCAGGATCTTGGAGGACCAGGTGCCTGTTTCCTGGTTAAGTGCAAGAATCAGGGGTTGCTGCAAACCATCCGGTCGTTTTAAACGTACTTCAAGGTTCAAGCTCTCAGGATTGATGTACTCCTCCCGGGCTTTAATTTCCAGTTCAAATTCACCCGGTTTTTTACCCTTGTTAATCTCGACGGAGACCGGCCATTGCACTTCAAATTTAAGTCGCTTGCTGCGATCAAAAATGCGGGCATCCGCAGAAACTACCAATTCATGACTCCCTTCTGGTAATGGGCTGGGTATTTGATGTAAATAGACACCCTTGTCATTGATATCACGAGACACTTTCATTTTCAGCGTGGTCTTGGAACTTTTACCATCAAAGTTATGCAAGACATTGAAATTGACAAATTTCAGGAAACTTTTTTTACTGATTTTTTTACCCTTGCTATGTAACTCGACTTTTAAATCAATCGAAGCATCGGGCGTTAAGTAGGCAGGCGGTGCTTCCACATCTAATTTTAAATCTGTCACAATCATCACCCGGTTATCCGGGTCCATGTCTGCATCCAGTTTCCATTTACCCGCCAATGGTTTTTTGACCGTGATCAGGTCATAACCCAGATCATTTCGCCAATGAACATGTTTATCGGTCTGTTTTTCACTGAAAGTTTTACCATCCGGCTGGATAAGCCGGGTTTTTTTATCACCACTGCGAAAAACTAACAGTGTCATTTCACGAATACTGTTATCCACTGAAAAAGTTTCACTGGTTAATGGAATAGTATCCGGCTTGGCTGCACGTTCGAACATTCTCAGGAAAATGCGTTGCAGATCTTCAGCCGTATTGGCTATTTCAAAAGAGCCCGAGGTTTTGACCGCTATCTGACGTAACAAAGCTTCATCAGAATAGCCAGACAGAGCTATCGTGTGAACATTGACACCATTTTTCACCAGGTTCGGTAATATCTGTTTAAGGATTTTATCTCGTGATGCCTGGTTTTTCTCGGGATCCTTAGAAATATCGACCTGGCCATCGGTCAACAGGATAATATTGCGTCGACTATTTTTGTCCGCCTTTTTCCAACTGGCACTGGACCTTAATAATGCAGATTCGATGTTAGTAAATTGTCCTCGTGAGTGGATATTGGCAACGCCCTGATCTGCCAACTCGCGCCACTGATCATCTACCTTTCCCCACTTAACCTCCATATTCACATAGCGCCCGAAGGTCCAGACTCCGGCACGGGAACCGCTAGGTATCAAGCCATTAAGCATACGCATAGCTGGTACACGCAGGTTTTTAGGATCGGTTTTGATCATGCTGCCACTCACATCGATTAATATTCGAATATCATCGATTGGTGCCGCTCTAATCGAAGCACTGTAAAGATAGATAAGTAGACTGATAAACAGCAATCCAAACTGTTTCATCGCAGATAATAAGATGTTGAATGCATTACCCGTGTTTTCGGCACTCTGTGAAAAAAATGAAGTCAATATGTATATTTTTTTGAACCATCGATGATAAACATTCATTACCGGTCAGCCCATTTGTCGTATACTCATCATAGAAGCGAATTCAGGATGGTTCTGCATGGTAGAAAGCATTGTCAATTCCAATACTTATGACATAACTGGTACCTATGACTGGTGTGTTAAGGCTTTCCGTACCACACGTAAATTACTTAAACTCAATATAAAATTGCATGACGAGCCTGAGCAATCCTGTAAACAGACTATCGAACAAGGGGATATTTTCCTGTTCAATCATTTTGCCCGCTTTGAAACCTTCATACCGCAGTACCTGATTCATGCCGAAACCGGCGCTTATTGTCGCTCCATTGCCGCAGCGGAATTTTTTGGAGATGAACGGTTTGCGACCTTCTTACGCTCCATAGGTGTGGTCCCCAATACCATGCCGGATTTGTTTCCTTTCCTGGCTCATGAAATTCTTCATGGTAAAAAACTGATTATCTTTCCCGAAGGCGGTATGGTTAAAGATAAACAGGTAATGGATGAAAAGGGCCAGTTTGGAGTTTTCAGCCGAAGCGCTCTGGAACGACGTAAACACCATCGTGGTGCCGCGGTGATAGCACTGGCGCTGGACGCCTTTAAAACGGCACTGTTGAGAGATTTTTCGGTAGGTAAATACCACAATATCGAACGTTGGGCAGAGCAGCTGGATTTCGAAGATACCGAAAGCCTCATGATCAAGGCATTAAAACCCACCACCATTGTACCGAGCAATATCACTTTTTATCCTATCAGGGTGAATGACAACATTTTGCATCAGGCTGCCCGGCTACTGAATAAGGGTATTAATAAGCGATTTGCCGAGGAATTAATCATCGAAGGTAATTTGTTGTTCAAACATACCGACATGGATATTCGTTTTGCCCGTCCCATGATCATGGGCAAATACTGGAGATGGTGGGAAAAAATGCTACTTCCAAATGTAGTTCACCGTTTTGAATCCTTACAGGAATTATTCAAACTCACTCCGGATTCCGGTCACTGGGGAGGCCGAGTGCATTCGGTGGGTATGAAAGCCAAGTCGAACCTGGTGCGGGACGATTACATGTCGGCTATGTATCATACGGTGACAGTCAACCTGAGCCATATCGCTTCTTATATGATTCTAAGATTTTACCGCCGCGGTATCAGCAAAATAACCTGTGACCGTTTCCATAA
>JAAUXZ010007843.1_pt1 | contig 15652 bp, 17 predicted proteins | sample 7278131 | NCBI WGS metagenome assembly JAAUXZ01 (sample SAMN14350119, study PRJNA611818) | marine sediment metagenome | isolation source: surface marine sediment (3m) | place: French Polynesia: Moorea | collected 2018-08
ACCAGAAGCCGAAGGAAGCTAAGCCGATTCAGGGACTTATCATTGAAACCGAGGAAGGTCCTAGACTATCCTTGGGACTAGATACGCTTTTCGAAGAGCATGAACGGGGGAGAAAGAAGTGGAATCACCTGAGGATCGGGTAACCGAGGCCGAATTAGAACCGACACCAGGTCTCTACTTCGGAAAGACCCGGACGGATTGGCATAAGTATTGGCAACGGGAAGTCCAGGCAGAACACAAGAGGAACCGGGTATGGCGTCGACAGGCTGACCAGATTGTCCGGCGCTATGTGGACAAGCGTAAAGACCAAGGCCCGCAATACAACATCGGGACCGCTGAATTCCGGGTTAATCTTTTCCACTCTAACACGTTCACCTTGATGTCCTACCTCTATGGTCGGGTTCCGACTGCGGATGTCTCGCGCCGGTTTGCTGATTCCCAAGATGACATAGCCCGAACTGCGGCCAACATTCTCCAACGGATGCTAAACACATCCATCGAGACAGACGGCGGGGACTTCACGTCAGTACTTCGGGGGAACTTGGAAGATTACCTCGTGCCAGGAATGGGGGTTGCGCGAGTCCGATATGAGTTTGGTACTGAGGAAATCGAGCATGAGGCGATAATCAGTGAGAAAGGTAAGGTTCTTGCAGAAGCCCGTACTGACGAACGAATAAATTGGGAAGACGCCCCGGTCGATTATGTGCACTGGCGCGATTTCCACTGGGGCTATGGTCGGATGTGGTCTGATGTGCCTTGGATCGCGTATGACCTCTACATGAACCGGACCCAAGCACGAGAGAGATTTGGTCCCGAGATTGCCCGGAAGCTGACGTACAAGAAGCAAGAAACGTTGGCCGAGGGGGAGAATGTAGAGAACCGGGACATGCAGGACCCGGAGGAAACTGCCGAAGTCAAGGAAATTTGGTCCGAGGCACACGGCCTTGTGTTCTGGTATCACGACCCCGCGGACATGGTCCTGGACATCCAGGAAGACCCGCTCGAACTCCCGGGGTTCTATCCAACTCCGTGCCCAATGGTTGCGAATAACACGACCACCTTGTTCTATCCGACTCCGTTTTTCATTCTTGCCCAGGATCTCTATAACGAGATTGACCAGCTTTCGACCCGAATTAACATCATCACTAACGCAGTGAAGGTGGTCGGTGTCTATGACCAGTCATTCGGGGAGCTCAAGCAAATGTTGCAGAGTTCTATCGAGAATGATTTGGTCCCGGTCGACAAATGGGCCATGGCTGCGGAAAAAGGAGGTCTCAAGGGCACCATCGATTTTTTCCCGGTGGATGAGATTGCATCGGTTCTCGATAAGCTTCGGCAGATGCGTCTAGAGACTATCGATCTGCTTTACCAAGTCACCGGTCTATCCGACATCCTTCGCGGCGGGGGTGAGAAATACGAAGGGGTCGGGAAAGCGGAGCTCAAGGCCCGGTTCGGGTCCGTGCGTATCACGTATCTTCAGGAAGAATTTGCCCGGTTTGCTTCCGACTTGCTGACAATCAAGGCTCAGGTCATCGCCAAGCATTTTGAGCCTCAGACGATTGTCGAGCAGTCAAATATCATGTTCTCGTACGATCAGCAGTATGTGCAGCCCGCCATCGCGTTGATTAAGAATCTCGATGCATCCGTGTGGCGGGTGGATATCAAGCCCGAGACCATGGCCATGGTTGACTGGGCTCAGTTGAAGGCAGACCGGACAGAATATATCAATGCGGTGTCGTTGTTCTTGCAGTCGTCAGCGCCGATTCTTGAACTCCAACCTGACACCGCGCCTATGCTACTTGAGTTGCTGAAATGGGGGCTAGCGGGGTTCAAGGGCGGTCAAGAAATCGAGTCGGTTCTCGATCAAGCAATTCAAGGCTATCTACAGAGTCAGCAGGCTCGACAGCAACAGCAGAAAGAAAACCCCGAAGCTCAGAAAGCTCAAGCCGACATTCAGAAAACACAAGCCAAGCTTCGGGCTGACTTGATCAAGCAGGGGGATAAGTATCGGAAGGAATTGCAGAAGCTTGCTGCCACAACTCAAGCTGACCTTGTGAAAATCAAGGCAGACACACAGTCTGATGTGATTAAGGAAGTTGTTCAGGCGAACCAGAATATCCGAGAGAAGCGAGCAACAGTGAAATGAGAAAAACTTGGGTCCAGCATCCAATCACATATAAGCTAATTCCCAAAGACGAATATGTCCGACCAGCAAGTATGCATGCAATTCACGGGGACATTGATCCCTTTGTCTCTTCTGTTAACGGAAGCGTTATCAGCTCACGAAAACAACTTCGAGAACACAACATACGTCATGGAGTTGTTAGTGCTGCTGAATTTCACAACGAAGGTGAACGAGCTAAACAACAACGAGAAGATTACTACGCCGGTCGACCCCACGACACCGAGCGACGAAAAGACGCCATAAAGCATGCTGTGGAGTGGCACAGAGACGGTCGATCACGAGCAGACATCCACCAGATGGCAGAGAACTATCGAAAGCGAAACAGGTGACATATGCCAGATCTCAGAGAAGCCCTTGAGGCTGCGTTAGACAAGCAGAACGAAGAGCAGACCAAGGACGAGACACCAGAAGTCGAGGCCCGGACTACGGAAGAGGTGAATGATGACTCAGGGATTGGAAATCAACCCGAGGACCGGCAGGAAGATACTCAGACTGAACAGGCCGCTGAGCCCGCAAAGACGGAGACAGATAGCCCTAAGTTTCTCCCACCGGAAGAAGAACAAGCCAAGGAGAAAGAGACTGAGACCGGAACTACCGAATCTGAGTCCGTTGAGCCCGGACCCATAGCTTGGCGTGCAGCGGCCAAGCAGCATTGGAAAGATTTGCCCCCTGAGGTGCGTCAAGAGGTCGCGCGGCGTGAAAAGGACATCCAGCAAGGACTCAGGGATTCTACGGATGCTCGAAGGTTCCATGAGGAATTCGGACAGGCTGTCGAGCCTTATCGACCCCTGATGCAAGGTGCCGGGGTAGACCCGCTGACAGCCACCAAGAACTTGTGGCAGATGGCCGCGACCCTCCAGATGGGGAATCCGCAGCAGAAGGCCCAGATGGTTGCCCAGATAATTCAACAGAATGCAGTCGATCTCCAGACTCTCGATGGCATCCTAGCTGGCCAAGCACCCGTACAGGGGGGCAACGGGGGCACGGACCCGGGTATTGCTCAGATGATTCAGCGTGAGCTAGCCCCGGTGCGTCAGTTCATGGGTTCGATTGAGAATGCTCGGCAGCAGAAACAGCAGGAAATAGCGCAGACTGCCGAACAAGAAATCGAGAAGTTTGCTCAGGATCCGGCTAACTTGTTTTTTGAGGATGTTCACGAGGATATGGCTGACATGCTCGAGTTGGCCAGTCAGCGGGGGCGCCAGATGTCATTGAAGGAAGCTTATGACCGTGCGGTGGCCATGCGTCCGGACTTGGTCCAGGTTGTCCAACACCAGCAAGGCCGACAGACGGCGGTAGAGACCGCAGGCACCCTTGCGCGCAAGAAGCGTGCGGCATCCTCGGTGCAAGGAGTGCCGGCACAGCCGAGTAATGCGAAACCCTTAGATATGACTGGTCAGCTCAATGAAGCTTGGGACTTACACTCAGGAGGTGGACACTAGTCCTTGATTACGCTATCTTTTCCATAAGTCTGTATAGGCAGCACTCGCCGAACCAGCTCCCGCGATGGGTCCCCAGGTTAGCGGTTGAGACCCCCTGAAGACAGAGAAACAGGAGGCTTTTCAACACGTTAACGGGGGACCCAAATGGCCTTTCCAAACATTTCCGATATCATTGCGACGACTATCGAGTCGCGTACCCGGCAGATCGCCGACAACGTCACCAAGAACAACATTATCCTAGCCAAGCTTTCGCAGCGGGGCCGGATCAAGACGTTCTCTGGTGGCTCCAAGATTTACCAGGAACTCTCGTTCGCTGAGAACTCCAACTTCGGTTGGTACAGCGGGTATGACCTCCTGCCAGTTGGTGTCTCGGATGTCATCTCGGCAGCCGAGTTCACCATCAAACAGGCTGCGGCCCCGGTAACCATCTCGGGCCTGGAGCAGCTCCAGAACGCAGGCCGCGAGGCCATGATCGACCTCATGGAGTCTCGGCTCAATGTAGCCGAATCCACGATGGCCAACGGCTGTTCCCAGGCGCTCTATTCCGATGGAACAGGGTCCTCGGGTAAAGAGATTGATGGTCTGAACGCCGCTGTGCCGGCCAACCCGGCCACAGGCACCTATGGCGGTATCGACCGTGCAACCTGGACGTTTTGGCGCTCTCAAACGCAGTCAGCCACGCTGACGGCAGCCAATATCCAGGAAAACATGAACGCGCTGTATGCGAAGATGGTCCGCGGCGCCGACCGGCCTGATCTGATTCTCTTCGACAACAACCTGTGGCAGCTTTATGTCGCCAGTTTGCAGACGCAACAGCGGTTCACGGAGCCCACAGTCGGCGCGCTTGGTTTCCCGACACTGAAATTTATGGGTGACATCGATGTCGCTTTAGACGGCGGTATCGGAGGCTTCTGTCCGGCTAACACCGGGTTCTTCCTGAACACTAATTACATCCATTACCGGCCACATGCACAGCGGAACATGGTTCCGTTGAGTCCGAACCGTCGGTATGCGGTGAACCAGGATGCCGAGGTCCAGATCTTGGCATGGGCCGGCAACCTGACGAGTTCAGGCAGCCAGTTCCAGGGACGCCTAACGAGCGCATAATCATCTGTTGCACATGTCTCCTACGATGCATCTTTCTCGGGGCTACGATAGCAGGGTTGCTGGTAGCCCCGACGCCTCTTTTTGCGGGCAATTGGGTGTATTTCGATGCATGTGGGGTGGTGATGAAGGGGGGCATAATTCCAGACCCAAATGAGGCGGAATATGTGTATGGACCAGCGCCGCAAATCAAGGGCTATCTGGTCAATACTAGCGCTGTGATGTTGATGGCTGAGATGCGACGTTATGCAGGACTTCGGTGTACGGTGCTCGTAGGTCCCGGGGGCAATGCAGTCCATGTGATTGGTGATCTTGAAGAGGTTCGGAGGAAGCTTGAGGATGAATGAAGACTACGTTGAGGGCTGGAAAGCCGCTCGGGCACAGTATCAATCGACTGGTGGCGTGCAACCGTTTCCCCCGGGCTATGAGGCACCGGTGGAGAAGGAAGAGACGCCGGCGCCGGTTAAGAAGGCAACCAGAAAGCCTAAGGAGGCTTGAAATGGCAGGTGTAGCAGTACCCAATTACAAGACCTTCTATCAAGGCCCCAGTGGCCAGAGAGGGTCAGGTGATGTCTTCGGAACTACCGATTGGGACGGAGGCGCGAACAAGGGGGGCTCGAACGCCCCGGGCGTCGGTATCAATACCGGTGACTACAGTCCGAAGGTCTCGGACTGGTCTCAGGACACACGGGACCCCCAGAATAGTCAGGCCATAGGTCAGGTTGCCGGGGCCATTGTCACGGACCCAGATGGCGTTAACGATAATGCGTCGTTCATTGTGACGATTGCCAGTACGCCGAATGATGGTCAGGTAGGGACTACCGGAGTCTTTAACCGTACCGGGGTTACATTGGCCTCTGGTGTCTGGTTCTGGGGTCATAAGCCTGTAGCCTGATGACTATCTTCCGTGCGCCCCTCGCCAATTATAAAGGCGAGGTCATGTTGTCGATGCAGGCGACTGGGGTTATCCCGGCACAAGCAACTCAGTTCCGGGGCTTGTGGGTCACGCTGAATGGGCTCATTTGTGCCACGAACGACACGGGGCAAGCTCGAACGTATAAAGGGGGTTTCGCTTTAGAAGACCCCAGCGGGTTGCTTCTTGTGTCCGATGGTCCTCCGGCTTCGGTGCCCATGGATGGGATCAACGCTAATGCCGCTGGAGCCGCGATCAAAAAGACAGGTGCGGGGTCTCTGATTCATCAGGGAGTAGGGATGACTGTATCGGCCCCTGGTGGGCCGATGATTATTAACCAGGATGAACCTGTTCTGACGTTCCACGTGCCGCTTGAATACGGGATTAATAGCGGAACGATCAAAGGAAATTTTGTTCGTAATTCCATTGCTACCCAGCGTCGGGCAGACGGAAGTTTTATCACTCTAGACACAAATATCCCTCGACTTGGAACAGCTCAAGATCCGGTATCTGGTCTTCTGATGGAGCCGGAAACATCGAACAACTTTCTTAATTCAGAAAACCCGGTAACCCAGAACATTAGCCTTCTCACAGGAACCTATGTTCTCACGGTATATGGATCCGGTAATGTCACGACTGCCGATGCAGGGGGGACCGCAACGGGGCACGGTACTGCTACGGAAGGCAACCCGGTGGTGTTGAATGTTACGGTGGCAGGAGAGTTCTCTTTTACCGTGACAGGCAGTTTGTATGGTGTCCAAGTCGAGAGAGGTCAAGTACCCTCTTCTTTTATCCCGACACAGGGAACCATATACACTAGGCAACGTGAACAACAAATGTGGCCCCTAGTAGATAGCCGAGGGAATAGTATCCTGAACATGGCACAAGGGATGCTTGCGCTTCAATGGACTGCGGCGTATTCAGACAGTGATGTTGCTTCCGGTAGCACTAGGTATAACTCGATTCTTCGAGCAAAATTTGGATCAGGAAACGATCTTATTTATTTTCAGAGGAACTCTTCAGGGGACAACTTTTTCATAAATCGAGACACCGCGAACTACAGTACCGCTCTCATAACCGGGGGACTTGTTGCGGGTCGCTTGTACTTAATCGCGGTTCGATGGAACGGTGCTGTTAAGCAAATTGGTTTTAAGACCCAAGGAACGTGGGTATGGTCTATCGAAGGCACATATAGCGGTAGTTTTTCCCAAGATGGAAATCTCAGGCTTAGTTCGTGGGAAGGGATAACGTACATGGGTTCTTCTCGGACTAAGCAAATTCACATGTGGTCTCAGGACAAAGGCACCGCGTGGCTTGAATCCAAATTCTCGGGGATGGCTAACTAATGTCCATTTTCCGAGCCCCGCTGACAGACGACAAGGGAGATATACGAGTTGCCCAAGTGGCTTCTAACGCGGTGCCGGCTCAAGCGGTGCAGTTCCGAGGTCTTTGGGTCACATTGAATGGTCTCGTGTGCGGGACAGCAGACACCGGGCAAGATCGCACGTTCCAAGGTGGCATTGCGTTTGAAGCTTCTAGCGGGCTAATGCTTGTTGGAGACGGCTCGGCGACTCCATACAAAATACCCATGGATGGGATGTGTGTTGACGCTAACGGCGCCTTTCTCGGGGGTGTTGGGGCGGGTCAAGTGGTCCATCAGGGAGTGAATTTTATTAATCAAAGTACTGGAGGCAACCCAAGAGTTAACACAGATGATCCCATTCTAACGTTTCAGGCGAACCTAAAGCGAGGAGTCAACAGTTCCAGTATACAGGGGGTGCAGGAGCGGATCAGCGAGGCCACGTATAGGAACGTGGGTGAGATTCGAAAGGTGGCCGTCGAGAACGAAATTCGTCAAGAACAGCCGAATGGCACGCTAATGGAGTTCTCGGGAACCAATTTGTTTTTGAACTCCAATGCGCCGGCCACACAAGAGATCAACCTTTCGACAGGGACCTATGTGTTCTCGGTCGAGGGAACAGGCAGCCTGACAAGTGCGAATGCGGGGGGCACAGCTACCGGGCACGGAACAGCGACAGAAGGGAACCCGGTCGTCATTGAAGTGACGGGGGCGGGTAACATCTCGTTTACGGTGGCGGGGACGCTAGATTATGTGCAAGTGGAAGCAGGTAATGTTCCCTCGTCTTTCATAATCACGGACCAGGCAGCAGGGACACGGGCAACCGATAAGTTAAAGTGGTCGATGACTGACCCCCGAGGTCAGTCCATCTTCAATCAGCTCACAGGGATGTTAGCCGTTTTGGTACGCTTCCAATTCGGGTTTTCGGACTTGGTTGCTAATCAGGTTTCTAATTACTACATGCTTAACGGCATTGAAAGTCAACTCAATCCCTCGGGTATCCTTTTCTATTACCAACGAGAAGCAGACAACACGGATGGTTTCAACAATCTTTATTTTTCCGCGTTCACCAGAACGGCTAAAGTAGCAATTCCCGGAAACTTGCAAAAAGACCAGGACTATCTGTGTGCATTGCTATGGGATAACGTTGGGAACAACGGCATTGACATCGGATTCAAGACTCTTGGAGCCTGGACGTGGGGCACGGGGTTTTATGATGGGCTTATGAAACCTTTAGCTGAGTTGCCGCTTTGTGATTTTATCGGTTCCATTCGTCATCCGACGCACTATCGGAAGCTCCACATGTGGTCAGGGAACGCCGGGAAAGAATGGATGGAGACATATTTCTCGGGAGTGGCTAATGCTTAACTGGTGGTGGCTCTGCTCCCAAGTGGTCATGGACGCAGTTGCTTCCATAATCACGGGAACCCCGGACTCTGACCCCCATATCAACTCGGGAGCTTCGAAGTTTGGAGACACAGATGGGTTAACTCATGCCGGGATGTTCAAAATGGTTGACCGGACTGGCGTGAACTGGTATTGCGCTAATGTCTATAATCTGACACAAGAAGAAGTGGATGCTTATACGGCCAAATGGCCAAACGATCTAGAAGTAGGAGGATGTTGGGACCGGGCCACTGGGGCACTCAAAACAACACTAAGCCCTAGTTTGCTGGACCATATGCCCCGAGGACAGTATGAACAGGTAGTCAAGCTACCACCACAAGCAGACCGACAATTCCAATAGGAGACAAGACATGCTGAATGAATTTGACCCGAGAGCAGATTACGGTGCTACCGATCTAGCGATGCAGGGCACCAATGCCCGGTATGCTGGGGATAATCGGTTGCTGGTTCAGTTCCATGTGCTTCCCATGATCGATGACGTTCGGTCAGCGGAAGAGGGGCGGCCAATTTACAAGGATGTTGACCACGTTCGTATCATGCAGCCTGGGAACAAGGAGTCCATTGTTGATCGCCCGGTGACCGAGATGGATATCGCCCGGTTCCGGCAGCAGTATGACAACTGGAAGTCTGGTCAGGAGGAACTGGTAGAGGGTACCCCTCTCGAGGCTTGGCCGGAAATCACGCGAGCACAGGTTGAAGAGATGCGTTACTTCAACGTGCGCACGGTGGAGCAGCTCGCAGACATGGCGGATGCACATGCCCAGAAGTTCATGGGCATTAATGAAATGCGCCGCAAGGCCCGGCTCTATCGCGACCGGGCTGCAAAGAACGCCGTGTCAACCAAGCTACAAAAGGAACTGAAGGAGAAGGACAATCAGATCGCGTCACTGAACGAGGCGCTGAAAGACCTTCAGGCCAAGGTGGCGGGGCTGGAGAACGGGGTCAAGTTCGCGCCTGCATAGGGGTTAGACAGTGTACGAAACAGCATTCGACATCATCAATGACGCACTAGTTGAGGTAGGGCTCAGTGAACAAACGGAGCCATTTGCCTCTCAAGATGATGCTGTTGTCCAGATTCGTCGGATGCTGACTACATGCTGTCGTGAGCTGCTCAAGATGCACGACTGGGAGTGGTTTCAAAGGGAATGGGCCTTTGTGACTCAGACCGGGGACACTGGTAAGTATGACCTACCGTCAGACTTTGGTCGCATGTTCGATCAAGCCGGATGGTCCCGTGACCAGCGGGTCCATCTACCAGGGTCTATTACCCCACAGGTTTGGGCGTACCTCAAAGGTCGCAACTTGGTATCGAGCACCATTTACATGGTGTTCCGACAGACTGAGGGTCAGCTTTGGTTGTATCCTCAACCCCCGGACGCAGAAGTCCCCGCACCACTTACAGTCGCATTCCAGTATATGTCTAGGTGTTTTGCTCAGGATGCAGATAGCATCGGATCAACTCCGGTGTATGTTGACCGGGTAAATAAGTCTGGGGACCTTATTTTCTTTGACCCGATTTTGATCAAAAACTTCCTGAAGCTTCGGTTCAAGGAGGCACGAGGGGCGGACACTTCGGCGCTGTTAACCGAGTTTCAGCAGATGTTTGCTACGGTTACCGGGCAAGATGTGGCTGCTGAAGCCCTCAACGTGGCTAACATGAGCCAGCCATACCCGTACCTTGATATGTGGAGGAATACCCCTGATAGCGGGTATGGGATGTAATGCCAGCGGGAGTCCTGACAGCACCACCACAGCGGAATCTGCAACAAGAGTTTGTTGAGTCGCCCCCTGTGGTGGGGATGGACGGGAATTCTCCTTTAGCGGCCATGCCCTCGGGCACGGCGGTCTACCTCTACAATCTGGTGCCTTCTGAGTACGGTGCGCGGACCCGAGAGGGTTGGTCTGTCTGGGCGCAGAATCTCGCGGGTAGTGCGGTCAAGTCCCTGATCCCGTACACCGGGCAGATTGGGGATTTCAGCCAGTCTCGGTTGTTTGCAGTCACGGCATTTGGGATCTATGACGTAAGTACCCAGGGCGCCGATAACCCGATTGCGGTAGTAACTTTCGGTACGCAGACCGACGCGGCGGGGTTCACGTCTTACATCAGTTTCACAGATCCCAGCGGAAACCAGAGTCTACAAGTCGCCGATTCTCAGAATGGTTGGTACGACTATAACCCGGCCACAAGCACCTGGACTAAGTTGACGACCGAGGTTACTGGGGCCACGCCGGCTAATGTGGCCTTTCTGTGCAGTCATAAGAACCGCATCTGGGCTGTCGAGCGTGATAGCTCGGATGCATGGTATCTGCCCCCCGGGGCCAAGGTGGGGGCGGCTACGCGGTTTCAGTTCGGAGCCAAGTTTACCAAGGGTGGATATCTGGTTGGCCTCTACACGTGGACCATTGATGGCGGGGCCGGGGCGGATGATTACCTTGTTGCCGTATCGAGCTCCGGGGACGTGTTGGCCTATCAGGGTACGGACCCGGCACAAGCGAGCACATGGAATCTGGCAGGGTCCTGGTTCATTGGTAAGACTCCCATTGGACGCCGGGTCGCCATAGAGTCCGGTGGAGACCTTTTACTGCTCTCGGTGTACGGGGTGACCAGTCTGCAAAATCTCTTGGCGGGGTTTGAGCCCTCCAAGATCGAGCGCAACATCTCAGGCAAGGTGGCTCGGTTTATTCGCAATGACATGATCACCAAGAAGGATGATCCTTACTGGGAGATCAAGTTGTTGTCCGAAGAAGGGGTGGTGATGATCAACACCCCCAAATCTCTCAATGCCCAGACCATTCAATACGTGCTCAATCTCAACCGGCTATTTGAGCAGCAAGGGGGTGGTTGGGGCATGTGGCGTAGTGTACCGGGAATCACGTTTGAACCATACAACGGGGATGCCTACTTTGGCACGGCAGACGGTAAAGTGTGTCGGATGCGTGGGTCTCTGGATGACATTGACATCAATGGCGCCGGGGGCATCCCGGTCGAGTTTAGTATCCTGACGCGGTTTTCAGGCCATGGTGCCCAGGCCATCTACAAGCAGGCCCAGTTTCTCCGGCCCCAGTTTGTAGCAGGTAACCAAGTTACGGTGTCTTGTAAGGCGGTCTATGATTACGCGCTTGAGGAGCCTCCCGCCGATCCCTTTGTGCCGGCGCTTCAGGGGACCGCCCAGTGGGATGTGTCGAAATGGGATCAGGCAGTCTGGAGCGGCATAACAGCGGGGAACGTGGTGCTCGGAACGTCTGGATACGGTCGAGTATTTGCTGTCGCAGTCCGGGGCACAGCGGTCGCACGGGCGACATTGGTCAGTGTTGACGGAGTTTGGACGCCATGGGGATTCATGTAGCCTATGCGCCGCTTCGAGAGGCTGGCTGGCGATGGCTGGAAAAGAGAGCTAAGCCCATCCGATGTGAAGATACGACAGGGTTTATCGCTCTACGAGGAAAACAAATTGTCGCCGCAGTGGCGTTTGATAGTTGGACTGAGAATTCATGTTTAGCACATATTGCAATCGAGGACCCGTTTGTACTACGGCACGGGTTGTTGGAACTGGCATTCGACTTCACGTTTCACCATGCTGGCCGTGGGATAGTCTACGGGATGACACCGGCAAACAACCCCAAGGCGTTGCGGTTCAACAAAAAGATCGGGTTCCACGAACTTTACCGCCTACAGAATGGGTACAAAGTAGGCGTTGATTACGTTCTACAAGAGATGAAGCGAGAGACTTGTCGGTGGATATCACCAGAATACCGGCAAGCGGCGTGAGGTAAGACAATGGGTGGAAAAAGTTCAGCTCCAAATGCCCCTGATTTCATGGATTACGCTCGTGCAGCACAAATAAGCAGAGACGTAAATCAAGAGAATCTGGAATCCCAGCTCCGGGCAAACCGGCCCACGCAGATTACTCCCGGGGGCACGTCGACTTGGACCCAGGACGGGGACCAGTGGACCCAGACCATCACTCTCCCGCCCGCGGTGCAGGCTGCCCTCGAGCAACAGCAACAGCTTGGGCTTGGTCGCAGTGAGCTTGCTAACGAGATGCTAAGTCAAGCCGGCGAATACCTCACGGGGCCGTTTGGTTGGGACCCAATGGCTGCAAATGATGTAGCCGTGTCGGCAGATGCCCGGGACGCCGCGGAGCAGGCCGTTTACGAGCGGGCTACCTCGCGTCTGGACCCGTACTGGGAGCAACAAACCTCGCGCCAAGAGAACCAGCTTTGGAACCAGGGTCTTCGACCCGGGGACGAGGCTTGGGACACGGCCATGGGCAACCTTGGTCGTGCGCGAACGGATGCCTATCAATCCGCTATGAATGAGGCCATTATGGCCGGGGGCCGGGAAGCTGAACGAGATTTCGGTATGGACATGGCTCGCCGGCAGCAGGCAATCACGGAAGGTTTGCGTCAGCGTACACAGGGGCTCAACGAGTTGAATACGTTGATGACCGGGCAACAAGTCGGGATGCCTTCATTTCCAACGTTTTCGCGTGCTGGACTCGCTCAGACACCGGATTATCCGGGATTTCTCCAGGCAACCTATCAGGGTGACCTTGATCAGTACAATGCTAATCAGGCCCAGTCACAGGGGATGTGGAGCGGGTTTGGTCAATTAGCGGGCACTGCAATACCGATGTTTACCCCGGGGGGTCAATTTTACCCGCAAGGGGGCTACGGTAACTTGTTCTTTGGTGGCGGAGGAGGCATGCCGTAATGGAAGATTCACTGTATGACATTCTGCTTGATGCGGGTTTAAGTGAGCAAGACATTGAGGACATTCTTAGCCAAATGTCCATACTCCCGGGACAGAGTAGTTTAGCCCGAACTCAGTATGAACAGGCTCAAGCTCTTCGACGAACTCCGACTCCTACCGGCCAGTGGACAGGGCGGGTGTATACGCGAGCCCATCCTTTGGAGCATGTTGCTGCCGGTGTCGATCGAGTTGTGGGGGGCATTGAGTCCCGGAAACAGTTGGAACGACAGAACCAGATTCTTGAGCAGCAGGGACGACTCAGGGGGCTCTTGTTCTCGAATCTGCTGAAGCAAGGGCGCCAGAACCCGCCAGTCGGTGCTATGTCTCCTGTCGCTCCGGGCACCGGTAGCCCGATGTCTGAGGCTCTTAGGCGCGTTGATCCATATCAATTGAGGTAGTCATGGCCACCCCGTATGACATGCTTTTTGGCTCGCCGACAGACGAAGAACGGATGCGGGCCACTGCTGACCGGTTACGGCGCCGGGAAGCGTTTGCCACCCTCGGGGCAATGTCAGGCGATCCCGTTTTGGGTGAATGGGGAAGAGGGGAAATGGGAAACCTAAGGGAGCAGGCACAGGCGCTACGGAAGGCGCGGCAGGATGCCACTAAAGCCGAACAATGTCGACCTTCGGGAAACCCAGCTTACATGCTTTGTGGCGGGCAACCAGTTCCGATGCCAGGTTATGAGGACCTACAAAGGAGACAAGCAGAAGAGAAGCATGCAAGGCGTCTGGAAGAGATACGTCTGGATGCGGAGCTTGAGGGAGAAGAATCTCCAGAGTATCGGAAGATGACACATTCCATGGTGGCGAAAGAGTCGCCGCAAGTGGATATGGTCATCCGAATGCAGAGAATGTTGAATGATTTCAAGGATGACTATACCCAGTTATGGGGTCCAGGACCTCAGAGTAGGTTACCTTTGACCGCGGCAAGACAAGGGATAACCGTTCCGACTACGGGAAAAGAGGGCAACATTGAGGCTCAATCTTGGTGGGCAGATTGGCAGAAGTTCTACGAAATGGTAGAGCGACATGAGTTTTTCGGTGCAGCTTTGACACCTACGGAACGACAGGCATGGGAGGCCGCTAACGTAGGACCCGAAATGGGAGGGCCAGTTATCCGTGAACGAATTCAAGGGGCAGTGAAAGCACTTCAAGACGCTGTGAAACGGCGAGAAAAAGTATATCGAGCAGAGGGATATAACCCGGAAGCTCTAGATCGACTATTTGAAGGAGTCGGAAAAACAAAATCAGATGAGGACACCGAGGCGGTCAAAGAGGCTGCCGCAACAGAAGATATACTAGAACAACGACCCGAGGGTGCTTCTGATGAGGACTGGGAAGCTTGGTTGATGGAACACCGAGGGCGTAAGTAGTGCCTACACTCGAAGAAGTTCAGGAAGCAGGGCGCCGCCGTCGAGAGGCAGCAGCTCAAACAGGACCTTCTTTGGAAGAAGTCCAAACTGCGGGGCGCCGACGTCGGCTTGCAGCTATTGAGCCCCCAAACCCTGTTACTCCAATCCTTGAGTCTGGCCCCGGACGCTTTGCGGCCAGTGTGGCTCGTCCGTGGGTAGAGACGATAGAAGGGATCAATGAACTCGCGGGGCAAGAACCAGATCGACCTTTGCTTGCGCGGACTCGGGAACTGGGAACATCACTCCCAGGGCGTATCGTCGGTGAACTCTCGCTCGTCGGATTACCAGCTACCCGGGCGTATTCGGCAACCAGAGCCGCCACACGGCCAGGAACGTTTACTCGAGCACTGGCGCCCCTTAGCACGGAAGCCGGGGCTGTCGGGGGTATGGAGGCATTGAGGAGCCCCGAGGAAGGTGACACTCGATTGGGTCAGGGACTCACCGCAGGGGGTTTGACTTTGGCCACTGGGGGACTCCTAAGCGGCGTTGACGCGGGGGTTCGTAAAGCCCTTTTGCCCTCTAAGTTTCCGAAATCCAGACCGGCTCTCAGGGAGCAAGCCGCCCGTCGCGCAGCGGGAGAAGATCCATTTATTCCTCTTTATCAAGCTACGGGAGAGACCCCTCGCACGATATCGGGGCAATATCTCGGATGGACACATAGGCGCGCACTACCTTCTGCCCCTTACTTTGGACGCAAGTTGGTTGAGCAGCAAGAAGACGCTCTCAGCGGCTTTCGAGATGTCATGCTCAAACGTAGTGTTCCCGAAGGCGCGGCACTTGACGGAAAGCCGTTGAGGTTCTCAGGGGAACGCGTTGGAGTTACCACTCCGGTGGCGGATACGGTAGGAGACATTCAGAAATTCTACCGGCAAGAATATGGTCGGCTGCTTGACCCGATTGACATTGCTACCAACACTCGAGACATTCAAGGGGTATTGAGTACCGCACCCAAACGAGCTCGGAAACAGGTTTCTCAGATTTTCCAGGTAGCCTCGGGAGGGAAAAACTATATTCCCGGATCGGCTATCAAGGATGTCCAGCGCAAGCTACGAGAGGCCGCGACCCAGAAACGAG
>JAAUXZ010025362.1_pt1 | contig 15650 bp, 12 predicted proteins | sample 7278131 | NCBI WGS metagenome assembly JAAUXZ01 (sample SAMN14350119, study PRJNA611818) | marine sediment metagenome | isolation source: surface marine sediment (3m) | place: French Polynesia: Moorea | collected 2018-08
CGCCAGCTGCTCGATCTCGTCCTCGGTCGGATGCACCATGTGGGCAAACCAGACGTCATCGCCGAGCCAGCCCAGGCTCTGCATGTACTCGATCGGACGCATGCCAAATTTTTCCTCGCAGAACCGGTTTTCATCGATGGTCTCCGCCAGGTGCGTATGCAGGCTGACCGCGGGATAACTGCGCGCCAGCTCGGCGCTGTGGCGCATGATGTCCGCGGTGACCGAGAATGGCGAGCACGGCGCCAGGCTAATCTGGCACATGGAACATTCTTCGTGATCATGGAAGCGCTCGATGACCCGTATCGAGTCCTCGATGATAACCTCCTCGCTGTCAGTGACATGATCCGGCGGCAGGCCGCCCTGGCTCTGGCCCAGGCTCATACTGCCGCGGGTCGGATGAAAACGCACCCCCAGTTCACGCGCCGCGGCGATCGTGTTATCCAGGCTGACCCCGTTGGGAAACAGGTACAGATGATCCGCCACCGTCGTCGCCCCAGACAGCAACAGTTCGGCGAGTCCAAGCCTGGCGCTGGTATACACCGCGTCGGGATTCATCTGGCCCCAGATCGGGTACAGGGTCTTCAGCCAGTCGAACAGGGACAGGCCGGCCGCGGTGGCGAGGCTGCGGGTCAGGGTCTGGTATAGATGATGATGGCAGTTGATCAGGCCGGGGGTGATCACGCAACCGGAGGCATCGATGGTCTCGTCCACCCTGATCTGCTGCCGGTGCAGGTAATCCTGCATCGATGACGCATCACCGACATGCAGGATGCGCTGGTCCTCGATCAGGATCGCGCCACCTGCTATCTCGCGCCGCTGCTGATCCATGGTCACGACGACATCGGCGTTTTCAACCAGCAGATAGGCCATTCAGCTATCCCTCTGATAAACCGGTTCACCCAGCACGTGGGTGGCATAGATATTCCGGTCATCGCCGAGGATGATCAGGGCAAACAGCTTGTCCTCGAGCGATTCGGCACAGGCCTGGCGTCTTTGCATCAGTTCGGTGGCGGCGAGGTCGAGCACGACAAAATCCGCCTCCTTGCCGCTATTGAAATTGCCGATCCAGTCATCCATGTACAGCGCCTTTGCCGCACCCTGGGTAATCATGTACAGGGATTGAAAAGGCGAAAGGTTGAATCCACCCATCTGGCACACCTTGTATGCCTCGTGCAGGGTACGGATCTGGCTGAAACTGGTCCCGCCGCCGACATCGGTGCCGATGGTTATCCCGAGTTCATGACCCAGGGTCGACTGCATATCGAACAGCCCGCTGCCGAGGAACAGGTTCGAGGTCGGGCAGAAGGCCACCGCGGTCCCGGATTTGGCCATGCAGGTCCGGTCGTCCTCATCCAGGTAGATGCAGTGCGCATACACCGAGCGATCACCGAGCAGACCGTAATGATCATAGACATCGAGGTAACTACGGCTCCACGGGAACAGCTCGCTGATCCATTTCACCTCGGCGGGATTCTCGGCAACATGCGACTGCAGGTAAACATCCGGGTGTTCATTGACCAGTTGCTGGGCAACATGTAACTGGGCCTCGCTCGAGGTTGCGGCAAAGCGCGGGGTCACCACGTAATGCAGGCGCTCATGATGATGCCATTGCTTGATCAGGGCGACCGAGTCGTCATAACTGGACTGCGCGTCATCGGTTAAGGCTGCCGGAGCATGCCGGTCCATCATGACCTTGCCCGAGGCCAGGCGCATTTTATATTCACTGGCCGCCTGGAAAATCGCATCGACCGATTCAGGGTGAATGGTCGCATACACCAGCGCAGTGGTGGTGCCATTCGCCAACAACTGACGGATAAAGAACTGGGCAGTATCCCGTGCATAGTCAGCATCGTTGAAGCGCTTCTCGACCGGAAAGGTGAAACGTTCCAGCCAGTCCAGTAACTGCGCACCGTGACTGGCGATGATGTCGGTCTGCGGATAGTGGACATGGCTGTCGATAAAACCCGGCATGATCAGGTAACCGCGGTAATCGGTAATCTCGACTATCGAGTCCACTTTGTCTTTCAATGCGGAATAATCACCACAGGCGTTGACCTTGCCATTGTCGACCAGTAACAGGCCATCATCGAAATAGCGCCAGGCCTGCTCCCCATCGATATAGGGGTCAGAGATAAAATCGAGTATCGATGCACGAAACGCCTGCATTGTCAGGGCCTGTTAAAACTATTCATTAATATTGGCACCCTGCGCCACCCAGTCCACTACCAGCTGCCGCTCTTCATCGGTCATGCCGGTCAGATTGCCGATCGGCATGTATCGGCTCTGGGTGGTCTGCCCGACCGTGACCGCATGCTGCTTGATTTGCTCCGGGGTTTCCAGCATCACCCCCTTGGGCGGCTGGGCAAACCCGGGTTGGGTGGGTTGTTCGGCGTGGCAGGAGGCACAGCGTTCGATAATGACCGGTTGCACCTGTTGGAAACTGATCGTGGCCGCGTCCTCCGCTATCGGTTTCGGCATCAGCCAGACCACGCTGACCAGCAACAGCACGACCGCCGCCGATGGCAGCCACAGCTTATGCCGGTTGACATGGCGCAGCACGAAGTACTGGCGGATCAGCACCCCGGCCAGCATGATCAATGCCAGGACCAACCAGCCATGCGGATGGCCGTAGGTCATCGGGTAGTGGTTACTGATCATGATGAACAATACCGGCAGGGTGAAATAGGTATTGTGCACCGAGCGTTGCTTGCCGATGATGCCGTAGCGTGGGTCCGGCTCTTCCCCGGCCCGGATCTGCGCGACCATCTTTTTCTGCCCCGGGATGATATGGAAAAACACGTTGGCCGCCATCATCGTACCCATGATCGCGCCGACATGGATATAGGCGGCACGAGCACTGAATAGTTGTAACAGTAACCAGTCACAAAGCAGGATGTAGACGAAGACGATGCCGGCCAGCAGGTTCTCGCGCGATCCGAGCAAGCGGCACAAAGCGTCATAGATAAACCAGCTAACGACCAGGGTGCCGATGCTGAGCAATATCGCCTGCGGTACCGTCCAGGCCCTGACCTGGGGGTCGATCAGGTAGGTGCTGGCGCCAAACCAGTAGATGATCGCCATCAGGCCGATGCCCGACAGCCAGGTGGTATAGGCTTCCCATTTGGACCAGTGCAAATGTTCGGACAGGGGTTCGCCTTTGGGGCCGGCCAGGAATTTCTGGCTATGATAAACCCCACCGCCATGCACCGCCCAGGATTCGCCGAACACGCCGCGTTCGCTGTCACCGGCCTTGGCCGGTTTGCGTAACGACATGTCGAGCATAACGAAATAGAAAGAGGCGCCGATCCAGGCGACGCCGCTGATCAGGTGCAGCCAGCGCACGAGGAGATTGGCCCAGTCTAGCAGGTAAGCTTCCATAAATTATCTGTTACTGCGTCAGTTGTTCTGTTGTTCAGCGAGATAGTTATTTACCTCCTGAATCAGGTTGTTCTTGAGTTCCTGGGGAAGAAAAGCTGCCTGAAAACTGTTACGAGCCAGTTCAGCCAGGGTATTTGGATCATTATCGAGTAAATCGCTGATCGCGTGAAAATTCTCATTCAGATAACCACCGAAATACGCCGGGTCATCCGAATTCACGGTCACCATCAGGCCGGCCTCGAGCATCTGCGGCAGGGGATGGTTCTGCATAGCATCGACCACGCACAGGCGCGTATTCGATAATGGACACACGGTCAATGGCATTTGCTCATCCACCAGCCGCTTGACCAGGGCGGAATCCTGCAGCGAACTATTGCCATGGTCGACCCGTTCGACCTTTAATAGATCCAGTGCTTGATAGATATATTCCGGCGGTCCCTCTTCCCCGGCATGGGCGACGATACGAAAGCCGGCCTCACGGGCTTTGGCGAATACGCGTTCAAAACGCGAGGGTGGATTGCCCCGCTCGGATGAGTCGAGACCGACGCCGATGATTCTGTCCCGATATGGCATCGCCAGTTCCAGGGTCGTCAATGCATCGTCTTCAGGCAGGTGGCGTAAAAAGCACATGATCAGGCCAAAGCTGATGCCATGGTTTTGTTTGCCTGCCTGCAGCGCGGAGTAGATACCGTTCAACGCGGTCTCAAATGCGATGCCGCGTTCCAGGTGCCCCTGAGGATCGAAAAATATCTCGACGTGACGTACCGATTGCTTTGCCACCTTTTCCAGGTAGGCCCAGGTCAGGTCATAAAAGTCCTGCTCCGTGCGCAGGACATTCATCCCCTGGTAGTAGATGTCGAGGAAATCCTGTAACTCGTTGAAGTCATAGGCGGCATGCAGGCTGGCGACATCCGCATAGGGCAGATCGATCCCGTTGCGCTCGGCCAGTTGAAACATCAACTCCGGTTCGAAAGTTCCCTCGATGTGCAGATGCAGCTCCGCCTTGGGTAGATGATCGATAAACTGTTGGATATCCATTGGCTTAATCTTGGTTAAGGCTTATGCGGTAACCGCCGCCGGCTGCAACCGACGGCGATTAGCTGCCCTGTTGGTTATTTTGGAATACTGCCTTCGACGCCTTCCACGTACCAGTCAAGACCGAGCAGGACCTCGTCTGAAAGCACCTCGCCTTCCTTGACTACCAGCTCGCCTTTCTGGTTCTTGATCGGTCCCTGGAACGGATGGAAACTGCCGTCGATGATCGATTTCTCAATGCTGTCAGCCAGCTTGCGTACATCTTCCGGCACCGCGTCGCCGTAAGGCGCCATCTTGACCATACCGGTATCGAGACCACCCCATGTATCCTTCGACTCCCAGTTGCCATCCATTGCCGCCTTCACCCGTTCGAGGTAATAAGGTGTCCAGTCATCGATAATCGACGTCAACTGGGCTTTTGGCGCAAACGCCTTCATGTCCGAGGCCTGGCCAAAGGCGTAGACCCCGCGTCTTTCCGCAACCTGCAGCGGAGCCGGTGAATCGGTATGCTGGGTAATCATGTCCGCGCCCTGGTCGATCAAGGCCTTGGCCGCATCACTCTCTTTACCCGGATCGAACCAGGAGTTGACCCAGACCACCTTGACGATAGCATCCGGGTTTTCCTTGCGCAGGGCGATGGTGAATGCATCGATACCGCGGATAACCTCTGGAATCGGGAACGAGGCGATGTAGCCAACCACATTGGTCTTGGTCATACGACCGGCGATGGCACCGATGATTGCCCTGCCCTCGTAGAAACGCGAGGAGTAGGTTGCTACATTCTTTGCCCGCTTGTAGCCGGTCGCATGTTCGAACTTGACCTTCTTGAAGCGCTTGGCCACCTTGTTGGTAGGGTTCATATAACCAAACGAGGTGGTAAAGATCAGGTCATGCCCGGAACTCGCCAGCTGGCGAATGACCCGCTCGGCATCCGCTCCTTCCGGCACACTCTCGACATAAGAGGTCTCGACGCCCAGTTCCTTTTCCACCGCCAGGCGTCCCTGGTCGTGCTGGTAACTCCAGCCGTGATCACCGATCGGGCCGACATAGACAAAGCCCACCTTAAGCTCGGCTGCCGCGCCGTTGCTGACGGCCAGCGCCATCACGGCCAAGAGGGTTGAGATTTTTCTTCTTAACATCAAAGTTCTCCTGTATTTGCGATTACTAGTTTACGAACTAACCCGACAGCAATTATGAGCTGGCATGAAATGCCTTGCCCAGGCTCGCCGGTGCATTCAGTTTGATCTTGCCCAGATCACGGGAAATCAATACCAGGACCACGACCGTGGCCAGGTAAGGTAACATCGACATCACCTGCGAGGGCACGCCGATACCCAGGGCCTGGGCGTGCAGTTGCAGGATGGTGATACCGCCGAACAGGTAGGCGCCGAGCAGCACGCGCCCGGTACGCCAGGTCGCAAACACCACCAGTGCCAGCGCGATCCAGCCCCGGCCGGCAGTCATCTGCTCCACCCACAGCGGTGAGTAGGCCAGCGACAGGTAAGCCCCGCCGAGACCGGCCATCGCGCCACCGAACAGGGTTGCCAACAGGCGTACCCGGATCACCGAATAGCCCATCGCGTGTGCGGCATCGTGCGAGTCGCCGATCGCGCGCAGTATCAGGCCAGCGCGGGTCTTGTTCAGAAAGTAATAAACCGCGAACACCATGAACAGGGAGAAATACACCAGCAGATCATGGCTGAATAACAATTCTCCCAGCACCGGGATCGAGCTCAGCAACGGGATCGAGATATGTGGGATGCCCTCGTAGGCGATACCGATCATCGATTGGCCAATCAGGGCACTGAGACCGATACCGAAGATGGTCAGGGCCAGGCCGGTCGGCACCTGTGAGGCATGAAAACGCAACACCAGCAGGGCAAAGATGCCCGCCATCGCGCCACCGGCGAGCATGCTGGCGATAACCGCGATGAACGCGCTACCGCTATGGTGCACGGTAACGAAGCCGATGATCGCGCCCATGATCATCATCCCCTCGACGCCGAGGTTGAGCACCCCGGATTTCTCGGTAATCAGTTCACCCAGCGCGGCAAATAATAAAGGGGTCGCAGCGGTGATAATCGTCAATAATGCCGGCACTAAGATTTCCATCAGGCTCCCCTCGCCGCCAACGCCGGCTGGTTGAATTGTAAACGATAATGGATCAACACATCACAGGCCAGCAGAAAGAACAACAGCAGGCCCTGGAACACGCCGGTCACCGCGACCGGCAGGTTGAGCAGAATCTGCGCGGTTTCCCCGCCAAGATAGGTCAGGGCCAGCAGCAAGCCGGCAAACAAGGCACCTATCGGATGCAGGCGCCCGACATAGGCCACGATAATCGCGGTGAAGCCATAGCCGGGAGAGATACTCGGCAGCAACTGGCCGATTGGCCCGGATACCTCGATCATACCGGCAAGACCGGCGACGCCGCCGCCGATCAACAAGGTTACCCAGATGATGCGCGCGGTGCTGAATCCGGCATGTTCACCCGCGGCCGGTGCCGCCCCGGACACCTTGATCTGATAACCGAGCAGGGTACGCGAAATCAAAATCCAGCCCAGGCCGACGATGACCAGGGCCAACAGGAACCCGATGTGCAGTCGGTAATCCTCGTGCAGCACCGGCAACAGTGCCGAATCACTGAAGATACGTGATTCGGGGAAATTGAAACCCTCGGGGTCCTTCAGTGGGCCATGCACCATCAGGTTCAACCACAGGCCGGCGACATAACTCAGCATCAGGCTGGTCAGGATCTCGTTGGCATTGAACTTGACCCGCAGGAAGGCGACGATCCCGGCCCAGGCCATGCCACCCATGATCCCGGCGAGCATCATCAACGGAAGGATATGAAACCCTTCCTGTTCATAGAAATATAAGGCCACCGCGCCGCCACACAGGCCGCCGACGATCAGTTGCCCTTCCGCGCCGATGTTCCACACCCCGGCCTTGAAGCCCAGGGATAAGGCCACCCCGATCAGGATCAATGGCGTGGCCTTGACCGCCAGCTCAGACAACCCATAGGCGCTGGAGATCGGTTCAATAAAAAAAGCATGTAGTGCCGCCAAGGGTGACACATCCATGATCACGAACAACACGATACCCGCCAGCAACGACAGGAATAACGCCAGCACCGGTGACAGGTAGACCATGAAGCGCGAAGGCGCCGGACGTTTGACCAGTTTAGGCAGCATCTTGCGAGTCTCCTTCCAATGCCACCCCGGCCATCAGCAAGCCGACCTTCTCGATGGTCATTTGCGAGGTCGGATAAAACCGTGACAGGCGTCCACCGCAGATTGCACCAATGCGGTCGGTGATTTCCATCAACTCATCCAGGTCCTGCGAAATCACCAGCACTGCGGCGCCGTTCGCCGCCAGCTCGCGCAGGGCCTGGCGAATAGTCTGGGCGGCCCCGGCATCCACCCCCCAGGTGGGTTGGGATACGATCAGGATATCGGGGCTTTGATGCAGTTCGCGGCCGATGATGAATTTCTGCAGATTACCACCGGACAGGCTGCCGGCCGGTACGTGGGAGCCCGGAGTCTTGACCGAGTATTCATCGATGACCTTGTCCGCAAACTGCCGGGTCTTGGGGTAATTGATCAGGCCCCGGGCCAGCAGGCCCATACGGTGAAACGCGGTCATGAACGCGTTGTCCACCAGGTCCATGTCAGGTACCGCACCATGGCCGAGACGTTTTTCCGGCACGCTGGCCATGCCGGCCTTGCGCCGTGCATTCGGATCGAGCAGGCCGACATGCTTGCCGTCGATCATGATGCATTCATGACTGCGGCACTTTTCTTCGCCATTGAGTGCGCGCAACAATTCATCCTGGCCATTACCGGCAACCCCGGCAATACCGACCACTTCACCGGCCCGCACATCCAGGTGGATCTCGTCCAGCGAGATCCCGGTGGAATCGAATGCCGGTTGATTCAGGCCCTCGACCTGCAGGCGAATTTGGCCAAAACTGCCATGGTCCTGCTTGACGATCGGGGCGAGATCCTCGCCCATCATCAGCGCCGCCAGGGTCGAGGTGCTCTCCTCATCGACATTGACCTCGGCGACCTTCTTGCCCAGGCGCAGGATCGTCGCATGATGGCACAGCGCCTTGATCTCATCGAGCTTGTGGCTGATATACAGTATCGCCATGCCCTCGTCGGCCAGGCGCTCCAGGGTTACGAACAGTTTCTGTACTTCCTGCGGGGTCAGGACCGAGGTTGGCTCGTCCATGACCAGTAACTTCGGTTGTTGGAGCAGGCAGCGAATGATCTCGATGCGCTGGCGCTCTCCCACCGACAGGGTATAGACATAGCGATGCGGATCCAGCGGCAGGCCGTAGCGATCGGATATCTCGCGAATTTCCTCGGCCAGGATGTCCATCGGCACATCCTTGTCCATGCCCAGCGAAATATTTTCCACCACCGACAATGAATCGAATAACGAGAAATGCTGGAACACCATGGCGATACCCAGCTCGCGCGCATGCGCCGGGGAATCGATGATCACCGGCTGGCCCTGAAACAGGATCTGTCCGGTATCCGGTTTTAAAATCCCGTAGATCATTTTCACCAGGGTCGATTTGCCTGCCCCGTTCTCACCGAGCAGGGCATGCACCTCGCCCGGACGTAAAGCCAAGTCGACATCCTCGTTGGCGATGACCCCGGGAAAGGTCTTGGTCATACCTTTCAATTCAATCAGGTTGTGCTCGGTTTCATTCATGTTGTGGTCACGCACGCTGGTAAATCTTGATATCCGGCTGCAACATCTGCGGCCGGGCTTGCTCGATCTGCAGTAGCTGGGCACTGACCGCCAGCGCAATCGCTGCCGGCAGCTTCGAATCGATGCCATCGATACCAATCGGACAGATCATACGTGATAGTTGCGCAGCTTGATATCCGCGTTGCAACAGGCGGTGTTCAAACCGTTTGCGTTTGGTGTTGGAGCCGATCAGGCCGAAATAGGCGAAATCATCGCGTTTCAGGATCTCAGCGCTCAACCGCAGATCGAGTTCATGATCATGGGTCATCACCAGGAAATAACTGCCGCTTGCAGCCGCCGCGATCTCGGCCTCCGGGGTATCCGTCGTCAGCTTCAGCACATTGTCAGCTGTCTCCGCGGGAAACTGGTTATCGCGGGTTTCCACCCAGTGGATGCGGCATGGCTGCATACCCAGAATCTGCACCAGCGCCTGGCCAACATGGCCGGCACCGAACAGGTAAACCTGCATGGCCGGTGGCTGGATCAGATCGATCAGGAATCGATGTTGCCGACCCTGCGCATCGGTAATCACTTCCACCCCGTAATCCTGGCGGGATTCGACAGTTTGTTGAACCGCGGTGATTAATTTTTCCGACAGCTCTTGCTGTAGGGTTGCTGGTCCAACCAATAAACAACCCGATTCATCGAACAACAGGCGCTGGCTATTAGCGTCGGCATCCAGCGGCAGCACCAGGACCCCCGACTGTCCCGTCTGGTCGAGCTTGACCGCGTCCGTCAGCCAGGATTGTTCGCCATGCAGACGTTCGAACAGTAGCTTGACCGCCCCGCCACAGCATTGACCGAGACTGGCACCAAGAGAAAACTGTTGTTCATGCCGATTGCGGTCCTGTTGCAGCATCTGTCTTGCTATCTCCAGCGCCTTGTACTCGAGATGTCCGCCACCGATGGTCAGGGCACTCTGCTCGGCGCTGACCAGCATCCGGGTACCGGCCTCGCGCGGCGCCGAGCCCTTGACCGTGGCCATGGTCACCAGCACCACGTCCTCGCCGCGAGACAGCAAATCCTGCAGCCTGGCCAGCCAGCTCATCATCTTCGCCGCTCCTTGCAGTAATCCACCGCGGCAAGGATCTCCTCGCCCGTGGCCGGTGCCGACAACGGTGGATTGATCTTGCCATCGGCCACACTGGCGATCGCATCACGAATCGCAAAGAATACCGAAAACGCCAACAGCAACGGCGGCTCACCGACGGCCTTGGAGCGCATGATACTGTCTTTGACGTTACGGTTTTCGAACAGCTCGACGCGGAAATCGACCGGGCAATCACTGACCGCCGGAATCTTGTAGGTTGAAGGGGCGTGGGTCATCAGGCGCCCGGCCTCGTTCCAAACCAGTTCCTCGCTGGTCAGCCAGCCCAAGCCCTGGATAAACCCCCCTTCGACCTGGCCGAGGTCGATCGCCGGGTTGATCGGGTTGCCGGCATCGTGCAACAGGTCGGCGCGCAGCAGCCGACTCTCACCGGTCAGGGTATCGATCGCGACCTCAGATACCGCGGCGCCATAGGCAAAATAATAAAACGGGTTGCCGGTCAGGCTATCCATGTCCCAGCTCAAGCCAGGGGTTTTATAAAATCCGTCCGACCACAGCTGGATCCGCTCCTGGTAGGCCAGTTGCACGATCTCATCGAATCGCCATACGCCCTCGCCGGCCGTGATGTAATCGCCGGCGAAGACAATCCGCTCCGGTTCCAGATCAAAGCGATCCGCCATCAAGGCGATCAGGCGCTGGCGAATCTGCTGGGCTGCCTGTTGCGCCGCCTTGGCATTCAGATCGGCCCCGGTCGATGCGGCAGTGGCCGAGGTGTTGGCGACCTTACTGGTATCGGTGGCGGAGATGCGCACGCGCTCGACCGCAATACCCAGTTCATGCGCCACCACCTGTACTACCTTGGTATGCAGCCCCTGGCCCATCTCGGTGCCGCCGTGATTGACCATGACCGAGCCATCGGTGTACACGTGGACCAGCGCCCCGGCCTGGTTGAAGTGACGCACATTGAACGAGATACCGAACTTGACCGGGGTCAGCGCGATGCCTTTCTTGATCACGGTCGACTGCTTATTGAATTCAGCGATCGCCTGGCGACGTTGACGATAGTCACTACTGGTCTCCAGTTGTTCAACCAGCTCGTGGATGACGTTGTCCTCGACGACCTGGCCGTAGGGGGTACGGTTACGTTGCTGCCGGCCGTAGAAATTGCGCTTGCGCACATCCAGCGGATCGAGACCAAGCTCACGCGCCATCGAATCGATAATATACTCGGTAGCAAATGCGCCCTGGGGCCCGCCGAAGCCGCGAAACGCGGTATTCGACTGGGTGTTGGTCTTACAGCAATAAACGCTGATATCCGATTGGGCGAGAAAATAGGCATTGTCGACGTGACACAGTGCTCGGGTCGCTACCGGCCCGGATAAATCGGCGGAAAAGCCGGCCCCGACCAACATCTTTAGTTGCAAGGCCTGGATCAGTCCATCCGGCGCATAACCTACCTGGTAGCGATAGCCGAAATGATGGCGCTTGCCGGTCATCAGCATGTCATCGTCGCGATCCAGCCGGCATTTGACCGGGCATTGCAGCAGGTCCGCCGCCAGTGCCGTGGCACAACAATACAACGCGGATTGCGATTCCTTACCACCGAAGCCGCCGCCCATCCGCCGCATCTCGACCACCACCTGGTTGGCATCACGCTCAAGCATGTGCGCGACCACCTGCTGCATCTCGGTCGGATGCTGGGTGGAGGTCCAGATATGCAGGCAACCATCCTCTTTCGGTTGCACGTAGCTGATCTGTCCTTCCAGGTAGAAATGTTCCTGGCCGCCAATGCGGAATTCCCCGGTTTGCGATAATTCACTGTCTGCCAGTTGCTGGCTGACACCGTCACTGGTCAAGCGCATCGGTGGCAGCACGAAAGACTGCTGGTTGTAGGCCTGTTGCAAGCCCAGTACCGGTTGCAGGATCTCGTACTCTATATTCGCCATGCGCGCAGCGATCCGCGCCTGCATGTATGTTTCGGCGACCACGATCAGGATCGGCTGGCCGACATACTGGACTTCGCCTTCGGCCAGGATCGGATCGTCATGAATAATCGGGCCACAGTCATTGGCACCGGGAATATCACCGGCAGCGAATACCGCGACCACTCCCGGGGACGCCAGGATCTCGGAGGTATCGATCGACAGGATCCGGGCACGGGCATGTTCACTGGGTACCAGCGCGACATACAGGGTATTCTCCGCCACCGTGATGTCATCGACGAACAGCGCGGAGCCGGCGACATGCATGCGCGCCGACTCGTGAGGCAAGGCTGACGAAAACAGCCTGGTAGGTTGGCCGATCGCTTCGTTCATGCACTAACCTCCGCCAGGTCGAGTAGCTTCAGTGGTTGATCCTGCATGTCGGCAGCCGTCTCCAGGTAAAACCGCCGCATCAGGTTCTGCGCAAGCTGCATGCGATAAGCGGAGGACGCGCGTAGATCGCTGAGCGGGGTGAAATCATCGGCAATCGCGCCACAGGCCAGCTCGAGGGATTGCTCGTCCCAGGGCTTGCCCAGCAGGACTTGTTCGGCCTGATGACTGCGCATGGGAATTGCCGCCATGCCGCCATAAGCGATGCGCACATGGTTGATGCGCTGATCGCTATCCAGTAGCAACCCAAACGACGCGCACACCGCCGAAATATCCTGGTCGAAACGCTTGCTGACCTTGTATCCGGCCAGCAGCATGTCGTCGGCTGGTTTGGGAATCAGCAGGGCCTCGACCCATTCATCCGTGGCCATATCCTGTTGCTGATAGCCCAGGTAAAAATCTTCCAGCGCCAGTTCACGTTGGCCGCCCGCGCCGTTCAATAACACGCGGGTATCCAGCGTCAGCAGCGCAGGCATGGAATCGCCAATGGGTGAGCCATTGGCGACATTACCACCCAGGGTTCCGGCATTCCTGATCGGTAAGGAGGCGAATTGCCGAATCAGGTCACCCAGCGCGGGAAAGTAATCGGCCATCGAGGCAAAGGCGTCACTGAGACTGACCATCGCACCAATACGGATCTCTGAGCCACTATCATCGATGCCATGCAATGCTTGCAGCAAACCCAGGTAGATGATCACCGGTAACTGGCGCAGTTGTTTGTACATCCACAAACCGACATCGGTATTGCCAGCGAGTAGCGTGGCCTCGGGATACTGTTGTTTGAGTTCAGCTAATTCTGCGATGGTCGTCGGCGCAAAAAACCGGGTGCCGGCGTGATCAATCGCCAGCGAATGTTCAGGCTTGATCCGTTGCAGCTGTTCGAGCAAGCCCTGCTCGGCGGTTGCCTGCTGTTCACGATACAGCCAGGCCGGACCCTCTCCGGCAGGCAGCTGGTACATCCTCTCCGCGGCTTCGATAATCGGCCGGTAGCCGGTACAACGGCAAAGATTACCGGACAGGTTATCATTGATCTGATCCCGGTCGGGATGTTGCTGGTTTTTATACAGCGCGAATAATGACATGACAAAACCCGGCGTACAGAATCCGCACTGGGAAGCGTGACAATCGACCATCGCCTGTTGTACCGGGTGCAGCTCTGACAGGCCAGCCTGTAAGGATTCGACGGTGATCAACAACTTGCCGTGCAACATCGGTAACAGCAACAGGCAGGCATTGATGCTGCGTAATTGCAGCCGGTTATCCACCGCTTCGCCGATGACCACGGTACAGGCGCCACAGTCACCCTCGGCGCAGCCTTCCTTGGTACCGCAACGATGCAGGTCTTCGCGCAGGTATTGCAACAGCGAACGGGTGGGATCGAAATCCTCGAGTTCGACGATTTGGCCATCGAGAATGAAGCGAACTGTTGAGCTGGTGTTCATCCCGATGACCTCGATTCAGCTACCCCGATAAGTGGAGTAGCTCCACGGTGAGACCAGTAGTGGCACGTGGTAATGTTGCGCGGGATGGGCGATCGCGAAGCGTAACACGACCTGGTCGAGAAACGGCGGGTCGTCCAGTTGCTCGCCCTGCCCGGCAAAGTAGTCGGCGACCTCGAACACCAACTCATAGTGCCCGGACTGCAGGGCATCCCCGGCCAGTAACGGTTGATCGGTTCGGCCATCGGCATTGGTCACGGTCTGCAGCAGCAGCTGACGATCCTCGCTGTCAATACGAAACAACTTCACAGAGACGCCGGCAGCCGGACAACCGTTGGCGGTATCCAAAACATGCGTGGTCAGGCCCATGATCAAATCCTAATCTGTCGATAAGATAAAAGATTGACTTCATGGTAAAAGATTGTCAACAATAATTATATAGATTGTTGACAATGCTTCACCTGCCCTGGATTAGTGCACCATGAAACAGGAAGAGACGGTTTATCAGTATATCGAAAAGGCGATCCTGGAAAACCGGATGCCGCCCGGCACCCGCCTGCGCGAAGTGCAACTGGCCGATATCTTCGGGGTCAAACGCGGGCTGATCCGTAAGGTTTTGTCGCGTCTGACCAGCGCCAAGCTGGTGGACCATATTCCCAACGTTGGCGCCCAGGTTGCCTGCCCCAGCCTGAAGGATGGCCAGGATCTGTTTGCGACCCGGCAAATCCTCGAACAATCCGTGGTCAGACAGCTGAGCGGTAACTTATCGCATGAGCAGATTAAATCCCTGCGCGAGTATATCCAGCAGGAACAACAGGCTTACCAGATCGGTGACAGCCAGAAAGGGGTTGGCCTGTCGGCCGGATTTCACCGCAAGCTGGCAGAGCTGACCGGCAACCGGGTGCTGCTGGAATTCCTGCAGGATATCATCAACCGCACCCCGCTAGTGATGATGTCTTTATCTCAGCCGGACCCGACCCGGGCCTGCATCAATCATGATCATCGTAATTTGATCGATGCCCTGGAAGCGGGTGACAGCGACGCTGCAGTTGCTATCATGCAGCAACATCTACAACAACTGGAGGGCATGTTTAGCGATGAAACCCCCGAACCGGCCACCGATCTCGAACAAATCTTTCAACAGCCATGAGCAATGACCCGCATTATCCGCGCGACCTGATCGGTTACGGTGCCAACCCTCCGCATCCGCAATGGCCTGATGACGCCCGCATCGCGGTGCAATTTGTGCTGAATTACGAGGAAGGTGGCGAGAGCTGCGTATTGCATGGCGATGACCACTCGGAGCAATTCCTGTCCGAGATCATCGGCGCCCAGGCTTTCAACGATCGCCACCTGAGCATGGAATCGATTTATGAATATGGTTCCAGAGTGGGTGTGTGGCGGATTCTACGCGAATTCGAACAACGTGGATTACCGCTGACCATCTTCGCGGTGGCGATGGCATTGCAGCGTCACCCCGAGCTCGCCGCCCACCTGGTCAGGCAGGGTCACGAGATTGCCTGTCACGGCCTGCGCTGGATTCATTACCAGCAGGTCGATATCGATACCGAACGCCGACACCTGCAGCAGGCGGTGGAAATCCTGCAGCGGCTGACC
>JAAUXZ010116645.1_pt1 | contig 15629 bp, 14 predicted proteins | sample 7278131 | NCBI WGS metagenome assembly JAAUXZ01 (sample SAMN14350119, study PRJNA611818) | marine sediment metagenome | isolation source: surface marine sediment (3m) | place: French Polynesia: Moorea | collected 2018-08
GGTGAGGTACTGCAAACACGGTCGACTGAGGGTATCGACGCAGAAAAAATTCAAGCCGTGCTGCCGCAGTTTATGGGCATTGTCTCCCAGCTGCCGCCGATGTACTCGGCGCTCAAGCACAAGGGACAACGGCTTTACGAGTTGGCCCGTAAAGGCGTCGAGGTAGAGCGTGAACCGCGCGAGATTACGATCCACGGGCTGGAGCTTGGTGAGGTCAACGGCGATCAGTTCGAATTGACGGTGCACTGTTCGAAAGGCACCTATGTGCGCACGCTGGCTGAGGATATCGGTGAGGCGCTGGGGTGTGGTGCCCATGTGGCGGCGCTCCGCCGAAACGGGGTCGGTCCGTACACCGGTATGGCCATGTTCACCCTCGACCATCTGAACGAAAAGGCCGAGCAGGGCATGGACGCGCTCGACAGTCTGTTGTTGCCCGTGGATACGGCGCTCGGCGAGTGGCCAGCGATTTCCCTGACCAAGGACTCTGCTTATTACCTGAAAATGGGGCAGCCCGTGCTGGTGCCGAGGGCGCCGACCGAAGGTTGGGTGCGTTTGTACGAGGGAGAGGGCGCTTTTATCGGCGTCGGCCTTGTGCAGGATGATGGGAAGATTGCGCCGAAACGCCTGATGGCGGCCAATAGCTGATTGCGGGCCAGGGACGCGAACCCGTCGCTCGGCTGTGAACACCAGAGAATACGGCCAAAAAGCCCAAAGCTTGCTGACTTTCTGCCCATTTTCCGGCAGAATGCGGCACCAATTTTCGTGAATCCGCCTTGCTTGAAAGTCGGGTTCGTTTCTAAACCGACCGGAACCGCCTGAACTCATTGTTGGGGGTTCTCTCAGGCCAGTCCTGCGAAAGGTCACAATGACAGGAGAAATGTCATGGCAATGAGTGCTGAACAGAAGGCTTCCATCATCGCTGAATACGGCAAAGGCGCGAACGATACCGGTTCTACCGAAGTTCAGGTTGCGCTGCTTTCTGCGCGTATCGCGGATCTGACTCCGCATTTCCAGGAACACAAGAAAGACCATCACTCCCGTCAGGGGCTGGTGCGTCTGGTTAACCAGCGCCGCAAGCTGCTGGATTACCTCAAGGCAAAGGACGTGGAAGCATACCGCGACCTGATCAAGAAACTCGGTCTGCGTCGTTAAGAGCGCAGCCACACCACCCCAAAGGTTGAGGATTTCCACGTGACCCCGATTAGAAAAGAATTCCAGTTTGGCGACCACAAGGTTGTCATGGAAACCGGCGAGATCGCCCGTCAGGCCGACGCGGCGATCATGATCGACATGGACGACACCGTAGTGCAGTGCACCGTGGTGGCCGAGAAAGGCGAAGGTCAGGACCGTGACTTTTTCCCGATGACCGTCGACTACCAGGAGAAGACCTACGCTGCCGGCATCATTCCGGGTGGTTTCTTCCGTCGTGAGGGCCGTCCGTCGGAAAAGGAAATCCTCACTGCACGACTGATCGACCGTCCGGTCCGTCCGCTGTTCCCGAAGGGTTTCACAAAGGAAGTACAGATTATCTGTACCGTGATGTCCCTCAACCCGGCTGTGGACCCAGAGATTCCGTCCCTGCTCGGTGTGTCTGCTGCGCTGGCGATCTCCGGTCTGCCGTTCGATGGGCCGATTGGCGCGGCACGCGTGGGCTATAAGGACGGGAATTACCTGCTCAACCACATTCACACCGGCCTGTGTGACAGTTCTGATCTGGACCTCGTCGTATCCGGGACCAAGGATGCAGTGCTGATGGTTGAGTCCGAGGCGCGCGAGCTGTCCGAAGACATAATGTTGGGTGCCGTGCTGTTCGGTCACGAGCAGATGCAGGTTGCCATCAACGCCATTGAAGAGCTGGCTGCCGAAGTCGCCAAGCCGGTGATGGAAGTCGAGTCGGCTCCTGTCGATGAAAATCTCAACGCCGCAGTCGAAGCGGCCTGTGGCGATGCCTTGCGTGCAGCGTATAAAGTGGCTGACAAAATGGACCGCTACGCGGTGATCGATGCTGCCAAGGCGGAAGCCAAGGAAAAACTGTGCGGTGGTGATGATCCGGAATTTGATGAAGCTGATGTTCTCGGTGCCATCGACAAGCTGAAGAAGAGTATTGTGCGTGGTCGCATCCTGGCGGGTGAGCCGCGTATTGACGGTCGTGACACCAAAACGGTACGTCCGATTACCGTGCGCACCGGTGTACTGCCGCGCACCCATGGTTCAGCGTTGTTCACCCGCGGTGAGACCCAAGCCCTGGTCATGACCACCCTGGGTACCGAGCGCGATTCTCAGATCATCGATGCCCTGAGTGGTTCCTACAAGGACCCGTTCATGCTGCATTACAATTTCCCGCCGTTCTGTGTTGGCGAGATGGGGCGTGTTGGCAGCCCCAAGCGTCGCGAGATCGGTCACGGGCGTTTGGCCAAGCGTGGCGTACTATCTTGCATGCCGAGCATGGATGATTTCCCCTACTCGATCCGAGTGGTATCCGAGATCACCGAATCCAATGGATCTTCGTCCATGGCCTCCGTTTGCGGTACCTCCCTGTCGCTGATGGACGCTGGGGTGCCGATCAAGGCGCCGGTTGCGGGCGTGGCCATGGGTCTGATCAAGGAAGGCGACGAGTTTGCCGTGCTGACCGATATCCTGGGTGACGAGGATCACCTCGGTGACATGGACTTCAAGGTTGCCGGTACCACTGATGGTATCAATGCACTGCAGATGGACATCAAGATCAACGGCATCACCAAAGAGATCATGGAGATCGCCCTGGAGCAGGCCAAGGCTGGTCGTATGCACATCCTCGAAGAGATGGGCAAAGCGATCAACGCTCCTCGCCAGGAAATGTCCGAGCACGCGCCGCGCATCATGACCTTCAAGATCAACCCGGACAAGATCCGTGATGTGATCGGCAAGGGTGGGGCGACCATTCGTGGAATTACCGAAGAGACCGGTGCCACCGTAGATATTACCGACGACGGCACGGTGAAAATCTTCTCTGTCGATAAAGCGGCCGGTGATGACGCGCGCAAGCGTGTGGAATTGATCACTGCTGACGTCGAGGTCGGTACAATCTATGAAGGCAAGGTGGCCCGCCTGATGGACTTCGGTGCGTTCGTCAACATCCTGCCCGGCAAGGATGGCTTGGTCCACATCTCTCAGATCTGTGAAGAGCGCGTCGAGAAGGTCAGCGATAAGCTGTCCGAAGGTGATGTGGTCAAGGTCAAGGTGCTGGAAGTGGATAAACAGGGCCGTATCCGCCTGAGCATGAAGGCGGTAGAGGAACAAGCCGAGGGCTGATGCCAGTGTCAGAAAAAAGGGGGCTCAGCCCCCTTTTTTGTTGCCCGTCTCCTTTGCGCGCTAGTACCGATTGATCCTGCGATCGTTAGGTAAGCGTAAAGGCCTAGGCCGTATCGCGCCTTTTGAGCATTTCGTGGTGAATTGCATCATCCACGGCCTCCCGCACCTTCAGGGCAAGTTCAGCTTCGAGCCTTTTGCGCAGATCACGCGCAAGTCTTCGCGCGCCATCTTTGACTGCGTCTCGGATAGCTTCCTTGATGATGGGATTCATTTGTTCTTCAAGCGATTGCGCTAACAGTTCTGCCCGTTGTGGGTCCAGTGCAGCATCGGCACCAAATTGCAGTGCCTGCTTGCCGCCGTCGGTCGAAAGCGAAAAACCCCTTTTTTTGAGCATGACAGCCCCCCCCGTTCAAGCAATGTCGTGCAAGCTCAGTGGGTAGCCTCTGTCGCGATAAAAGCGATAGCGTTCCCGGCTTGCGGTTCGTGCAGTTTCTTCGTTATCAACGCATTCAGCCAAGCGTTCAAAGCGGCTGAAAAAAGTGGGCACTTCCGTCGCCAGGTTGATCAGGACATCGTGTTCTTCGTTAGCCTGCTCTGCGTTCCCAACCAGAACCGGTGTGATCTCCGATTCGCATTGGCCCAGCAGTCCATGGGGGATAAAACTCTGTTCCTGAAAGGTCCAGAGCAGGCGGTCAACGTGTCTTGCCTCCTCCGCGGAGTCGGTATGGATCACCACCCGACGTCCAGCGGCATGTGCCTTGTCTGCTATTCGACACGCCAAACGATAGCGATCTGATGCATTGCTATCGGACAAAATGTAGAAATCAACTTGAGTCACGGCACTATTTTTATCGGTTTTCTTACATGAAAACATCTCGTTTGCAAAGATAGTAGTTCATAAATCAGTAACTTTGCAACGTTTCATGAGAAATTGCATCAACATCGGCACCGGGCTGCCTGTTGCGCCCTTGTCTTTGCCGGACTTCCAGGCGGTGCCAGCGATATCGAGATGTGCCCATTTGAACGCCTTGGTGTAGCGTGACAGGAAGCAGGCTGCGGTGATGGTGCCCGCGGAGCGGCCGCCGATATTGGCCATGTCAGCAAAATTGGAATCGAGCTGGGATTGGTATTCGTCCCAGAGCGGCAGGCGCCAGGCTCGATCACCAGTGGCTGCCCCGGCGGTCAGCAGCTCGTCCGCAAGTTTGTCGTCGTTCGCCAACAGGCCGGCCGCATGGTGGCCCAGGGCGACGATGCAGGCGCCGGTCAGTGTGGCGATATCGATCACCGCGGCCGGTTCAAAGCGTTCCGTGTAGGTGAGGGCGTCGCACAAAATCAGGCGACCTTCGGCATCCGTATTCAATACCTCGATGGTCTGTCCGGACATCGATGTCACGATGTCACCTGGCTTGTTGGCATCGCCGTCGGGAAGATTCTCGGAGGACGGAACCACGCCGACAACGTTTATCGGCAGTTCCAGCTGGGCGCAGGCGGAAAGAGTGCCAAACACACTCGCGCCACCACACATGTCGTACTTCATCTCGTCCATGCTCGCCGCCGGTTTGATTGAGATCCCTCCGGCATCGAATGTGAGGCCTTTGCCGACGAGGGCCACGGGCTTGGCGCCAGCCTTGCCACCCTTGTATTCCATTACGATCAGTTTGGCGGGTTGGCGACTGCCTCGGGATACGGACAACAGGGCGCCCATACCCAGCTTGTCCATCTGCTTTTCTTCCAGGATCGTGACTTTCAGCTTGCTGTTCCCGCGTCCGAGTTTGCGTGCCTGCTCGGCCAGGTAGGTGGGCGTACAGATATTGCCTGGAAGGTTGGCCAGGTCCTTGGCAAGGGAGACACCTTCCGCGATGGCCTGCGCATGCGCGGCAGCCTTGTCGACAGTTTTTTGGTCTCGACGTGTTCGGGTGACGAAGACTACTTTTCGCAGAGGTCTTTTGGGTGGCTTTGCTTCACTCTTGCACTCATCGAAACGGTAAACGGCTTCTTCAGCACTGATCACGGCCTCGCGGGTCATGCCATACAGGGCTTCATGCTCCGGTAGCAGAATATTGGCTTCGCTGGCGTTTGCCTCCTGCAATATCCTGGCGGCGGTCCCAACGGCTTTACCAAAAGCGGCGCCATCGAGCGCTTGTTGCTTGCCCAGGCCGATCAGGAGAATGCGGGCAGCAGAGACGCCATCGATCTGGTAAAGCAACTGAGAGGAGCCAACCTCCCTCGAGAAATCGTTTTTACGCAGGATTTTCCCCAGCTGACCTTTGCTGGCATTGTCCAGCCGCTGAAACATTTCATCCTGCTTGGCACCAGGATAGACGCCGACCACCAGGCAGGCGGTTTTCGCGGAAACTGGATCGGCTGTCTTGCTTTGGTAATTCATTTGCATACTCACTGTTGTCGGCACTTGAATACTGGGATAGGGGGCCTCAAAGGGGGCGGCAGGCGCAGGCTTTTGCTAGCATCAGCATCCGTGCCCCCGTGAGACAGTGCTTCGTAAGGGCCAGAGTTTAACCAAAGCCGGCAAGAATAGAACCTGTGTGAGTATCATCGATCGTCTCCTGTTTCGCGAAGTGCTGAAAACCCTGGCGCTCGTGTTGATCATCCTCTTGCTTATCCTACTGGCAAGCCACATGGTCAAACTCTTGGGTAAAGCCGCTGAAGGGGGCTTGAGTCCCGATGTGGTGATGACGCTTGTCGGTTTTCAGGCCATCAAGGTCCTCGGGGTATTAATGCCACCTGCTTTTTTCTTCTCGGTGCTCTGGGTGCTGAGTGCCATGTATCGGGACAGCGAAATGGTGGCCCTGCATGCGAGTGGGATTGGCATCGCACGCATCTATCGTGTGGTGATGGCGGTGGCCTTGCCAGTGGCTTTGCTTGCGGCTCTGTTTTTGCTCGTGCTGACTCCATGGGCCAACAGCAGTATTGAGCGGATCAGGTTTGAGCAGCGCGATACAGCCGATATATCCGGTGTACGGACGGGCAGGTTTAACGAATATCAGCAAGGTAACCTGGTGATATTTGCGCAACAGGGCGACGGCGGTGGGCTGAGCGAGATCTTTGTGCAACGTCGTCACCAGGGGCGGTTGGATGTCGTTTTGGCGAAAGAGGCGGTGCAGTCGGTGGATGGGGCGATCGGAGAACGATTCGTCGTACTCAGAAACGGGGCCCGTTATGAAGGGCTTCCAGGTCGAGCTGATTATTCTATTTCACGCTTCGAAGAATACGCGTTGCGTATGCCGAAACTGGACCTGGCCGGCTTTTCGCTGCATGCCAAGTCGCAGTCCTCTGCAATATTGTGGGCATCTGACGACCTGCGCGCGCGCGCGGAGCTGCAATCGCGCATAGCGGCCCCTCTGGCGGTACTGGTGTTTGCAATCCTTGCCGTACCGCTGGCCCGGGCCCAACCGCGTAAGGATATTTATGGTCGGATCGTGCTGGCGATACTGGTTTATTTCGTCTTTATGAACCTGCAGCGCGTGGCTGAGCAGTGGATGGAAGTCGGCACAACACCAGCGTGGCTGGGGATGTGGTGGGTTGCAGCAGTCATGTTGGGTTTAGCGGGTGTGATCGTGCTACTGGATTCGCACTGGTTGGCGGCCAGGCTGCGGGCCTACCGTTCGAGACCAGCAAGTTGATGGATACGCTGCAACGCTACATCGCATTCAGTATGGTGAGAGCCACTGTCGCCACACTGGTGGCTTTGGTGATTCTGCTGGTGTTCTTCAACTTTGCCGACGAGCTCGATAGCGTGGGTAAAGGCGACTACCAGACGCTTGACGCCTTTTTCGTGGCCTTCCTGATTGCGCCGCGCTATCTGTTCGAAGTTTTTCCTGTTGCTGCTTTGCTGGGTAGCCTGATCGGTCTGGGAGGGCTTGCCTCCCACAGTGAACTGCTGGCTATGCGGACCGCGGGTGTTTCCTTGCGTTATATCGTTTCAGCGGTGCTCAAAGCAGGGGTGCTGATGATGCTGGTGTCGCTGGTGTTCGGGGAATTGGTGGCTCCGCCGAGTGAACGGCTTGCACAACAGATACGTGCGGAGCGACAGGCCGGGCAGCCTGTGCTCAGTTCCCGTTACGGGTTCTGGACACGTGATGGTCGCGCGTTCATCAACATACGCACCATCGTCAGCGGCGTGCATCTTAAAGACATCTACATCTACGAATTCGATGATCAGGAACGCCTGACGCTGGCCACGCATGCTCAGGAAGCAAACTATCAAGGCGATCATTGGACTTTACACGGCATTGCACAGTCAGAGATCGAAGACGATGGCGTGCAGACGCGCACGCTGGAGCAGGCCCGCTGGGATTCTCTGCTCGATCCCGGAGTATTGAGCGTGGTGGTGATTAGGCCGACCATGTTGCCGATCTGGGGGCTCAGCCAGTACATCGAGTTTATGCAGGCCAATGGGCAATCAGCGATTGATTACCAGGTGGCTTACTGGCTGAAAGTGGCGAATCCGGTTGCGACCCTGGTCATGTTGTTTCTTGCTGTTCCTTTTGTCTTGGGAAATCAGCGCAGCACAAGCATGGGACAGCGGGTGTTCCTTGGCGCCGTCATTGGCACGGCTTTCTTCCTGTTGACCCGGGCAATGTCCTACGTGGCTGTGGTCTACAATCTCAATCCGGCTTTTTCTGCCGCAATACCGGCCACCATCGTCATTGTGATTACAGCAATGATGCTGCGCAGGGTGCGCTAGTTCAGCTCGGGGCCTTTTTGCGTTTTTCGGTCAGCACGAGGTAGGTTTCGGACAATCGGTCGTGCCAACTGCAGTGCTGCCGGTCGAACAGGATCCAGAGAAACCCCAGGCCAATCGCGCCCCAGGACAGGAAGGCGGCAAAGTAGCGTTTTACTGATTGCTGCCAGGTGACCGTTCCTCCCTCCTGGTTGATGATGCGGATTCGCCAGGCACGCATCCCGAGGGTTTGTCCGCCATGGGTCCAGAACCAGCCGTAGAAGAGCAGGGGAGACAGCAAAAACCACAGCTGCAGTGGAAGATGACCTCCCGTCTGTACGCTACCGAGTAGGGCGTCGCGCAAAAAGGTATCGACAGTGGTGCCAAGTAGCCAAAGGGCGGCGATCAACCATATGTCGTAGAAAATGGCTGCCAAAACACGCAAAAGGCCCGGCTTCGCGGCTGTTTGTAGGATATTTGTCGACTTTCCTGCGTTGCTCATTTCATTGATTGTTAAGGGTATCTACTAGTTTGGGGAAGGAGTCGCCCCAATTTTTCTGGATTGTCTTTCTTGCATAATTGACCTCCGGATCAAAGCAAGCCACTCGCAAGAAGAGGCGGGTCCCCACGGCACGACAAGGAGCATACAGGATGGAACAACGAAGCCAAGTACGCAGAAAGGCAGATCTTGGGGCGGTAGTGTCCTGCTCGCAATTCGGCCTGTTTCGCGGACGAATCGAAGACCTCAGTCTGCAGGGGGTGTATGTCCGGACCACCAACGTTGCCGTCGGGCTAAACGCTCCCGTTACTGTCACTTTCCAACCCGAACCCGCCAATCCTCTGCGCAGTTGCCAGGCCGATGGGGTCGTGGTTTACCAGGATGATCATGGGGTCGGTATCCATTTCGCTGACCTGAAGGAAGAATGTCAGCAGGCGCTGCTGGCGCTCCTCGAGCATCTTCCTGCCGACCACGATGGGCTGCTGGGGCCCGAACGGCTTGCCGTCTGATTCCCGGGATTACGCCGGACATTGAGGACTGCGCGTATTGTTAGCCGCTAGTGCCATGCAATAATGCTGTTCATGGCACCACACAATCGTTCTCCGTTGCGTCGGCTTCTTCGCCGGATTCCCTTGCCTGCGATCGCCCTGGTGCTGGGGTTGGCCGTTGGGGGGATGGCATGGATTGTCATCGACAGGGTCCAGACGCGAGCCCTGAGCGAGATATTCGATGAGGCACTCGCCAGCCAATTGCATCAGGTGGCTCGTGAGTCGCTGATCCGTTTCGACCAGCATCGTGGTTCTTTCGAGTTTCTGGTGCGCTTGCTGGCCAATCACAGGCGTATGGCCAGTTACCTCGAACCGGTCATCTGGGCGGATGCTGATGCGCGCCCCACAGTCCGCAATTACTGGTTGGAGCAGCCATCCTGGTTGCCACGGGAACGCATTTGGCGAGACGTGGCCCAGCCCAGTCACCTGTTGCTCATCGATACAGCAGGGCGCCTCCGTGAGGTCTATAGCCTGTCGGGAGATCCGCTGCCAGGCATGTTGCGAGACGATCCATCGCACTATCTCGAGGCGAGCAGTCAGCGTGCCTTCATGACCACGCTCGACGAACAGCCGTTTTTGTTGGCCTCAACCCCGGTGGAGGATAGCTACCATTACCGGATGGGCAGCCTGGTCATCCTGGTGCCCATCGACGGCGCCTTTCTGGCAGCCTCCCAACAGTCGTCTCAATCTGCGCAAAGTATTGCCGCCATCTTGGATCCGGCCGCGCAAACCATTCTTTCCAGCAGCGACCCCTTGCAGATAGAGGTAGGCACTCTGGTGGAATCGTTGCGCGCAGAATATGTCGTCAATACACAGTCGTTCTTTGATTACGAAGGCACGGACCTGAACCTGTTGTATGCCACGCTGATGCCGAGATCAGCCTATCGCCAGACCGGGCAGGCCATTCTTGATCTGGAGCGTCGACAACGCGCCATGGGGGCAGGCGGTATTGTCCTGGTGTTTGTTATCACCTTTATCGTGGTATCGAGCCGGATCAACCGGATCCTCAAGCGATTGCAGGAATTTGCAAGACGGGCCCTGGGGCAGCGGGCGGAGGCATCCGCTTCAGGTAACCAGCTGCTGATGCTGGAGGATCGTATACGCGAGGTAATCGACCTGGTTTTACGCGCGCGCGACGAGACCAGAACCCGGCACGAGACTGAAGTGCAGCATCTGGAAACCTTGCGTGCAGGCGTGATGGAGGCCTCGGTAGACAGCATCGTGACGATCGATGCGCGGGGAATGATCATCGACTTCAATCCGACCGCTCAAAAGACGTTTGGCAAGACCCTGCGACAGGTGGTCGGCCGCAAATTGGCCGACTTCGTTTTTGACAAGGATGCTGAATCGCGCTTTAACGAGTTGTTACACCAGTGTCTGGCGGACCCTGAGAATGAGGATGTTCCGTTGCGCCACGAGTTGATGGCGATTGGACCTGACGAGCGCCCCCTGTCCGTGGAAGTGGCAATCAAGCCCCTTCGGCTGGGAGAAGAGATGTTGTTCACGGTGTATATGCGCGATATTGCTGGACGCAAGGCGCGGGAAGCCGAGATCCGGGCTCTGGCAGCCTTTCCTGAGGAAAGCCCAAGCCCCGTCATGCGGGTCAACGCGCGTGGCGTGATCACCTACGCCAACGCGCCGAGTTTTGCATTGCTCGACTACTGGAAGTGCCGGCCTATGCAGACGTTGCCGATCTACTGGCGCCAGCAGGTGGACACTGTTTTACGAAGTGGCAAGGATCGCGAGATGGAGGTCAATACCGTCAGTGGCCTTTATTCGTTGCTGCTCACCCCGGTGCCAGACCTGGGGTACGTGAACATCTACGCGCGTGACATCTCTGATCAGCGGCGGGCCGAAGATGCCCTGCAGCAACGTCAGGCGGAACTGGTGCACGTGGCGCGTCTGAGCACGATGGGTGAAATGTCCACCGGTATTGCCCATGAGCTCAATCAGCCCTTATCCGCGATTGTGAATTTCTCCAATGGCTGCGCCCGACGGTTGCGGCTCGATATTGGCGGCAAGGAAGAATTGCTCAGTGCTCTTGGGCAGATATCCGCACAAGCGAACCGCGCTGCAGAGATCATCAAGCGACTGCGGGCGTTGGTTACCCGCCAACACTTGGTCCGCAACGAAGTCGATCTGAACCATCTGGTAAACGAAGTCTGTGAATTGCTGGCGCATGATTTGCGCAAGAGTGAAATTGCCATAGAGAAACGCCTGCATTCAAATCCTCTGCTGGTACGTGTGGATGCCGTACAGATCGAGCAGGCGCTGCTGAACCTGGTGCGGAATGCACTGGACAGCATGCATGACCGAATTCCGTTGGAACGCCGCCTTGTAATTACATCAGGTGTGAAAGAGGACGGACTGGTGTTTGTATCGGTGCGCGACAATGGCAACGGTATCAAGCCCGCCGATATGGAACATCTCTTCGATGCCTTTTTCACCACCAAGGAGACAGGCATGGGTATGGGGCTGGCGATTACCCAAACGATCGTCGAGCATCACCATGGTAAGATTCACGCCGACTCCTGGCCCGGAAAGGGCAGTACCTTTACTATCGAATTACCCCCCAACTTGGAAACAGCGGAGAGCTTGGCCTCGTGACTGAAAGGACTGGACCGGATCCCATTGTATGGATCGTCGATGACGATGAGGCCATGCGCAGTTCCCTGAAATGGCTGATTGAATCAGTGGGAATGCGTGTCGAGAGCCATGACTCGGCCAATGCGTTTCTGCAGGCTCACTACCCCGGGCGTTTTGGTTGCCTGTTGCTGGATGTGCGGATGCCGGGCATGAGTGGCTTGGAATTGCTGGAACACCTGCGTGAGCAACAGATGATGCCACCTACGGTGATCATAACCGGGCATGGTGATGTTCCCATGGCGGTCCGTGCCATGAAGGCCGGCGCTATTGATTTCATTGAAAAGCCTTTCAATGACGAGGTGTTGCTCGATTCAATCCGACGTGCACTGGCAATCGAAGAGCAAAGGCGCGATATGACGTCGGGCGTTGCGGATGTTGCTGAACGCCTGTCCAACCTGACGCCACGCGAACACGAGGTTATGCACATGGTGACGGAGGGCATGTCCAACAAGGAGATTGCCAATTCCCTGGGAGTGTCCGCCAAGACCGTGGAGGCACATCGTGCCCGGGTCATGGAAAAAATGCAGGCCGGTTCTCTTGCGGAACTCGTGCGAATGGCGATTTCCGTGGAACAGGCTGGCTCGGGCCAATTGTAAGGCCCACAACGGCTTTCTCATGAAACCGCGATGCCACGCACCTGTCATTGACGGGCGCGTTGCATGTTGGGCTCAGGCCAGTGCCAGCTCGGTAATCGGTGTGTCGTTTTTCTTATCGACTTTGGCATACAGGTCATTGAGGGCCGCTTGCAGGGCTTCTTCCATGACGGGATGGTAGAAAGGCATTTGCAGCAGCTGGCCGACTGTCATCTCCTGCTGGATGCACCACGCGAGCAGATGCCCCAGGTTCTCGCCCCTTACGCAGATCATCTCCGCGCCGAGCATTCTCCCACTGGCTTTGTCTGCGTACACACGAATGATGCCGCGATTCTTTGCCATGATCAGGGCGCGGCCAACCGGGGCAATGGGCATTTCACCGACGGCGGTTTTGTCCAGGTCCAGTTCACTGTACCGTTTGCCGACATGCACGATGTTGGGGTCCGAGAACACGATATTCAATGGTGTCTTGCGTCTGAAAGCCGTATTGCTTCCAGTAGCGGCGTTGTAGCCAGCAATGCGTCCTTCGTCCCCGGCCTCGTGCAACAGCGGGCGTTCGGCCGTCACGTCTCCGGCGATGAAGATTGGCAGGTCTCCGATCTGCATCGTGTTGGGGTTGTGCAGCGGAACGCCACGCTCGTCCAGTTCGACACCGACAGCTTCCAGGTTGAGCTTGTCGACGTTGGGGATGCGGCCGAGACTGGCAAAGATCTTGTCGACAATAACCGTGTTTTCGCCGGCGGTGACTTTGATGCGGCCGTCTTCCGCTCGCGACAATTCGGCAGCGTGGCCCAGCCATAGTGGGACTTCCTTGCCGATGATGTCGACAGCATGCTTGTTGACTGCAGGGTCACTGATGCCGCCAATGTGCTCAGCCAGGTCGATGCCGGTGACGTCGACACCCATGCGCTTCATGGACTGGCCGATCTCCAGGCCGATCACCCCCAGGCCAATCACGGCAACGGAGCCGGGCAGTTCTTCCTGTTCGAAGTACTGATCGGTAGTGAGGATGTCCCCGCGAAATTCCTCCCAGGCAGCTGGAATGAGAGGGCGTGATCCGGTCGCAATCACTACCGCTCCGGCGCGAATACGCTTGCCGTCTTGGGTTTCAAGCAGGTTGGGTTCGACGAAGCGCGCATAGCTGTCGATAAGCATGCCTTCCGGAAAATTGTCGGAGCTGTTTGAGAGTACGCGGTCAACAAAATTGTCCCGCAGGTCACGCACGTACTCCATAGCCTCCGGCACATCCAGCTGCAATGAGTCGCCACCTTCGATACCGAAGCGGTCGAAGACGTTGGAGCGGTGACGATCCTCGGCAACCTGGATCGCGGCTTTCGACGGCATGCAGCCAACCCGGGCGCAGGTGGTACCCAACTCGCCGCCATCGATCACGACCACGCTTTTGCCAGTGGGGCGCACCTTCGAAAGGGTATATAGACCGGCACTACCGCAGCCGATGATGGCGACATCAACTTGAGTTTCTTCTTGCACGTGGAGCTCCATGGATGATTGCGAATGGGCGCGATTCTACCTCAGGCAGAACCGGAAAGAAGATGTGGTGTAAGCGGTTTTAAGCCAGTTCCCGGTACGCCTCAGGCTGAAATCTCGGTGTGCAGATGGCGAGGAAGAGCAGGTCTCCCTCGCCGGTGTTGTGAATCCGTTGGCGCGTATCGGCAGGGATGATCACCACGTCACCAGGAACGACTGGTGTGGGCGGCAGATCGCCAATTTCGACCAACCCCTCGCCCTGCTGGATGTAATAGCGTTCGATGATGCCCTCGAGTCGGTGCCAGCGTGTGGTCACCCCGGGCTCGACGCGGGCCTGCGCGATGGATAGGTCCGGGTCGTCGTCACTGTTGGATAGCTCGCGGATGTGACATTGCTCGGAAGTGAAGAATTCACTGCTGATCCGCGATGGCTTTATGACCGCCTCAGTCATGGGAGAACAGCCGTTGCCGATTGAAAATTGTGTGTGGATCAAACCGTTCTTTCAAGCGTTGATGCAAACGCAGCAGCAGCGGGTCCATGGTCTGAAACGCATCCACAAGATTCAAATTGCGGAAAGCCTGGGCATGTCCGCCTTTTGCCGACACCTCGTCGCGAATGTTCTGAGGTTTGGCCGAGGTGTACACCCAACGCTGAGCACCCGCCCAGTCAAGCAGGCTTTCCTCTTCGAAGGACATCCTGGGTGTATTGCCGGCAACGGATACCCGCCACAGAGGCTGGTCTCGTTGGAAGAAATCAAGTTGCTGGTCGCGCAATCGTTGCCAGAAGGTGTTGTGCTCAGCGACTTCGTCGCCGCCAAGTCGTTTTTTCCAGGCATTCACGCTGGCATGACTGCCGGCCAACCTCACGTAGAGCCGCCCATCCAGATGACAGAGGCCACTCAGCGGCATGGGTTGGCGGCATAGTCCCCGCATCTCGCCAATGGCCTCCGTGTGGTTCATTTCCAGCATCAGGGTGCGGGTCTTGGGTGGTGCCGGTAGTACCTTGAGCGAAACTTCCAGGATCACTCCAAGTACCCCGAGACTACCGGCCATGAGGCGCGAGATGTCATAACCGGCGACATTCTTCATCACCTGTCCGCCAAAACTCAAAACCTGCCCTTCGCCGTCGAGCAGCTTGACGCCCAGGACAAGGTCTCGCGGAGCGCCGCCCCAGGGGCGGCGAGGGCCACCCAGGCCAGCAGCTATCGCACCACCGATTGTGGCCTCTCCGTCGAAGTGTGGCGGCTCGAAACTCAACATCTGTCCGTGCTGTGCAAGTGCCGACTCCACTTCCGCAAGCGGGGTTCCGGCACGTGCCGTCAGCACCAACTCGGTTGGCTCGTGACTGATAATCCCATGATGTGCGCGGACGTCGAGCAGTTCGCCATCGACCGGGTTGCCGAAAAAATGTTTGCTGTTGCCACCCTGGATGCGCAAAGGCGTCCGTTCCGTATAAGCCGCCTGGATTCGTGCCTGTAGCTTTTCGGTAATGTCACCCATCAAAAACGTTCCAGGTGTGGGAAGCGGAGGTCGCCCGCCTTGACGTGCATGGCACCGAACTCAGCGCAACGGTTCAACGTGGGTATCGCCTTGCCTGGATTGAGCAGCGAATCAGGGTCGAAAGCTGCTTTCACCGCGTGAAAAAAGTTCAATTCCTCCGGTGGGAATTGCGCACACATCTGGTTGATTTTTTCGAGTCCAACACCGTGTTCGCCGGTGATGGTGCCACCAACCTCCACGCAGAGTTCCAGAATCTTGCCGCCGAATTCTTCAGCACGTTCCAATTCGCCGGGTTCGTTCCCGTTGTAAAGGATCAATGGATGCAGGTTGCCATCGCCAGCGTGAAACACATTGGCTGCGCGCAGTTGGAACTTTTCGCTCATA
>JAAUXZ010064944.1_pt1 | contig 15539 bp, 17 predicted proteins | sample 7278131 | NCBI WGS metagenome assembly JAAUXZ01 (sample SAMN14350119, study PRJNA611818) | marine sediment metagenome | isolation source: surface marine sediment (3m) | place: French Polynesia: Moorea | collected 2018-08
ACGCTCGACCCGAACCCAAAATTAAGAGACCACTGAGTGCCTAGAACTGAGTGCCTTTCTCGTGGACGATCACGTTGGGGTGACGTTATTCCGGTACTCCCTGCCATAACATCTCGTAACCGACCTCGTAGGTCTCATCACACATCTCAGCCAAAGCAGAAAATTTTTCCTTGAATAAGGCATCAGCATGTGATTTTTCATGTTGTTCAAAGGACTGCCAATAAGTCAATATGACGATATCCCCCATGTTTTGTTTAACCCTTTTGTTCTGGTTGTTATCGTCTGCTACCACAGATCCTTCATCCGAAATAAATCCGGCATTTTTAAATACCTGTCCTCCGATGAAGCCTCCGTTATCATCGCCATAGTTATTCTTGACGACATTACACATTTCGCCTAGTAGCAATTCCACATCGGCAACGGTAACGCCTTCTTTGAGATCGACGACATTGAACAGCATCGTGCAGCCAAAAGGTATTTCGATGGGGTGAAACATAAGATATCTCCTTGAAATAAAGATGTAGTTTTTAGTACGTAGGTGTCACCACGCAGCTTGATAGGGGGTAAGAACGAGAAATCGTGCCACTATGTAGAAATACTTTTAATAAGTTATCATAACTATTTGTATTTATTGAAATATTCGATTTCCAAGTATCCAGTTTTTTATAATCATCCAGAGTTTTTACCAATACCTCTCGATGAATTCCCGGTAAGAAATCATGGATGGTATCCGCGATTTGAGCCGCACTCAGGTTAATAACGGCATCCATACCCTGTTGATAAGCTTCGAGAAAACTGGCAGCCATATCGGTTTTCAACCAGTCCCGGGTCGCACAAAGGCTGCTAAAAGCGATAGGGCCTAATGCTTCTCCAACCGAGGCAACCATATGACCTAAACCATCTTGCTCAAGCTGTTGTGGCGCGGGTCCCTGTTGATGCACAAAAGTCCCCTGCCCTTGTCTGAAAGCAGCGTCCATTTGTGCAACATCTCCTGCGTCAATCACCTTGACCTGGTTAAAATCAGCACCGTTAATATGCATCACATAACGTAATGTGGCCAGGGGTTGAAATAAATGATCAACCAAAACGTTTTGTCCTTCGAGGTCTGACCATTTGAAATCTTTATAGGATTCACGAGCGGTTAAATAGAATCCATCACGATCATTTATCGAGGCAAAGTGAACGATCTCTTGATCCTCTCCCCTTTCAAGACTTGCAAAGCTCACAGCAGGCGCTGACTGCGAAAGGTGAGCAGTACCCGCCAATAGGTTTTTATCTATGGGATTATCGGGTGTTGCCACCGTGTAATTCGCCTCTAATCCTTGTTTGCTCAGGAAGCCACCCTTAATCGTCATGAGTAGGGGTGCATAAAAAGCACTATGGCGCAAAGCCATGATGTTTATTTGGGTCATGAAATCAGATCCCACCTTTTAAAGCTATCAACAATATTGCGGAATTGTTTAGCGGATGAGCTGATAACTCAAGCCTTAATTGATAAAAAAGGATAAATTTGTAATAAGAGATTGCTGATAAATTATTTGATCTCTTGTCCGGGTTTAAACCAGTGTAATTTTTCATGTAATTCAACGACTTCACCCACGACTATCAGGGTAGGCGCCTTGACATTATTCTGATGGACCAGTTCTGGTAAGGAATTGAGATCTCCAATGAATACGCGTTGCTCGGGAGTTGTACCTTTTTCGATCAAGGCCGCGGGGGTATGCTCATCTCGACCATGTGCCTTGAGTTCAGAACAAATACCCTGCACGTTGTTCAGGCCCATGTAAAAAACAACCGTTTGGTTAGCATGCGATAGCATGTCCCAGTTTAGATCACTCGTACCATCCTTGAGATGACCGGTTACAAAAATACAGGCCTGAGCAAAATCACGGTGTGTTAACGGAATGCCCGCATAAGTTGTGCAACCCGAAGCGGCTGTGATACCAGGTACGACCTGGAATGGTACGCCCTCCTCGATCAGTTCGGAGATTTCTTCACCCCCTCGGCCAAAAATAAAATTATCACCACCTTTTAGCCGCAAAACACGTTTCCCTTCCTTGGCAAGACGCACCAGTAACTGATTAATATTTTCCTGGGGAATGGCATGATTGGAACGCTCCTTACCGGCATAGATACGTTCTGCATCGCGTCTGACCAATTCCATGATGGGATCAGACACCAGACGATCATAGACAATCACATCTGCTTTTTGCATGAGCCTTAAAGCCCGAAAGGTTAGCAGGTCTGGATCTCCGGGACCTGCACCGACCAAATAAACCTCGCCGCTGTATTTGGGGTCGGCTTCAGCTTCATGCACCAGTTTATCCATCAGTGCACGTGCATCAACGTTACGACCGGCAAACACATGTTCCGCCACCGGACCTTCAAGCACCGATTCCCAGAACTTACGACGTTCTTCCACCTTTTTGAAGGTCGCTTTAACCGGTTCTCGATAGTTTTCGACTAACCTCGCGAGATTACCATAGGCCGAGGGTGTACAACTCTCCAGATTGGTACGAATTAAACGCGCTAAAACCGGAGAAGCACCACCGGTCGAAACGGCAATTTGTACCGGGTCTCGATTAATAATGGAGGGCATGATAAAACTGCCCATGTCCGGACTTTCAACTCGATTACAGGGTATTTTTAAAGTTTCTGCTTCAAAAACGATCTGCTGATTAACATCCTGGTTATTGGTGGCAGCAATGACCAACCAGGCATCTGTTAAATCTCCCGTTTGATAGCAGCGATTAATCCATTCAATTTTATCTTCCTGATGAAACCGCGTCATTTCATCGGCCAGTTCCGGGGCTATAACGGTCACCCTGGCACCAGCGGAATTTAATAAGTCAACCTTGCGTGCAGCTATGGGGCCTGCTCCCACTACAATACAGTGCTTGCCTTTAATATCATAAAATATTGGAAGGTAATTCATGTGTATCCTTAAACTTAAGGTCGAATATAAGCGATTGATTATATACAAAAAATGAACACAACGATAGCATGCTCAAACTCTAGTGCAGTAAAGCTTGTATATGTTCTTGCAGAGGATCGGTTAAGGGTTTAAGTTTTTTACGCATAACCGAGCCCAGGGCATCCGTCAATCCAAATATTGGAAACAAGGTAATCTCCCCCATTTGAGCCAAAACCAATAGGGCCCTGATCATAGGCTCATAGTCACGACTGATCTCTAATAACGCTTTTAAATCAGCGTCATCAGTTTGCTTGAACCAGTGTTCGACCTGCTGTTCAGCAACATCGATGGTCCTTTGCTTGTTTGCGGCCAGAGGTAACTCCCGATTGTAGTCCGTAAACGCATGAAACATGGACACCACGGTATCCTGACTTGCCGCCTTCTCAAATACCCGGTTGACCGTATTTAGAAACGCCTGTCCGGGTGCTGAAAGATAACGCACTAATTGAACCGCATAGGGATTATGCTTCTCTACAAGGGGCTCCAAGAGCGTTGTAAGGGTCTCAAATTCTGGATGGGGGACCGTTTGCTCGGGTAACTGATCGGGTAAACTGTGTAAGAAACCAACATATAAACTTTGCTTGCGTCGTGCACGTTTCCATAGATCCTCTATCTCATCATTCTTTAATAGATTGGGTTGAAGACACAAACGCACCGAGTCAATCATGTCCTTGTGTTCAATCTCAAAAGGAAGAAATTCGAGTAAAAATTCGGCGAGTTCGCGGGCCAGTTCGGACTCTGCAATTTCTTTTTTTTCCAATAACTTACGCGCATTATCAGCCGATGGGTAAGCCCACCAGGCATGACGTGCAATATCGGCCGTTAAGGACGGTGCATGAACAACCGCAATGACGGCCTCCTGCTCGCCGAGTAATAATAACTGGGCCAGGCTTTCCTCGCGTCGCTCCTGACCCATGCGCGTCCAGCGCTTGATGTATACCGGATACCCCCCCGGAGAACCCATGATCTTGTTGGATAATAACTCTTTGACCAGACGAATATATTTTTCATCCTTGCAGGTAGGATTCAATTGAATCTTCGCATCACCCTTGCTGGAGAGTGCGTAGACGATCATCTTGGATTCATCGATTCTAACCGCTTTAAGATCCTGTGCCAGCAAGACATTCAGGCGTAAATTATCTTCGTTGGATAACTGCATGTTAATTCAGTTGAATGCGTTGTCCCCAGGGAATGGGGTTCTTGCCCTTAACCAGCCAGATAATGGGAAAAATGGGTTCGTATTGAGGGAAACGCCCTTTAGCATCGGTAAAATAGACTAACAGATCGGGCTTCATATTGTGATCATCGACCCAGTCAAAAACTGGATTAAAGTCCGTACCTCCCCCGCCTTTGATTTTCTCGGGTAGTACACAATGTTCCCAGGCTTCGAAAACCCAGGGACTATCATCAGTTATTTGCGTATCACAGCTCAGCAAGGTGACCCTGGCCTTCACCTGGGACTTAAGAGAATCAATCTCGGCAATGAACTCATTGAGCTCATCTCGATGAATGGAGCCACTGACATCAATAGCCACAACCACATTCATCTGTGCACTGCGTAAGCTCGGATAAATGGCAGGATCGCCACGTCGACTGGAAGGACGAGTATAACTGTAATCATCACGTGAAATACTATTCATGTAACGTGACAACAACACTCTCCAGGGCAAGGTCGGCTGAAGGAAAAAGTCAATCATGCGCGCCATTCCCTCAGACATCTTGCCGGCTTGCTGGGCTTGTTGAGCAGCACCTGCCAGACGTTGTTGCCACTGGGTTTGTAGCGTATCTTTTTCAGCTTCATTCAACGGTTCGGGTTCAGCGTTTTGCGACTTTTCATCGCCGCCCGAGTCGGGATTGGCTTGTGGCTGTTGTTGTTGCTCATCCCGTTGGGGTAATCCCCCGGTTTGTGAATTTGAATCCTGCTGATCACCCTGCCCCTTACCTTCTGACTCAGAAGGTTGATCTCCGGAGGGCTGTTGTTGTGGTTGGTCTTGCTGGCCTTCACCGCCAGGTTGGATTTTCTGGTCTTGTTGATCCAGTGGATTTTGTTGTTGGTCCGGCCCACCTTCTGAAGTCTGGTCCTGCTTGTCGTAAAGATGCTGGTCCAGAGTCTCAGACATATCGTTATCTTCAATGAGCGGATAAATTTCCTCGGCTGTCATACCACGATATTCATTCATCACCAGGGAACCCGGAGGTGGTGTCAGGCCCTCGTCAATCAATAACGGGTTGATCGCATAATCACAGGCGATATCCCAGCGCTGCTTAATGCGATGGCCCCGTCGCGCAAAATGAGACAAGGCACAATGTAGCGCTTCATGGGCGAGTACAAACTGCGCTTCGTCATTGCGCAGCTCGGCAACATATTCAGGATTGTAATAAAATTTTTTCGCGTCGGTGCCGGTAGTGGGACACCAGGAGGCATTTGCGGCCTGCAGAGGAAGACGTAATACCAATGCGCCCAGGAAAGGTTTATCCAGAATCAGGCGCGTGCGCGCCGCACTCAACTTATTTTCGATTTCTTCCGGGGTCAGATCCACGACTCAAGGCTTACAGGATCAAGTCCGCGATGGAATCGGCCCACTCGGTGAACTCGTCAACCTCGAACAGATCGTTACCGATGGCCCGATGCATATCAGATACCAACATAACGCCCATTTCGCGCTGGGGAAAACATCCAGCATATTTGAGTATATTGCCAAAAATACTGTGTGCATCATCAGTATCCTGGGCACGTATGGCACGACCCACCAGCGCTGAAGCCACCGCATACTGCAAATCGATCTCTTCAGGTGCCGTTACATCTTCTCCCCGGACAATTAAGTCCAGATCTGGCATCTGGTCGAGACTCTCTATGAAGGCATGGCACTCAATACCCGCTGCCGGTCCTACGCAAGCCTGCAAAGAGCCCAGCAACAACTGTGGCAATTCGTCAAACTTTTGCAAGGCACGGTGCGCAAATTCCCATGAACGAGGGGATGGAAAGGAAACCGGGTTATGTGCCGGGTCAAAATCAAACAGGAGTTCTGGACGGAAGCGCAGGAAACCGATAATGCGCTCATCTATTTCATTTTTATAGGCCCAGGCCACCCAATCATCCAGGTTAAGGTCAATCTCGTAATGAGAAAAACGATTCGCTAAAGGCGCTGGCATCGCATAAGTAACACCACGATCGCCCTGGCGGTTACCGGCCGCGAATATAGCCCAACCCTCTGGAACCTGATAATCACCCAGGCGACGGTCCAATATCAGCTGATAGGCAGCGGCAGATACCGAGGGTGCCGCCGAATTGATTTCATCAAGAAACAGAATACCCGCCGGCCCATGTGTGTTTTCATCCGGCAACATGGACGGAATGGCCCATTCCACCTTGTCCTGTTGTTTGAATGGAATACCACGTAAATCACTAGGCTCCATTTGCGACAGACGAATATCAATGACTGGCAGATCATGGCTATCACCAATCTGCATGATGATTTGTGATTTACCCACTCCCGGTGGTCCCCATAACATGACCGGGGTATGGTGCCCCTTGGCCGCACCGAGCACTTCTTCATCTAGAACACGGGATATATAAATCGGACGCATCAGAAACCTGCCTTTGCATAAAGTTCTTTGGCCTTTTCCTTGTCCTGTTCGACGCCATTACCTTCGTCGTACATCATCGCCAACGTGGTGAGAGATCCAACCAATCCCTGATCAGCTGCCTTGGTAAACCATTCAATAGCTTTCGCACCGTTTTTTTCGACACAATCTCCGTCCATATACATGAATCCAAGACCATGCTGGGCCACGGCATGACCCTGTTCGGCTGCTGCCTTCATCCATTCGAAGGCTTCTTTTTCCTTTCGCACCATGCCGAGACCGTTCTGGTACATGATCGCCACCCTATGTTGGGCATCCGGATCCCCTTTTTCAGCAAAAGGCAGTAGAAATTGAATCGCTCGAGCAAATTCTTTAGCTTCGAAAGCGGACATTCCACTGATAAAATTCATATCTGCTTCAGACGTCATAATGATTAAACCAATATATAAACCAGCCGGGAATGATAAGCATTATTTATTATCATCAGAATATCCCAGATGGGTCGTTTATCGACTTCTGAGGACACTTATCCCCCCAATTGGGATATTAAAAACGACCGGCTTTTTCATTATAGTGCGCGCATTTTTAGCAATGTGGTTTCCGTAAATCGGCCAAACTGCATCAAAAACCGATCATATTATCTGAACTTGAGGAGATTGTTATGGATCAAGCTTATCGTGACGCAACCACTAAGATGGAAGAAATGGGCGTACAGCAAGAATACATTATCGGCTGGCAAGGTGGTTATCTAGGCCATCCAGAACGCGAAGAGCAACGTGTAACCGATGCCTACTCAGCGGGTTTTGAGGACGGACAGGAAAAGAACACAGATAACTTCGATAACTGGAAGTAATCCTTTCGTATCCTAAAGCGGGGCTCCGGTTTATACCGAACCCCGCTTTTTTTATACCTACAGTATATTTCACCACCGTGGAAACACCGGTAAAAGGTCTATTTAGTCAAGACCTGTACTTTCGTCATCATAGCAGCCTGTCGCAAAAACAATTGAAAGCGATCGATTCCTTTTTAATAACCCAGCTCACCATTGAATCAGATCTGTTAAAAAAAACGCATTTTTTCCATGAGCGTTATGAAAATCTTTACCTTGAAAAAGAACATCATGCTGATCTGAATCTTTTGATAGAAGAAGCTTTAAGTATCGTTTCTGGAATGATCAATACGCCTTTAAAAGATCTCAGCGTGAGCTTCTGGTTCAACCTGATGCAACCAGGTGACCGGACCACTTTACACCGACATGACGACTGGGATGAACTGGTATCCGGCGTCTTCTATCTCACCGTACCGGAGCACTCAGGTAACCTGGTGTTGCACGATAAAAATCAATTGATCGAGATAGCACCGGTTGCCGGTGATTACATATTCTTTGATCCCACGACTCCACATGAAGTCAAACCTAATCAATCCAAACATCATCGACTGTCGATTGGCATGAATATCGGCCTTAAATCGGGCCTTCAATACGACAGTTGATGCATTGAAAATGGCCTTTCATAACCTCAATTGATCTGAAGCAGCCCATCTACAACCTGCCCTTCTATACTCAGGGTATTTGACTGGTAAACCTTTATGAAATCCTATTATCAAGTCAGCTGCCTGTTGACCACCACCTGTATCTTGTTATTCGGTTGTGGCTCCAGTAGTGATGGTGATCATCACATTTCAGCGTCAACAAGTTCGGTAGGCAAAAAGATATTTTTTGACGAATCCTTGTCAAGTCAGAATAATCAGTCCTGCGGTAGCTGTCATGATCCCAATAACGGATTTTCAGACCCCCGCGTCAGTAATGCCAATCCAGTATCGGAAGGCTCGGAATCTGGAGCCTTTGGCACACGTAATGCCCCGACTGCTGCCTATGCCTCATTTATTCCATTATTCGATGCCGTGAGTAGCACCACGGCTGACGGGACTGTCTCACAATTCCAAGGTGGTCAGTTCCTCGATGGTCGTGCTACAGACCTGGTGACCCAGGCGAAGGCTCCCTTTCTCAATCCCGTGGAAATGAATAATACTGATAAGGCCGAGGTGGTCGCCAAGCTGCAAAATGCTCATTATGCCAATGAGTTTATGGATGTATTCGGTGCCAATGTTTTTGATGATATTGAGACTGCCTACAACAACATGACATTAGCTATTGCAGCTTTTGAAGCCTCATCCGAAATGAGCCCTTTTTCATCGAAATTCGACGCAGTAATGGCTGGAACTGAAAGTTTTAGCGCTGCAGAACTCAACGGTTTTGACCTATTCAAGAATAAAGCGAAATGTGCCAACTGCCATACCGTTAATGATCCACCCGAACGCTCACTATTTACGGATTTCAATTTTTTCAATGTGGGCACTCCGGTCAATACGAATAATCCTGCTTTCATTGCTAATAACTCATTTCGTGATCAGGGACTTGCAGATAATCTACATATCACGAATCCCACTGACCGGGATGCTCAACGTGGTAAATTCAGGACACCGACGCTTCGCAATGTGGCACTGACTGCTCCCTATATGCACAACGGCCGTTATCAGTCACTGCAAGAAGTCATCAACCATTATGATGTTATTGTTTCCAGTGCTGAGGCAGGATTTACTCCCATGGGTAACTACCCTGAAATCGATGAAAATATTGCCAATGAATTGAATTTTGGTGATCCCAATTTTGCTCCAGCGCTTGGCTTGAGCCCACAGGAAACAAATGATTTGGAAGCCTTTTTATTGACCCTGACAGACGGATATCTTTAGCTATTTATGAACCTTGTTGGCATCGATTAATCGGCTGCAGACTATCACGCCATCCGCGGCCAGAAACCCTGTTAAAGTCATTCAACTTCAGGCAACGGCCCACCTCGTTTTCGTACCAACCGGTATCATGCTGATGAGGCTCAGCTTCATAGCACCACCACTGGCCGTCCGCATCCATGGCGAGCCAGGAAGCCCAGCCAGGGATAGTTTCAGTGTTCTCCGAGGCCATATTAATAAAAACACGTTAGGCATAAAAAAAGCCTGCAAGCAGTCTTTTTGGTTCGATATAAGAAATTATTGATGTTTTTCCTTGTAATTAGTGATTGCTGCGGCAATGGCATCCTCGGCCAGAACCGAACAATGGATTTTCACCGGGGGTAAAGCCAATTCTTCAGCAATTTGCGTGTTTTTAATTTCCGCAGCTTCATCTAACGTTTTGCCTTTGACCCACTCGGTCACCAGTGAACTGGAAGCAATTGCCGAACCACAGCCATAAGTTTTAAATTTAGCATCTTCAATGATGCCTTCATCACTGACCTTGATTTGTAGTTTCATGACATCACCACAGGCAGGTGCACCGACCATCCCTGTACCGACATTGTCATCTTCTTCGATCACACCCACGTTACGTGGATTTTCATAATGATCTAAAACTTTTTCGCTATATGCCATTTCAGTTACCTCAATAAAATGTTAATGGGCTACCCATTCAACAGAATTTAAATCTATACCCGCTTTATACATATCCCACAGTGGAGACAACTCACGTAATTTGATCACAGCATTCCTGACGAGTTCGATGGTGTAATCGATTTCTTCGATCGTGGTATAGCGGCCAATGGTAAAACGGATGGAACTATGTGCTAACTCATCATTGCGTCCAAGGGCTCGTAAAACATAGGACGGTTCCAGGCTAGCTGAAGTACAGGCTGATCCGGATGAAACAGCCAGATCTCTTAATGCCATAATCAGGGACTCGCCCTCTACAAAGTTAAAACTGATATTCAGATTACCTGCAATACGGTGTTCAAGGTCACCGTTCACATAGACTTCTTCCATATCCTTTAAACCATTATAAAGCCGATCCCTTAACATGCGGATACGTTCATTCTCAGTGGCCATTTCTTCCTTGGCAATTTTGAAAGCTTCTCCCATGCCCACGATTTGATGAGTGGGTAAAGTTCCAGAGCGCAATCCGCGTTCATGCCCACCCCCGTGCATCTGGGCTTCCAGACGAATGCGGGGCTTACGACGAACGTACAATGCGCCAATACCCTTGGGTCCATAGACCTTATGAGCGGAGAATGACATGAGGTCCACTTTCATTTCGGCCAGATCAATTTTAACCTTGCCAGGTGATTGTGCCGCATCGACATGAAATATAATCTTATGCTCTCGACAGATATCACCGATTGCGGCGATGTCCTGAATGACCCCAATTTCGTTATTGACGTGCATGACTGAGAGGAGGATCGTGTCTTCACGGATTGCATCTTTGAGCTTGTCCAGATCCAACAAACCATTATCTTCGGGTTCGAGGTAAGTCACTTCAAAACCTTCACGCTCTAACTGGCGACACGTATCCAGAACAGCCTTGTGTTCAGTTTTAAGCGTGATGATATGTTTGCCCTTCTTCTGGTAAAAGTGAGCGGCTCCCTTGATAGCCAGGTTATCAGATTCAGTTGCACCGCTGGTCCAGATAATTTCACGTGGATCTGCATTGACGAGATCAGCGACCTGTTGACGGGCCAGGTCAATCGCTTCCTCGGCTTTCCAACCAAAGTCATGGCTGCGTGAAGCTGGGTTCCCAAACTTACCCTCAATGGTCAAATACTCAGCCATCTTCTTGGCCACTCGTTCATCTATCGGATTTGTTGCACTGTAATCCAGGTAGATAGGTACTTTAACGTCGCTCATTTTTTTAACTCTGTTGTAATTTCTAAATCAATCAGGCCGCTGTGCGCCGATTAAGAAATCGGCCATATTGTACATCCTGTTTTTTCACTAGTTCACTTATCTGGGGACGATTGACATATTGATCAAGCTTGATACCCCCGAGATAGCGATGGAGATCGCAAGTCAGGTCAAACCATAACTGGTGTGTTATACACTTTTTACCTTGATTACAATTACCCTTACCGCCACATTTGGTCAGATCAAGCTTTTCGTCCACTGAATCAATAATATCGGCTACTGAAATATCACTGGCGGGTTTAGCCAGGCGGTAACCACCACCGGGACCCCGAACACCTTTCACCAAGCCATTCTTGCGTAACTTGGAAAATAGCTGTTCCAGATAGGACAAGGAAATGCCCTGGCATTGAGAAATGTCTGCCAAGGTGACAGGACCAACCTTTTCATGCAATGCGATATCCATCATTGCGGTTACGGCATAGCGTCCTTTGGTAGATAATTTCATAGACTCTCCGGATAATTCCTGACTAAATTACTCAGGAATTTATCCGAACGATTGTTTGCCGTCAAGAAAATTTTAAATTGAATTGAATATAATTAACTATATTACCTATATATCAACTAGTTAGGCAATATTTTTCAAGTTATTTATTAAGTATTAAAGGCTTTTAAATTGGATACAGGATGAAAGTAATGACCCTGGAAAATGCAGTACCCTAACCATTTATATAAAAACCTGTTGAGTTTCCATTTCTGTTCCAGGGTTTGGCCACTGTAAATACGGCGGTGTTTTCGATCCAGGCGATCCTGAACTTCAGCTATTCGAGCATCATGATAGATGCGGATATGCATGTCCGGCTGACAAACCGTTTTACCATTTTGTTGAAATTGATAAGTCATACGAAGCATGGTGGTGTATTTACATCGTTCGCTCACAGATAGGTAAAGATCAAGATGACCAGGACTGACTGAGATCATTTCATCTGCAATTTCAAGATCGGGAACGATCTTACGTAATCGTAGATAGTTATGCTCATAGAGGTCCATTAACCCTGAAAAACTTCGCGGGATTATAATCTGACCTGTTCGAACTGATTCAAAATCAGCTAACATATTTTGATCTCATTTAATTGACGTCTAAAACGAGTATAGTGAGTTTTATCAACAAAACTATCCGCTAAAACCAGCCGGTTAAACTTTTGTTTGCCCTGACCTAACTGTAACAGGATGAACCAGCGTGAAGCCACTAGTTTTATTTCATCCAGGTTATAGACTTTTTCTCCTTGCTGATCATACCAGATCAATTTATGGGCTTGACCATGAATCTCGATCGCGGCTTGATTAAATTGCGCAATGATTGATTGAGTTTGAAAAAATTGGATCGTTAACAGTACAAATAGCAGCACAAAAAGACTAAGCCAGGTATCCTGGATTAACTGAACAATAGCTATTAACAGCAATACATGAATTGCGATTTCTATCCCCAGAATAATTCTTGAATACTTGAGTTTGTAGAGCTGAGCAGGTTCTGATCTTACCGGCGACGCCATGGTTACAGCCTCCATTGCTGATACGGTTCCAGGATATATTTGTAACAGCACCTGTTTAGAAAAATCAAGGATTGCGAAGCATCACCCATGGCAAAGCCAAAAAATTATGAACGCAATAAATCTGGAGCTAATTCATCAAGGGTCTCGTAAAGTGTTTTATCTTCCAGCTTGAGCAGGAAGAGTTTAGGGTCGACAACCTGGAATTTACCCGCTTGGATTGACAAGTAAGTGATATCGCTTTTGGGATCCACCCATTCAACGCGCTCGATACGATTGATACACTGACGCAAAAAGCCCAGGTTTTTCTTAACCGTTAAGTCGCTTGGATCAGCGGCAACCTGGCTGGGTGTCGTCGCGAATATATTAATTCGCTTGAATCTTTCGATATCAATAAATCGATCAAGCTCAAAAATCTGCATCCACCCCTGGGTTCCACGGGCAATGAGTTTTGGCAAAGTGCCTTTCGGAACACTGTTATCCATAAATTTGAAAGAATAACGCGGTTTTTTGTTCGCCAACCATTTAAACAGTAATTTCGGCATACCCTCATACGCTTCTACGCAGTGGCCGAGATAATCCTCCACTGCTTTATAACGCCCGCGCTCAAGACCTCGTTGCCAGCCACGTTCAACCGTTGCCTCGGGTGGAGTAACGATAAAGTACATGTACATGGTGTCGACACGATGCACATAGGTCTTGTGTAACACACGGCCGACCTTTTCACTGGCAAAACTATCGAAACGGAAGCGATCCACCACCAGGTGGGGTATCGAGTGATACTTTTCCGCTTTAGCTCGAATGTAGCGATCCAACTTAGCGTCAATAATACTGACTTCATGGCTGGTAAAGCGCCCGGCATACTTATAACTTTCACCCAAGATTTCATAGTCAAGCAGTAATTTTCGCCATATGTCCGGGCTAATGGTTCCGTAGCCATCATCTTTGATGCCGAGTTGCGCCATCTTGGAACGTAACATGGGTCGCAAATAGCTTTTACCTGAAGCCGACGCCCCCTTGAGACTGAAGAGTATTGGCTTTTCTGCATTCGGGATTATGCTGTAACCTTCTCTATCAATGGCCAGTTTGACAAGCTCCTCAACCTTTGTGCCGATATACCGGCTACCCAGATACTGGCTGGCATGACGAACACAAATCGGCGCTAAATATTCAGACTGATGACCAATAAAACCTCGCGTCCGCGCTATTGAGCCCAACACACGGTGAAGACTGCGATAGACTGCGGCTTCATATTCATCCTGTACTTCCAGTCCACGGTTTTTATAATCGTTGATGAGCTCTAATTCGCGTTCCTCCCGGGTTTGATGCATAACGGGTGGTTTGGGTTTGCTGCCGGTCAGTCGCTGCCAGAGATTGGGGGGCGGAGCCTTAGCTGGGCTCAGATGTTTGAATGCTGCTTGAAGTTCACTGCGCATCAATTGTTCGATACGCTGACAGACCTCTAGGTAACTTTGTTCAATTTGGCTCAAATAAGGCTCGATATAACCGTCCAGGATTCGGTGGGTAATCTTGCGAAAATTGATACCGAGATCCTCCTCAGCCTCCCCTTCGAGTACCACTATATCCGCTGTAATACGAACAATCAGCTCATGCAACACTATGCGCTGCGGGCGAAAACTGATCAATTCAAGGGCATCCAGGCCGGTTTCATCAACAAGCCGATTTACCTCTTCAAGCGAAGTAAACACATGGTTGGCATCGTAAATGGTTTCAAGCTCACGGTAAGCTCGTGGAATTTCTGATTCAATACCTGGATTCCAGGCAGAAAAAATAGCGTTTTTCTTATTTTCAGGCATCGTCAGATTTTACTCGCATACAGCCCTCGTATCATATCATTTGAAATCAATCCAGGAATATAGGGATAACCACTCAATCAAATACAACGCTTTTAACCTGAAGCTATGGCTTCTGAGGCCATACATGGCGATAAAACCTATTCGGCTATTTCAAGCCTTGGAAGGTTGAATTATAATTTTCCAGGAAACACACATAATTGGATTAAGCGCCGTTTTAATTGCCACTATGCTCATTGAGTTGTCAGGTTATTATTCCAGTTATTGATGCACTCATCACTACGAACCTCAACAGGAAAATCCAAGATGAATGACTTCGTCGGTCAACAACAAGACATCCCTGAAAATATCGCTGCCATAAACCACTCTGGTTTTGTATCTTGGTCTAGGGATAACTCTTTGTCTCCAGACTTCAAGTTACAGTTTGATGCTGAACGCATCCCCGTATTAGGCATCCGGCAGGTGAAAGTTTGGGGATTACAGGTCGACGATGAGAGAGCACTGCCGGGTCATGAAAGAACCTCAGTCAAAGGTGAAGTACTCTGGGAAATCGTTCTCGAAGCAAAGGATGGTTCCCATTATAACGTGAACTCAGATTTTGTTGTCGCTGCCCCATAACGCTGAGACCGTCAAAAAAAGTACAAGGGCTCAGTAAGGTAGTGTGTCTATCTGGAAACCATCAATAATAATGGATTCTCAATGCAAATCATGGTTAACAGGTTATAAGACCGCCATTAATTGTTTCCATTGAGTCAATGCAACCAAACATGGGGCTTCTTATGAAGATCACTCCGCCAATAAAATCTATCCTCCTCTAAAAATATGTTCGCCATTTGATCATTTGAATCATTAAGATGGTGATGTCTTGGGTACACACTATACTCAATCTATCTACTCTTGATAATTAATAGTAAATGAAACATTTTTTAAGTTTTCTCCTTTTGTTTTTTTACC
>JAAUXZ010065390.1_pt1 | contig 15517 bp, 10 predicted proteins | sample 7278131 | NCBI WGS metagenome assembly JAAUXZ01 (sample SAMN14350119, study PRJNA611818) | marine sediment metagenome | isolation source: surface marine sediment (3m) | place: French Polynesia: Moorea | collected 2018-08
CCCATAAGCGATCCAAGGAGGGCCGAGATTCAATTTTATTCATGCTGATATTGTGTTCGGCCAACGGTTGCAGCAATGATAATAAAGCACCGGGTTTATTACGCGTCGAGAGCAATATTGAAGTTTTATCATTTCCGCTGGGTGCCACATCCAGGTTTCCAATGACCATGAAGCGAGTCGTATTATCACTCATATCCTCAATATTTTTTGAGACGACTTGCAGACCAAATATTTCAACCGCCTGAACACCACAGATTGCTGCCGCATCATCTTCCTTACTGGCCAGTTGCGCAGCTTCAGCATTGCTACTGACAGGAATTCGCTCCACATCCGGATAATTTTGATCAAGCCAGTTGCGGCATTGCGCAAATGATTGCTGATGGGAATAAATCTTTTTTATTTTTGCAGGATCCTGTGTGCGGTTAGCTAATTGATGATGAATTCTTACTTCAACTTCACCACAGACTTTTAGATCGCTTTGTAAAAACATATCCAGGGTATGACTCACCACACCTTCGGTTGAATTCTCTACAGGTACCAATCCGAAATCCGCATGATGCGCTTCAACAGCACTGAATACATCCGGAATGCAACTCATGGCAACCGTGTCCACCGAATGTCCGAAATGTTTTAAGGCTGCAGCTTGAGTAAAAGTACCCTCAGGGCCCAGGTATGCAATCCTTAGTGGCTGCTCCAAGGCCAGGCAAGCAGACATGACTTCTCTGATCAGTCGCCCGATTTCACTATCACTCAACGGTCCTTTATTTAAAGACTTAAGTCGTTGAATCACTTGGGCTTCCCGATCAGGGCGAAAAAAATCGGGGGACTCGCCTTCCTTTAATTCACTTTTTTTAGCATCGGCAACTTCGATGGCACAGCTTGCACGCTGATTGAAAAGTTCAAGCAACTGCTGGTCAATGGCATCGATTCTGCTACGCAGGGTTTTAAGATCTTGGGCAGACATTAAAAGGCACGCGCTGTCAGTACACCATCGATTTGTTTAATTGCCTCGATTATCTCTGCAGAAACCGTTTTATCGACATCCATCAACGTATAAGCAAGATCATCACGCGATTCGTTAACCATATGCTGAATATTGATATTATTCTCACCCAGGACATGAGATATCTGACCAACCATGTCGGGGCGATTCGCATTGGCGACAGAAATACGGTAATCAGTCGCGCGCGCCAGTCTCACCTCGGGGAAATTAACGGAATTCGTGACGTTACCATTTTCCAGATAATCCTTGAGTTGTTCTGCTACCATGACCGCGCAGTTTTCCTCGGCTTCATGCGTGGAGGCACCCAGATGTGGAAGACCAATGACACCTTTACGGTCTTTTAACAGGTTTGAAGGAAAATCCGTGACATAAGCATGTAATCGATTTTCATCCAGCGCCGTCAAAACAGCCTCATCATCGACAATACCATCACGTGCAAAATTCATAATCACACTTCCTGGTTTCATTTTAGCCAGTCTATCAGCGTTGATAATATTCTTGGTCGCTTCAATCAATGGTACATGTAATGAGATAAAATCAACCTTTGGCATCATCTCGTCCACACTGTTACAGGGTTCGACGTCCGCCGAAAGATTCCAGGCACTCTTAACACTAATGCCAGGATCAAAACCAATAACATTCATACCCAGTGAAACGGCGGCATTAGCAACTTTGACCCCTATGGCACCGAGTCCTATAACACCCAGGGTTCTACCCGGCAACTCGAAACCGACATATTTCTTTTTACCCTCTTCAACATCCTTGCTGATCTCGGCATCACTGCCTTTCAGTTTATTGGTATAGTCCCAGGCGTAACATAGATTACGACAGGCTAACAACATACCGCCTATGACCAACTCTTTTACCGCGTTCGCATTGGCTCCCGGTGCATTAAAAACGGCAACACCCCGGTCACTCATCTTTTTCAGAGGTATATTATTAACTCCGGCACCTGCACGTCCGACTGCAACCAGGGAATCAGGAATTTCCATGTCATGCATTTTATAAGAACGTAATAAAATGGCATCGGGTTGAGATATTTCAGAGGAAACCTCGTATTCATCACGAGGCAAGCGTTCCAGGCCTTGCGCAGATATATTATTCAAGGTAAGGATTTTCTTCATCAATGGCTACTCCTTATCCATGTTTTGCGGAGAACGCATTCATATAATCGATGAGCGCATCGACACCCTGCTCTGGCATGGCATTATAGATGCTGGCCCGCATGCCACCCACTGAACGATGGCCTTTCAAGGTGACTAAATTCGCCTCTTTGGCACCGGTTAAAAATTCAGTATCGAGCTCTGAATCCTTCAGAATGAAAGGCACATTCATCCAAGAACGATTTTCAACCTTTACGGGGTTGCTGTAGAACTCATTAGTTTCGATGGCGGTATAGAGTTTTTCTGCCTTACGTTGATTAATTTCAGCCATAGCTGCTAATCCACCTTTGTCTTTCAACCACTTAAAGACCAGCCCCGCAAGATACCAACTATAAGTGGGAGGTGTATTAGCCATGGAATCAGCATCAGCGTGAGTGGTGTAATTGAACATCGCTGGGCATTCTGCTATTGCAGAACCGATCAAATCATCACGAATAATTACTATGGTCAAACCCGCAGGACCAATATTCTTTTGTGCACCTGCATAGATAATCCCATACTGTGAAACATCGATAGGCCTCGACAAAATGGTAGAAGACATATCCGCCACGATGGGGATATCCCCCGTATCCGGCAAACCCTGGTATTCTACCCCACCAATGGTTTCATTCGGTGTTATATGAACATAGGCCGCTTGGTCCGATAAATTCCAACTGGAAAAATCCGGTACCGAGTTAAAACCATCGGCTTCTGAACTGGCACAAATATGAACTTCACCGTATCGCTTTCCCTCTGCAATGGCTTTTTTGGACCAGGATCCGGTATTTGCATAATCCGCATGCCCGGTTTTACCCATCAGGTTCAAAGGCACCATTGCAAACTGTGAACTGGCTCCACCCTGCAGAAAGAGTACTTTGTAACTTTCCGGAATATTTAATAGATCTCGAAGATCTTGTTCTGCGGTAGCAGCAATCTCCATAAATTCCTTACCGCGGTGGCTCATCTCCATCACCGACATACCACTTCCACGCCAATCCAGCATCTCCTGCTGAGCCTGTTCCATTACTTCGGTCGGCAACATCGCCGGACCGGCACTGAAATTAAAAACACGTGCCATTAGTTCACCTTAATATTTCATTAATTATTCTTCAGAATCTTCTTCGTTATCCGCCGCAATTGGTTCTATTTGAACCAGGTTTTCTCCTTCTCCCAGACGAATAAGCGTAACCCCTTGCGTATTTCGTGACATCACAGAAATATCTTCAACCGGGGTCCTGACCAGTGTACCTGCATTACTGATCAGCATGACTTCATCACCATCGGCAGCCTTGATAGCACCGACGACTTGACCATTACGTGCAGAGGTCTGGATTGAAATCACACCCTGTCCACCACGCCCCTGGCGAGAGAAATCTGCAACACGTGTTCTTTTCCCGAAACCGTTTTCTGTCGCGAATAAAATGACGGACTCATCAGAGTCTATAGCGATCAAGGAGATCACCTTGTCATTTTCCTTAATCTTGATACCACGAACACCCGCAGCAGTTCGTCCCATGGCACGCACATCAGATTCTGCAAAACGAATGCCTTTACCCGATGCTGCAAACATCATTAAATCGTGATCTCCTCGAGTCAACTGTACACCAATCAGGTTATCGTCTTCGCGTAAATCAATCGCAATAATTCCGCTGGCACGAGGTCTAGAGAAATTGGAAAGTGGAGTTCGTTTTACGGTACCGCTGGCGGTCGCAAAAAAGATAAATTCGTCTTCTGGATAATCACGAACGGGTAAAATGGCGGTAATCCGTTCACCTTCTTCCAACGGCAACAAATTGACCATGGGTCGCCCTCGGGCGGTACGTGAGCCGATGGGTAACTGATAGACCTTTTGCCAATAAACCTTCCCTCGGGTAGAAAAACACAACAAGGTGTCATGGGTCGAGGCGATAAACATTTTTTCAATAAAATCCTCATCCTTGATCTTAGTCGCCGCCTTTCCGCGTCCCCCTCTTTTTTGGGCTGCATAGGTTTCCAGAGGCTGTGCTTTGGCATAGCCGAGGTGGCTTAAGGTCACCACCACCTCTTCATCACTGATCAGATCCTCAACGGTTAAATCCTGATGATCGATCACGATTTCGGTTCTGCGCTCATCCGCAAATTGTTCCTTGGCTTCTAACAATTCACGGCGGATCTCCTGCATTAATCTTTCTTCGCGGTTGAGAATATCAAGAAGATCCTCAATCTTTTCCAGAATTTCGCGGTATTCGTTAAGTATTTTTTCCTGCTCGAGGCCGGTCAACTTATGCAACCTTAAATCCAGAATAGATTGGGCTTGTTTCTCGGTCAGACGATACTGGTCATCTACCAGGCCAAAATCCTCGCCCAAGCCATCTGGACGTGAGGCTTCCGCACCAGCACGTTGTAACATGTCTCTCACAATTCCGAGTGACCAGGTGCGTTCGAGTAAGGCCGCCTTGGCAATCGCCGGGCTGGGCGATTTTTTTATCAGCTCTATTACTTCATCAATATTCGATAATGCAATGGCCAGGCCTTCCAACAAGTGGGCCCGATCGCGCGCCTTGCGTAAATCAAAGATGGTTCTTCGGGTGACCACCTCGCGACGATGACGAATGAAAGCCTGAAGGATTTGTTGCAGATTCAATAATCTTGGCTGCCCGTCAACCAACGCAACCATGTTGATACCAAATACATTTTGTAATTGGGTTTGCTGATAAAGGTTATTGAGGATGACATCGGCAATTTCACCCCGGCGCAGTTCAATCACCATGCGAATTCCGTCTTTATCCGACTCATCCCGCAAAGCGGTAATACCTTCTATTTTCTTTTCCTTGACCAGTTCAGCTATTTTTTCGAGCAGTCGCGCTTTGTTTACCTGATAAGGTAACTCGGTCACGATGATACTTTGCTTGCCTGAACTATCTTCTTCGATTTCAGTTCGGGCTCGTAAATGGATACGTCCCCGACCCGTACGATAGGCCTCACGAATACCTCGTGCACCATTAATGAATGCCGACGTGGGAAAGTCCGGTCCTGGTATGCATTCCATCAGTTGCTCTACGCTGGCGTCGGGCTGGTCAACCAATAGCACACAGGCATCAATCACTTCACCCAGGTTGTGCGGTGGAATATTGGTCGCCATGCCCACTGCAATGCCTGAGGAACCGTTAACCAGCAGATTAGGAATCTTAGTAGGTAAAACCTCTGGCTCATGCTCCGACTCATCGTAGTTAGGAATGAAGTCAACGGTTTCCTTATCCAGGTCAGCTAAGAGTTCATGTGCGATTTTGGCCATGCGTACTTCGGTATAACGCATGGCCGCAGGAGAATCCCCGTCGATAGAACCAAAGTTACCCTGACCATCGATAAGCATGTGACGCATCGAAAATGGTTGAGCCATCCGCACAATGGTGTCATAAACAGCCGTATCACCATGAGGATGGTACTTACCGATAACATCACCAACCACACGCGCGGACTTTTTGTAGGGTTTGTTCCAGTCATTATTCAATTCGTTCATCGCAAATAATACGCGACGATGGACAGGCTTTAATCCATCCCTGACATCGGGTAAAGCGCGACCTACGATGACGCTCATGGCATAAGCCAGGTAGGATTGACGCATCTCGTCTTCTAAATTGACGGGGAAGATTTCCTTTGCAATATCAGCCATGAATTTGGATTCTCTTAGAGATTACGTTTTGTTATTGTTTGACGATGGAGGCGGGTTTAAACAAGTCAGCTTTTGCGTTCGGTAAAAGCGCACCGAGAGTGCCTGGTTGATTCAAACGATCAACGGTAAATACATGCAATTCGATCAAGTTTTATAAACTTTAACAGCCCCTGTTTTGATTTAAGCGATTTTAACACAAACCCTTGGGTCACTACCATTAAAAAATAAACGCCCGTTAAATAGAAATCAGCAAAGATTTAGATCGTTTTTTGGGATAAAAGATCACGTATTTTCTCTCTGTCAGGATATAAAATCACACCATGGTCTGTGACCAGCGCCGTAACCAGACTTGCCGGGGTGACATCAAATACCGGGTTCCATGCCGAAACCAATCCAGAGTCAGCATAATATTCGCCCAAAATTTCCTGTTGGCTACGCTCTTCGATGGTGACCAGGTTCCCGCTGACGGTCTCCGGATCGATCGTGGAAACAGGTGCCACTACCATCAGCGACACGCCAAAATGCTGTGCAAGATAAGCGAGATTGGCCGTACCTATCTTGTTTACTACATCCCCATTGGCACATACACGATCGGCTCCGACAACAATCCAATCTATGGATTTCAACCTTAACAATGATGAAATTGCGCCTTCGGTTACGACTTTAACTGAAATCCCTGCTTGCTCGAGCTCCCAGGCAGTCAAGCGCAAGCCCTGAGACCAGGGGCGCGTTTCGGAGGCGTAGACCTGATCAATCCTATGATCCGACCAGGCAGCCCTGATTACCCCGAGCGCAGTACCGTAACCTCCTGTGGCAAGTGCTCCTGCATTACAATGGGTCAGAATATTAGCACCCTTGCCAATGAGTTGAGCACCCGCTGCTCCCATCCGTTGATTACCCTGAATATCTTGAGCGTGAATTTTTTTGGCATTGTCTAGCAGTAACGAAGCGGTCTTTTTGGATTCCTGGTCCATCAGCTGTTGCTGCTCTAGCACTGCCCAGACTAAATTAACCGCGGTCGGGCGAGCAGATTTTAATTGGTTTAAAGCCGCGTCTAATGAATAGTTTTTATCACGTTGCGCCTGCAAAAAACCCAGATAGACGGCATAGGCTGCAGTGATACCGATGGCAGGAGCACCCCGGACTACCAGTTCGGATATAGCCTGAGCGGCTTGCTCCAGCGTATGACAAACAAACTCTTTTTTTTCGTGAGGCAGGTAACGCTGATCGAGCAGGATAAGCTGGTCACTTTCCCAGCGAATCGGGGACAAGTCTTCCAAAGTAATTTCCTAGAATAAAGTCAGCCATAAATGTTTCAGTCTACACAACATCGCGATGAATTTCTGTTTCTCAAATGAATCTGGTGGTGATGATGGTATCCGGTAACAATTATTACCCGATGAGGATTGCACATTCACCTTTTTGACATTATGGTTCGCCCCATGACACAAACTCGCGTTATACAAGCCCGTTGGATCCTGACCGTTAACAACGATTTTGATCTGCTTGAGAATGCGGCCATCGTCGTTAAAGATGATCGTATTGATTCGATTATCGCTTCGAGTGAGATCGAGCATCGACCGGATTTGGCGGAGGCTGATTTTGTTTTCCTCGACAATCATGTCTTGATGCCTGGGCTCATCAATGCGCATACCCATGCGGCTATGAGCCTGATGCGTGGTATTGCAGACGATTTACCCTTGATGGCGTGGCTGGAACAACACATCTGGCCCACAGAAAGCCGCTGGGTTGACCGACAGTTTATCAAGGATGGCGTTAAACTGGCGGCTGCCGAGATGATTCGCAGTGGCACTACCTGTTTCAATGACATGTACTTCTTTCCTGACGAAATGGCACGTACTTGTCAACAGATGGGCATTCGCGCGGTTACCGGGTTAATCGTGCTGGATTTTCCAACTGTGTGGGCTCAGTCACCCGATGAATACCTGAGCAAGGCTTTAGCCGTAATTGATGAAGTAAGGGAGCTCGAACTGGTCACTTCAGCTCTGGCGCCCCATGCACCCTACACTGTGTCTGATGCACCACTTGAAAAGGTTGCTATGTATAGCGATGAGCTGGACCTACCCGTTCACATGCACATCCACGAAACCCAGCATGAGGTGGATGAAGCGATTAAAAATTCTGGCATCTCGCCCTTGGAACGTCTGGACCAACTGAATCTGTTAAATCCCAATCTGATGGCTGTGCATATGACAGCTCTGAATGAATTGGAAATGGGACGTTTGGCTGAAACCGGTGTCAACGTTGTACATTGTCCTGAATCCAATCTGAAGCTGGCCAGTGGATTATGCCCAGTGGACCAGTTGCTGAAGCACAAGATCAATATTTGCCTGGGCACGGATGGTGCTGCGAGCAATAATGATCTTGATATGTTTGGAGAGTTGCGGACTGCAGCTTTACTTGCCAAAGGGATCAGTCACAATGCCAGCAATTGTAATGCCGAACAAAGCCTGCGTATGGCCACCATTAATGGAGCCAAAGCTCTGGGGCTGGCTGAAGAAATCGGCTCTCTGGAAGTGGGTAAAAAGGCAGATATGATTGCCATCGATTTTTCACAACTGAATACCCAGCCCGTCTACGACCCTGTGGCACAATTGGTCTATGCCGCCAATAGTTTGCAGGTCTCGCATGTATGGGTTAATGGAGCCCCGCGATTAATCAATTATGAATTCACCGATATTGATGCGGTTGAAATCATTACCACAGCACAACAATGGCAGCAAAAAATACAGGCTAAAACATGAAGAGTGATACGCTGAACCACACTAACGTGGATCGTTCTGAGATTGAAAAGTTCTCTCAACTTGCCAGCCGCTGGTGGGACGCGGAAAGCGAGTTTAAACCGCTGCATGATATCAATCCCTTACGCGTGGACTACATCGAATCGCAATGTGATGGTCTCGAGGGTAAAAAGGTTCTGGACATTGGCTGTGGTGGAGGCATTTTAGCCGAAGCCATGTCCAAGAAAGGTGCCCAAGTTACAGGAATTGATATGGCCGCAGCCTCTTTAGAGGTCGCGCGTTTACATTTACTGGAGTCTGGATTAAATATTGATTACCAAAAAATCACAGCTGAACAGTTTGCAGAAGATCATCCCCACACTTTTGATGTCATTACCTGTCTTGAGATGCTTGAACATGTTCCGGACCCGGCCAGTATTGTCAATGCTGCGGCCAGAGCGCTGAAACCTGACGGTACCCTGGTGTTATCCACCATCAACCGAAACGGTAAATCTTTTTTATTGGCTATCGTAGGCGCTGAGTACATCATAAGAATGTTACCTCGAGGCACCCATGAATATGAAAAGTTCATTAAGCCCTCAGAGTTGGCAGCTGCAGCTCGACAGTCCAAACTTAATGTCACCGATATCACGGGCATGAGTTATAACCCATTGACCCGATCCTATCGATTGGGGCAAGACGTCGATGTCAATTACCTGATGACCTGTCAGCCAGAATGAATATAAAAGCTGTGCTATTTGACCTGGATGGCACATTGGTCGATACAGCACCCGATATGGCGGCCGCGCTGAATCACATTGTCAAACAGGAAGGACTTGAGCGACTGCCTCTGGAGCGCATTCGACCGCATGTTTCAAAAGGCGGATTGGCACTGACCCGACTGGCCTTTGCCGAGTCCAAAGAGGAAACTGAAATTGAACCCTTAAGATTAAGGTTTCTGGATTATTACCTGGACAACATTGCCATCCATTCAAAACTGTTTGATGGGTTTAATGAGGTCTTACAGCAGCTTGAAGATCATGCCATTCACTGGGGCGTGGTGACCAACAAACCGGGCTGGCTTACTGACCCACTGATGCGAGAATTGGGATTGGACCAGCGTTCCGCAGTAACCATCTCTGGCGACACGACCGCAGAGAAAAAACCGCATCCCTTACCGTTAACCACGGCGGCTCAAACAATTAATACCGCATGTAAAGATTGTATCTATGTAGGCGATGACCCGAGGGATATCGAGGCCGGTAAGGCTGCCGAAATGACCACAGTTATTGCCAAATATGGTTATATCACTGAACCCGATTCCCTGCAGAATTGGCAGGCCGACCATATTATCGAGGCGCCCAGCCAAATCATTCCCTTAATCAACATCCTATAGATCTTATTGACTATTGATATACATGAAAACCTGTAAGAAACCTGAAACTTTTTTACCTGAATCCCACTGCCTTCAAGATAAGGTTATTCTGGTGACAGGGGCATCCGGCGGCTACGGCAAAACCATGTCATTGGCTTATGCCCGGGCAGGTGCGAGTGTAATCTTACTCGGCAAGAACGTTCGTTTACTGGAAAATCTCTACGATGAAATTGAAAATGCCAGTTACCCGACTCCCGCAATCTATCCTCTTAACCTGGAAGGTGCCACAGAGAAAGATTATTACGACATGGCCCAAAACATTGATAATGAATTCGGGCGCCTGGATGGTATTCTGCATGCTGCCGCCAGCTTGGGCGCACCGACACCTTTTGAGCATAGTGATTCTGAAACCTGGTTCAAAACCCTGCAAATCAATCTAAACGGACCCTACCTGATGACTAAGCACCTGATGCCTTTGTTGAAAAAGGCATCACATGCTTCGTTGGTATTCATGACTGATGATAAACTGGGTGCCTATTGGGATGCTTATGCGGTCAGCAAACAAGCCGTCAATGGTCTGGTACAAATATTGGCCGCTGAATATGAAGAGAGCCCATTATTGGTCAATGCAGTGAATCCGGGACCGTCAAAAACGGCCCTGCATATCCGTGCTTATCCCGCATCGAACAAAAACGAAAACTTACCGGAGCCCTCAGCATACGAGGCCCTTTTTCTTTACCTCATGAGCGACCAACTGGATCAGACAGGTTGTTGTTATTTACCCTGATGCAGAAACACTCTGAAGTGTGATTTTTTATTATTTAAATCAGTATCTCAGCCCAGATATGACTGACTGAACTACCGTCAAAATCTACGCTGAAGCTGTTGCAATCATTAAAAGTGACTCGGGCTGTTGAATCACTGAACCCCGTAAATGAAATGGCCCCTGATAATGGCACGCCACCTGCACAGCCCCCAAAACTGACATCTGCATCGATAGAGATAGAACCATAATCAGGATCAAACACGATGCCTGTTACGGCGTAACGATCATCTCCAGCAGCAGATACTGTCGCATCTTCAACTCGGTAGATGCGACCATCTGGACCCGCATAATCACTGTAAAGATAACAGGTATATTCTGCATTGCATTCTAAGGTTTGGTTCAATTGATAGGATTCACCATCATAAGTGATGATGAAATCAATGTAGCGAACTATAGAGGTACCGTCACTGAAATAGGCAGACTCAACGGTGCCATCAATAACAACCTGTCCGAATCCCGTGTAAGCAATACCGCAATTTTCATAAACAATGCTAAATTGGGTAAAATCTGAATTGTAACTGATGGAGGAACTGCCCTGGTTACACACATCTTGATGCGTCTCTTCAACGGCCCGACTGGCAGTGGAAACTGACTTTAACCAACGGCCTGAATGTTCCATTAAAAAGTCGTTGAGGAAAGAAGGTTTGGGTTTGGCTTCATTTACAATCGAAGCACTGGTTCCGGCAGTAGCCGCAACCGCAAGATCTTTAGCATTACCAGAATCAATCTTTGCCTGCGTCGTATTTTCATCATATGGCACTGCCCCATTGATACTGTCGCTGGAGTCTCCACTACCACAGGCAACGAGCAATAAACTGAGCAAGACAATGATCGGCAATCGCACTAGGGTTTTCATATGGACGTATCGGTCCTTCTGTAATCAATACAAAAAGACTAAACCCATTGAAAATAAATACTTATACCTGGTTAACAATTTAGCCAATGGTTAAATATTTTTTTAACCGTACTCGATATAAAAAGACGATTTACCCAGCGTCTGTTCAAGCGTCAGCATACACTCATCGTTTGCCGACAGGGTCCAGCTTTCTGACTTTAATCGGTAATCATATTGGTCTATTTTATTATGAAATATCAATGGAATACAATCATTAACTCGAAATGACTTTAATTTATTGCCTAGTTTAACAACATTTTTTTGATTACCATTCAACAGCTGGATGTGTAGCGCCTTGGCATGATTCAGGCGATAAGTTTCCAACAACTCTATCTTGCGAGCCTTAATGCGGATTCCATTATTGAAATCATCATAAGAGATGCCGCCCTCTACAACCCATACCAGGTCTTTCTGAAGGATGGATTCTAACTGCTCCAACATATCCGGAAAAACTCGCACATCAATGCGTCCGCTGCGGTCGTCTAATGTGACAAAAGCCTCACGTCCATTAAATCCATTGCGCGTACGAATAGCAATGACCAGGCCTACAACCGTAGCATCTTCATCTTTACGTCGATAATGATTGCCCTCACCGTTCACAGGAGTTGAATCGAGCTTTTCGTGCCACTGTCCCAGATTTAAACTGACTATTTGTTTAATTTCGTGCTCGTAGAGTTCGATGGGATGACCGGTTAAAAACAATCCCAGGCTTTCCTTTTCGTTCATTAACCTGGTTTTCTCATCCCAGGCCATCACATCCGGAAGTTTTACAGACTGCTTTTCCGGTTCGGCACTGGCAAACAAATCGACCATGCCCGCATCCTGGTTTTTCTGTTCCTGTTCTGCTGCTTGCAGTGCATAAGGTAAATGCGCTGACAACGCCGCCCGGTTAGATGAAAAGCAATCCAGTGCACCACTGGTTACCAGAGCCTCCATCACCTTCTTATTGGCCTTGGACATGTCGACGCGTTGGCAGAAATCATCCAGAGACTGGTAAGGACCATTACTCCGCTCTTCAATGATCACCTCGATCGCAGCCAAACCTACTCCCTTGATAGCACCCAAACCGTAAATGATTTCACCTTGCGCGTTGGCCCTGAACATGTAATCAGAATGATTGACATCGGGAGAGAGCACCTGCAGATTCATTGCCCTGCATTCTTCAATAAGGATAACCACCTTGTCAGTGTTATCCATATCTGAAGACAATACCGCAGCCATGAATTCTGGCGGATAATGGGCTTTCAACCAGGCTGTCTGGTAAGACACCAACGCATAGGCTGCCGAATGCGATTTGTTAAATCCATAACCGGCGAACTTTTCCATCAGGTCAAAAATATACGTGGCTGTGGCTTCCTCTACATCATTCTTTAAGGCCCCTTCCGTGAAGATCGCGCGTTGCTTGGCCATTTCCTCGGGTTTTTTCTTGCCCATGGCCCTGCGCAGCATGTCAGCACCACCCAGTGTATAACTGGCAAGCACCTGCGCAATCTGCATCACCTGCTCCTGGTAAAGGATAACCCCGTAGGTGGGTTTTAAAATGGGTTCAAGTGCCGGATGCGGATACTCAACCTTGGAACGACCATGCTTACGATTAATAAAGTCATCGACCATGCCAGATTGCAATGGACCGGGGCGAAACAATGCGACCAATGCCACAATGTCTTCAAAACAATCTGGCTGTAGACGACGAATTAAATCCTTCATCCCCCGTGACTCCAGCTGAAAAACCGCCGTTGTTTGGCAAGATTGCAAAACATCAAAAGCGGCTTTGTCATCTAACGCTATGCGTTCTATCTCAACCTTATCAGGTCGTTGCTGGTTGATGGCTTTCAAAGCCCAGTCGATAATTGTCAGGGTACGTAATCCCAGGAAGTCAAACTTAACCAAGCCGACATCCTCGACATCGCCCTTATCAAACTGGGAAACCAAGCCACTACCGCCGGGTTCACAATAAATCGGAGAAAAATCGTTTAAATCACTGGGCGATATAACAACACCACCCGCGTGTTTACCTACATTTCGGGTCAATCCCTCAAGTGAACGCGCCATGTCCAGGATGGCAGTAACCTCTTCGTCTTCCTGGTAAAGGTTTTGAAGTTCTTCCTCCTGATCCAGTGCTTTGTCCAGTGTCATACCGATTTCGAATGGAATCAGTTTGGCTATGCGATCCACAAACCCATAGGGATGTCCGAGCACCCGCCCCACATCACGGACGACCGCTTTGGCCGCCATGGTACCGTAAGTAATGATTTGCGAGACCTGATTACGACCATAATGCTCGGCAACGTATTCAATAACCTGGTCACGTTTATCCATGCAAAAATCAATATCAAAGTCAGGCATGGATACCCTTTCCGGATTCAAAAAACGCTCAAAAAGCAGCTCATACTCTAAAGGATCAAGGTCAGTAATTTTAAGCGCATAAGCCACGAGCGAACCGGCACCGGAACCGCGTCCGGGGCCTACCGGAATGTCATGTCGCTTGGCCCATTCAATAAAATCAGCCACGATCAGAAAATAACCGGGAAAACCCATCTGGATGATGACATCGAGCTCAGTATTCAAACGTTCAAGATAAGGCTGACGATCCAGTGTCTGTCCATCCGGTAACTGCTCCTGCAAAAAGGTTAAACGGGCTTCCAGGCCCTGTTCAGAAACTGAACGAAAATAACTATCCTCGGTGAAACCTTCAGGTATCGGAAATGCGGGTAAATAATTCTTGCCCAAGGACAAGCTCACGTTACAAGACTGGGCTATATGTACTGTATTTTCAATGGCTTGAGGGATATCCTTAAACAAGTTTATCATCTCATCGCTAGAGCGAAGATATTGCTGCTCTGAATAAACTTTGGGGCGACGGTTGTCATCCAGTGTAAAACCACTGCAAATACAGACCCTGACCTCATGGGCATCAAAATCGCTCGCATCGATAAAACGCACATCGTTGGTGGCCACAACAGGTACGCCCTGCTGAACCGACAGTTCAACAGCGTGCTGGATATAAGCCTCCTCCAGGGGCCGACCTGTGCGCTGCAACTCAAGAAAAAAACGTCCTGGAAAAAGCGTTTGCCAAATCGCTAGATACGTTTCACTCAATGCCCTATTTTGCGCCTGTATGGCCTGTCCGATATCGCCTTCAAGGCCGGCAGATAAAGCAATCAATCCCTCTGTGTTACCCTCGAGCCAACCCTCATGGATCGTGGGTCGATCTGCAATCTGGCCTTCCTGAAAGGATCGTGATATCAAACGTTTTAAATTCAGATAACCCGAATCGTTTTGACATAACAAGACCAACCGGCTCAAGGATTGGGTTCTATCCTCATGTCGAACCCAGATCTCGGAGCCAAAGATCGGCTTGACTCCCGCAGCGGTAGCCATTTTAAAATGTTTGACCAGTGCAAACAGGTTGGACATATCCGTCAATGCGATCGCCCCCATGCCTCGTTCAACCGTTTTTTCGATTAACGGTTTCAGACGGATGGTGGAGTCCACCAATGAGAATTCAGAGTGAACGTGAAGATGAACAAATTGCGTGGTCATGCCGTAAGTACGTCCCTGACAGGTTTAAAACTTCTGCGATGAATGGGGGATACACCGTGCTCAATCAGTAACTGGCGATGTAATTGGGTGGGATAACCTTTATGCTTGGCTAACTGATACTCTGGATATAACCGATCCAGTTCAAGCATTTGACGATCTCGATGCTGTTTAGCCAATATTGAAGCTGCACTGATGCAGGCCTCACTCAAGTCACCCTTCACGATCGCTTCTACCTCATACCCGGGGAGATCGGGTGTACGATTGCCATCCACTTGCACCCTGTGTGGACGAATGCTGAGTGCGAATACTGCCCGTTGCATGGCCAGCATACTGGCATGCA
>JAAUXZ010080548.1_pt1 | contig 15481 bp, 12 predicted proteins | sample 7278131 | NCBI WGS metagenome assembly JAAUXZ01 (sample SAMN14350119, study PRJNA611818) | marine sediment metagenome | isolation source: surface marine sediment (3m) | place: French Polynesia: Moorea | collected 2018-08
TCTTCTGGTCGGTGTTCTTCTTCACCTGGACGTTCGTGTTCGGCCTGCCCGTGGGGCCGGCATCACCGACTTATTACAGCGCGGGCTAGGGTCGCCCGGCCCTCTGGAGGGTCAGGTAAATCGGACTATTCTGTGCAAGAACTTCGAGCAGGCTGGACGTCTCGGGCTCAGAAATCGCGTGTGACATACTCGACTCCAACCATCACCATGTTTTGTAACAAATGCGGTTGCTTCGTGGGAGCACTGGGAGCTTTGTTCTATACTGATATCGAAAAGATGCTGCCTGCAAAAAACGAAAAACTCCCAGGGGAGCAACATCAATGAAGCATTTCATATCTCTCATTCTCATCATTTGCCTTTCTATTGCGTTCGGCACTGCGCTGGCCGACGGAGATTCAGCAAAGCACTACCAAGCCACGTACGCTGACTGGCAACACGAAAAGCACGACGACGGCGACAGCGATAGCGATAGCGACAGTGACAGCGACAGCGACTCGGACGAACGCTCCAAAGGTCTGAATCGGCGGGCTGCCCGAGAGCTTCGCGAAGCGGGTGTGGACAAGTACCTCGGCACATCCCAGTCGTTCGCGAGCGACTATGGCGTATGGACCCGGCATGATTTCGATCCCAGGTATGTCCCGGACGTGACTTACCCTTCGGGCGCTCGTCCGGACGGCCCGGTTTGCATCGCGGGTACACCCTACTCGGTATTTACGAGAAAAGGTCACCCGAAGAAGCTATTGATCTTCCTGCAGGGCGGCGGCGCCTGCTGGCAGAATTTCAGCAATTGCAACATCCTGGCGGGAGATCAGGCGCCTCCGACGGACGGTCCTTTCCCGGGCGTCTTCGACCCTACTTCGGCGGATAACCCGTTTGCGGACTACTCGGTGGTTTACATGCCGTACTGCGACGGTTCGACCTTTAGCGGCGACAACGACGTGAAAGAGGATGCCGCGTTTCCGTTCGGTCCAACACGGCACCACCGTGGACTGCGCAACGTAAGCGCCGGTATGGATGTCGCCAAGTCTATGTTCCCGAAGGCCAGGAAAGTCACGGTCATGGGCCATAGTGCCGGTGGCGTCGGCGTGGCCGCCTTCGCGCCGTTCCTGGCGCGGTTCACTTTTGGCAATAACACCAGGCTCACTGTTTACAACGACGCAGGACCAATCGCGGTCAACCTGGGAACGCCACCCGGACCGGGCGGTCCCGATCTCCCGTGGTTGTCTGCCTTTGCCCGTCAGAATGACTGGCAATTCCAGCAGTTCTATCCGCAAAGCTGTGTCGATGACGGCCGCTGCAACGCGTTTGGCCAGCAGACCGGGATTATCCATTGGCGGCTCGAGAATGACTCGACCGTTCGCGAAGGGTTCTTCGAGACCGACTCTGACCGCACCAACCGGTTCTTCGCACAGGGCGACGGCACCCTGATGGACCCAGTGGTTTACAGGAACCTGATCCTCACCGAGCACGGGGTGCTAAACGACGACTACCCAAGACGTTACAAGCGTTTCATCGTCAGCGGCGATGACACGCATGGTGCCGTCCAGGTAACAGCTCCTACGCCTAACTTCCCTTTCCCGCAGCCATTTTCCTTCTATACCCAGGAAGCGAACGGCACTCTTCTGACCGATTGGGCCACGGATTTTGTCCGCGGCAGGAGACATGGATCGCGGTCGGCCTGGAAAGACATTGTCGAGGACTACGTTCCGGTTCCGATTCCGTAGAACGGATAACCGATACGAAAACGCCCCGTAAAGGGGCGTTTTCTTTAGCCGGGAGCCGGGCACCCGATCATTGCTTGTGCCCCTGCTCTTGAACCGGTTACCCGGGCGTCCGGTACACTCGATACCGAAATCATGGCAATGCTGACACCAATCCGCATCAACCCGGCCGCTACGCCCACGGTGACTCGCGCAGGCAACGAGCAGGCAGCTATCATCGTGACCGACGATTTCCTGATGGATCCGTCGCAGCTCATTTGCATTGCGCAGAACGCCGACTTCGCCAAGGACGCTACATCGGCGTACCCCGGAGTTCGGGCACCGCTACCGGATGACTACGTGGTATCGGTCATCGATGCGATCGAGCCATTGCTGCGAGACGTGTATTCGATTCCCGATGGGCCCGCCCCGCGCCACGCCGGGTTCTTCTCGCTCGTGGCCACGCCCCCGGAGCGCCTGAAAGTCATACAGCGGTTGCCTCATACCGACAGCCGGAAACCGTTTTTCTTTGCCATCACCCACTACCTCAACCCAGGTGACTTTGCTGGCACGGGCCTGTTCCGTCATCGACCGACGGGTTTCGAGTCCGTCAGCGAGGATCGCTTCAACGATTTCCGTTTGGCGGGAGAGACTTTTCTGCGTGTGTATGGTGAGCCGCCCGCCGCGTATATCAACGCGACGACGGATCACTTCGAGCTCTATCATACGATCGACTATCGAGCCAACAGGCTGGTCGCCTATCGGGGCAGGTTGCTGCACTCTGGACTTATCGAGCCCACGCGCGATATCAGTGCGAACCCCGAGACGGGACGGTTGACGGCCAACCTGTTCCTCGAGTTTTCCTGAACCGGTTCCAGGGGTAATCACTGTCGCGGAGATCCTGGAACTCGCGCGCGAACGCCGACCGTCTATCTCTAGCCAGGGCCGCTTTGCCTGGCACCGATGCGCTCAGACCCTGCGCGACACGAATCCGCCGACCGGGCTCAGGATTCTCAAGGTAAGAAATGACACGCCGGCAATCGTCACATCCCGCCACCCCTGGCTGCGCCGGGCGCAATGGGTGACGTTCCCCACGGCCTCCAGTGCACGACCCACCAGGCGTATACGTTGTCCCGGGCGAAGCTCGCTGTGGGTGGTTAGCTTGAGTCCATGAGGTGAAATGTCGACGGTCTTCGCCGCAATCCCCTTCGCCTGCTGCCAGTGCGTGTAGAGACGGAATTCGAGCTTTCTGCCGAGGCGCTGAACGGCGCGGGTGTCACCAGGGTCTATGCGACTGTTGTCGACGGCACGCAGTGGACTGCCACATGTCTGGCAACCGAGTTCGTCGGCATCACCAAGAATGTAGCCATGCGGCTGCTCGCAGAACAGGCAGCTCGTGGCAGGATCGATAAGTGCTGGTTCAGGTTCAAGGTCCAGGCCCGTGGCGATATGCGACAGGATATCCAGGCGGGCGTCGTAATCCTGCCGTTGTACCGGGTCTTTCAATAACGCATATGCCCTGTTGATCAAGGCCGCAGTTTCGGTGTCTCCGCCGCGGTCCGGATGATTTCCGGCCTGTTGCATCAGGCGTCGATAGCTCGCGCGTATGGCACTTGTCGGCGCGTCACGATCGACACCCAGAACCTCGTAGTAGTTTTGATCTTGTTCGCTGGCGCAGCTCAATCGGATTCCCTTCCCTGGCTGGACGTCCTGACACATTTACAGTCTGTCAGACATTCGTCCGAATTTCGCCCTAGAGTGTCACGGCCAAAATCGCGATATGCGTCGGTGATTATGTAAGCAAACATGGCGAGACTGCATTACCGCTTTGCGACTTCGATGCCGTGTTCGAGTCTTTGAAGCACTTGCAACAGCACCTGGATTTGGGATGATGCGTTGATGCATCGACAATCGACCGTCCTGATCGTTGACGATATTCCTGCAAACATCGATGTGCTTGCGGCCACGCTTCGAGACGATTACAGGATCATTGTCGCCACGAGCGGCATAAAAGCACTGCAACTGGCCTCAGGTGAAGACCCGCCCGATCTGATCCTGCTCGATATCATGATGCCCGAGATGGATGGCTACGAAACGTGCCAGCGCCTGAAGGCCAGCGCGCGGACACGACGCATCCCCGTAATATTCGTAACGGCTTTGAGCGATGAAGAAGACGAAGCGCGCGGGCTCGCGCTCGGCGGGGTTGATTACATCACCAAGCCTTTCAGCCCGAGTCTCGTGCAGGCAAGAGTCCGAAACCACATCGCGTTGAAGCGGCATCGCGATCAGCTGGAGGAACTCGTGCAGGAACGGACGCACGAACTCATGCTGACCCGCGACGTGACCATCGAGGCGATGGGTACCCTGGCGGAGTATCGAGACCCGGAAACGGGTGGACACATCAAGCGCACCCAAGGCTACGTACGCTTGCTTGCCGAGCACCTGCGGCATCATCCTCGCTTCGCCGACTACCTCGACGACAAGACGATCGACCTGCTCTACAAGTCTGCGCCGCTGCACGATATCGGCAAGGTGGCGATCGCAGACGAGATCCTGCTAAAGCCCGGCCCCTTGACCGACAGCGAATTCGAGGACATGAAGCAGCACACGATCCTGGGGCGCGACGCCATAATCGCCGCTGAGTCGCGCCTTGGTGAAAACTCTTTCCTGAGTATTGCTCGCGAAATCGCCGAATTTCACCAGGAGAAGTGGGATGGCTCCGGCTATCCTCACGGCATCGCCGGTGATGACATACCGATCGCCGGTCGGCTGATGGCATTGGCCGACGTCTACGACGCACTCATCAGCAAAAGAGTGTACAAGCCACCGTTTACTCACACGAAAGCCGTTGAGCTGATACTCGAGGGACGTGGCACGCACTTCGATCCGGATATTACGGACGCGTTCGAAGAACTACAGGCGAAGTTCCGTGAAATTGCGCTGAGTCACGTCGATCACGAAGAGGAGCGACAGGCGTTAGGTTCGTAGATCGCCGTGCCTGGCACAGTCGATGCCGTCCATCCGCATGCGGTATACGTTTGTTGCGCCTGACCGATCCGAATTGAAATAGATGTATTCCCCGTCCCGGCTCCAGAACGCGTAGCTGTCGCTCCAGTCGCCTTCGGTCAGCCGGATCGTGGTCTCACCGTCCGGGGCCAGCACGTAGAGGTTGTGCTTGCCGTGATTCCCGCCTGCGTCGGAACTGAAAACGATATGACGACCGTCTGGCGCCCAGGCCGGATAGCTTTCTTCAAAGTCACCGTCCGTCAGCCGTGTCGTCTGGCCGGTTTCCGCGTCAATAACGAACAGATCGAAAATGTATCCACCCTCTTCCCGCATGCCTTGCTGGCGGTGATAGAGAATTCGTTTGCCGTCGCTGGAAAACTGCGCGTGGGCGTCGTAGCCGGGGTCATCGGTAAGTCGCGTTAACGTTCCGGTGGATTTCTCGAACAGGTGAATATCCGACTGCCCTTCCACGCGGTAGGAGTTGAACAGGATGAACCGCCCGTCCGGCGAGTAGCTCGGTAGCCAGTCCCACTCCTCGTGCGATGCCACGGCGCGCAGTTCGCCGGTTGCCCGTTCATATTCGAAGATGTCGGTCTTGCCGTTATCGGTTGCCTGCGCGACCACAATGAACCTGCCATCCGGTGAATAAGGCCCCGAGTTCTGGAGAACGTGGGAGAGATCCGTCTTCTTTCCGGTTGCCAGGTCCACTTCATAGACTTCGTAAACGGAGTCGTTCTCGGCGGGCCCCTCCCGGCTGGCAGCCGTTAACAGCAACCGTCCATCCACGGAAGCCCCCTGAACCTGGTACTCGTCATGATCGGCCGTGGTGATCTGCTCGATGACGCAGCCGCTGGGGTCCGTCTGCCTTGCGAATGGGCTCGCCGCTTCTGGCGAAGCCGACGGCTCGAGCAGGTCTTCGGGTGCTTCGGCAGAGCAGGAGATGAGCGTGGGGAGGAGCGCCGCAGCTATCAGCGGCAAGTACCGACGGCGCCGAACTGGATGGGCTGACCTGTGCATGAGTTGGATCATGTCCCCTTCTCCGTTGTGCTGCGCTGCACGCTGATCGGTATAGATACCTGATTTTGGCTTATGTATCGGCTTCTTTCCTGACTTTGCGTTGAAGCGGTTGCCAGTAGCGACTAAGCGTTCGCAATTTCTTTAAGATTACACTTGACAAATTAGTTGCATGGCTCAATTATATGGTTGAGTGGCTCAACTAAGGAGCTGTGCGATGAAGGAAACACAAACACATACGACCGTCCGCGAGGGGTATGCGCGCGTCGCGAAGGGAAAGACGGGCTGTTGCGAACCGACTGGCTGCGGCGCCGAAGTCGATACCGCGAAGCAGATCGGGTATTCCGACGCGGATCTGGCCGGGCCTGCAGCGACAGGAAACCTCGGCCTCGGCTGTGGCAACCCGGCGGCAATCGCAGATCTGCGGCCAGGCGAAGTCGTCGTCGATCTCGGGTCGGGCGCCGGGTTCGATGCACTCCTCGCCGCCGAGAAGCTCGGCAGCGACGGGCGTTTCATCGGTGTCGACATGACGCCCGAGATGCTGGCGCGCGCACGCATCAACGCTGTCAATGCAGGCTACGCGCGGACCGTCGAGTTCCGTGAAGGGTTGATCGAAGCACTGCCCGTCGCTTCGGAGTCGGTGGACGTCATCATCTCCAACTGCGTCATCAACCTGAGCCCGGACAAAAAGACGGTTTTTCGCGAAGCGTTTCGTGTACTGAAGCCCGGTGGCCGATTGGCGATCAGCGACATCCTGCTGACGGAGCCATTGCCGCCCGAGGTTGCGAAAAGCGTCTCCGCGTTGATCGCGTGTGTTGCCGGCGCGGAAACGGAAGAAGTCTACATGGGGCACATCCGCGACGCCGGCTTCGTGGACGTCGAATTCGAGCGACGACCTGCCGGCGAGATATTCGACTTTGCCTCGGACGATCCGGTCATTGGCGCGGCGATCGCGGAATACGGCATCGAGCGAGCCAGGGAAGTTGCGGGGACCGTCTTCAGCTACACGATCCAGGCAAGGAAACCGTGAGCGCAGTCGTCGATGACGTCGTCGCGTTCTGTCGAATGTTCGCGATGCTGGAACGCGACCAGGTCTGTTGTGGCACCGTGACCGTCGCGCAATGCGTGGTCCTGCAGACGCTACTCGAAGGCACCTGGGATGCGTCGGCCCTCGCCAGTCATGCGCGCGTGACGAAAGGGGCCATGACGCGGCTGCTCGATGGGCTGGAGTCACGCGGATTCGTCGAGCGGCACCAGGACCCCGACGACGGACGCCGCTGGCTGATCGAGCTGACCGCTACCGGCACCAAGGAGGCCAGGCGGCTCGCCGGCATGACCGAAAACGCCGTCGCCCTGATCATGTCGCGGATGCCAGAGGACATGCGCAAGCCTGCGATCGCCATGATCTCGGAATTGCGCAAGGCCGCCGAAGAAGTACGCGACCAGGTCGACTGCTGCTGAAGGATCGGGCTCCGGCGCGCCCGCCAAAAACGTGAGCTACATCAAGGCATTGGCCTGTCGAGTTGTTATGTTCAACGGGTTGCCCGTCTGACGGGCCCTGACACTTCGCGAGGGCGCGAACATGACATACATACTCGTTTTCCGGGGTGAGCTGGAGCCGGGCGTCTCCCGGCGCCAGGCCGCTGAAGTCATTGCAGAGAAGCTCGGCAAGCCGCTCGAACTCGTGGAAGAGAAGCTGTTCGTCGGTAAACCCGTGAGGGTCGCCACGGCCGACACGAAGGAACGGGCGCGCTACTACGTCGACATCTTCAGGGAAGCTGGCGCCAAGCTCGAGGTCCGCGTGCCGAAGGTTGCCACGCCACCGGCTTCGAAAGTCGAGGCTGCCACGCCCGATGCCGAAGTACCGGCCGCCAGCCCCGAGCCGATTCGTGCCCCGAAGAAGTCGGCCAAGCCCGATGCCGGCAAATCTTCCGGACTCAAGATCGGCCTTGCCGTCGCGGCAACCGTGCTCCTCGCTGTCATCGCCGGGGCCGCCTGGTGGACGATGCCCGTCTGGATGAACGGCTCGACCTCGCAGGAACAGCTCGTTGCCAGCAATGCGCTCGCCACGCGGGACCTCGTCGGACTCGCGCACCTCGACGTCGACCGCGGCCTGCAGCTGCAGGAGCGCCTGTTCGGCGCGCCCGATCCCGATGCCCTGCTGTCCGGCGACGACAGCCTCTGGGACAGCCTCGTCGAGGCGGGCATCGACCCGGCTGCGCAGATCGACGATGCGATCATTGCGCTCTACGCAGATGAAACCGACCCCGATGCCGAAGCCGGTTGGGGCGTCGTCATTACCGGGTCGCTCGACGCCGAGAGCGTTCGTACCTGGCTCACCAGCCGTTACGACGTCGAGCGCTTCGACACCGAAACCGCCACGATCCATTTCGGCTGGCTGGACGAGGCCACTTGCGAGCCCGTACCGCCCAAGGCCGCACGGATCGGGTCGAGCCACGTCGCCATCGCTGATGCCGATCGCATCGACGCTGTCTGGGAGCGCCTCGAAACCGCCGCTCCCGCCGAAGTCCCGATCGACGACTGGCTCGCCATGACCGAGGAGCAGCTCCTCACGATCGGCGTCATGAACCCGACCGGCATGGGGCACGCAGCCGGCGGCATGACCGGCATGATGCTCGCCGCGGCCGGCCAGGCGGCGACACCTGCCGAGGCGCTCTACTTCGGCATCGCGCCCCAGCTCGTGCCGCCCGGCGTCGTGCTGTCGGGCTCGATCACGAGCGATGATTCGATGTTCCTCGACATGACCAACACGGCCGCTATGGGCTGGCTGACCGAGGCGAAGGAAAAGACGGCCGACAAACCGGAAGTGCTCGCCATGATCGAACGCATCTCGTTCTCGCTCGAGGAACGAACGTTCACGGCCGGTATCCGCTTCGACACCGACGTCGACGAGGAGATCCAGCGCCTCGCCAGCGGCCTGATGGGCGGCGTCGTGTCGGTATCCAGCGGCATGCCCGACGGCTACGTGCCCGAGGACCAGGTCAACGAGGACCCGATGCAGTTCGGCAACGTCGCGGCCACGAGCCTGCGGCCTTTCGAAGATTTCGGGGACAGCTTCCATCCGCCGCAGTGGCAGGGCGGGCCATTCGCGCTCGGCATCACGCGCGTCGTCGCCGGCGACGACGGCCTGCAGCTAACGATCCGCGGCGAGGGCCGTGGCCTGCCGAACCTCGGCAGCCGCGCCAAGCTCGTTCGCATGCGCATCGACGACGTCACCGATGAGCAGGGCGCCTCGCTCTTGCCGCTTCGCGCCTGTGGCCCCACGAGCGCCCGCGAGTGGGCGGAGTCGAGTCCGGTCACGACGGGCTCGCGTTTCGTCGGCACCGAGCTCGTGAAGTTCCCGACCGTCTCGATCCAGAAATCGATCACGCTCGCCGATGGCAGCAACGCCGGCGACGTCGCGAGGATCAAGGGCAACATCGAGTTCCAGATGCCGGTCGAGATCCAGGCCATGCGGATCGCCATGCCCGTCGAGGGCCAGCTCGTCGAGACCGAGGACCTGCGGGTCCTGTTCCAGGGCGGCACGGAGCACAGCATTTCCTACCAGCTGAGCGGCGATAAGTCTCGCCTGCTCGAGGTGCGCGCGCTGAATGCCGCGGGCCAGGTGCTCGAGACCGGCGGCGCATCGTGGACCGGCGGCTTTTTCGGCGGGAGCGAGAACGTGAGCATCGACGTGCAGGGCACGATTGCGAGCATCGAGCTCATCATCGCCGATCGCACCGAGACGCTGAGTTACTCGTTCGAGATCGATTCGGCGTTCCCGCCGATCGACGAGGACCTGTCGGTCCCGCTGCTGCCGTTCGAGGTCGCCGACGCCAGCGCGCTGAACAGCGCCATGCAGCTAGACTCGCCCGAGCCCGAGTTCGACTGGAACCCGCCCCTCGCCAGCACCGCGGCAGGCCCCGCGTTCGTCACCGTGCAGCGGCTGCAGGCGTCGAGCTTCATGGGGCTGACGACGCGCATCGGCGTCTACGTCCCCGATGCCATGCCGCTCGCCGGGCACCTGAACGGCGGCGCGGTCGTTCTGGAGACCGCGGAACTCGCCGACGGCACGACGGTGCCGCTCACGCTGCGCGGGCCTGTCGGGCTCGAACCGCAGGGTCACATTTTCAACAACGAGTTCCGCGGCGACCCGGACAAGCCCTGGCTTCAGGGTGAGGCCGACCTGCAGATGGTCGACTACGACGCCGCGACCCCCGTCGTCCTGGCGGGCCGGCTCGTGTTCCGCGCGCCGGTCGATACCGAGACCGTGACGATGCCCGCGACGCCGGGCAGCCGTCACGCCGGGGACGGGCTCGAACTCGTCGTTAGCGAATGGCAACCGAACAACATCGAGGTAGACGTGCCGCAGGGCGCCGAACGCATCCTGTTCGTCGAGGCGCTCGACGCGGACGGCAACCCGGCCGGTCGCGCCAGCCGAATTGCCGGTTCGGGCGAAGATCTCGAGGTGCGCATCAGCAACCTCATGGCACACCCTGAGACCTTGCGCGTGGTGCTCGCCACCGAGTCGGCGGAACACGAAGTGCCGTTCTCGGTGACGCTGGACCAGGGGGAGAGTGTCGCAGGCTCGATCGACGAGATCGATACAATGTGAATGTCGGGAGGATCGCCGCCCGTACGGGCGCAGAAAGCGTATCATTCCAGACACCGCTACGCCTGATCCCGAGTTTCCGAAGCTCCAACTGGACAATGGCGAGTCGAATACAACCGGGCGGTATGCCCGGAGCCATTCATCCGCCTGAAGCTGGCGCCTGACATGAATACGGGTAAGCACATGCCGGGGCAGACAAGCGACATCGTGATCATTGGTGCAGGTGTGGCAGGACTCGTGGCCGCCTACGAATGCCTCGAGCGGGGCAAGTCCGTGACGATCATCGACCGGCACTCGGCGGAGAATGTCGGCGGGCTCGCCCGCACGGCGTTCGGTGGCATGGCGCTGGTGGGCACATCACTGCAGCGCAGGCTGGGCATCAAGGATACCCCGGAACTGGCCCTGTCCGACTGGCGCTCATTCGCGGAATTCGGTGACGCTGATGTCTGGCCGAAGCGATGGGCGGAAGCCTACGTTGAGCAGAGTGCGGAACGCGTCTTCCACTGGTTGCGCGGCAAAGGGATGCGCTTTATGCCCGCCGTCAACTGGGTAGAGCGAGGCAATTTCTTACCCGGAAACAGTGTGCCACGCTACCACATACTGTGGGGAACAGGCCTGCGGCTGGTCGAACGATTCGTCGACCTGTTGTCGACACACCGGAATCGCAACAAGCTGCGGTACGTATTCGATTGCCGGGTCAGCGACCTGGTTGTCGCGGATGGCAGGGTTGCAGGCTGTCGTGGCGTGATCGAAACGACCGGCGAGGCGCGCGAATTCCTCGGAGATCAGACGATCGTTGCCACGGGCGGAATCAACGGCAATCTGCAAAAGGTGCGCGAACACTGGTACTGGGGCGAGGCGCCGACGGAAATCCTGAACGGCTCGCACCCCTACTGCGACGGGGCCATGCACGACGTGGTGGTTGAGAACGGCGGGGTCGTTACTCACCTCGAAAACATGTGGAATTACGCGGCAGGAATCCCGCATCCGTTCCCTCAATTCGAAGACCACGGACTCAGCCTGATCCCGTGCAAGTCTGCATTGTGGCTCGACCACGCGGGTAATCGAATCGGCCCCGAACCACTCGTCACGGGCTTCGATACGAACGACATGTGCGGCCGCCTGTCGGCGATGCCAAAGCCCTGGAGCTGGCAGATTCTCAACTGGCGAATTGCTGCGAGGGAATTCGCGATTTCGGGAGCGGAGCACAATCCGCACATCCGCGACAGCAGAGCCCTGCCGTTCTTCAAGGAGATCCTGTTCGGCAATCACCGGCTGGTGCGGCAGATGCAGGAAGAAAGCGATCACTTCATCGTTGCCGACACGTTGCCGGAACTCGTTGAGCAGATGAATGCACTGGACGGGGATACGTTCGTGCAGCTCGAGAACGTTGCGAGGGCCGTTAACAGTTTCGACGATAACGTGCGCCGGGGCCCCGGACAGTGGAACGACGACCAGGTCCGTCGCATTGTGCACGCTCGCGCGTGGCGCTCTGACCGGATCCGCACGTGCAAGCCGAAACCCCTGCTCGATCACGGGCCGCTGATCGCGATCAAGCTGCGCCTCATCACGCGCAAGAGTCTTGGGGGAATCCAGACGGATCTTTCCAGCCGCGCATTGGACAGCAACGGCGACCCGATAGGCGGGCTCTATGCGATCGGTGAAGCGGCCGGGTTCGGCGGCGGCGGAGCCTGCGGCAAACGCTCATTGGAGGGGACGTTTCTTTCCGGATGTATTCTTACGGCGCGGGCGGCGGCCGAGTCCCTGGACTGATCCGCAGGCACGATAGCACCTACTATCCCCCTGACGAGGCCGATCGGCATGAATAGCAACCCAACCGGACAGCGAAAACCTGTACAGCAGCAGGAAACGCTGCAATGCGACCAATGCCGAAAGAAATGGCAGGTCAGCTGGGTGGAGCCCGTGCAGGAAGAACCCGTCGGGCATCCGCTTCCCTGCGATTGCGGCCGGGTGCTCAAAGTGGTGCATACCGCCGGCGACGATCCGCCCCTGATGATCCTCCAGCATGCGTATTGGAAAACGATCGTTGCCTGCGTTCCCGCTTTCATCGCAGGCGCCCTGTTTCCGATGCTTTCGAACACCTTGATTCTTTTGGTATACGTCCTGTCGTGGACCGGCTCCGTCGCGACGTTCGTCAACAAGAACAACCGTGGTTTTTCCGCTTTGGCCGGCATTGCCATCTGGTCGATCGCGCTTGTCACCGGTGCTGCGGCTGCCGGCGCCCTCGTCGGTCATGCCGCCTGGTGGTGGTGGCAGTAAGGGTCTCAAACGCGGTTAGCGCAATTGAGCGACAAGGCGATAACTTATTGTTTTAAAGCGCGTTCCTGCATCCTCATCAAGTCATCAGACTAACATCAGCCCGGCCTCAGGCACCGAATCGGCTCCTCGTCCACTCTCGCCGGCAGTACTTATCGGATTACGAGGGGCGACATCATGAAAAGGTGGATATTGACGATCCTGGCACTGACGATTGCGGCCTGCGGTGGAAGCGGTGGCGGGGTGGAGCAACAGCCGTCATCGGTGGCTACCCCCAGCGGGCCTTCAGGCAGCAGCTCGAGCAGCAGTTCGAGCAGTAGTTCTAACAGTGACGATGACTTCTGCACTATCGCAATAAGCGTGTTCTGGTGCGATGACGCCGGCGGGTCGACGGCGTCGGCCGTGCATTCGCAAGTCAGCGACGCCGAGCCAAATAGTGACCTGCCCAATGCCATGATGGTTCATTGGCCTGGCAATACGTCGGCCGACCAGCGCATTGGCTTCGGCGTCGAGGGTACCGTCAACGCCGCCGGTGATGTTGCCGACTTTTTTGCGTTTACGCCGCAGCGTAGTGCCGACTTCACCATAAGCCTGTGCCAGACCGGGCAGCTGTGCGGGCCGTCCGCCCCTGGCTACCGGTTGCCATTGACCAGCGCGAGCGTGCGCATCCTGGACCAGTTCGGGGCCGAGATCTTCAGCGAAACGCTGAACCCGGGTTCCGCAAACCTGTTCGAGGCGCGCTTCGAGAGCGGTACGCTCTACTACGCGGTGGTCGTCGCCGAAGGTATTGCCGATATAGAACAGTCGTACCGCCTGACCGTTGGCGAGAACTTGCAGCAAACATCAGGCGACGGCGAGTCACCGACTTCGGCCCCAGGGGCACCGCAACTCTCCGCCTACGTTGTCGACTCGTTCATGAATGTGCAGTTCGACTGGATCCCTGCAACGCAAAACGAAGACGGCACGCAGTTGGCGGACCTGGCCGGATTCAACCTGTATATCTACGACTATATTCGGGAAGGCGATTCCGCCGAGCGCCACCTTATCGAGACGATTAACGACCCGTCAGTGACGACGCGGACGATAAACCTCGAAGGCTACCGAGACTGGTACGTGTCGATCGCTTCGTTCAATGAGGCAGGTATCGAGAGCGCCCACAGTAACGGCGTCGAGCTTGTCGAGCCGCCGGGTTAGATTTCGCGTACGTAATATCCCTATTCCCGTTCGTTGCCCGCGCATATAGACTTTCGTTGTCCGTCCGGCCTGCCAGACAGGCGCGGAGTGTTTGTATGCCGCATCCTTTGAGAGGTCCCTTCTTAGCCGGCTTCGGCTGACCTCCACGAAAACCTCACCCACGCACGAAGGAACGAGACCCGGCCAGGCCGGCGTCCCTTTGCCGCTGCGCTCGCCCGAGATTCTGATCTATCACTCCTGACAAAAGGGAAATTCATGGCCGATTCAATTGATGTCCTTACGACCTTGAAACTGGTCTACGGGATTTACGTCTTCATTGCGTTGTCGCTGATCGCCTGGTTCGCGTATCGCATAACCAAGCCGAGAGATTATGATGCCGGTGCCAAGCCTGCTTACTTCTGGACCTATGTCGTCATCCTGGCTGTTGTCGGAACCGGGCTGCACTTTCTGACCTACTCCAAGGTACCCTGGGTCCCGATCGACCTGAAGCGCGCCGGTATCGAGCCCGCCGCCGTCTTCGATATCACTTACGAAGACCACCAGATGAAATTCTCCAGCATGCCCATGCAGGTGGGATGTGGTGACTACGTCGTCTTCAACGCCATATCGAATGACCTGACCTACGGGTTCGGGATCTTCCGCGCCGATCACACACTGGTCGCGCAGATGCAGGTTGTGCCCCAGAGCAAAAATGACCTGATGTGGCAGTTCGGCAAGAACGGCACCTACTACGTCCGCTCAACCGAATACTCAGGTCCCAAAGGAGCACGGATGATTGCCAAAGACGCCATTGTGGTCACGGGTTGTGACCAGGATGACGTGCGCGCTGTAGCGTTGGGAGGTCAGCCATGAGTTTCGTAAACACATTGCTCAACGGCCACGATGGTGGCCTGAAACACGAAAGCCTGACACCCATGCAGAAGATCGCCTTGCGCTTCGTCGTGCTCGGCGTTCTCTACTATGGCCTGGCCGCAGTCGAGGGAATGATGATGCGCGTGGTGGAGATCACACCGATTGCCGCCATTGATGACTCTCATTTCTTTTCGATCATGACGGTCCATCCCATGGTCGGTGTGTTTGGCTCCACCTACATGATCGTGTTTGGCGCTTTCCTCTTCCTGGTGCCTTATTTTATGAAGAAACCGATCTTCAGCCTGAAAATGGCGAATGCATCGTGGATGCTGATCGGCGGCGGAACGTTCATCATGTGGCTCGCAGGATTCCTGTTTTCCTACGCGCCGCTCTACACGCTTTACTGGCCGCTTCCTGCCGACCTTGTCCAGTTCAAGGTAGTCGGCGGACTGTTCTATGTTATTGGCGTTGCCCTGATTATGGTCGGAACGTTCTTCTATTCGTACAACGTTTTCAAAACGATCATGTACACGCCGAAAGGCTGGGATGAACAGCCCTCCATGGAGCTATTCAAGGACGCTATCGGCTTCAAGGCAATTGGCAACTTCTTCAAGGGAAAGAAGACCGAGCACATCGTCGATCTCCCGGTTGCCGCCATTTCGCGCGGCACGATCGATGTCGGCCTGAATGCAGTGGTCATTACGGCCGACATCGATCGTACCGCGCGAAATGGCAGCAACCGGGAGATCGACGATGTGCTCGGTCTTCTTTCCCTTAAAGAAGTTGCCAATCGCCTTGAAGCCGATAGCGTCCTTGAACAGCTCCA
>JAAUXZ010000765.1_pt1 | contig 15460 bp, 15 predicted proteins | sample 7278131 | NCBI WGS metagenome assembly JAAUXZ01 (sample SAMN14350119, study PRJNA611818) | marine sediment metagenome | isolation source: surface marine sediment (3m) | place: French Polynesia: Moorea | collected 2018-08
CCAGCTTCAGGTCATGGAAACCGAGGATCTCGAAGTTGCCCGACTGGTAGTACATGTAGATCAGGGCGACCAGCATGAACACCGAACCGAGGAAGGTGTAGAGGAAGAACTTGATGGTGGCGTAGACCCGATTCGGTCCGCCCCAGACGCCGATGATAATGAACATCGGAATCAGCATCGCCTCCCAGAAGACATAGAAGAGCATGGCATCCAGCGCGGCGAATACGCCCACCATGACCCCCTCCATGATCAGGAAGGCGGCCATATAGAGCGCGGGCTTGTATTTGATCACTTCCCAGCCGGCGATCACCACCAACGGGGTGATGAAGGTGGTGAGGATGATCAAAGGCATGGAGATACCGTCCACCCCCAGGTAGTACTCGATATTGAACAGCGGTATCCAGTCCATGCGCTCCACGAACTGCATCTGCGCAGTGGAGCTGTCGAAGCCGAACCACAGCGGCAGGCTCACCAGGAAGGTCAGAACGGAGATGATCAGGGCGGTCCAGCGGGTGGCGTTGGCCTCCCGGTCGCCACTGGCGATCACCATAAAGCCGCCGATAATCGGCAGCCAGATTGTCAAGCTGAGGATTGGCCAATCGGCAAACATGCTAAACGTCCTTCCTTACTTAAGCGAACACGAACCAGCCCAACATCAGGGTCAGACCCAGGATCATGGCTATGGCGTAGTGATAGAGATAACCGGACTGCAGGTGGCGGATGATGCCCGCCAGCCAGCCCACGCTGAACGCGGAGCCATTGACCGCCAGACCATCGATGACGCCCCGATCGCCGGCCAGCCAGAGAAACTTGCCGAGCAGACGGCTGCCGCCAGCGAAGACGAATTGATAGGCCTCGTCGAACCAGTATTTCTTGTCCAGCAGGGTATGCAAAGGCGCGGCCATGGTCTTGATCTTGTCGGCGATCTCCGGGTTCTTCATGTAGATGTACCAGGCGACGAACAGGCCGCCCATAGCCAGGTAGAAGGGTACACTCGCATAGGTGTGCGCCAACATACCATTGGAACTATGCACCATGCCCTGTACGGCAGCGAGAGTGTCATGCTCCGGGAGCACATACAGGACACCCTTGAACCAATCACCAAAAAGCATGGCATCGATGGTCATGTAGCCGATGATCACCGAGGGGATCGCCAGCAGGATCAGCGGTATGGTCACCACCTTGGGCGATTCGTGCAGATGGGCCTTGGCGTGTTCGTCACGGGGACCTTCGCCGTGGAACACCAGGAAGAACATGCGGAAGCTATAAAGGGCGGTGACGAAAACCCCCGCCACCACCAGCACATAGGCATAGCCGGCGCCGGCGATGTTGGAGTGGTGCACCGCTTCGATGATCGCATCCTTGGAGAAGAATCCGGAGAAACCGGGAAAGCCAATGAGCGCCAGGGAACCCACCAGGGAGGTCCAGTAGGTGATCGGCATGTATTTCTTCACGCCGCCCATGTTGCGAATGTCCTGATCGTGGTGCATACCGATGATCACCGAACCGGCGGCCAGGAACAGCAGGGCCTTGAAGAAGGCATGGGTCATCAGGTGAAAGATGCCCGCGGCATAGGCGGAGACACCCAGGGCCACCATCATGTAACCGAGCTGCGACAAAGTGGAATAGGCCACCACCCGTTTGATGTCGTTCTGCACGATGCCGATCAGGCCGGTGAAGAAGGCGGTGGTGGCACCAATCACCAACACGAAGGTCAGCGCGGTCTCCGACAGTTCATACAGGGGCGACATACGGGCGACCATGAAGATACCGGCGGTGACCATGGTGGCGGCATGGATCAGTGCGGAGATTGGGGTCGGGCCCTCCATGGAGTCCGGCAGCCAGACATGCAGCGGTACCTGGGCCGATTTGCCCATGGCGCCGATGAACAGCAGGATGCCGATCAACGACATCAGCGACCAGCTGCTGTCTCCCCAGATCTGGATCTGGGTGTCCGCCAGGCTCGGCGCCATGGCGAAGACTTCGTGATAGTCCAGGCTGTTGAAGTACATGGCCACTGCGGCGATGCCCAGGATAAAGCCGAAATCCCCCACCCGGTTGACCAGAAAGGCCTTGAGGTTGGCGAAGATCGCGGTGGGGCGTACCGACCAGAAACCGATCAGCAGGTAGGAGACCAGACCCACCGCTTCCCAGCCGAAGAACAGCTGCATGAAGTTATTGGCCATCACCAGCATCAGCATGGAGAAGGTGAACAGGGAGATATAGCTGAAGAATCGCTGATAGCTGTTCTTGCCGGCCAGGCTGGTCTTCGGCCAGTTGTGCTCGTCGTCCGCCATGTAACCGATGGTGTAGATGTGCACACAGAAGGAGACGAAGGTCACCACGCTGATCATCACCGCGGTGAGTTGATCCACCAGGAAACCCACCTCCATATGCAGTCCATCACTGACCATCCAGGTGTAGACCGCTCCGTTGAACACCTCCTGGTCGTCGAACATGAAGCGCTTGAGCACATAGAGTGAGAGTACGGCAGAGATGCCCACACCGGTGCTGGTGACCCAGTGGGCCCCCTTACGGCCCAGGCTGCCCCCCAGAAATCCGGCCAGAATCGCGCCGACCAGGGGCGCCAGGACGATCAACAGATAGATATTTTCCATATCTCTTGCTTCTATATATTCAAATTCGCGAGACGGCGTATTTCATGTTCCCTACCCTGCCAACTGCGAACACAAAAAACCCACATCCTATCTAACCACGCAAGGCATCCATATCCTCGACATTGATGCTGCGCTTGCTGCGGAACAGCACCACCAGGATCGCCAGGCCGATGGCCGCTTCCGCCGCCGCCACCGTGAGGATAAAGAAGACGAAAACCTGACCGACCGTATCCCCGAGAAAATGGGAGAAGGCGACAAAATTCATATTGACCGCCAACAACATGAGCTCCACGCACATCAACAGGATGATCACGTTCTTGCGGTTGATGAAGATGCCGGCGACACTGATGGCGAACAAGATGGCGCCGAGGATGAGATAGTCTGAAAGTTCGATCATGGCGCTTACCCCTTCTCCGCATCCATACTGACCATACGCACCCGGTCCTTGCGCTTCACCACCACCTGGTTCGCCGGATCCAGATACTTGCTGTCCGGACGGCGGCGCATGGTCAGACCGATGGCGGCGATGATCGCCACCAGCAGGATCACCGCGGCGATCTCGAACGGGTACATGTAGACGGTGTAGAGCACCCCGCCCAGCTCTTCGGTATTGCTGTAGTCGGCGGCATGGCGGGCCGGGGCGGCGAACTTGTCGAGACCGAAATTCTCCGGCCCGACCACCAGGATCAGCTCTGCCGCCATGGCGATCGCCATCAATATCCCCAACGGCAACATTTTGATGAAGCCGGCCCTCAGGGTCGCCACATCGATGTCCAGCATCATCAAGACGAACAGGAACAACACCATCACCGCACCGACGTACACCAGCACCAATACGATGGCCAGAAACTCCGCCTCAGCCAACAGCCAGATGCCGCTGCTGGCGACGAAGGCGAGAATCAGCGAAAGGGCCGCGTGCACCGGATTTTTCCGGGTGATCACCATGGTCGCCGAGATGATCAGCACGGCCGCCAGTACATAGAAGATAAACTTTTCAAACGTCATCGGTTTTCCTAACCGGAGGTCAATCCGGTCGATTCAAACTCAGCGGTACTTGGCCTGGGCCTCAAGGTCGGCGGCAATTTGCGCCTCGTACTTGTCACCAATGGCCAGCAGTTTCTCTTTGGTCATGATGTTTTCACCCCGATTCTCGAAGTGATACTCATAGACCCGGGTTTCGACAATCGCATCCACCGGGCAGGATTCCTGGCAATAGCCGCAGTAGATGCACTTGAACAGATCGATATCGTACCGGGTGGTGCGCCGGGAGCCGTCCTCACGGGGTTCTGCCTCGATGGTGATGGCCAACGCCGGACAGACCGCCTCGCATAGCTTACAGGCGATGCAGCGCTCTTCGCCGTTGGGATAGCGGCGCTGGGCATGCAGGCCACGAAAGCGGGGCGAGACCGGGGCCTTCTCCTCCGGATACATGACGGTGAACTTCTTTCTGAACAGATAACGCCCGGTCAGGCTGAGGCCACGAAACAACTCCAGCAGGAACAGGCTCTTGATATAGTTTGTCAGTGCTTTCATGCGTCAGACAGCCTCAATCGAACCACCAGGGAAGTTGATAGACCACAGCCAGCCCAACCACTGCGATCCACACGATGGTGATCGGGATAAAGACCTTCCACCCGAGCCGCATGATCTGGTCATAGCGGTAGCGGGGAAAGGTGGCACGCAGCCAGAGAAATAAAAATGCGAACAGACCGGTCTTCAGTACCAACCAGACGAAACCCGGCACCCAGTCGAACAGGGGGCCGAGGATTGGCCAGCCCTGGAAGGGTGACAGCCAGCCTCCCATGAACATGATCGCGCTCAGAGCGGCGATCAGGATCATGTTGGCGTATTCGGCCAGGAAGAAGGCGGCGAATGCCATGCCGGAGTAGTCAATATGGAAGCCGGCCACGATCTCGGATTCACCCTCTGCCACATCGAACGGCGCGCGGTTGGTTTCCGCCACACCAGAGATCACATAGACTCCGAACAACGGCAGTAAGGGCAACCAGAACCAGGAAAACAGCCCGCCGTTACCCGACTGGGCCCTGACGATATCGCCCAGATTCAAACTGCCGGCCGCCACCAGCACACCCACCAGGGCGAAGCCCATGGCGATCTCATAGGCGACGATCTGCGCCGCTGAACGCATCGCACCGAGAAAGGCGTATTTGGAATTCGAGGCCCAACCGGCGATGATCACCCCATAGACCCCGACCGAGGTCAGGGCCAGGATATACAGCAGACCCGCGTTGATGTCCGCTAGCACCAGTTCTTCGTCGAACGGAAAGACCGCCCAAGCCGCCAGCGCCGGTCCCAGGGTGATCGCCGGGGCAATCAGGAACAGGGCCTTGTTGGCATTGCTCGGGATGATGATCTCCTTGAACATCAACTTGACCGCATCCGCAATGGGTTGCAGCCAACCCTTGGGTCCGACCCGGTTGGGGCCGACCCGCACCTGCATATAACCGATCACCTTGCGTTCCGCATAGGTGTAGTAGGCCACACAGATCATCAAAGGTAGAATGATCGCAATGATCTTGAGCAGAATCCAGATCACTGTCTGCAGACCGTCAGGCAGTGCCTCCCAAAGACCGATAAAAAATTCCATCGCTTATGCCTTCTCCAGGGTCACTTCACCAAACGGCTGGCCCAACATCTCGGTTTCCGCCAGTGCGGTGGGGATCCAGACACAGCCATCCGGTACCGCATCGTCGATTTCCAGTGGCAGACTGACCTGGTTGCCGTTCTGTTTCACCAGCGCGAGTTCAGCACCTTCCACGCCCTGATGCTTAACCTCACTGCTATTGATGCGGATCATCGTCGGCCCGGCGCTCTTTGTCTGCTGCAGGGCAGCCGCGCGGCGCACCAAGGCATCCTGGGCATACATGGGGACATTGCCGATTCTCATCAGACCGCCAGCCCGACAATTGATACTGGCATCCTTGAGCGGCTCGAAATTATTGTCCGCCTCCACACCTTTGCACTGCACGCTGACTTCATCCAGGACCTGATCGGACGAGGTATAGTCGAAGCCGTCCAGATCGAGTAGGTTGCCCAGAACCCGCATGACCTTCCAGGACGGGCGGGATTCACCGAAGGGATTCACCGCACCGCGGAAGTGTTGCCAGACACCCTCCCCGTTCACATAGGTACCTGAGGTTTCGGCAAAACCGGCGATCGGCAGTAGAATGTCCGCACAGGCCTCCAGGGACTCGCTACGGTAGGCGGTCAGGGCGACCACTGTGTCGGCGCTCTGTAGGGCGCTCTGGGCCAGAGCGGGATCCCAGAGATCCCTGCCCGGCTCAACCCCGAGCAACAGGTATGCCTTGAGTGGCTGGTTGAGCATTGCTTGACTATGCAATCCTCCATTCGCCAACGGTTTGGCGCCCGCGCCAAGATGGGGAACCGCACCTGCCAGACAGCACCCCATGGCGTTGGCACCCTGGCTGGTGAAACCTAAACTGCAACCTGCTTGATCGGCAATCTTCCTGGCCAAGCTGCTCAGCAGGGCATAGTCGGGATGGGAAACCGCCAGATCCCCCAGCACCACGGCACCGGCATCCGCTGCTTGCAGATCTTTGGCCACCGCATCACCGAAGTCACTGGCCTTGGCCTGCTTGATCAGTGTCCCGAGTTCGCCGCTCGCGGTCACACCCAGCGCTTTGGCTACGGCGGCCAGGGCCTGCAGCATCTGTGCCGGCGAGACGACCTGCTGCCTGGCCTGATAGTTGATGTCCTGTTCCAAGGGATTGAGAAAACTGATGGCAGCCCCAGCCAATGCCGCCTTACGCAGGCGATGACCCAGGATGGGCTGTTCCTTACGCAGGTTGGAGCCGATCAGCAATGCGGCGTTCAGCTCCTCGATCGCCTCGATCTTGAGACCCAACCAGGGCAGTGCCGGACCGCCTATGTCGAGGCGAAAATCACCCTGACGCAGCCGACTATCGATATTTTCGCTGCCCAGACCACGGGTCAGTTTCTGCGCCAGATAGAGTTCTTCCAGGGTTGACGATGGTGAACACAGGGTACCGATCTGCTCCGCGTTGCCCCCATCTTTCAAGCCCTTTGCCGCCAATTCCAGTGCGGTCTCCCAATCGGTCTCCTGCCAAGTATCGCCCTTCTTAAGCATTGGCCGACGCAAGCGGTCCTCGCTGTAGAGACCTGCATAGCTGAAACGGTCCCGGTCGGAGATCCAGCTCTCATTGATCGCCTCGTTGTCCCGGGGATGCACCCGCATGACCTGGTTGCCGCGCAGATGCAGATTGATGTTGGAGCCCACACAATCGTGGGGCGCAATGCCCTCAACCTGGGTCATCTCCCAAGCTCGGGCATGAAACCGGAAGGGCTTGGAGGTCAAGGCACCCACCGGACAGAGATCGATGACATTACCGGAGAGTTCGGAGTCGACGCTCTTCTCCACATAGGTGCCGATCGTCATGTGCTCGCCACGGCCGGTGGCGCCCATCTCGCGTAAACCGGCAATCTCCTCACCGAACCTCACACAGCGGGTGCAGTGGATGCACCGGGTCATATCGGTGGCGATCAACGGACCGATATCTTTATCGGCCACCACCCGCTTGCCTTCCACATAGCGGGAGATCGACTGACCATAGCCCATGGCCACGTCCTGCAGCTCGCACTCACCGCCCTGATCGCAGATCGGGCAATCGAGGGGATGATTGATCAGCAGGAACTCCATGGTGCCTTTCTGGGCGGCCAGGGCACGCGGCGAACGCGTATGCACCTTCATGCCGTCTGTCACCGGGGTGGCGCAGGCAGGCAGGGGTTTGGGCGCATTCTCCACCTCCACCAGACACATCCGGCAGTTGGCGGCGATAGAGAGCTTCTTGTGGTAACAGAAACGGGGGATCTCGATGCCGGCCTCATCGGTGACTTCGATGAGCATGGCACCAGGCTTGGCCTGCAGCTCCTGACCGTTGACCTCGATTGTGACCATTGAATCCTGTGTCATCGTTTAAATCGTCTCTACTACTGACCGTTAGCCGGGCCGACCAGGCAGCGCTTGTGATCGATATGGTATTGGAATTCATCACGGAAATGTTTCAGCATGCCGGCCACCGGACCGGCCGCCGCATCACCCAGGGCACAGATGGTCTTGCCGCTGATCTTGTCGGCCACATCGTCCAGCAGATCCAGGTCCTCGGGCCGGCCCTTGCCGTCCTCGATGCGCTTCACCACCCGATAGAGCCAACCGGTGCCTTCTCGGCAGGGGGTGCATTGGCCGCAGGACTCCTCATAGTAAAAATAAGACATGCGCTCCAGCACCTTGACCATGCAGTTGCTGTCGTCCAGCACGATCACCGCGCCGGAACCAAGCATCGAACCCGCACCGGCGATGGCATCGTAGTCCATGGTCAGGTCCATCATTTGCTCACCGGGGATGATCGGTGCAGAGGAACCGCCGGGGATCACGCCCTTGAGCTTGCGTCCGTCCTGCATGCCGCCGGCCATCTCCAGCAGCTCGGAGAAGGGTGTACCCATGGGGATCTCGAAGACCCCCGGATTGTTGATGTTGCCGGAAATGGAGAAGAGCTTGGAACCGCCGCTGTTCTCCACGCCGATGTCCGCAAACCACTGACCGCCCTTGGCGAGGATCATCGGGATCGACGCCAGGGATTCGGTATTGTTGATGATCGTGGGCCGACCATAGAGACCGAAGTGCGCCGGGAACGGGGGTTTGAAGCGGGGTTGCCCCTTCTTGCCCTCGATGGATTCCAGCAGCGCGGTCTCCTCACCACAGACATAGGCACCGCCACCCAGATGGGTATGCAGTTGAAAATCAAAGCCTGAGCCGAGGATATTGTCGCCGAGGAAACCCGCTTTTCTGGCCTCTTCCAGGGCCGTCTCGAAACGTTCGTAGGGTTCCCAGAACTCACCGCGGATATAGTTGTAACCAAGCGTCGCGCCGATCGCATAAGCGGCGATGGCCATACCCTCGATCAACTGATGGGGGTTGTAACGCAGGATGTCGCGGTCCTTGAAGGTACCCGGCTCACCCTCATCCGAATTGCACACCACATACTTCTGCCCCGGGGCATTGCGCGCAATGAAGCTCCACTTCAGACCGGTGGGAAAGCCGGCCCCGCCGCGTCCACGCAGACCCGATTTTTTCACCTCATCGATGATCTCTTCGGGTGGCGTCTGTTCCTTGAGCACCTTGCTGAGCATCTCGTAGCCACCACGGCTCCTATATTGATCCAGCAACCAGGGACGATCGAGATCAAGGGTCCTCAAACAGACTTCATTTGCCATACGTCCTACTCCAACCCTTCCAGGATCGAATCGATGATCTCAGGGGTCAAATTTTCGTAGTATTGCCTGCCGATCTGCAGCATGGGTGCACCGCCGCAGGCACCCAGACACTCGACCTCTTTCAGGGTGACCTTGCCGTCTTCGGTAGTCTGTCCCAGCTTGATGCCGAGTTTCTGTTCCAGGTATTCGACGATCTTGTCGGACCCGTTGATCATGCAGGAGACATTGGTGCAGACACAGATCTTGTGTTTGCCGACCGGCTTCAGCTCATACATGGAATAGAAGGTCGCCACTTCGTAGACTGCGATGGGCGGCATATCGAGATAGGCGGCGACCTGATTCAGCCGCTCGGTGCTCAACCAGCCTTCGTCAGCGTCCTGTATGATGCGCAGGGCAGCCATCACCGCCGACTGCTTCCAATCGTCGGGATACTTGGCCACCCACTCGTCGATCTCCTTGCGGATATCGGGGGTGAAGAGCTCAGCCTTGTTTACCGGTTCTGTTATCGTCATTGGTTTACTGCTCTAGCGATCGATCTCACCAAACACCACATCCATGGTGCCGATCACCGCCACCACGTCGGCCAGCATGTGACCCTTGACCAACTCGTCCATGGCCGCCAGATGGGCAAAGCCCGGTGCGCGGATCTTCAGGCGATAGGGCTTGTTGGTGCCGTCGGAGATGATGTAGCAACCAAACTCGCCTTTTGGGGCTTCCACTGCTGCATAGACCTCGCCGGCCGGCGGACAGTAACCCTCGGTGAACAGCTTGAAGTGGTGGATCAGGCTCTCCATGTCACCCTTCATATCGGCACGCTGGGGTGCCGCGACCTTGTAATCGTCCACCATCACCGGTCCCGGATTGGCGCGCAGCCAATCGATGCACTGACGGATGATCCGGTTTGACTGACGCAACTCTTCGATGCGCACCAGATAACGGTCGTAACAGTCACCGTTGACCCCGACCGGGATGTCGAACTCAACCTGATCATAGGCCGCATAAGACTGTTTCTTGCGGAGATCCCAGGGGATGCCGGAACCTCGAATCATCGGGCCGGTGAAACCCAGCTGCATGGCGCGCTCCGGCGAGACCACACCGATGCCGACGGTACGCTGTTTCCAGATCCGGTTGTCGGTGAGCAGCGTTTCATATTCATCAACCAGGGCGGGGAAGCGTTCGGTGAAATCCTCGATGAAATCGAGCAAGGAACCCTGCCGCGCCTCATTGCGCTGGGTTACGTCCCGACCGGTTACCCACTGGCTGGCCTGATACTGAGGCATCTGCTCCGGCAGATCCCGATAGACCCCGCCTGGACGATAGTAGGCCGCGTGCATGCGTGCGCCGGAGACCGCTTCGTAGCAGTCCATCAGATCTTCGCGCTCGCGGAAGGCATAGAGAAACACCGTCATCGCACCGATGTCCAGGGCGTGTGCCCCCAGCCACATCAGATGGTTGAGGATACGGGTGATCTCGTCATACAGGGTACGGATGTACTGGGCTCGAATCGGCGCCTCGATCCCGATCAATTTCTCGATGGCCCGCACATAGCCGTGTTCGTTGCACATCATCGAGACATAGTCGAGCCGGTCCATGTAAGGAATGGACTGGTTGTATGGCTTACTCTCGGCAAGTTTCTCGGTGGCCCGATGCAACAGACCGATATGCGGGTCGGCGCGTTCGATGACCTCGCCGTCCAACTCCAGCACCAGGCGCAGTACGCCGTGAGCGGCGGGATGCTGGGGGCCAAAATTTAAGGTGTAGTTACGAATCTCAGGCATCGCTGGCGTCCTCGGCAGCCTGCTGTTGGGACTCTTCCCGTGCATAGCGGTTGTCGTCACGCGCCACCCGCGGCACCAGGGTGCGTGGTTCGACGCTGCTCACCGGCTCATAGATGACCCGGGCCTGCTCAGGGTCGTAGCGCATTTCCACATGCCCGATCAGCGGGAAGTCCTTACGGAACGGATGTCCGATGAAACCGTAATCGGTGAGAATGCGGCGCAGATCCGGGTGGCCGTCAAAGAGGATGCCATACAGATCGAACGCCTCACGTTCGAACCAGTCCGCGACACGCCAGATCCCGATCACCGAAGGTACGATGGGGCGCTCCGTATTGACATAGGCACGCACTCGAAGACGCTGGTTGTTACTCACTGACAGCAGGTGATAGACCGCAGCAAAACGCTTTTCCTCATCGAATTCCAATTCTTTCGAGCGATCCACGCCTCTGCCGAAACCGCTGTTCGGGGCACTCCGCGTCTGCCATTCAGTCATGCCGTAGGCCGAGTAATCGACCCCGCAGACGTCAATCAACTCTTCGAAGAGAAAGTCGTCTTCATCGCGCAGCGCCGTGGCCACTTCGAGCAGCTTGCCAGGAGGCGCCACCAATGTCACCTCGGCATGGGCCTGGTCGACCTCGCAACCCAGATCGGCAAATCGCTCGATCAGGTTCTCGGCCAACTCAGCGAGACGGGTTTGCATGGGATTATGCGCATTGTCATTCATGTGGCCACCTAACGCGCAATGGTACTGGTTCTGCGAATCTTGTCCTGCAATTGCAGGATGCCGTAGAGCAGAGCCTCGGCGGTCGGCGGACAGCCCGGCACATAGATATCGACCGGTACGACTCGATCACAACCGCGCACCACGGCGTAGGAATAGTGGTAATAACCCCCTCCATTGGCGCAGGACCCCATGGAGATCACCCAACGCGGCTCGGCCATCTGATCATAGACTTTGCGTAACGCCGGAGCCATCTTGTTGACCAGGGTTCCGGCAACGATCATCACATCGGATTGGCGGGGACTGGGACGGAAGACGATGCCGAAACGATCCAAGTCATAGCGAGAGGCACCGGCCTGCATCATCTCCACCGCGCAACAGGCGAGACCAAAGGTCATCGGCCAGAGCGAACCGGTTCGCGCCCAGTTGATTAACTTATCGGCAGACGTGGTGACAACACCCTTCTCGAGAATACCTTCAATACCCATGGCGCCCCCTCAGACCAAGCTCGAATCCGGCTATTCCCATTCAAGTGCCCCCTTCTTCCACTCGTAGACGAATCCGATGACCAGGACCCCGAGAAAAACCATCATGGCGATGAAACCCACCATACCGATCTCATCCAACACCACGGCCCAGGGAAACAGGAAGGCTATTTCGAGATCAAAAATGATAAAGAGAATGGCGACGAGGTAGTAACGCACATCGAATTTCATCCGTGCGTCTTCGAATGCTTCGAAACCGCATTCGTAAGGGGAGAGTTTTTCGTTATCCGGTTTGCGGGTACCCAGTAGAAAACCCATGCCGATCACGACACCACCCATAACGAAGGCAATCGCCAGGAAAATCAGGATGGGCAAATAATTTTCAAGCATCGTAATGCTTTCCTCCCGTGACGATCAGTCATCCTGCATAAGCGAACAATCTGAAGCAGCGGGAAGTCTATTCCGTTGTCCTACCGCTGTCAAGCCCGGGAAAAACACACATTTTATTATTTATCAACAAGTTAACTATCTTTTAATGGCATAAAAAAACGGTATTGCAGCGCAAGTGTGCAATACCGTTTGTGAGATGGTGCCGATGGCCGGATTTGAACCGGCACGGCTTACGCCACTACCCCCTCAAGATAGCGTGTCTACCAATTCCACCACATCGGCAAGTCTATGAACTTACTCTTGACCCTCAGCCTGGGGCACCGGGACAGCGGCTTCCGGTTCCGCAGCGGGGATTACCGGCACATCCGATGCAGTGGGTGCAGGGACCTGAGGCACATCATTCCGCTCGATCCGCACCTCTTCAGCCGTCGGCTGCATCGATTCCATGATACCGGTGGTATCCCGGGCCTGCGAGGCGAAGTAGGCCAGAACCATACTGGTGATAAAAAACAGCGCCGCCAGAATGGCTGTGGTACGGGTCAGGAACGAGGCGGATCCCTGGGCCCCGAATACCGTGGCCGAGGCTCCGCTGCCGAAGGCAGCCCCCGCATCCGCCCCTTTCCCATGCTGAATTAGAATCAGGCCGACCAGCCCCAGGGCCAGGAAGAGATGAAAAATTACGAGTATTGTCTGCATGTCGAATCTTTGAATATATCCAGTTAATTGGCCGCGGTACAGATACCGAGGAAATCTTCGGCCTGTAGGGAGGCACCTCCGATCAGACCCCCATCGATATCCGGCTTGTCGATCAGTTCTTTGGCATTGCCGGGCTTCATGGAGCCACCGTAAAGGATTCTTACCCCTTGTGCGACTTCCGCACTCTTGGCCGCTACCCGTTCACGGATGAAGGCGTGCACTTCTTGCGCCTGCTCCGGGGTTGCGGTCTTGCCGGTACCGATCGCCCAGACCGGCTCATAGGCGATGATGCCGCCCGCCAGAGCATCGACGCCTTCCATGTTCATCAACGCATCCAATTGACGGGCGACCACCTCTTCGGTGAGACCCCCTTCGCGTTCTTCCAGGGTTTCACCCACACAGAGGATCGGGATGAGTCCTGCAGACCGGGCCACGGCATATTTCTTCGCCACCAGCTCATCACTCTCGCCATGATAGGTGCGACGCTCTGAATGTCCCACGATCACATAGCGGCAAGCGAAGTCGTCGAGCATCGATGCGGAAATTTCACCCGTAAAAGCGCCTGCTGATTCTATTGATATATCCTGGGCTCCCCAGCCGATAACACTCCCGGAAAGCTGCTGTTGCGCCTCCGGAATGTAGATATAAGGCGGGCAAACGGCCACATCGGCGTTCTTCACCTCACTGATGCCCTGTTTGATACCGTCAAGCAACTCCCGAACACTTTCGAGGGAACCGTTCATTTTCCAATTACCTGCCACAAACGGTTTTCGCATGATGCTCTCTCCTAGAGTGAAAAATGAAAGCGCGCTAGCTTAACGGCCAACGCGCTCGAAATCAATCACCGAATGGGTTGAGGAGATGTTCAGTTACTCACATACGCCTGCACAACATCTGCAATATTGCCGGTCAGTTTGTCCACTTGATCACTCTCACTGCCTTCCAGCATGATGCGGATCAAGGGTTCAGTGCCCGAGGGTCGGAGCAGGACCCGACCCGCACTGCCCATCTCCACTTCAGCCTCGCGCACGGCCTTCCTGACGGAATCTGCCTGCATCACCTCCGACGGTGTCTTCTTACCCAGTTTCACATTCACCAACTTCTGTGGGTATTTGGTCATGCCGGCAGTCAATTCCCGCAGGGTTTGACCCGATGTGTAGACCTCAGCCAATACCTGTAAGGCGGAGACGATGCCGTCACCCGTGGTGGTCTTATCGAGACAGATGATGTGTCCGGACTGCTCGCCACCGAGCATCCAACCCTTCTCCTTGAGACGCTCCATGATGTATCGGTCCCCGACCTGAGTACGTTCGAAGACCACCCCATGCTCACGCAAGGCGTGCTCGAGTCCCAGATTACTCATCAAGGTTCCCACCACGGCACCCTTGAGTTCACCATGACGCATCCTGGAACGGGCGATGATATAGAGGATTTCATCTCCATCCACTTCTTTGCCCTGGTCATCGACCATGATCAGACGATCCCCATCACCGTCGAGGGCTACCCCCAGGTCTGCCTGATGCTCCTTCACGGCGGCTTTGAGATGCTCCGGATAGGTTGAGCCTACCCCGTCATTGATATTGAAACCGTTGGGCCGGTTACCAATGGCGATCACCTCGGCCCCCATCTCGTCGAACACGTAGGGTGCGATGTTGTAGGCGGCCCCGTTGGCGCAGTCGACCACGATCTTCAACCCCCTGAATTGGGTCTTGAGCGGTACGGTGCTTTTGCAGAATTCGATATAGCGCCCTTCCGCGTCCATCTTCACCGCCCGGCCCAGCTTGGACGAATCCACCGTGACCAATGGTTTCTCCATCTCCGCCTCGATTGCGCGCTCAACCTCGTCGGGTAGTTTCAAACCGTCCCGGGAAAAGAACTTGATACCGTTATCCATGAAGGGGTTATGCGAGGCACTGATGACTATGCCCGCCTGGGCATGCAGGGTGCGCGTCAGATAAGCCACACTGGGTGTCGGCATCGGACCCAACAGGGTGATATTCACACCTGCGGCAGCCAGCCCCGCCTCCAAGGCGGATTCCAGCAGATAGCCCGAGATACGCGTATCCTTGCCGATCAGGACCCGGCTCTTGATTTGATCACCAAGCACCCGGCCCACGGCCCAACCGAGTTTGAGGACGAACTCCGGGGTGATCGCACCTTCACCGAATCGCCCCCTCACTCCATCAGTTCCAAAGTATTTTCGACTCACGAAATTTCTCTCAATCTTGCAGTGGGCGTCTCGATTGATGACACCAACTCTCTGTTATACGAACGACAATCCGCTGCTCATTCTATCGATAGCGAACCGAAAAGGCGCTATTTCTTACATTTTTTTACACCCCCGTAGTTACCAGGGTTCGAGTCGCCACGGTATGTGGCAGACAGCTTGAGAACCCAGCCTCGGAACCTTCGATTCCGATCCGTGATACCCAATGAAAAAAACTAGCTCGAAGAATGAGAACACAGGGTCTAGCCCCTGTGTCAGCCATTCTGGCTGAC
>JAAUXZ010017124.1_pt1 | contig 15443 bp, 22 predicted proteins | sample 7278131 | NCBI WGS metagenome assembly JAAUXZ01 (sample SAMN14350119, study PRJNA611818) | marine sediment metagenome | isolation source: surface marine sediment (3m) | place: French Polynesia: Moorea | collected 2018-08
AGGAATGGACTGGAATAAGAGTATGGATCTAGCGAGCAAAGCAGCAGCTCTTTCAGTCACTAAAATGGGTGCCCAATCTTCAGCACCCTATCGAAAGGATATAACCAATCTGAATTTATAATGTTCATACTCGAATCGTATTCCTTAGCGGTAATTTTTTGCATCATTACGATGCTCGCCTGGGGTTCCTGGGCCAATACTCAGAAACTTGCTTCATCGAATTGGCGTTTTGAACTCTATTACTGGGATTACGTAATTGGTATAGTTCTGTTCGCACTCATTTTTGCCTTATCAGCCGGTAGTTTAGGAACAGAAGGCAGGCCCTTCCTTGAAGATCTGGAACAGGGTAGCGGGGAAAATATCGGTTCTGCTTTCCTCGGTGGTGTCCTGTTCAATATGGCCAATATACTCCTGGTTGCATCAATTACCATTGCCGGAATGTCTGTGGCATTTCCCGTTGGAATAGGGCTGGCGCTGGTTATAGGAGTAATTGTGAACTATATCGATGCTCCCTTAGGAGATGCCACTCTATTGTTTTCGGGGGTTGGTTTTATAGTGATTGCAATGTTGTTGAATGCCTGGGCTTATGGCAAGTTATCGGCAAGCCAGGAAAAAGTTCCCACAAAAGGTCTTGTGCTGGCGGTAGTAGCAGGGTGTCTTATGGGTCTTTTCTACAAGTATGTAGCCAATTCAATGTTTCCTGATTTTAATAATCCCCTGGATGGTAAACTAAGTCCTTATACTGCGGTTTTTATATTTACCCTGGGCATCCTGATCAGTAATTTCCTTTTTAACACGGTACTAATGAAAAGACCTTTTGAAGGTGAGCCCGTTGGGTTTGGGGATTATTTTAAGGGCATTTCAAAAGATCACTTAATGGGTATTCTCGGAGGTGTGATATGGTGTATCGGAATGTCATTTAGTATTTTGGCGTCCGGAAAAGCGGGTCCGGCAATCTCTTATGGCCTCGGACAGGGCGCGACAGTTGTTGCCGCATTATGGGGCATCTTTATTTGGAAAGAATTCCGTGGTGCCCCAAAGGGAGTACCATCTGTTCTCAATATTATGTTAGTGGTTTATGTACTGGGTCTGGCTTTGATCGTATATGCCAGGTAGGCCAATGGAAAGATATAGTTGTATTGTTTTTGGCCATTTAGAATTCGTAACTTTGGGAAAAATTTACAGATCATGTTAACGAAGAAAATGGAAAAAGCGTTAAACGACCAGATCCGGATAGAGGCCGAGTCTTCCCAGGTTTATCTCTCAATGGCTTCCTGGGCGGAGGTCAAGGGTTTGGAAGGAATTTCGCAATTTATGTATAATCACTCCGACGAAGAACGCATGCATATGCTTAAGATAGTCAAGTATGTGAACGAACGTGGAGGACATGCGCATATTTCAGATCTCAAAGCACCTGAAACTGAATTTGGATCGTTTCAGAAAATGTTCCAGGATTTATATGAGCATGAAATATTTGTTTCTAAAAGTATTAATGAGCTGGTCCATGTTTCTTTGGAGGAAAAGGATTATGCCACACATAATTTCTTACAGTGGTTTGTGGCCGAACAAATTGAGGAAGAAGCGTTGGCCAGAACCATTTTAGACAAAATCAACTTAATAGGAAACGATAAAGGCGGTCTGTATTTATTTGACAGGGACGTGCAGCAGATCACTGTGGAAAGTGCAGCATCGGATCCGGCGGAATAAACTCGTTTTTTTATTTAGATTAATTATAAATAATTATATTTGCCAGTAACACTTGAGTTGCTGGATGGGCAAGAAAAAGAAAGCAAAGGCAAAAATCAAAAAATGGCGTAAACTAGCATTAGCCCATCGAGGCCCGATGTTGGAGGTTAGTCCACCCAAGGTTTGCAAAACAAAATGTTGCAAAAAATTCAAAAAGGGAGAAAACAAGCGCTGTATGAGATGTCCTTGCTATGATCTTCTGAAAAAAGTAGCTTAAGTGAGAGTGGACATTAAGTTAGTTTAAGTTTAAGAACAAAAATCCCTGTGTAGATCTCACAGGGATTTTTAGTTTGGGTTATTTACTCAGCATAAGCAATTCGTTACACCTAATTTCACTTGCATAGCGCTTCTCACCTTCCTTGTTTTCATAGCTGCGGTGGATCAGTTTCCCTTCTACGGCCACTTCCTTGCCTTTGGTAAGATAATTTTCAATGATCTCAGCGGTCTTCCCCCAGGCAACAACATTATGCCATTGAGTCTCAGTGACCTTTTCACCTTTGGAATTTCTGTAGGTCTCGTTCGTAGCAACGGAAAACTTGGCTAATTTAGTACCGCTCTCAAGGTTAATAATTTCTGGGTCTTGCCCCAAGTGTCCAATCAACTGTACTTTGTTTCTAAGTGCATTCATCTTTACTAATTTTAATGGTTAAACAGTCAATACTATCGGTTAAAAAATCCCGACAAGGCAAACATAGATCGATGTAAAAAAATGACTCGGTTAGGAATTATTTATTTTCGTTTGTAATCATTTGTAGTCGTTTGTATATATTTTTATATTTGATTTTCAATTATCTGTGAAAATTTAATTGCCAAACTGGTCCTAATCCATATAAGCCTATACGTCACTGAAGTAAATGTGCATTGTAAACATTTATTTTCTAATCACTAAATCGTATAAAGATGAAAAATATAGTATTTCTGATTTTACTTATTACCAGTATAGGCCAGGCACAAAACACAATCGCATTGTCTGAAGGAGAAGGTTCACCAAAAGCGAGCCTGGAAGATGTCTCCTGGATTGCCGGTCATTGGAAAGGAGAGGCCTTCGGTGGCATTGTGGAAGAATTTTGGAGTCCTCCACTCGGCGATTCGATGATGTTTGCATTCAAACACGTTGCCCATAACAGTGTTGGCTTTTATGAAATTGGTCATATCAAACAACTGGGAGAGACCCTCATTCTGCAATTAAAGCACTTCCACGGAAACCTGGAAGCCTGGGAGGAAAAAGAAGAAACCGTCGACTTCAAACTGGTGAAGTTGGAAGCGGGCCGGGCGTATTTTGACAATTACACTTTTGAGAGGATTAGCGCCGACGAAATGAATCTCTACGTGGTAATCGGCCAACAGGACGGTAGCAAGCAGGAAGTTAAATTCAACTATAAAAGACAGCAATAATTTGAAAAGAGAATGTTTGGAATGCGGTACTCCGATAAGAGGGCGGATTGATAAAAAGTTCTGTTCTGACTACTGTAGGAATGCCTATAATAACAAGCTTAATAAAGACAGCAAGAATCTTTTAAGGAATATAAATAATCGCCTTAGAAAAAATTACCGTATCCTGGAGAGTTTTCCCTTAAAAGACGGTAAAACAAGGACTACCAAAACAAGATTACTGGATAAGGGCTTCGATTTTGAATTTATTACCAACCTCTATACTACGAAAAAGGGTACTACCTATTTCTTCGTTTACGATCTTGGATACCTGCCTCTCGACAATGATTATTTTATGATCGTGAAACGGGAATAATCAGTTTTTGCCATCAGATGGCAGTCACAACAATATAAAATGGTAAGAGCTTACTTCCAGTTGTGTCCGCTTAACTTCAAAGCCGCGACCACAATATCTTTTCGACTGATCTGACCTACGACCAATCCGTCTTTAAGCACAGGTAGTCGACGTCTGTTATTGCGGTGAAAGACACCTGCAGCATCAAATATGCTCATATCATGTGGAATGGTTTCCACATTTTTAGACATGAACCTCTCAACGCTGGCATCCAGGATAGGTTGGTTAAAATACCGGCTTTCAGAGATCTGCTTCATGCAATCAGCCTCTGAAATGATTCCTACCAAAAAACCATTGTCGTCCAGCACAGGACCTCCCGAAATCTTATTTTTTGCAAAAGATTCCATGACCTGCAATATGGATTGTTCAGGATAAAAGGTCACTAACTTTCTGCTCATATAATCCTCTACCAGGATAGAAGCATTATATTCTTTGTTGTTTTCAGATTTGGACCTCGGGCCTTGAAAACTCTTGATTCCCATACTGGTTTGGTTTTAAGGTTAATTTTAAATATAAACAAATTCTGAAAATAACGTAAAAAAAGTCGACAAAAAGTGCCAATTCTATGGGCCTGATTGCATTTAATTGATAAATTCACAATATGAAAAAATACGACTTTATCATTACTTTTCTTTTGGTCGTGGCAGCCACATATTGGGGATTGGAAGAAACTATGCCCCGCTATACACCAGACGCTACATTACCTCAAACAGAGTTTTCTACAGATAGGGCGCTTACCCATGTATTAAACATATCAAAAAATCCACATGGTGTTGGTTTTGAAGCTCATAAGGAGGTTCGTGACTATATCATTACAGAACTGGAAAGAATGGGTCTGGAAACTCAGATCCAGGAAGGTTATACGGCTGGAGACTGGGGAAATTTTAGTAAGGCCATAAATATTATGAGTCGGATCGAAGGCAGTACCGAGGGCAAGGCACTTTTACTGCTTACACATTACGACAGCAGCCCTCATTCCTCCCTTGGTGCCAGCGATGCAGGCAGTGGGGTCGCGACTATCCTGGAAGGCGTAAGGGCTTTTTTATCAAAAAATAAGACTCCTGCGAACGATATAATAGTTCTTTTTACTGATGCCGAAGAATTGGGACTGAATGGGGCTGATATATTTGTAAATGAACATCCCTGGGCTAAGGATGTGGGACTTGCATTGAACTTTGAGGCCCGCGGTAGCGGCGGACCCTCTTATATGCTTATTGAGACCAATCGGGGGAATGCCAGGCTGATAGAAGAGTTCACCGAAGCAAACCCAAAATACCCAGTAGCAAATTCATTGGCCTATAGCATATACAAAATGTTGCCAAATGACACCGATCTGACTGTTTTCAGGGAAGATGGCGACATTGAAGGCTTCAATTTTGCGTTTATCGATGATCATTATGACTATCATACACAGATTGACAGTTTTGAACGATTAGATCATCGAAGTCTGGCTCACCAGGCCAGCTACCTGATGCCTTTATTGGAACACTTCAGCGAGGCAGACCTGGGAGATCTCAAGAGTCTCAACGATCATATTTTTTACAATTTACCATTATACCGACTTGTGAGTTATCCTTATGACTGGATCTGGCCCTTATTTATAATAGCTGTTATTGGATTCATCATCCTATTGATATACGGGTTCAACAAAACGGCCCTCACAGTTGCAGGCATTGCAAGGGGCTTTATACCAGCATTTCTCGTATTGATCATCAATGGTGTTATCGGATTCTATGGCTGGACAATAATCCTCGAACTATATCCGCAATACCAGGATATCTTGCATGGCTATACATATAACGGAAGGAACTATATAGGTGCTTTTACCCTGCTTTCCCTTACCATTTGTTTTTTTCTATACCAAAAGTTCAGCAAGTTCGAAACCTCGGACCTTATGGTAGCCCCTATACTTATCTGGTTGCTAATATGCGGGGCTTTAGGGTATTACCTTAAAGGTGCAAGTTTCCTTATTGTACCTGTGCTGGCTTTACTGGCCTCTTTTATGATTGTGCTTCACCAGAAAAAACCCAGTCTATATCTACTGTTTTTCCTAACTGTGCCTGCACTTTGGCTCGTGGCTCCATTCATTCGAATGTTCCCAGTGGCCCTGGGCTTAAAAATGATCATTACGAGCACTTTGCTGGCTACTCTGCTGTTCTTTTTGGTATTAGGTCTTGTCAGCTTTTACAAGAAAAAAAGTCGATGGGCACTGTTAGGCTTAGTACTCTGTATTTCTCTGTTCATATCCACTCATTACACTTCAGGGTTCAATAAGAAAAACCCAAAACCCACCAGTCTCCTCTATGTACTTGATGGCGATAAACAGTCTGCGCAATGGGCAACCTATGAAAAAGTGCCGTCTGACTGGACATTACAATACCTGGGCGATGAGCGCAAAAAACCTCAAGAGACATCAACTCAAACCATAAGCAGTAAGTATAGCACCGGATTTTCATTTGTTAGTGATGCCCCGCTCAAGATGATAGAACCCCTGCTCATTGAAACTTCAATTGATACTATTGTCGATGGTAACCGAATACTAGAGATATGTATTAGACCGCAAAGACGCGTGAACAGATTGGAAGTATTCACTAATGATATTGGTTTAAATTCGGCCGAGGTAAACGGAATACCGCTTGATTCCTTTTATTTGGCAAACAGAAGACGTGGTAAACTAATCAACCACTATGTGAGTAATGATGATTTCACTGAACTGAAATTGAGCTACCCTGCCGACTCTATTTTAGAACTTACCCTCTATGAAGCATCAAACGATCTTTTATCCCATCCTCAATTTAGTATCCCACGCAGACCGGAAAACACTATCCCTATGCCATTTGTTCTCAATGATGCTATCTTAGTCATAAAAACACTGCGGTTTGAATAGCAAAATTGGTGTTCTTGGATGTGGTTGGCTAGGTCTTCCTTTGGCCTTGGAATTGATTGAGAGGGGGTATAGAGTCTGGGGTACTACTACGTCGCAATCCAAAATGCAGGCCCTGGAAGAACGGGGTATTCAATCATATTTTATTAGACTAAATTCAGATAGTATTGAAGGTCCTATTGATGAATTCCTAGCAGGGTTGGATATTTTGATCATCAATGTTCCGCCAGCCTTAAGAAGATTCCCGGAGGCAAGTTATTATGATAAAATGATGACCTTGTTCAATGAAGTAAAAAAAGCGTCGGTAGAAAAGGTTGTTTTTGTAAGCAGCACTTCGGTATACGGTAAGGCAGAAGGGGAAATTACGGAAGAGGATTCAACACAACCTGTTACTGTTTCTGCCAGACAACTTGTGGATACAGAGCAGCTTTACATGAAGGATAGCACAGTCCAGACCAGCGTGGTAAGATTTGGGGGACTGATTGGCCCTGATCGCCACCCGGTAAAACATCTGGCGGGTAGAACGGATCTTACCAATGGTGATGAAGCTGTGAATCTCATACATCGCGATGATTGTATACATATGATCATATCTATTATTCAGGCTGGCTGGTGGAATGAGATATTTAACGGGGTATATCCTGATCATCCACGTAAAGCAGATTACTATCGGGAAGAAGCATTAATAAGAGGGTTACAAGCCCCTTCATATGAGGGGCTAAGCGGAAGCAAAAAGGGGAAAATTATAGTCAGTAAGAATTTTCTTAACAAAAATCAGTCTTTCTTCACTTCAATACACTCATAGTTCACCACATCCTACATTACTTTCACAACAAAATCGTCGATAAACGGTTAAATTATATCGTTGACTTTCAGCTTTTTATCGATAAGCCGTACCTTTGCTATAACATTAAATCCTTATGGTATGGAAAAGTCTAGATTAAGGGGGAGGATTTTAATGGAAATTGAAAGTCTCATCTCCCAAAGTTGTAATCCGGGCAATTTGAACAAGAGCTTTCGAAATTTGCACAAGCTTATTTTGAAGAAGCATTACAATGCTACTGATGTAGCCATTGATTATCACCGGAACAGAGTTAAGATGGAACTCGTAATGGATGACAAAGACTATGATCCAAGGTCTGTTAATTTAGATCTACCGACAATTCCGGCGAATTTCTTCTTTAAAAACCTCTGTGATTTCCTAAAGTCTTGCTTAGATGACGATAACAAAAGTCTTGCATTTTATGCTGGTTTGTTGAGATCATTTGCCCAAAAAGATGTTACCCTGGTAACAGTCTGAAAAGCCACTAATATTACCAACCCAATCCAAAGGACACCCTCGGTGTCCTTTTTTTGTGCTCCTACTATATTTTACTTAAAGCAGCATGTATACTTAAAAAATTGTAGTAGTTTTGGCCCACTAAAGGAATAAGAAAATGAAGAAGATAGCACTCATATTCTTGGTGGGTTTATCCATTCCCTTACAGGCCCAAACAGGTGATGAACTCCAAAAACACTACGAAGCGTTTTATCGTGAAATGAGGTTGCAGGGCGATGTAAATGGTGTCATCAACGCCCTTACTCATTTGAATGTGCTCTCACCAAGCAAGGAAAGAAGAGATACTCTCGCCTATGTTTATGCTAATAACAATCAGCACCTTCAGGCTCTCAATACGGTAGGTATTGAGAAAAACGAAGCAGATTCAGATCTGGCTGTGCAGGTGAAAGCTATATCCTTAAAAGCTCTAAACCAACCCAAGCGTGCTTTGGAACAATTTGAATTACTATTCACAAGGAATCCCAATGCTTACCTGGCCTATGAGATTGCTGATCTTAAGATCCAGGTAGGTGATAATGCAGGGGCTGCTACCGATATTGAATACGGAATCGCCAATGCCACGGATGAAATGAAATACGCCTTCTACGAAAGGCAGCAACCTTATGAGGTATCGCTAAAGGCCGCTTTTACACATCTTAAGGGTCTTGTACAATACAATATGGATAAGAACAGCATAGATGAAGCCATTGCTACAATTGATGAAGCCCTGGCGATGGATCCAAACTTCAATCTGGCAAGTCTTAGTAAACAAGCATTGGAATCGAGGAAAACAACACAAACTGATACTCAGGATTAAATTGATTTAATCATTCATATTTCATCCTGGAGTTAATTAGTTTCAATAAATCCTCATAGCTCTGTTCCACATTCTTCTTCATTGCTCTTTTTACAATTAAAGCTATGAGTAGACGCTTTAAAGGGGATTTTGCGACCCAATAAATCTCTCCATTTAAAATCGACTTATTTTCACTAACCGGACTAATGATAAAGAACTGATAGAAGACATCGAATGGTTGCAGGCTTGTTGTCATTTCGCCATAGACGAGTTGTTCCGCAGATGCGTCCTTGGTGACCACTACGATGTTGAGATGCTTGCCGTTTACCACACAGACGTGCTCTGAACCTAATCTCGTAACTTCATTCTCATTGAATTCAAATTCATCTACACCTTTTACCCATTCATGCCTGTATGAATAATTCGTAATAAACTCGTATAAGCTGTTCGCTGAAATTGGGAATTCCTTCATATAGGTAAATTTAGGTGGGCCCTCAATATCTACCTTTTTGGCCTGCAAATAGCCACTTAAATTCAATTTATCACGATCTATAAGAGCATAGATATATTCCACGGCTTTCCCATCATACGTATCCACCCCAGGGCTAAATTGGAATACCTTACTCAAATAATCAAATGGCAGCTCGATAAAGGAAGCCAGGTCGCGACTTATGAGTGCATAATTCTCACTCTGTATTGAATTCTTTAACAAGCGATGAGCTTCTATCACTTGAGATCCAAATGGTTTGCGGGTTCCCTTTACCTGAATGAATTGAAGATCTGCACAATGAGCCACTATCTTTAATTGAAGTTCAGGTGCGGTGGCACAGGCACTACAGGGACAAATCCTGTTCTTTTCCAACATTTTTAAATGACTGTAAAAGGCTGTGAACATCGTCTCAATCTGGGCAAGAAGTTTCTCCTGCGACGGCACTTCCCCTTCTTTGTAGAAAAACAACGCATCTCCTTCCACTTCGGCCAAAGACAAATCCTGGGTATTTGCTTCGATAAGAACCTCCAGGAGTTCAGCAATAACATGCTGACTATGTTCCACTTCAGTATTTTGAACAAACTTGGTGAACCCTGAAATATCGGGAATAAAAAGCAAGGATGTATTAGCGGCCATCTATGATTGCTGATTTGTCCTGGTATGTAATAAGTCTGAAGAATTCAGTTTCCTTTCATTTCCCCGAAGATATTGCAGGAAACTAATTCAATGGAATGGAGGTCTGTGGTTCAATCAATCCTTTTTAAGTGCGTCTATCTGTTTTGCCAACTCTAAGAGTTGCAGACTGTCCTTCTCTTTCTTTATACCTATAACCTGTTGCATATCGTCATTAGGGATAGTTGCTGATAAGACATAATGCAAAATTTTCCACTGTTCATTTTCCAATTTTGCAACGCCCGATCCCCTGCAGATTCCCATCCAGGTGTCGAGCAATTCATCGAACCAGGCGAGTTTACCGTCTTCATCTATATAGATATTGCGTTCTGCTGCTTTAAAGCTCCATGCCTTTCCCCTATCGAAATAGGGTTTCGAAAATTCCTTAAATTCCATTAATTGCCAGTTCTCGGTGGCATCCGTGCCGATGAAAACCGCATCATTGGTCATCCTGGAGAAATAGCCATCATAATCAGCTTCTGCCGCGGCCACGTGCCAATCATCAATCATTTGACCAATTGCCTGTTTTGCGTCCTGGGCAGACATCTGAATACCTATTAGGATTATAGGTAGAAAAAATAACAGCTTATTCTTCATCCAATAAAAGTTTAGGGTCGAGGGTACTGTTCATAATTATGTCAAATTGAGATCGCAATGCATTATAGGCATGAATCATATCAATGGTAGCAGCCGTAAAATCGGCCCTGAATTCTAACGCAGTTCTTACTTTTAAAATGTAGGTCTTCAAAACCTTTTGTCTGCTTTTTATCTGAGGCTTATCAAATCTTTCAGGATAGGTAGAATCTTCCCATAATTTCTGCTTCTCAATAAGATCCTCTATAGCCAAAATCAGGTCCTCATTATTGTTAGCGTTATAGATAGCATCAAAACTGGTATTGAATGCATTGTACTCTGGCCACTCCTGAATTATACTACTTGCTCTTGGGTTTATGCGCACTCTTTTAGGTAAATCCTCATTTTTAAATTCCAACTCTATCCCCGCCCCTTTTAGGTCGGCATTCTGATCCTGTCTACAGGAAACGAACAATAAAATAATGAGGCTTGCTACCCATAATTTTCTCATGAAACGAATGTACAAATTTTAATATAAGCTATCTTTACCTCAACTACCGTTTATAGCAGATTCATGCCAGCTAGTATATTGATTTTAGGAGCCTGTGGGCAGATTGGTACTGAGCTTACTCTTGCACTAAGAGAGTTACACGGTGGCGATTCGGTTATCGCAAGTGATATCAGAGAGGGCAGCGAACAACTGATGAATTCAGGGCCCTTTGAACTTTTGGATGCCACGAACTACACAGCTATTGAAGACGTGGTCATGCATTACGAAATAGAAGAAGTCTATTTAATGGCTGCCATGCTGAGTGCAGCTTCAGAAAAGTTTCCGGTAAGGGCATGGAACCTCAATATGAATTCACTACTTAACGTATTGAATCTGGCCAGGGAAAATAAGATCGAAAAAGTATTCTGGCCTTCCAGTATAGCAGTTTTTGGAAGGCATACGCCCAGCGAGAATACACCACAGCGCACCATAATGGATCCCAGCACTGTATATGGTATAAGTAAGCTTGCCGGCGAACGATGGTGTTCGTATTATCATCATAAGTTTGGTGTAGATGTACGATCGATTCGTTACCCGGGCCTAATCAGCTGGAAGACATTGCCAGGTGGCGGTACAACGGATTATGCGGTGGAGATCTTTCACAAGGCAATTTCTGAAGGCACGTATACAAGTTTTATCCGTGAGGATACCACCTTACCTATGATGTTCATGGACGATGCTATACGAGCTACTATCCAAATTATGTCCTCTGATCCTGAAAAGATCAAAGTTCGTGCTTCTTACAATCTTGCAGCCATGAGTTTCTCACCAGCCGAGCTTGTTCAAAGTATTAAAAATCATCTTCCAGACTTTAAAATATCCTATGAACCAGATTTCAGACAGGATATTGCAGATACCTGGCCACAGAGCATAGACGATTCCCGGGCCAGAAACGAATGGGGATGGTCTCCTGAATATGACCTGGAACGTACGACGGCTATAATGCTTGAAAAATTGCGGGATCAGATATAGGTTCTATCTGCTAAAAATCTCTTTTGGTTTACTGAAGCATTTGAATTCCAGTGAATAACCATTAGGGTCGCTAACAAAGAAAGATCTGTGTTCCCCTGTTTTGTCACTCATAAAAGTAATCTCCGAGCTAAAACCTGAGACACCTTCTCTAAGCCTGGCATAGAGCTCGAGCCAGTTCTTCTTATCGACAATTATTCCAAAATGAAAAGAAGGTAAAACCTTATCTTCCAACTTATAGGATTTAAAGGAAAAGTCAAAATCGCCCGATCTTGTAAATGTGATCTGATTCCCGTAAAGATCGATATCAACCCAGTTCGAACCTTCTCTTCCAAGGGATGCACCTACCTTTTCCATATAGAATAGCTTTGTATCGCCTATATGATTACAGGGTAATGAAATATGAAATGGCATCCGCTTCATTCCAAACTATTGATAATGTCTATAATCGCTATTCTTTATCGGAAGGATCTACATCCAGATCTTCCATCTTTTCAGAGTCATCTGGCTTATACTCCTCGTATTCCACCGTATCGTAATTAGCCATCGTGAATTCTAACTTGGCACTGATCTTCACCAGGTATTTGGTATCGCCTGTGGTTACTTCTACTGCTTCTATACGCTCACCCTTCATGCTTTTGAAAGTAATTATATGATCCTCGTCATAGCCGTCAGGATAACGTTCTACCAAAAGCCTGAGCACCTCGGGAGTGAGCTTCTTATAATCTACTATGACACGTCTTAGCTGGTCCATCTTTCATTACCACAGGATAATTTCTAGATCTGACCCTCTGATGGGGTTGATTGTTGTCATTATAAATGTAACTGAAAATTAAAAAATAAAATAAAAGAATTATATGATTTAAAATTTTAACTTTTAGGATTACTATTCAACTGTAAATTATTTCAATGATGAAATCCATAAAGAATTTTCAATACAGGATGTGGTTAACGGCTCTGACCTTATTGGTAGCTTACAACCTTACTTCGCAAATTACTCCGGGCATTTATCTTGTCGAAGCAAGCGAAGGCCAACAAACCGTGCAGCATAAGCTTACCATCAGCGACACCTATTTTATTCACAATGAATACCAGCAGAATCCAGCCAAGTTCCTCAGAACCAGGGGTGGATTTTACACCATATCAGATGACTCAGTTAGAGTTAAGCTAGAGTTTGACTCCGATTACGAATCGAGTGGTATGTCGGAGGAGACCTTCTCCTATACTTTGGAAGGAGACAAACTGATGGCGGGTGATCCCTTACTTACTTATACCAGGCTCAACGATAGCCAACAGGAATTGGATGGGTTCTGGTTGTTTGCTACACGCGGACCGGACACGGGACAGGAGCGCCGCGGTGATGAAAACCCGAGAAAGACATTAAAAGTACTTTTAGGTGGAACTTTCCAGTGGATCGCATACAATACCGAAAGCTTTAAATTTTTTGGTTCAGGTGGAGGTTCATATACAGCCGAGAATGGAGTTTATACTGAATTTATAGAATTCTTTTCCAGGGACAACAGCAGAGTAGGTGCAGAACTTCAATTCAGTTATGAATTGGATGGTGACGATTGGCATCACACCGGTAAAAATAGTCGTGGTGAACCCATGTACGAGATCTGGAGTAAAAGGTAATAGATTTTAAGTACGATCTATATCGGACTTGCCTCCGGTCTTTCTGATAAGCTTTATTTCATTGATTGAAATTTCCTTATCAATGGGTTTAAGCATGTCATACATATTTAGTGCAACTATACTGGCACCGTGCATGGCTTCAACCTCAACGCCTGTTTTATAATGCGTCTTTACGGTAACTGTTATCTCAATAGTTAATCCATCAATCTTATATTCGATCTGTGTATACTCGATGGGTAATGGATGACAGTCGGGGAGTAAAAGCGAGGTTTTCTTAACTCCCAAAAGCCCAGCAGCGCGGCTTATTTCAAAGACATTCCCCTTTGGTACCTGGTCTTTTTCAATTGCCTTGATCGTATCTGGAGAACCTACGTGCAATACTGCTTGTGCAATTGCTGTTCTTAAACTGTGAGATTTATGAGTTATATCTACCATAACTATGTGTTGACCTTCCACTGATAGGAGTCGTCATCGAAAACCTCTTTGCCAAAGACCGGCACTTTCTTTTTGATCTCTTCTACAACATATTGAAGGGCCGTAAATACCGTCTTCCTGTGCGGTGAGGACGCAAATACAAAGAGACAGATAGCCCCGGTTTTCACAATTCCCAGACTGTGGTAAATATGAAGACAGCTAAGATCAAATCGAGAAAAAGCATCTTCTCGTATTTCATGAAACTGCTTGTTGGCCATTTCCTCATAAGCTGAATATTCAATGGCCACTACTTGCCTTCCATCTATTATATCGGCACGCACCTGCCCTAGAAAAATATCGTGAGCTCCGATTTGAGTCTTTGCCTGGTGTTTAGCTATAGACTTCGCGATAAATTCCGGACTTATCGCACCTTGAATAAAAACAGATTTAGTTTTCGTACTCGCCATAGTAATTGGCTTTTCGCTAAGGTAAAGAAGATATTCTAATATACTAGAAAATGTCATTCTCGAATACTTTATATAAACAATGAAGGAATTACTAAAGTTTTGCCAATTCTCTGGAATTGAAAGCAACGAATAAAGCTTGTTCGTATCTTTGTTTAAGTAATAAGAGAAAAGATTAAACAATATGTTACCGGAACTTTTGGAGCGCGCATTTGCTTTTGAAAACAGGACTTTAAGCCATATGAGTACAAGTGACAGGGTGCAAGCATCACGCGAAGCTAAGCGCCTGATCTTATCTATAAATCAGTTTTACAAGCAAAGTAAAGATTCCAGCCTGATGGATATAATGAAGCGACTCACTGTGAAGAAGAAAAAAATTGAAAAAAGGTTAATGGGTACGCCACAGATTTAAAGAAATCAATAAGCATCCCGATGATATTGTAAATGAACTGTGCACTAATTGATGGGAAAATTGCTATGAATTCCTTGATGTTTGTTTTTTGGTTGGTTGATAGCACAGGGATTTCACAATTAGGGATGCTTTTTCTGAATAAATAATATTCGATCAGTCATTTATATTATATTTAAAAACAATTGCTCAATGTTTTACAATATAAAACCAACTGATGACCCTTTATTATCTCAATATCTTCTTAAAACTAGCAATCTTTATTACTATAGTAAACGTTTGGTTTTTTAGATTCAACAAGCCAACACCTTACCGCGGCGGTAGTGCCAAATCAATGAAGGAGGAATTTCAGGTATACGGTATCGGTAATTCTTTTATGTATCTGATAGGTTTTTTGAAGGTAGTTTTTGCCTCATTATTAGTGGTTTCGATCTGGTATCCTGATTTTTCCATTCCTTCGGCAATTGGAATGGGAGTCTTAATGTTAGGAGCCATTTTTATGCATTTTAAAGCAAATGATCCTAGTATAAGATCATTCCCTGCTCTAACACTTTTTATCATGTCTTTGGCTATAGTTGTTTTAGCCACTTTTGAATTTGCTTAGAAAGTAGTAGGCAAATAACGACTATCTCTTAAAAAAAAGGCATGCTATAGATGCCTTTTATCGTGTAGTTCGTAGCTTCACCCGGAATTCCCACGGCCACCCGTCCGACTGGCTTTTTTCCGGGCGGAAGCTC
>JAAUXZ010149652.1_pt1 | contig 15438 bp, 17 predicted proteins | sample 7278131 | NCBI WGS metagenome assembly JAAUXZ01 (sample SAMN14350119, study PRJNA611818) | marine sediment metagenome | isolation source: surface marine sediment (3m) | place: French Polynesia: Moorea | collected 2018-08
ATACGCTGGCCACCCCGGCCATCAGCGCACTCGCGCTTGCGACCAACATGCCCAGCAACATACCCAGCTTCCAGGTAAACCATTTTCCTTTAGTTGCACCTGACTGATCGGTATCTTTAATAGCCATTCGCACGTGTACCTTCTCTACTGAGCGGTCACCCTTGCCGAAAGTTGCCAGGAGCGATTTATGGCTAAGTATATTGATTAACCTCGGTATCCCCTTGCTGGCCCTGGCAATTTCTTTGACAGCACTATGAGAAAACAGATCCGCGCCATCAAACCCGGCAACGATCATCCGATGTTGTATATAACCTCCGATATGTTCTCGATTCATCGGCTTGATGACATACGAAAACGTAATTCGTTGTTTCAGCTGCCTGACCGACTCATTATCAAGGCGTACATCCAGCTCTGGCTGACCAAACAAAACAACCTGCATTAGCTTGTATTTTTCAGTTTCAAGATTGGTCAGCAGACGTAATGCCTCCATGGTTTCCTCGGGCATGGTCTGAGCTTCATCGATTAGAACGATAATTTTCCTGCCTTCATGATTCAGTTCTATGAGCCGCTCATTAATGAGTTTTAACAGGCGATGCTGTCCTATATTCCGCGCAAACTCTATGCCCAGCTCATCTGCAAGCGCAGCACGAAAGGCATTAGGATTCAGCATAGGATTCGGGATATAGGCGATCACAAACTCGTCTTCGATCATGCCCATCAGTTTTCTGCAGACCAGCGTTTTCCCGGTGCCTACTTCACCCGTTACCTTGATAAAGCCTTCGCCAGAACGCAGGGCCACAAGGAGTACATTGAGTGCCTCCTGGTGTGACTGATAATCAAAAAAGAATTCGGTATCAGGCGTCAGTGAGAATGGCGCCTCTTTTAAACCGAAATATTGAAGATACATCGCCATGGAGAGTTATCTTAAAGATGCATCCTGAATAGCTTTATTATATTTATGCTTTTCGTTTTCCCACTTCAATCCACCATCGACAATAATAGGCTTGAGCAGGATTACCACTTCGCTCTTAATGAAGGCTTTCTTTTTATGTTTAAAGGCATTTCCTACGACAGGTATATCCTTTAGCCAGGGCACCCCGCCATCCAGATCCTGCTCGATGGTAGACATCAAACCGCCAATCACAACCATCTGTCCACTACGTACATGCACGATGTTATCTGATTCACGAATGGTGCTTTTCGCCAAGGGAAGAGCAACCAGTTCACTTCCTATAACCAGTTCCTTTGGATCATCCTTCACATCCGTCACGCTGGGATGAATATGCAGGGTAATCTCATTATCAATCCCGATCTGTGGCATTACATCCAACGCCACCCCTGAAAAGAATGGTGTTAGTTCTACATTAGGAAAGTTGGTCGATGTTGCTGCTGTCGTTGTTGTCGTGGACGAAATATTGGTCACGAAATATTCATCATTACCAACCTTGATAATTGCCTTCTGATTGCTCACAGTTGAAATACGTGGGCTGGATAGCACATTGACCTGACCCTGAGTTTCCAGGAGCTCAAGAAAAGCTGCGAAATTACTGAATTCAGCGGCTACGGTGAACACACCGCCAAATGCCTGAACTGCAGTGCCATCAGGTAATGGCCCTCCTGCCAGGTTACCGGTATTCCCCTGAATACCCGTGAACTGAGAATTCTGGAATAAAGAGCCGAGACCATCCTGACCTTCAAACAAGGTTCCCCCACCGGTCTGTCCAACAATCAATGGATTACCATTGACTGTCGCAAGAGCAGCCCAGTTAATCCCGGCCTGGAATCCTTCGTCTAACTGCACCTCGAGAATCTTAGCCTCGAGTATTACCTGTCGCTCTACGTTTTCTTCAAGAGAGACGAGATACTTTTCTACCTCGCGAAGTTCAGCTGGCATGGCGCGAACCAGAACCAGACTGGCCTGCGGTGTAGCAATAACCTTTCTTCCTTCTCCGGTTCCAATTAAGTCTTCAATCGCAGTGATCAGTCCATTCCAGAGATCTGTCTCAGAACTTGTACGGACCTGGCTACCCCCTGTGATATTTCGTCCAGACGACGATGATTCAGAGCTCGTTGATGGAGTTGCAACACTGTCACCCTGACTCGTCGATGACTGGCGGCTTTTGCTCAGCTCTCCGGAAATAATGGTTGTGCGTGATTCACCAACTCGTCTCAGATTGAGGTAATTAACATGATACAACTTGGACTGCATGCGGCGAGGGCTGACGATAAAATTATGGCCTCGCTTTTCAAATTCATACCCATAGACGTCACGCACTAGCTCCATGACTTCCTGGGTTGTTACATTATCGAGTTCAAGCGTGATGGAGCCCTTAACATCCGGATGAACGATCATATTATCCGGTGTGCCTTTTACCAGGCCCATAAAGAATGACCGGGCACTGACCCGGTTGACTGATATGTTATATCGGCGATCTTCTTCTTTCACGGGCGCCGTTAAATTAACATTCAACGGCGGCAACAACGCGGCCGTTACTTCGGGAGGCGGACTCTTAAGCGCGGCTTCGTTAGCCTTCGCCTGTTGTGTCTGCCTTTCAGCTTCGAGCCTCTCCTGCTCAGCTGTATCGACTGGTTTCTCGGTGTTCGTGGAACATCCCGTAAAACCGATGGCTGTAACAATCAGTAATGACTGGAGTAATTTCATATTCATCATTATTTACCTGCTGCAGGTCGTTTAACCCGAGCTGAATAGAGTTTGATCTCAAATTGCTTTCCGTCCTGGCTCAACAGGACGCGATCATCCCGGATCGACAATATACGTGCGCCGCTGACAGATTCACCAACCAGAACGGGTACCTGGTTAATAATGGCAACCTTACGGTCATTTGAAGTAATAACAGAATTAAGTACCCACACAGGCGCGCTGTGGATTTTCCCGGTACCCATGAAAGACACAGGCGGCTTCATAGGGTCAGATAATGCATGAGCCTGTGACATTAACAGTAAGCCGAACACGATAGATATAATCTGATACCTCATCCTCCGATCCACTCCCTGTCCAGGCTCAGGGTGTTTACCCTGAGTGTAATCACGGCTTCCGGATAATCATCAGACTGTATTACCAGCCCCTGCCAGTAATATTTCCAGGGCAGTGCTTCTACCATCTGTAAATAAGCCAGGGTATCGGTGTAGTTACCTCTAAAAACAATTTCCAGAGGCTGCCTGTAAGCTAATGGTATGCGTTCTTTCTTAGGCTTATCTTCTGTGCCCTGGGCATAAAGTGGTTCTGCTGGTAGCCCCTGAATTCGAACCTCCTCCAGAGACTTATTCTGTTCAAGTACATCCTCAAGCAGATACGCCATTTGTCTGGGTGATACCAGGAAGGCTGATGAGGTCTCGATCGATTCCTGTAATGCACTGAGATCATTTTTCAGTGAGTCAATCTTTTCCTTATTTTCACGATCTGGATCCTCCTTCAGCGCCACACGCAAAGGAACTATCGTTGTTTCAAGTGTTGTAATACGGGACTTCAGGGATTCGATTTCGGTTCTGGCTGCGTCGTTATCACTGGCACGCGGCGCATATAAAAAGTTATCCCAGGAAAACAGGATCAGAGCCAGGGCAGTAATTCCTACCAGCCATTTTTCTCGTTTATTAAGTCCTTCAAACCAGGACTGTAGCTTGGCCAGTTCGTCTTTCATCGTTTCTGCTCCAGCTCAAGCATTTCCTCTTCACGCGTGCTAGCCAGGAACACATGTGGCTCGCCTTCTTCGCGTCTGAGGATAACAAAACTACTGAACGGCCTTCCCTGAAATACGGCAGTTGCCCCCAGGTCCTGAAGATAACGTGGTACATCATCCGTTTTCAGCGTATTACCGCGTAGATCGATGAGACTGCCACCGGCATCAAACTCAATTCGATTGAGCCAGATTGAATCTCTGTCAATTTCTGAAAGCACGGTAAGGTGCCTTGAGAAACCCTCCTGATTTGCGTCAGGGCCTTCGCCCTGAAGATAGCGCAGGGTTTGTTGTTTCCGGTTTACTTCCCTTTGTAGTTCCTTAATCTCACGCTCCAGTGCGGCACTTTTTACTCTCTGTTTTAGTTGCAGCTGCAACTGGTCATATTCGTCCTGAATTTTTTCATACTGTTCAGAAACAGTTTTCAGCTCATTATCCAGCCTCGCTCCATTCCAGTAAGTAATAGCAGTAACAAGCAGTAACGCCAGAAGGAGCGCACCCGGGATAAGAATCAGGTTTGGCGATACGCTTTTATCTACGACATAAAACTGTTCCTGATAAAAGTTGATCTGCTGACGCATCATCCTTCACCCCCGGCACTGCGCAGGCTCGCACCAATAGCAAATAGAGAAGAACCGATGAGCTGCTGATCAAGATCAGGGTCGAGCTCAAGGTACTGGGTAAGATCGAATGTACCAACCCTGAGTCCGGTATTAGTTTTTAGCATGTCCACCACGGCATCCATTGCTGGTTCGGCTGGCAGCAATAAAATTCGTGAAACCTGGGCCTGAGCGAAATGTCCGTCAAAATAATCCAGTGACCGCTGAATCTGCAGAATGGTATTTTCATGGGCAGGGTGGAGGCCTTCAAGACTTAGCCCACCATCATCAGCATCCTGAAGAGGTGCCATCACGTCTTCGTACCCGATCTCGAATCCCCGGGTCAGGAACATCACATCATCACGAACCAGGACAAACAATGATTCATCGTGGTCGATCATAAGCACGCCGGTGCTTTGTACATCTCCATCTTCAAGGGCCACCAGGTTTCTTAAGGCAAACTCCGGGATATCTATGGCATACAACTCAAGGCCAGATTCCTGAATGATATCTACGAGGTCCTGGATCAGCTGTTTGCGCGTAATAACCGCATAGACCCAGTTAGCCGCCCTGGCCTGAGCATCAAGCCCGGGTATCGAAAAGGTTTCGACCACGGCCTCCTCAACGGGATAGCTCAGATATTCCTTGATCTTCCATTTGACCGCATCGTTTAGCTCTTCATCCGAGACCTTGGGCCGCTCGACATGCATCATGTTGTACTGCCCGGAGACCAGGACAATCGTGGCTGAAACGCCTTCAAGCCCGAGCTTTGAAACCGCCCCATGGAGTAATTTGGCAGGAGATTCACCGGCATCAACAGGAATCTGATGCAGGCTTTTAAGAGAGAGTCGGCCGTCCGGCCCCGGTAGCGAATATGCGAGGTTGATAGCTCGGTCGGAAATAAACACACCGACCATTCCTGGTTGTTTCGTTTTCTTCTTAAACCCTAATATTTCCAACGCTAATCAATGCTCCAAATCCTCGTCTTCAGGTCCTTCTGGCAATGAATCTAACTTATTTTTATATAGTTTAGCCCAGCTATCTTAAGCTTGCTGTGAAGTTTTGCAGCTAAACTATTGTTTGTCAACATGAATTAACCACATGCGGAGGGTTGCTCGTTGAGCCGCAGTGTACCGATTAACTCACTGACATGCGGGATGTTATGGCGGTCCAGGTAATCACTAATCCCCCTGTTAATCTTGGGGCACACCAGGGGGTCGTAAAATAAGGCGGTACCGATACCGACCGCTGTCGCACCGGCAATGATGAACTCCAGGGCATCCTGGGCATTCATGATTCCGCCCTGACCAATAATCGGGACATTATGCTCACGCGCCACCTGATGAACCTGGTGCACCTTTAACAGGGCAACAGGCTTAATGGCCGGGCCGGACAGGCCGCCCTGATTATTACCAATAATCGGAGTTCGCGAATCGATATCGACAGACATACCCATGAGTGTATTGATCACTGCGAAGGCATCGGTGCCTGCCTCGATACACCCGCGGGCATTGCCCGCTATATCCGTCTGATTAGGAGAAAGCTTTGTAATCAATGGCTTATCGGTGACAGACCTGCAGGCCTCAACGACACGTGCGGACATTTCCGGATCATTCCCGAAGGCCACCCCCCCCTCTTTCACATTTGGGCAGGAGATATTGATCTCGATGGCATCAATTGCCGAATCATCAAATTTGCGCGTGACCTCAATATATTCCTCGATTGTTGATCCTGAGACATTCGCGATGAATCGCGTCTCTGTGAAGTCGAGATCGGGAAGAATGTGGTCAACTACCCGGTCCACCCCTGGATTCTGTAGGCCAATGGCATTGATCATTCCCATGGGTGTCTCACAGACACGGTGAGGCTGGTTGCCCAGCCTTGCCTGGCCAGTCGTACCCTTCAGGCAGATAGCGCCAACATCCGTATTGGAAAATCCTTCAATGCGCGTATATTCTTCGCCAAAACCAACGCAACCGGATAACAGCACCAATGGTGTCTGAAGATCCAGGCCACAGAAATCGATTGCCAGCCTGGGATCAGTCACAACTTCACTCATTTATGTTTCACATTGTTTTATATGAACCTGAGATACCACCCAACACGGGCAATATCATGCGTCTTTGCGCCAACACGGGCAGTCATCTCCACCTGATTCACCCCCTCGGCTTCGCTCTGGATAATAAGCAGCTAAGGAGGGCAGGTCTCGATTACCGCGAGTGGGCTGATGTACGCGAGTATGACAGTCTTGAGCAGTTCAAGAAAGACGTTTCACCCGAGAAAATTTATGCCTGCTCCACGCGTGGCAGACGTTTCTATTCTGAGCCGGCATTTCAGCCCGGTGATGCCTTTTTATTCGGGCCTGAAACCCGGGGACTGCCGGATTCGGTATTAGGCGAAATGCCCTCGGAACAGATACTGAGATTACCCATGCTTGAAGGGAGCCGGAGCCTGAATCTGTCTAACGCTGCGGCCATTTTTGTCTATGAGGCCTGGCGCCAGACGGGTTTCGGGCAAGGCTGCTGATTTACTGCTCTGCGCGCTGATCTCGTCCCAGCAGGTCCTGAACTGCCTGGCTGGCCGGAAGATTCTCGTAAAGCACCCTGAAAACCTGATCACAGATGGGCATATCCACCTGGCAACGATCTGCGAGCAGCTTGACCACCTTAGCCGTGCCCACTCCTTCCACGGCCTGGCCAATATCGCGCATGGTCTGCTCCATTGATTTCCCGCGGCCAAGGGCCAGTCCCATACGCCTGTTACGAGACTGATCATCAGTACATGTCAGCACCAGATCGCCCATACCCGAAAGCCCCATCAGGGTCTCACGCTGTGCACCCAGCTCGGCTCCAAGGCGCATGATCTCTGCCAGCCCCCTGGTGATAATTGCCGCCCTGGCATTGGCGCCAAAACCCAGCCCGTCTGAGATACCCGCCGCAATGGCCAGCACATTTTTTACCGCGCCACCCAGTTCTACGCCAGTCACGTCCTCACTGAGATAGGCACGAAAGGTATCGCCGTGGAACCATTCAGAGGCATCTTTTCGGAAGGATACATCCGGTGAAGCGACGGTCACTGCCGTAGGTAAACCCCTTGCGACTTCACCGGCAAATGAGGGGCCAGAGATCACACCGTAGGGTGTTTGATCGCCCAGCTCAGCAAGCAGGATCTCGTGCAGGAGGTTACCGGTGCCATCCTCCAGGCCCTTGGTGGCCCAGAGTACGCGTGCATCCCGACCCAGAGAGGGTTGAATGGTTTTCAGGGCTGAACGGAAACCCGCGCTGGGAACAACTACCAGAATATTGTCTGTTTGCTCAAGGACCCGAGACAGCTCAGGCTCAGGGACTACGCCATCAGGGAAGCGAATATCTGGCAGGTAACGCGCGTTGTAGCGCTTCTCTGCCATGGCCTCGATCTCATCAGTCTCTCGGCCCCAGAGCAGGGCCTGATGCCCGTTACGTGCAAGCTGAATGGCAAGGGCAGTACCCCAAGACCCTGCACCGATAACAGCGATTGTCGTTTGAGCACTCATAGAAACTTCCTAGTGAGTCTTGCTCTCCTGCCCTTCGGCCTGCTGTGCTCGCTGTTCCATATGCTGTGCATAGAGGGCATCAAAATTGATTGGTGACAGGGCCAGGTCTGGGAAACCGCCACTGCTGACAAAGTTTGAAATCGCGGCCCTTGCGTAGGGAAACAACAGTCCGGGGCAGTAACTACCCAGCAGATGCCCCATCTGCTCATCGGCAAAGCCATTTGCGCCGAATATTCCAGCCTGGGTTAATTCGACCAGGTAAGCGGTATTTTCGCCTAGCTTGGCCGTCACGGTCAGGGTTAGCTCAACCTCAAAGATACCCTCGTCAAGGCCCTGTGACTGGGTGTTTATCTGCACATTGACATCTGGCTTCCATTCCTGGGTGAAGACCTGAGGTGCATTGGGTGACTCGAAGGAAACGTCCTTGATAAACACCTTATGTATTGCAAATTCCTGTGCAGGAGCCTGTTGTTCGTTTTCAGTCATTACTTTATCCGTCAGTTTGGAGCGTGGTCACTTCACCACTCAGGATGGGATCAAGCCTGCCAGCCTGATCGAGGGCGTTCATATCGTCAAAACCACCGATATGCAGATCGCCGATGAATATCTGTGGCACGGAGGTCCGGTGGCTGCGGGACTCCATCTCAGGGCGCCGCTCCGGATGCTGGTCTACACGAATATCTTCGTATGAGACCTCCTTATCATCGAGCATTCGCCGGGCCCAGACACAGTATGGGCAGAAGCCGGTGGTGTAGATAACAACCCTGGGCGCAGCCATTATTTCTTCACCAGGGGTAAATTATCTGATTGCCAGGCCAATACCCCACCCTTGAGGTTGAAGACCTGACTATATTCTGACTTGCATAACACTTCACTTGCCTGGCCGGAGCGATTTCCAGATCTACAGACAACGATAACCTTCTGATCTTTATAGTCTTTTATCTCTTCCAGACGCTGTTTCAGGTTGCCAAGTGGAATATGTTTTGAACCTTTAATCCTGCCATCGCTATATTCATTGGCCTCACGAACATCAAGAACCATCGCATCATCATGGTTCATCATCAGGACAGCCTCGTTCGGGGAAACCTCGCCATAACAACGCGTCAGTCGCTTGTACTCTCCATAAAGCAACATGAACAGGATGACGACGAAACTCGTCACCAGAATCAGATGATTGGAGGCAAATTCTGTTATTTGGTCCATGACTACCTAGCTGTAAATGCAGGGGGGCAAAACCCCAACTATTGGGAAGTTGCGAAGAATAGCAGAAGCAAGGCCAGCGGAGAACTGGCCGGGGCGGTCAAATCAGACGTTACTGCAGAAAACGTCCTGCATCATACCGATCAGGCGCAGGGTACGCGCGTCGCCGACACGATAATAAACGCGATTGGCATCCTTCCTGGTTGCAAGAATTCCCTTATCACGGAGTATTGCGAGATGCTGAGAAATATTGCTCTGAGAGGTGCCGACACTATCGACGATTTCCTGTACGCTGACCTCACCCTCACCGAGGGTACAGAGAATTTTCAGGCGTAGGGGGTGTGACATTGCCTTCAGCGATCGAGAAGCGCGTTCGATATCCTCATCCCTGGTCAATAACTGTGGCGTAAGGTGATCGATTCTGAACTCGGATGACATGATATTTACTATCCCAGGTTATACCAGCGTATGAATAACTCTTAAAAATATTAGCAATGAATTATACATTAATAATGCAACATTTTAATGTTTCAATCCACTACTAAGAACAGGGATTGCCCTTTAGAATCTGTTTTTGATCACATTTTAAACTGACAAATCATTGATACCTAGATTCCTGCTTCTTTTCCTCATCACCCTGGTTTCAACCGGAGCAGGCTTTTGTGCAGATTCGCCGCAGGAAACCGAAGAAAAACTCCGCAAGATACAGAATGAAATTGCTGAAGTTCGCTCCCTGCTTGAAAAAAAGCGTGGTGAACAGGGCAAATTGCAGGCGGAATTGCGCAAGCAGGACAAGGCTATTGCCCGCGTCAGCAAAGCAATTAAGGGACTAGACCGAAAACTGGATTCGCTGAACAAAACCCTGTCATCCAAGCGTAAGGAAAAAGCCCAGCAACTGGCGGTACTGGAAAAACATCAACAGGGCCTGTCAGAACTGGCCGTCTCTGCGTATCGCATGGGCGAACAGCAAACACTCAAATTAATCCTGAACCAGGATGACCCTGCCCTGATGGGGCGCATGCTGGCCTATCAGCGTTATATAAGCCAGGCCCGGGCCAGAAAGATCAACTCGATTAATCTTGCCCTGGCAGATCTTCGCGAAATTGAACGAGAGATTAATCAGAAAACCCTTGAACTGAACGCCAGCAAAAAAGAAAAACAGAAACAAAGGAAAACATTAGTAAAGACCAAGAAACAACGTAAACAGACACTGGCCCGTCTGAGCAGGGAAATCAGGCGCAAGGGTAAGGCCCTTGACTCCCTGCTTGAGGATGAAGAGCAATTACAGGCACTGATCGCATCTCTGAACGAGGCGCTCAGTGATATCCCTGATCAGCTCAGTAGCCAGGATAAATTCGTTAATCTTAAAGGAAAACTGTCTTGGCCAGTTCGAGGTGAGGTATTGCACCAGTTTGGCCAGAGTCGAACTGGCACCCAGGGCAAGCTACGATGGAACGGTGTGACGATACGCACGGCTAACGGCACGCCTATTAATGCCATTGCCCGTGGTCGCGTCGCCTTTGCTGACTGGATGCGAGGACTGGGATTACTTGTCATTCTCGACCATGGCGATGGTTACCTTAGCCTGTATGGTCACAATGAGGCCCTGTATGTGGCGCCCGGTGACTGGGTTGAATATGGCGACATAATTGGAACGGTTGGCAATAGTGGCGGTCTTCAGGAAAGCGGCCTTTATTTTGAAATTCGCAGCAACAGCAAACCAGTCAATCCAAACAAATGGTGTAAAGGAAAGCTAAATGTCGCGGGGCTGTGAACCTGTTCACCACTTTTTACTAAAAAACAAACACTTGTGCTGGACAAAAAGGAAGGCACAACGACATAATCCTTACAAATGATCTACATTCGGAAGAGGTTCCGTCTGTAATTACCGGTTGCGGAGACAATAAATGGTTTTATTTTCGAGATTAAGTGTGGGTTTACTGGGCGGTATCCTCATTGGTGCCCTGATGACCACTACAGTCACGGTTTTCGCTGACAAGGACACTGCCACCACTTCCCTGCCCCTCGAAGAATTACGTGCATTCACTGATGTTTATGTACGAATCAAAAATGACTATGTCGAATCTGTAGACGACAAAGAGTTACTGGAAAATGCGATCAGGGGTATGCTTTCTGGCCTGGATCCACACTCTGCCTATCTCGATGTTGATGAATTCAAGGAATTACAGATTGGTACCAGTGGAGAGTTTGGTGGGCTGGGCATTGAAGTTGGTATGGAAGATGGTTTTGTCAAAGTCATTTCGCCTATTGATGACACACCCGCGCAACGAGCTGGCGTCAAGGCAGGTGACCTTATTGTTCGCCTCGACGACACCCCCGTTAAAGGCATGTCCCTTAACGATGCCGTCAAGAAAATGCGCGGCAAGAAAGGCACCTCAATCACGCTAACCATAGTTCGCGAAGGTGCTGATGCTCCTCTGAAGATCAAGATCGTCCGCGACGTCATCCGGGTTAAAAGTGTTAAGCAACGCATGCTCGAGCCTGGATTTGGTTACATACGCATAACCAGTTTCCAGTCAAAGACAACTTCCGGCCTGATTGATGCTGTAGAAAAACTCGAGAAAGAAAATAAGGGTCCACTCAAGGGACTCGTCCTTGATCTTCGTAACAATCCTGGCGGTGTACTCACAGGTGCAGTTGGGATTTCTGATGCGTTCCTGGAAGACGGCCTTATCGTGTATACAGAGGGTAGAGTAGCGGATTCAAAATTACGCTATAACGCGAGCCCCGGCGATGTGATTGATGGCGCCCCGCTTGTTGTACTCATTAACGGAGGTTCAGCATCAGCTTCAGAAATTGTTTCTGGTGCTCTTCAGGATCATAAACGCGCGCTTGTGCTTGGAACAAAATCGTTTGGTAAGGGTTCTGTGCAGACCATACTTCCACTGAAAAGCGATACTGCTATTAAGCTAACAACCGCTAAATATTTCACACCTTCCGGGCGCTCAATTCAGGCCGAGGGCATTGAACCTGATATTGAGCTTAAGCAACACGAACTGGCTGAAATCAAGAGTAGCGCTATCGAACCATTGAAAGAGGCAGATCTTAGCGGCCACCTGGAAAACGGGAATAAGGAAAAAGAAGATAAAAACACTGATGAAGAAAAAGCGCTTTCTACGAAAGACTCTCAACTTTATGAAGCACTTAATATCCTGAAAGGCATGAGTTTACTGTCTAGAATATGATTCGCTTCCTGATCAGTTGCCTTTTTGTTTTCGTCTATGCATTGAACGGGGCTCATGCAGGTGATGCCCCACTAATTGCGGTCATAATCGATGACCTCGGCTACCACAAGTCGCCTGATAACGAAGTGGCTACCATGGCCATCCCTGTTACCTGTGCAATTCTTCCCAATACGCCTTATTCAAAACAACTCGCTAAAAGTTCGCTGGAAAATGGCAAAGAAGTCATCCTTCATTTGCCGATGCAGTCCACTGAAGGCAACCCCCTGGGGCCAGGTGGCCTCGAGATGGATATGAGTGAACGTCTATTTAAAATGAGCCTGTCAGGAAGCCTGGAATCCTTACCCGGGGTTCGAGGTGTTAACAATCACATGGGCAGCCTTCTTACTCAGCATCCCGGACATATGAGCTGGCTGATGCATGAATTAAAGACCAGGCCAGATCTCTATTTTATTGACAGCAGGACAACGGCAAATACCATTGCACTTAAAATTGCTCGTGAGTACAACATCCCCTCTTTGAAAAGAGATGTCTTTATTGACAGTATTCCAGATGATGAAGACTACGCATCAAAGCAACTTGATAAGGCCATCAAGATTGCAGAAAAAAAAGGTTATGCAATCGTGATCGGCCACCCCTATCCCGCAACGCTCAAAACCTTACAAAATCGAGCACCTGAACTTGAAGCCGCGGGTTTTCAGTTTGTAACGGTTTCTCAACTTATAAATGAATTAAATCGGAGACAACCACAATGGCTCGCGTACTTGTCCCCATCGCTCAGGGATGTGAAGAACTTGAAGCAGTAACCATTATTGATCTCTTACGCAGAGCAAATATTGAAGTTGTCACTGCTGGATTGCAAAAAGGCCCTGTTACGTGCTCAAGAAAAACCGTTATCCTGCCTGATACCGACCTTGATTCAGTGATCAATCAGGAGTTTGACTTAATCGTACTCCCAGGTGGACTACCAGGTGCTGACCATCTACGAGACGACCCGCGCATTATTCAGCTTCTACAGTCCATGACATCTGCTGGTAAAAAAACAGCAGCTATCTGTGCAGCGCCAAAGGTACTTGCCGAAGCTGGCTTATTAAGCAATAAACGAGCAACCGCTTATACCGGCGCCCTATCGGACTATCTCGACCAGGAGATCAACGATACTGGATCACCAATTGAAATTGACGGATCAGTGATCACTTCACGAGGGCCTGGCACAGCAATGGATTTTGCCCTTGCCCTTATCGAAGAGTTAACAGGTAAGGAATCAAGACTACAGGTGGAAGCACCGCTGTTAAGGCCTTGATTGATTTATTCTACAGTTACAGATTTAGCAAGGTTTCTTGGCTGATCAACATCCGTCCCTTTGATCACCGCTACGTGATATGCAAGAAGCTGCAAAGGTACTGAGTAAACAATAGGCGCAACGGCCGTGTCGACAGGAGCCACATCCAGCACCGTCATTCCTTCGACGCGCTCAATACCAGACTCTGAATCAGCAAATACATATAGCTCTCCACCGCGAGCACGCACTTCCTGCAGATTTCCTTTTAATTTATCAAGCAAACGGTCATTAGGAGCCACTGCTATGATTGGCACCTCTGAATCGACAAGAGCAAGTGGCCCGTGTTTGAGTTCACCGGCTGGGTAACCTTCGGCATGAATATAGGAAATTTCTTTTAGCTTAAGCGCACCCTCCATCGCCACTGGATAATGAGGCCCACGGCCCAGGAATAGCGCATTATGTTTTCTGCCAAAACGTACTGCCAATTCACTTATCTGCCTGTCCAGATTTAATACATCTTCAACCATCCCTGGTAACTGACGCAATTGTTCAACAATATTTGCCTCAGTTTCTGCAGTTAATTTAACTCTTCGCCCTAGCACGGTAATCAGAAGCAACAGAGCTACTAACTGTGTAGTAAACGCCTTGGTCGAGGCCACTCCAATCTCTGGACCAGCACGGGTCATTAGTACCAGGTCCGATTCTCTGACCAGGGAGCTCTCTGGAACGTTACAGATAGCCAGCGAACCTAAATAACCTATTTCTTTTGCCCTTCTTAAGGCGGCCAAAGTATCTGCAGTCTCACCAGACTGAGATATTGTCACAAATAGAGTATGATCCTGAACAACTGGTGCCCTGTATCTAAATTCACTGGCTACTTCAACACTACAAGGAATGCCAGCCAGCGCTTCAAACCCATATTTTGCGATCAGTCCTGCATGATAGCTTGTACCGCAAGCAATTATCTGAATATGTCTTACCTGGTCAAATATGCTGGCGGCACCTGGTCCAAAACTACCTTCAAGCACTGAACGTTCACCAAGGCGACCTTCCAGTGTTTCAGCAATTGCCATTGGTTGTTCATAAATCTCCTTAAGCATGTAATGCCTGAACTCACCACGCTCCACGGCATCAATGCTTAATTCACTATGATGAACAGGTCGAACTACTTCATTGCCGTGTTGATCAAATATCTTTATTGAATCTGACTCGATACTGGCAATATCACCTTCTTCCAGGAATATAAATTCCTGAGTATGATTAATTAAAGCTGCTACATCTGATGCTATATAGTTTCCACCTTTACCAATACCAATAACTAACGGGCTACCTTTTCTTGCAGCAATTAGCTGATCTGGATATTTTGTACTAATCACACCAAGCGCATAAGCACCTTCCATTTTCTTAATGGCACTTCTTACTGCATCAAGAAATGATTCATATTCCAGAAGATGTTTATGTATTTGATGGACGATCACCTCAGTGTCTGTTTCAGAAGTAAACGTATATTCTGCTTTCTGAGAATCCTTGAGAATTTCGAAATTTTCAATAATCCCATTATGAACAACCGATACCTGATTATTACAAACATGGGGATGAGCGTTTGTTTCAGTGGGCTTGCCATGTGTTGCCCATCTTGTGTGTGCAATACCTATATTGCCTGACACCGGGGTGACAGCTAACGCTGATTGTAGATCAATAATTTTCCCGGGTTTGCGCACTCTTTCAATGCATTGATCTTCATTGAGTACTGCAACACCAGAAGAATCATATCCGCGGTATTCCAGGCGCCTTAAACCATCGACCAGAATCTCGAGAACATCCCTGCTCGCTACAGCGCCTACTATTCCACACATGATTAATCTGCCTTTTTAACTGGACGCTTCCAGCCTTCAACCGTAACTTGCTTGATACTCGAAAGCGTCAG
>JAAUXZ010115404.1_pt1 | contig 15430 bp, 11 predicted proteins | sample 7278131 | NCBI WGS metagenome assembly JAAUXZ01 (sample SAMN14350119, study PRJNA611818) | marine sediment metagenome | isolation source: surface marine sediment (3m) | place: French Polynesia: Moorea | collected 2018-08
CAGCCATAACCTTCGTCAGGGCTGCAGTCAGCGTGGTCTTACCATGGTCAACGTGGCCAATCGTGCCTACGTTTACATGTGGCTTGTTACGTTCAAACTTTTCCTTGGACACGATGCGCTACCTCTTTACGTTGAATGCGTGTCAAAAATAAATCGTTATCAGGATGTCTTCTTGATAACAGCGTCTGCAACATTTGCGGGCGCTTCTGAGTACTCTGCAAACTCCATTGAGTACACCGCGCGCCCCTGGGTTGCAGATCTAAGGTCTGTCGCATAACCAAACATTTCAGCCAGCGGAACCTCTGCACGAATCACCTTCCCGGAGGGAGTGTCTTCCATGCCCTGCACAATGCCACGACGACGGTTCAGGTCGCCCATCACATCACCCATGTAATCTTCAGGTGTTACCACCTCGACTTTCATCATCGGCTCGAGGAGCACGGGATCAGCCGCCAGGGCACCCTCCCTAAGACCCATCGATCCGGCAATCTTGAAAGCCATCTCGTTCGAATCAACATCATGGTATGAGCCATCAATCAGACTAACCCTGACGTCCATCATCGGGTATCCAGCGAGCACGCCATTCTCAAGCTGCTCCTGAATCCCCTTATCGACCGCCGGTATGTATTCACGGGGAACCACACCACCGACAATCTCATTTACAAACTCGTAATGCTCTTCGCTATCCTTAAGCGGCTCAATCTTGAGTACGACGTGACCGTACTGACCACGCCCGCCAGACTGACGAACAAACTTGCCTTCAGCTTCAACCGCCTTGCGAATCGTTTCGCGATAAGCAACCTGCGGAGCACCCACATTTGCCTCGACCTTGAACTCTCGCTTCATTCGATCGACAAGGATATCGAGATGCAACTCACCCATACCCGAAATAATGGTCTGCCCGGACTCTTCATCCGTATGAACCCTGAACGACGGGTCTTCCTGGGCAAGCTTCTGCAGGGCAATGCCCATCTTTTCCTGGTCGCCCTTAGTTCTGGGCTCCACAGCTACCGATATAACGGGCTCAGGAAACTCCATGCGTTCCAGGGTAATTACTGCATTCAGGTCACAAAGCGTGTCACCCGTGGTGACATCCTTCAGGCCTACAGCCGCTGCGATATCCCCTGCGCGAACTTCCTTGATCTCCTCACGGGAGTTCGAATGCATCTGTAGGATGCGGCCAACGCGCTCTTTCTTACCCTTAACCGGGTTATATATCGTGTCGCCAGAATTCAGCACGCCTGAATACACACGGAAAAACGTCAGCGTACCCACAAACGGGTCTGTCGCGATCTTGAATGCTAGCGCCGAGAAAGGCTCATCATCTGACGGATGACGTTCTGCCTCTGTCTCACCATCTTCAAGCACTCCATTGATCGCCGGCACATCGGCTGGCGCTGGCATGAAGTTAATAACCGCATCCAGCATGGCCTGCACACCCTTGTTCTTAAAGGCAGAGCCACACATGGCAGGAATTACTTCACCGGCCAGCGTACGAATACGCAGGCCTTTAATAATGTCTTCCTGGGAGAGCTCACCCTCTTCAAGATACTTCTCCATGAGCTCTTCAGAGGCTTCAGCTGCCGCTTCAATCATCTGCTCACGATAGGTATTGCAATCATCTACAAGCTCAGCAGGAACATCATGAGCTTCGTAAGTCATGCCGCGATCTTCCTCATTCCACATGATGGCCTTCATGCGAATCAGGTCGACAACACCTTTAAACTCTTCTTCGGCACCGATATTCAGCTGAACCGGAACCGGATTTGCGCCCAGTCGATCACGGATCTGATCAACCACTCGCAGAAAATTTGCCCCGGATCGGTCCATCTTGTTGATGAAGGCCATGCGGGGAACACCGTATTTATTCGCCTGGCGCCAGACTGTCTCTGACTGAGGCTCAACACCCCCGACCGCGCAGAACACTGCAACCGCGCCGTCCAGAACGCGCAACGAGCGCTCAACTTCGATCGTGAAGTCTACGTGCCCAGGCGTATCGATAATATTGATACGGTGCTGGTCGAACTGCTGATCCATGCCTTTCCAGAAACAGGTCGTTGCAGCAGAGGTAATCGTAATCCCCCTTTCCTGCTCCTGCTCCATCCAGTCCATGGTGGCAGCCCCATCGTGCACCTCACCAATCTTGTGAGATACACCGGTATAAAACAGGATACGTTCAGTTGTCGTGGTCTTACCGGCATCGATATGCGCCATAATTCCGACATTGCGGTAGCGATCGATAGGGGTTGTGCGCGCCACGACTGGTATCCCTTACCCTTCCTACTACCAGCGGTAGTGAGAAAAGGCCTTGTTTGCCTCTGCCATGCGGTGAGTATCTTCACGCTTCTTGACTGCCGCACCGCGGTTTTCTGAAGCATCCATCAGCTCACCAGCAAGTTTCTGAGCCATTGACTTCTCACCACGACGACGCGCCGCATCAACCAGCCAACGCATAGCCAGCGCATTCTGACGAACTGAACGCACTTCAACAGGAACCTGATAAGTCGCACCACCAACACGGCGAGATTTAACCTCGACCATAGGACGTACGTTATCAAGCGCTTTTTCCATTACTTCAACGCCATCACCACCCTTCTTCTCAGCAATGGTGTCAAGCGCGCCATAAATAATGCGCTCTGCAACAGATTTCTTGCCATCCTTCATCACTGTATTGATGAATTTTGACAGCTGCACACTACCAAACTTGGGGTCTGGGAGGTGTACGCGCTTAGGTGCTTCACTTCTTCTGGACATGATTTATCTCGTTATCTCGATTAGCTCTTAGGACGCTTGGCACCGTATTTTGAACGGCCCTGCTTGCGATCCTGAACACCCTGGGTATCCAGGCTGCCACGAACGGTATGGTAGCGAACACCAGGCAAATCCTTGACACGACCACCGCGAATCAGCACAACCGAGTGCTCCTGCAGGTTGTGCCCCTCACCACCGATATAGCTAGATACCTCATAACCATTGGTCAGGCGCACACGAGCAACCTTACGCATTGCCGAGTTAGGCTTCTTAGGCGTGGTTGTATAGACACGCGTACAAACACCACGACGCTGTGGACAGGCCTCCAGCGCGGGCACATTACTCTTTTCGATCTGGCGCTTGCGTGGTTTGCGCACCAGCTGATTAATCGTAGCCATCTAAGCTATTCTCCAAACCATACCGAAAACACTGAATTCATTCAGGTTTCCTCAAAAACAAACGACAGGCCGCACGAAGGGCCTGTCGAAGGACGCGAAATTCTAGAGATACTCTGGGGTAGTGTCAACCCCAGAGCCAATCCTATTCGGCCGGAGCTTCAGTAACCTCGGTGCTCTCAGCCACTTCTTCTGCCTGAGCCGTCTCGCCCAGATTCAGGTCGTCAATACTGATACCGGCACGTTTACGGCGGCGCTCATTGTGATAAGCAAGACCGGTACCCGCTGGGATCAGACGACCAACAATGACATTTTCCTTCAGGCCACGCAGATCATCGCGTGCGCCGCGAACTGCAGATTCAGTCAGGACACGCGTGGTCTCCTGGAATGAGGCCGCAGAAATGAACGATTCAGTCACCAGCGAAGCCTTGGTAATACCAAGCAACTCATTCTCATACTTAACCTGAACCTTACCGGCCTTCTCCAGCGCCTCGTTAACCTCCAGGACACGAGACTTCTCAGCCTGTTCGCCGCGCAGGAAGTTAGATTCACCGGGCTCTTCGATAATGACCTTACGCAGCATCTGGCGAATAATGACCTCGATGTGCTTATCGTTGATACCAACACCCTGGAGGCGATACACATCCTGAATCTCCTTAATGAGGTATTCAGCCAGATGCGTTATACCCCTGAGACGCAGAATATCGTGAGGGTTCAGTTCGCCATCGGCGATAACCTCACCACGCTCAACCGTTTCGCCCTCGAAGATATTGATGGTGCGCCATTTTGGTATCAGCAGTTCGTGCTGATCACCATCCTTATCGGTAATCACCAGACGCTGCTTACCTTTGGTCTCCTTACCAAACGACACCGTACCGGTTGCCTCAGCCATGATCGCAGGATCTTTGGGCTTACGCGCTTCAAACAAGTCTGCAACACGTGGCAGACCACCGGTAATATCACGCGTCTTGGATGATTCCTGGGGAATACGGGCCATAACGTCACCCACATTCACCTGGTCGCCATCCTTGAGACTTACGATCGCACCTGCAGGCAAGGTGTACTGGGCAGGAATCTCAGTCCCCTTCAGGAATACTGATTCACCCTTCTCATCCACCAAGCGCACGACAGGACGCATATCCTTACCTGCAGCCCCACGCTGTTTCGGATCAGAAACCACAGTAGAACTCAGACCAGTAATCTCGTCTGTGTGCTGGTTAACGGTAATACCATCAACAAAATCAACAAACTGCACAAGACCAGCTACTTCAGTGATGATCGGGTGAGTATGTGGATCCCAGGTGGCCACTTCCTGGCCTGCCTGGACCTGATCATCATCTTTAACGCTGAGGACCGCACCATACGGAATCTTATAACGCTCACGCTCACGACCATGGCTGTCGATAACACCCAGTTCACCAGAACGAGAGACCGCAACCAGGTTGCCGCTTTCCTGCTCAACCGTCTTGACGTTATGCAGGCGTGCCATGCCTTCACTCTTAACAGTAATGCTGCTTGCCGCAGCAGAACGAGAAGCCGCACCACCGATGTGGAAGGTACGCATGGTGAGCTGGGTACCCGGCTCACCAATCGACTGGGCCGCCATAACACCGACAGACTCGCCAATATTAACCTTGTGACCACGTGCAAGATCACGTCCGTAACAGGTCGCACAGACACCGTGATGATTCTCACAGGTAATGACCGAACGTACGCGAATCTCATCGATACTCAGCTTTTCAAGCTGATCCACCCAGTATTCATCCAGCAGGGTACCGGCTGGTACGGCCACCTCTTCGGTACCTGGCTTCATGGTATCCGTTGCAACAACACGACCCAGAACACGCTCACGCAGTGGTTCTACAACATCGCCACCCTCGATGATCGGGGTCATGATGACGCCCTGTTCGGTACCACAGTCTTCATTGATGATGACCATGTCCTGAGCCACATCAACGAGACGACGCGTCAGGTAACCTGAGTTAGCGGTCTTCAGAGCGGTATCAGCCAGACCCTTACGAGCACCATGGGTCGAGATGAAGTACTGCAGTACGTTCAGGCCCTCACGGAAGTTTGCCGTGATCGGTGTCTCGATGATCGAACCGTCTGGCTTGGCCATCAGTCCACGCATACCAGCAAGCTGGCGAATCTGGGCAGCAGAACCACGCGCCCCGGAATCAGCCATCATAAAGATTGAGTTGAATGAAGGCTGGTTGACAGTTTCACCCTCGGCATTCTTGACTTCTTCGGTGCCGAGCTTGTCCATCATGGCCTTGGCTACCTTGTCATTGGTATGTGACCAGATATCAACAACCTTGTTATAGCGCTCACCATTGGTAACCAGACCAGAGGCGTACTGATCTTCGATCTCCTTAACCTCGGCCTCAGCCTGGGACAGAATGCCTTCTTTCTCACTTGGTATGACCATGTCATCAGAACAGAAAGAGACACCCGCACGGGTAGCCATCTTGAAGCCGGTGTACATCAGCTGGTCAGCAAAGATAACCGATTCCTTCAGACCCACCTGGCGATAAGTAGCATTAATCAGGCGAGAGATATTCTTCTTGGTCAACGCACAGTTAACCAGGTCGAACGGCAGGCCCTTGGGCAGGATATCGACCAGCAGAGAGCGACCCACAGTCGTATCTGCAAGCTCCTGACGGGCAGTCAGCTCACCAGTTTCTTCATCGCGATCATAGACTGTTATGCGCACCTTACATCGGGCATGCAGCTCAACCACACCATTAGCATAGGCGCGCTGAACCTCTTCTGGACTGGAGAAGACCATGCCTTCGCCGGGTACATTAATACGATCGCGAGTCATGTAGTACAGACCCAGAACGATATCCTGGGAAGGCACGATGATCGGCTCACCATTGGCAGGCGACAGTACGTTGTTGGTCGACATCATCAGGGCACGCGCTTCGAGCTGCGCCTCGATAGACAGCGGTACGTGTACAGCCATCTGGTCACCGTCAAAGTCGGCATTGAATGCCGCACAGACCAGCGGATGCAGGTTGATGGCCTTGCCTTCGATCAGGACCGGCTCGAAGGCCTGGATACCCAGTCGGTGAAGGGTAGGCGCGCGGTTCAGCATGACCGGATGTTCACGAATGACATCTTCCAGTACGTCCCAGACCTCGGCGCTCTCTTTCTCAACCATCTTCTTGGCAGCCTTGATGGTCGTAGTCAGGCCCATGCGATGCAGCTTGCCAAAGATAAAGGGCTTAAACAGCTCCAGCGCCATTTTCTTGGGCAGACCACACTGATGCAGTTTCAGGGTAGGACCAACCACGATTACAGAACGACCGGAATAATCGACACGTTTACCAAGCAGGTTCTGACGGAAACGACCCTGCTTACCCTTGATCATATCTGCCAGAGATTTCAGAGGACGCTTGTTCGTACCAGTAATGGCACGACCACGACGACCGTTATCCAGCAGGGCATCAACGGACTCCTGCAGCATGCGCTTTTCGTTGCGCACGATGATGTCAGGCGCATTCAGCTCCAGCAGACGGCGCAGGCGGTTGTTACGGTTGATGACGCGGCGGTACAGATCATTCAGGTCAGAGGTTGCGAAACGACCACCATCCAGAGGAACCAGAGGGCGCAGATCAGGTGGCAGAACCGGCAGGATGGTCATGATCATCCACTGCGGATCATTACCCGACTCAAGGAATGACTCGATCAGCTTGAGACGCTTGGTAATGCGCTTAAGCTTGGTCTCAGAACGGGTAGCACCGATATCTTCGCGAAGCTGCTTACGCTCTTCTTCCAGATCAAGTGAGCCCAGCATGTGGTAGACAGCCTCGGCACCCATCAGAGCAACGAACTCATCACCATTTTCCTCGATCGCTTCGAGGTAGGTCTCATCGGACAACAGCTGGCCACGCTCAAGCGTGGTCATACCCGGATCAACGACAACAAAGGCCTCGAAGTAGAGGATGCGCTCGATATCACGCAGGGTCATGTCCAGCAGAAGACCAATACGGGATGGCAGCGACTTCAGAAACCAGATATGTGCAACAGGGCTTGCCAGTTCAATATGCCCCATGCGCTCACGACGCACTTTGGTCTGGGTAACCTCGACACCACACTTCTCGCAGACAACGCCACGATGCTTAAGACGTTTGTACTTGCCACACAGACATTCATAGTCTTTGACCGGACCAAAGATCTTCGCACAGAACAGGCCATCACGTTCTGGCTTGAATGTCCGATAGTTAATGGTCTCGGGTTTCTTGACCTCGCCAAAAGACCAGGACCGGATCATCTCCGGTGATGCCAGACCAATACGGATGGCATCAAATTCTTCGGTCTGCTGACCCTGCTGTTTAAAAAGATTAAGTAAATCTTTCATCTTTATTCCGCGCCTCTGTCGCTAAGCCTTAATGATTCAGTCCAGTAAGTTCCGGAGCAAATCACTCATCATGTTCCAGCTCGACATTAATGCCGAGCGCCCTGATTTCCTTCATCAGTACGTTGAAGGATTCAGGCATACTGGCTTCCATCCTGTGGTCGCCATCCACGATGTTCTTGTACATCTTGTTACGTCCGTTCACGTCATCCGATTTGACGGTCAACATTTCCTGCAGCGTGTAAGCGGCGCCATAGGCCTCAAGCGCCCAGACTTCCATTTCACCGAAACGCTGACCACCGAACTGGGCCTTACCACCCAGCGGCTGCTGAGTAACCAGACTGTATGGACCCGTGGAACGGGCATGCATCTTGTCATCAACCAGGTGGTTGAGCTTGAGCATGTGCATGTAACCCACGGTTACTGAACGGTCGAATGAATCACCGGTTCGACCATCATAAAGCGTGGTCTGACCAGACTCAGGAAGATCTGCCAGCTTAAGCATGGCCTTGATCTCAGTCTCCTCCGCACCATCGAATACTGGTGTAGCCATAGGCACACCCTTTCTCAGGTTGCCGGCCAGAACAAGCACTTCTTCATCAGTCAAAGAAGCGAGATCAACCTGATTGACTTCCTTGCTGTGGTTGTAGACCTGGTCGAGGAACTTACGAAGCTCATCAATCTTGGCCTTGGCCTCTATCATCCTGCCGATCTTCTTACCCAGACCCATGGCCGCCCAGCCCAGATGCGTTTCGAGCACCTGACCGACGTTCATACGCGAGGGAACACCCAGCGGGTTGAGCACGATATCAACCGGCGTACCGTCTGCGCTGTAAGGCATGTCTTCAACGGGAACGATCATGGAGACCACACCCTTGTTACCATGTCGGCCGGCCATCTTGTCACCGGGCTGCATACGACGCTTAACTGCTATGTAGACCTTGACCATCTTGAGCACACCCGGCGCGAGATCATCGCCCTGGGTCAGCTTGATACGCTGCTCTTCAAATTTCTTTTCGAAGGCTTCTTTCTGGGTCTCGATCAGCGCGGCGAGGCTCTCCAGCTGTTTGTTAACATCCTCATTTCGCATGCGGATCTCAAACCACTTCTCGCGCGGCAGATCGGCCAGATAAGACTTGGTCACCTTGGAACCCGCCTTCAGATCAGGACCACCTTCCGAGACTTTGCCAGAAATCAGTTTCTCAACACGGCTGTAGATATCATCTTCATAGATACGGCGCTGGTCCTTAAGATCATTTCGAACACTCTCAAGAGCGGTCTCTTCGATCTGCAGGGCGCGCTTATCTTTTTCAACGCCATCGCGTGTGAATACGCGTACATCGATGACGGTACCTTCCATACCAGAACCAACACGCAGGGAGGTGTCCTTAACATCTGATGCCTTCTCACCAAAGATCGCACGCAGCAGCTTTTCTTCAGGTGTCAGCTGGGTCTCACCCTTAGGCGTCACCTTACCGACGAGAATGTCGTTTGGCTTAACCTCGGCACCAACATAAACGATGCCCGATTCATCCAGCTTGGACAGCAGACCTTCGCTGACGTTAGGGATATCCGCACTGATCTCTTCTGGACCCAGCTTGGTATCACGAGCGACACAGGTCATCTCTTCAATATGAATGGTCGTGAACCGATCTTCCTGAACTACGCGCTCCGAGATCAGGATCGAATCCTCGAAGTTGTAACCATTCCAGGGCATGAACGCGACCAGCATATTCTGGCCAAGCGCAAGTTCACCCAGGTCAGTTGAAGGGCCGTCGGCCAGAGCATCACCTCGGGCAATCACATCACCGGGCCTTACCAGGGGACGCTGATTGATACAGGTGTTCTGGTTTGAACGGGTGTATTTGGTCAGGTTGTAGATATCAACGCCAGCCTCACCAGCAACCGTCTCTTCATCGTTCACACGCACTACAATTCGCGCCGCATCAACGGAATCAACCACACCACCTCGTGTTGCCTTAACAGTCGCACCAGAGTCAATCGCAACGGTGCGCTCCATACCGGTACCGACAACGGGCTTCTCGGCACGCAGACAGGGCACTGCCTGGCGTTGCATGTTCGAGCCCATCAAAGCGCGGTTCGCATCATCATGCTCAAGGAATGGGATGATCGACGCAGCAACAGAAACGATCTGCTTAGGCGATACGTCCATGTACTGGACGCGATCTGGGGTGAACAGACCAAATTCATTCAGGTTTCGACAGGAAACCAGTTCATCGACCAGTTGCCCCTTATCGTCAAGGGCAGCGTTCGCCTGGGCAATGACATAGTTACTCTCTGCAATCGCAGACAGGTAATCGATCTCAGACGTCACCTTGCCATCAACAACCTTGCGGTATGGCGTTTCGAGGAAGCCATAGCTATTGGTACGCGCATACACAGACAGCGAGTTAATCAGACCGATGTTTGGACCTTCAGGGGTCTCGATCGGGCAAACGCGACCATAGTGCGTTGGATGTACGTCACGAACCTCAAAGCCAGCACGCTCACGAGTCAGACCACCAGGGCCAAGCGCAGAGATACGACGCTTGTGCGTGACTTCTGACAGCGGGTTGTTCTGGTCCATGAACTGGGAAAGCTGCGAGGAACCAAAGAATTCCTTAACCGCTGCTGCAACCGGCTTGGCATTTACCAGGTCCTGAGGCATCAGGCCTTCGCTTTCAGCAACGCTCAGACGTTCCTTAACTGCACGTTCGACTCGAACCAGGCCAACGCGGAGTACGTTTTCGGCCATCTCACCAACGGAGCGAATACGGCGGTTGCCAAGATGATCGATATCATCCACAACGCCATTACCGTTCCTGATATCAATCAGGGTCTTGAGCACATCTACGATATCGTCGTTATCCAGGACTCCTGAGCCAGTTTCCTGCTCCCTGCCAAGACGCAGGTTGAACTTCATACGACCAACTGCAGAAAGGTCGTAGCGCTCTTCAGTAAAGAACAGGTTCTGGAACAGGGTCTGGGCAGCTTCCTTGGTTGGCGGCTCACCCGGACGCATCATACGGTAGATCTCTACCTGAGCCTCAAGCTCATTGCGCGAAGGATCGATGCGCAGCGTGTTAGAGATATAAGGACCATGATCAAGATCATTGGTGAACAGGGTCTGGAATTCCTTGACCTTGAGCTCATCCAGTTTTTCCAGAACCTCTTCGGTAAGCTCGGCGTTCGCCTCGATTGCAACCTCGCCAGTAGACTGGTCAACGATGTCGTGCGCCAGCACCTTACCGATCATGTATTCCGCAGGTACATCCAGGGTTTTTACACCGGCCTTGTCCAGTTCTCGAATATGGCGCGCAGTGATACGGCGTCCAACTTCGACGATCACCTTGGATTTATGCTTAATATCGAATGCAGCGATTTCACCACGTAGACGCTCAGGAACCAGCGCCATGCTGTAACTATCTTTGGTGCGCTTGATATCGTTCTTCTCAAAGAACATATCGATGATCTGCATGGTGTCAAAACCGAGCGCACGCAGGAGGATAGTGGCTGGCAGCTTGCGGCGACGGTCGATACGGACAAAGACGCCGTCTTTCGGATCAAACTCGAAGTCCAGCCAGGAGCCACGATAAGGAATCACGCGGGCATTAAACAGCAGCTTGCCAGAAGAATGCGTCTTGCCTTTATCATGATCAAAGAATACACCGGGTGAACGATGCAGCTGAGAGACGATGACACGCTCGGTACCATTGATAACAAACGTACCATTTTCAGTCATCAGAGGCAGTTCGCCCATGTAGACTTCCTGCTCTTTCACATCTTTAACAACGTTAGAACCGGCAGGCGCGTCCTTATCCATGATGACCAGGCGTAAGGTTACGCGAAGTGGCGCCTGGTAGGTGAGACCACGTAACTGGCACTCTTTAACATCAAAGATTGGATCACCAAGGCGATAGCTCACATATTCAAGGCGAACTGTGCCTGAGTAGCTTTCAATAGGAAAAACAGAGCGGAAGGCGCCATGTAGACCAAGCTCTTTACGGTCTTCAAGACTGGTGTCTAGCTGCAGAAACTGGCGATAAGAGTCCAGCTGAATAGAGAGCAGATAGGGAACTTCCAGAATCTGGGGGCGCTTGCCGAAGTCCTTGCGAATACGTTTCTTTTCGGTGTAGCTATAAGCCATCACGATTCCTCATGCTGCGGCCATTATGGGTACTTGTCGGAATACGCTCGCCGTAAAGCGCATTCCACCAGGCACCCGAAGTGCCTTTGTCTAACACAACCGGTCTAGGCCGGTTTAAATCAAACAGGAAAAGGCCGGCGGTTAAAAACCGCCAGCCTGGTCCTGATTTTTAGCGCTGAACCAATTATTTCAGTTCTACTTCTGCGCCAGCCTCTTCAAGCTGCTTTTTGATATCTTCAGCTTCGTCCTTAGAAGCGGCTTCCTTAACGGTAGAAGGCGCACCTTCAACCATGTCTTTCGCTTCTTTCAGACCCAGACCAGTGATGCCACGAACAACCTTGATAACCGCAACTTTGTTACCGCCGAAGCTGGTCATTACAACGTCAAACTCGTCTTTTTCTTCAGCGGCAGCAGCTTCACCACCGGCAGCTGCAGGGGCAGCAGCAACAGCAGCAGCGGCAGAAACGCCGAACTTCTCTTCCATGTCAGAGATCAGATCAACGATCTCCATAACAGTCATATTGGAAATCGCTTCCAAGATGTCGTCTTTAGATACAGCCATGATGTTTCTCCTAAAATAAAAATCCGAACCAGATTACCCGGAATTACCCCGGTGGCTATTGTTTGGCATCGCGTACCGCAGCTACGGTACGTACCAGCTTGCCTGGGACCTCGTTGACGGTACGCGCGAACTTGTCGAGCGGCGCCTTCATTACGGCCATCAGCATGCTGATCGCCTGGTCACGTGTAGGCAGGCTAGCGAGCCTGTCAATCTCAGAAGCCGCAAGCACCTCTCCACCAACGGAAAGAAGCTTGACCTCCAGTTTTTCATGCTCTTTTGCGAAGTCCTTGATGACGCGCGCTGCTGAACCTGGGTCTTCCTGAGAAAACGCAAGTACCAGCGGGCCAACCAGCTGTTCGTTCATACATTCGAATTCAGTACCTTCAAATGCACGACGAGCCAGCGTGTTCTTCACAACGCGGAGATAAACACCACCCTGACGCGCCTGAACGCGCAGCTTGGTCATCTCCTCAACGGTGAGGCCGCTATATTCCGCAGCTACCGCCGAATGAGCACTTCCAGCCACCGCAGCAACCTCTTCGACAATCTGTTTCTTGTCCGCGAGACTTAAAGCCACGATAAACTCTCCTGGTTACGACAACACAAAGCATTGTCGTGGTTAAAACGATGACCCAAAGGCCATCACCCTACGGCTCACTTCACCAGATACCACTGATTCAGATACACCGTCTGCGCAGGCAATCAATCCATTAAGCCTTTCGGCACCCGCGGTCTTTGACGTAAGCCGCTTCCCTGCGACCCACCAAAGTCTTACTTAATAGATCAGACTACAGCGCTATGATCGACCTTAATACCAGGTCCCATAGTTGCTGATACTGAAATACTCTTAATATATGAACCTTTCGCAGCAGCAGGCTTGGCCTTCACCAGGTCTGCAACCAGAGACTTCAGGTTCTGCTCAAGCGCTTCAGGCTCGAATTCAACCTTGCCAATCGGGCAATGGATAATACCGGCCTTATCTGTACGGTAACGAACCTGCCCTGACTTAGCGTTTTTAACCGCTGTCTCAACATCAGGAGTCACGGTGCCCACCTTAGGATTAGGCATCAGGCCGCGCGGACCAAGGATCTGACCCAACTGACCAACAACGCGCATCGCATCTGGCGTAGCAATAACGACATCGAAGTCCATATTGCCCTTCTTGACGTCTTCGGCCAGATCTTCGAAGCCAACTACGTCTGCGCCTGCAGCTGTCGCCTTCTCCGCATTTTCACCCTGAGCAAAAACAGCCACACGAACTTCCTTGCCTGTACCATTTGGCAGGATGCTTGAACCACGAACTACCTGATCAGATTTACGCGGATCCACACCCAGGTTTACCGCCACATCAACGGACTGTTTGAAACCAGCAGCCGGCATCTTTTTGATCAGCTCAAATGCCTCTACAACACCATAAACCTTATCGGCCTCGAGCATCTCGAGGGAGGCCTTCATTCTCTTACCCATGGCCATTTAGTTACCCTCCACATCAAGGCCCATACTGCGGGCACTACCAGCAATAATGTTGACCGCGGCATCAATATCATGCGCATTCAGGTCTTCCATCTTGGTGTTCGCAATCTCTTCAAGCTGCGCACGCGTCACCTTACCCACCTTGGCGGTATTAGGCGTACCACTACCCTTCTGAATGCCCGCGGCCTTTTTCAGCAGAATCGAGGCAGGAGGAGTCTTAGTGATAAAAGTGAAGCTCTTATCGTTGTAAACGGTGATAACAACGGGAATAGGCAACCCTTTTTCTACGTTCTGGGTCTTCGCATTGAAGGCCTTACAGAACTCCATGATGTTCACACCATGCTGACCCAGCGCAGGACCAACCGGCGGACTTGGGTTCGCCTCACCTGCAGGAACCTGCAGCTTGATATACGAATCAACTTTCTTAGCCATTACTCTTTACTCCAAATACGGGTTCAAACGCCTTTCGGCTCCCCGGTTATCGACCAGCTTAGCTGGATCAGGCCTTTTCTACCTGGTGGAACTCAAGTTCCACAGGGGTAGAACGACCAAAAATCTGTACAGCCACCAGCAGGCGGCTCTTTTCATAGTTCACTTCTTCAACGACACCATTGAAGTCGTTGAAAGGCCCGTCGCAGACACGCACAACCTCACCCACCTCGAACAGAACCTTAGGCCGCGGCTTCTCAACACCCTCCTGAACACGATTCAGGATGGCCTCAGCCTCAGCATCTGAGATCGGCGCCGGCTTATCAGAAGATCCACCGATAAAACCAAGCACCTTTGGCACACTCTTAACCAGGTGCCAGGTCTCATCGTCCATCTCCATCTGCACGAGGACATAACCCGGGAAGAACTTACGCTCACTCCGGCGCTTCTGTCCTTCGCGCATCTCGACCACCTCTTCGGTGGGCACCAGGATCTCGCCAAACTTCTCTTCCATGCCCGCCCGCTTTATTCGATCTTCAAGCGAACGCTTCACATGACCTTCAAAATTCGAATAGGCGTGCACTACATACCAACGCAAAGCCATCTCAGATCCCTCAAGCAATGACGAACTGGACTGCCCAGCCGAGCAGCATATCCAGCAGCCACAGGAAAATACCCATGATGAGCACCATCACGAATACCGCCAACGTGGTCTGAATAGTTTCAGCACGCGTAGGCCAGACCATCAGGCGAAGTTCCGTACGCGACTCACGCAGGAAGCCCATGGTCCGACCGCCCAGAGCAGTAGTCAGCATCACGCCAATGGCAATAATGACCATTGCCAGCAAACCAAGCACTCGGTACAGCAGACCCTGATCCGCATAGTAGTAGTAACCAGCAATACCGACCGTAACGATCAGCAAAGCCACTACCATCTTCACTGTATCCAGCGCTGAACTACCCTGCTCTTCCGGCTTGCCCGCCATCAACTACTCCGTCTAACCTTCAACCATGTAAAAGTTGGCAGGCCAGGAGGGACTTGAACCCCCAACCTGCGGTTTTGGAGACCGCTGCTCTGCCAATTGAGCTACTGGCCTGTAATAAAAAACTTTTCTCTCAAATACCCGAAAAGCGGAGGCGGCCGTAACCGCGCCCCGCTTTCAGGAATGCTGTATCCGATTACTCGATAATCTTGGATACAACACCGGCGCCGACGGTACGGCCGCCTTCGCGGATAGCGAAGCGCAGACCCTCTTCCATCGCGATCGGTGCAATCAGCTGGACAGTCATCTTGATGTTGTCACCAGGCATGA
>JAAUXZ010043782.1_pt1 | contig 15416 bp, 17 predicted proteins | sample 7278131 | NCBI WGS metagenome assembly JAAUXZ01 (sample SAMN14350119, study PRJNA611818) | marine sediment metagenome | isolation source: surface marine sediment (3m) | place: French Polynesia: Moorea | collected 2018-08
CGGTCCCGCGGGACCTGCGAGTCATGCTGTTCGACCAGAATGCGACAGGCCTTGATCACGTTGCTGGCCTTGGCATTAAACAGGCCGATGGTTTTTATGTATTGCTTCAGCCCTTCCTCACCCAGTTCCAACATCTGCGCTGGCGTATTCGCTACCGCATAGAGTCTTTCGGTGGCCTTGTTGACGCTGACATCGGTAGCCTGGGCGGACAGGATTACCGCGATCAACAGCTCGAACTCCGAGGCATAGTTGAGCTCGGTGGTCGGGGCCGGATCGTTAGCGCGCAAACGACTGAAGATTTCGCTACGTTTGGGTTTGTTCATGCGCTTGAGTGGAATGGATACCGGCTCAACCGGCGGCCGGGGCTTGCGTCGACAGGGAGGCGGCGGTGGACAACAGGCGCTGTTCGATCAGGTTCTTACCGACAATGAGCAGGGCCAGGCCGAAAAAGGCTCCGGGAGGCAGGATCGCCAGCAGGAAGCCCTCATAATCCTCGACCAGGTTGATTTGCATCGCGCTTGCGCCCTCGCCGAACATCAGCTCGGCCTGCGCAAATATGGTGCCAAAGCCAATGATCTCGCGCAGCATGCCGAGCAGAACCAGCACGATGAGAAAACCCAGGCCCATCATGAAGCCGTCCAGGGCCGATGCTCCAACCGGGTTCTTTGAGGCAAAGCCCTCGGCGCGGCCGATGATCGAGCAATTGGTGACGATCAGCGGGATGAAAATGCCCAGCACCAGGAACAGGTCGTAGAACCAGGCTTTCATGCTGAGCTCGATAATGGTGACGATGGAGGCGATGATCAATACAAATACCGGCAAGCGCACTTCCTGGCGCACCACATCACGGATCAGCGAGACCAGGGTGTTGGACAGGACCAGGGTGATCAGGGTCGCGATCCCCAGGCCGATGCCATTGATCGTGGTGCTGGTGACCGCCAGTAATGGGCACAGCCCCAGCAATTGGACCAGGGCCACATTGTTCTTCCACAACCCTTCACGGGTAATCTCAGCAGCGTTCACAGTCATAGAAAAAGTCTCTCACGATGTATCTGATAGTACTCCAATGTTTTTCTCACTGCATTGACAATGGCGCGGGGGGTAATCGTCGCCCCGGTGATCTGGTCGAACTCACCGCCGTCGCGTTTGACCTTCCAGGCGTCCGCCACTGGATTATCCAGGGATTTACCATCGAAACCGAGGATCCAGTCAGATTTTCGGGTCTCGATCGCATCGCCGAGGCCGGGGGTCTCGGCATGCTTGACCGCGCGCACCCCGGCCAGACTGCCATCTTCATACACCCCGATCAACAAATGGATGTTGCCGCTATAGCCATCGGGCGCAATCGCGTTGAAGATGATCGCAACCGGTTGCTGCTCTTTGCGGGCACGGTAGGCCAGTTGGGGATCATCGGTACCGAGTAATGGCGAGGCCGATAATTCAATGCTGTCCTGGGCGATATCGTTATCCAGGCGGTCGGCCGGTAACAATTCATACAGATTTCTCAGCAGCACGCGCTTCTCATTGTCCGCGATCCGCGCCACCGTCTCCTGCTGGGTCAAGGCCACCAGGGTGGTACCGACCACCGAGAACAGCCACAACAGGAAGCCGGATATCAGGATGTGTTTGTACTTGCTGCTTATCACGATAATTAATGATGATGATCTTCTGGTGGCTCAACGCCGTAGACCCGGGGCTGGGTGTAATAATCGATCAACGGTACACACATGTTGGCCAGTAACACCGCAAACGCCACGCCATCGGGGTATCCACCCCAGCTGCGGATGATGTAAACCAGGGTACCGATCATGCAGCCGTAAACCAGGCGTCCCTTGTTGGTGGTGGAGGCGCTGACCGGATCGGTGGCAATAAAGAAAGCACCCAGCATGACGCCGCCGGAGAACAGGTGGAAACCGGGTGAGGCGATGCTGTCCGGGTCCATGACATAAAAGATCAATGCAAACAGCAGCACCGCACCGAGCATCGACACCGGGATATGCCAGCGAATGGTTTTGGTGTACAACAGGTAGAGGCCGCCGAGGAACCACCAGTTGGCAATCCATTCCCAACCGACGCCGCCGAAATCGCCGAATACCGGGGACTGGCGGATTTCGCTGACCATCATGTTCAGGCCCAGGTTGGTTTTATACTGATCCAGCGGGGTGGCCATGGTCAGGGCGTCCCATTGCTGCAGATCGCTAAAGCCCAGACTGTAGGAGAAGGCCTCGACCAGGTTCATCGCCTCGCCACTGACCGTGATCGGCAGAAACCAGGTTGTCATCTGCTGCGGAAAAGAGATCAGCACGACCACGTAACCGACCATGGCCGGATTGAACGGGTTGAAGCCGAGGCCGCCGTACAGATGTTTGCCGGCGATCATCGCAAATGCCATGCCCACCGCGATCAGCCACCAGGGACTGTGCATCGGGATACACAATGCAAACAGCCAGCCGGCGACCACCGCGCTGTAATCACTGAGGTAGGGCTTGAGGGGGCGTTTGCGCAACCACAGGATCAGCGCTTCAAACAACAGCGCAAAGCCGATCGCAAACACCAGGTTGACGATCAGGCCAACCCCGAAATACCAGATGTAGGCCAGGGTGCCCGGGATCAGCGCGATGAGGACATTCAGCATCATCCGGTTGGTACCCGCCGAGGGGGTGACGAAGGGTGATGACAGGGTGCTCATGAATCTTCCTGTTTCATCTTTTGCCGCCGCGCATCGGCCTCATCGATCTGGCGCTGCTGTTCGGGGGTCAGGTTGGAGATATTCTTGCGCTCGGCATCCTGTTGCTGTTTGCGCGCCTTGACGCGCAGCAACGCGGCCTGCACCGCATCCACGGTTTGTTCCTTTGGTTTGTCCGGTTTATCCCCGGTCTGTTGCTGGGCGGCCTTCTTTTTCGCCAGGGCCTCACGTTTGAGCCGGCGTCGCTCTTCGTCGCGCTGTTTCTGACGTTCGAGACGGGCCTCGCGGAATTCATGGCGTTTGCGCGAACGGTCGGACTTGTAGGTTTTGCGTTGCTGCTCCCAGATCTCGCTCTTGGCATAGCGATAATACTGCACCAGCGGGATGTGGCTGGGACAGACCGCCGAGCAGCAACCGCATTCGATACAATCGAACAGGTGATACTTTTCCATCGTCTCGAACTGGCGGGCACGGCTATACCAGTAGAGTTGTTGCGGCAGCAGTTTAGCCGGGCATACCTCGGTGCAACGTCCGCAACGGACACAGGGCTGGGCTTGTGGCTGATCCGCCTGGTCCAGCACCAGGATGCAATTGGTGGCCTTGACCACCGGAATCCGGTCATCGTTCAATTCCAGGCCCATCATCGGTCCGCCCATGATCAGCTTGGGCTGGGCAACCTTGTAACCGCCGGCCAGTTCGATCAGGTGGCTGAACGGGGTACCCAGCGGGGTTAGCCAGTTGCCGGGATTGTTCACCCCGGGACCGGTCACGGTGACGATCCTGGAGGTCAATGCCAGGTTCTGATCGACCGCCTGGGCAATCGCGGCACAGGTGCCGGTGTTCTGCGACAAGGCGCCGATTTCGAATGCCAGCTGACCGCTGTGAACTTCCTGTCCGGTGAGGATCTTGATCAACTGTTTTTCACTACCGGAGGGGTACAGGGATGGGATGCTGACGACCTCGGTATGCTCGAGCGCGGCCTCGCTCAGGGCCTCTCGCATGGCCTTGATCGCGGTTGGCTTGTTGTCCTCGATCCCGATCAGGGTGCGTTGTGGCTGCAGGATCCGCTGCAGGTACTGGATCCCGCGGATGACCAGCGCGGGCCGGGTTTGCATCAGGATATCATCACAGGTGATGTAGGGTTCACATTCGGCGCCGTTGATGATCAGGGTTTCGATCGGGTAGTTGTCGGCAGTTTCCAGCTTGGCCGCGGTCGGAAAAACCGCGCCGCCCAGACCGACGATGCCGGCCGCGCGGATGATCTCGAGTAATTCCTGCTTGGATGAGTCAGCCAATGGTGGATTATCCCAGGACTCGATCGTTGCCAGGCCCGCTGTGGGTTGCAGGATGAAACAGTCGGCCTGTTGTCCTGATGGATGCGCGATCGGGCGCGGTTCTATGGCTGTGATGCGGCCGGTACAGGGCGCATGCACCGGTGCGCTGACCAGTTCACTGGTCTCGGCAAGGATCTGCCCTGCGCTGACCTCGTCACCCACCTTGACCAGGGCCTGGTTGGCTTCACCGATATGCTGGTTGAGCGGGATGATGATCTCATCGGCCAGGCTGGCCTGCTGCAATGGTTGCCCGAGTGACAACTGCTTGTGGTGTTCCAGCTGCATGCCACCATGGAATTGGTAAATAACCGGATTAGTGGACACCACTGGCCTCCGTCAGGTTACCTGGGGCCGGCCATTTCCAGTCTTCCAGGGTCTGTTTGACCGGGACCATATCGATACAGTCAACCGGGCAGGGCGGCAGGCATAATTCGCAACCGGTGCATTCATCTTCAATCACCGTGTGCATATGCTTGGCCGCGCCAAGGATCGCGTCCACCGGGCAGGCCTGGATGCACAGGGTGCAGCCGATGCAGGTCTGTTCATCGATGATAGCGACCATCGGCAACTCGAGGTGTTCACCATGTTCCTCGTTAAGCGGCAATACCTCGACATCCAGCAGGTCCGCCAGCGCCACGATCGTGTTCTCGCCACCGGGCGGACACTGGTTGATCGGGGCCTCGCCGTTGGCGATGGCCTCGGCATAGGGGCGACAACCGGCAAAACCACATTGGCCACACTGGGTCTGCGGCAGCAGGGCATCCACCTGCTCCACAATCGGGTTGCCTTCGACCTTGTAGCGTATTGCTGCATAGCCAAGGATCAGGCCGAAGCTGCCAGCAATAAAACTGAGCGTGAATACTGCAATCAGGATCAACATATCAGGCCTTGACCAGTCCACCCAGGCCCATGAAGGCCAGTGACATCAGGCCCGCGGTGATCAGGCCGATGGCGGCGCCCTGGAACGGGGCTGGTACGTCGGCGACATTGACCCGCTCGCGCAGGGCGGCAAACAGGATGATCACCATCGAGAAACCCGCGGCCGCGCCAAACCCGTAGACCGCTGATTGGAGAAAGCTGTGCTGCTGCTGGATATTCAGCAAGGCAACGCCGAGCACCGCACAATTGGTGGTGATCAGGGGCAGGAAAATACCCAGCACATTGTGTAACAGCGGACTGGTTTTGTGCACCACCATCTCGGTGAAATTGACCACCGCGGCGATGGTGATGATGAACGCGATGGTGCGCAGGAACTCGAGATCCAGCGGCGCCAGTACCCAGTTGTTGATGATATAGCTGAGCACCGCGGACAGGGTCAGGACGAAAGTGGTGGCGGCACTCATGCCGATCGCGGTCTCCACCTTGCGCGAAACGCCCATGAACGGGCACAGGCCAAGGAATTTCACCAGCACGATATTGTTGACAAATATAGTACCGATAAGGATGAGCAGGTATTCGGTCATGGGCAACATTATATGGGCGGGGCGGTCGTATTCCTACCCTCAGACAAGTAAGGTTTCTGAGTTATATCAATTACCTACACGGCCGGAACGACAGTGAAAGGATGGGTTGTTGGCGGCGGTGAAATCCTAGACTGCCTGGCGAAGAGGCGTTGCCCGGGTGCTGAATTCAGCGTACAGCGGGATATGATCGGATAGTTTGCGCCATTGTTGTCCTTTCAGGTGGCGGGTGTCGACGATCTGCAGGCCGCGACTGTAGATCCGATCCATTTTCAACACCGGCATCCACGCCGGCCAGCTGCGGGCGTATTTGCCGGCATGCGCCTTGAATACCTCGGTGATGCCGAGCTCTTCATGGAAATGCTGTTCGGCCCGGATCAGCCAGTCATTGAAATCGCCGGCGATGATCAGCGGTTCATTGTCGGGTACATGGGATTTGATGCGGCGGATCAGGGTCGACAACTGACGCCGGCGCTCGAAGCCGAACAGGCCCAGGTGGACACAGATCAGGTGGATCGGCAGTTCGCTGCCGGGAAGTTGGATAATCCCATGTAGCAGACTGCGACTGGCCTGTTTGAACAGGGATACATTGATGTTTTCCCATTCCGAGAAAGGATATTTACTGAGGATCGCATTACCGTGATGACCGGATTCGTAAATCGCGTTTTTGGCATAGGCATGGTGATGCCAGATGCTGTCGGCGATGAATTCGAACTGGCTGTGATCCGGCCAGTTGGTGACCTTTTTCTCCCATTTACTGTGTTCACCATAAACTTCCTGCAGGAACACGATATCCGCATCGGTTTCCATCACCGCATGTTTGATCTCATGCAGGACGAAACGCTGATTGGCGACGCTGAATCCCTTGTGGATGTTGTAGGTGACTATTTTGAGAGTTTGCTGGCTCATTATCGGTTTTTATTACCCTATTAGAGTAAGGTTAGCAAAAAACAGCCATTTGGCTATAAGCTATAGGTCATGTTTTCGCCGTTTATCGACCTTTTACTGCTGATTGTCGTGGCCAATGGTACCCCGCTAGTTGTCAGCAAGCTGCTTGACGGGCGAATGCAACTGGCGTTGGATTTCGGTTACCGCCTGCCTGACCAGCAACCGCTACTGGGGCCGAGCAAGACCTGGCGCGGACTGCTGGGGTCACTGCTGGTCACCGCATTCTGCGCCTGGGTCCTCGGTTACCCGCCGCTGATCGGTTTCTGGACCGCCCTCATCAGCATGTTAGGTGATGCGGGTTCCAGTTTCATTAAACGCCGCCTGGGTAAACCCAGCAGCAGTCCTTTTCTCCTGTTAGATCAGGTCCCGGAGTCTTTGTTGCCAGCCCTGGTCATGGCGGATCAGTTTTCCCTGGGGCTGGCCGCTGTATTTAACCTGGTGCTGTTGTTCACGTTGATCGACCTGGCGCTGTCACGCTCGTTGCTGAAATTGAGGTCCAACCGCAGATCCGACCGAGGCTGGTGAACAGGGGTAAAACAATGACAGTGCAGGCAACAACGAGTATATTAGCTGTCAGCAATTTGATGAATTACCCGATGTTTGTTTCGCGCCGATGATTGTTAATCGTGACAGCCTCAACCTCCCCAACCTGGTCAGTTCAATTCGGATCCTGATCGCGCCGTTACTGTTTTACCTGGCCTTTAAGCAACAGCCCTGGTGGTTCCTCGGTGCACTGTTATTTTCCGGTTTTACCGATGTGCTGGATGGATTTCTGGCCCGGACCCTGAACCAGATTACCGAACTCGGCTCGCATCTGGACAGCTGGGGTGATTTTGTCATCTACAGCACGATGGCGATTTGTGCCTGGATCCTGTGGCCGCAGATCGTCATCGACCAGGCTGTTTATTTCTCGATCATCGTGGCTAGTCTGTGTGCACCGGTCTTGGTTGGACTGATCAAGTTCAGAACATTGACCAGCTACCATACCTGGAGTGTCAAGGTCGCGGTGTTCGTCACTTTTATCTCCTATGTACTGCTGTTCGGCGGGATTGCCGACTGGCCATTCAAACTAGCCGCCCTGGTAAGCCTGTATGCCGGGCTGGAAGAAATCCTCATCACCCTGTTGATGAAGCACCAACGGGTCGATGTGCGTTCGGCCTGGTCGGCCTATAAGTACGATCATTCAAATAGTTAGTATTAGCAACGATTAGGACCCACCATGCGATTGAATCCCTGGATTTTAGCTGTGCTGATAGCCTTGCTCAGTCAAACCGTTAGCGCACAGGACAACCGGCAACTAGTGCCGATGCCGGATATGATGAAGAACCACATGCTGGCCAATATGCGCGATCATCTGCTGGCGCTGGAGGAGATCACTCGCTACCTGGCCAACCAGCAGTATGATGAAGCCGCTGACGTCGCGGAAAATCGTCTCGGCATGTCCTCGCTGGAATCACATGGCGCCTCACATATGGCCCGGGTGATGCCGAAACAGATGGCTGCCACCGGCACCGAGATGCACCGCGCCGCCAGCCGCTTTGCCCTGGCTGCCAGGGATGCCGAACTGGAGGGTGGACTGAACAAAGCGTTTGCCGCGCTGTCCGATGTGATGACCCAGTGCAGTGCCTGTCACTCAGCTTACCGCGTACACTAATATGAAAATCTGTATAGTCGATAATGGCTCTTTGAAGCCAACCGCAACCCTGTCGTTGCGCAAGCTTGCGCAACAGCTCAGCGAGGCCAGTGGCCAGCCGGTGGATGCCGTTTCCCTGCAGCATGCACACAAGATTCCAGCGCAAAAATTGCAGGGTGAACCCGCGCAAATCCTCGTCGATTACTGCCGGGCACAACTCCAGGCTGGCGTACGCGAATTTCTGCTGATCCCGCTGTTTTTCGGTTTAAGCCGCGCGCTGACCTCGTTTGTCCCGGAACAGCAAGCCATCCTGGAGCAGGAATTCGGCGAGTTTCGGCTGACCCTGGCTGACACCCTGTATCCATTACCGCAAGGTGATTCCCGCCTGGCCCAGATTCTGTTTGAGCATATCCGGCAGACCGGCGAGGCGCATGGATTGCCCGCAGAAAACCTGGTGCTGGTCGATCATGGCTCGCCCGCACCACAGGTGACCGAAGTGCGGGAAAAGATCAGCCAGCAGCTCAAGGCCCTGCTGGGTGATGAGGTCGAGCTGTCACAGGCGGTGATGGAGCGGCGCCAGGGCAGGCAATATGATTTCAACGGTCAGCTGCTCGAGGACTGGCTGCGCGAGGTCGCTGCCGGCGGGGCAAAAAGTGCCATAGTATCGATGCTGTTCCTGCAGCCGGGTCGACATGCCGGTGAGGGTGGTGATATCGAACAGATTTGTGCCAGCGTGATGCAGGAATATCCGGGTTTCGAGGTCGCCATCACACCATTGGTCGGGGAGCATCCGTTATTGATTTCGATCCTGCTGTCGCGCCTCGAGGCCCGGCTCGAGGCTGCCTGAGGTTGCCGGCAACGCCGGGCCAGGATGCACAAGAATATGGCGTAACCATGAAAAGTTGCGCGTGAAGACTAATAGGTTCACACTATTGGCGAACTCTAGATAATGACAACAAATGACTGAAGCAGCAGCCATCTCCATCTCTGACCTGCACAAGCGCTTTGCCGATATCGAGGTTTTGAAGGGTATTTCCCTGGAAGCCCACCAGGGCGATGTAGTATCTATCCTCGGCAGCAGCGGATCCGGCAAGAGTACCTTGCTGCGCTGTATCAACCTGCTGGAAACTCCCACTTCCGGTGACATCAGTGTTTACGGCGAGGCCCTGAAACTGGCCAAGAACAGGCATGGCGAAATGGAGCCGTTGGACCAAAAGCAGATCAATCGCGTTCGCTCCAGCCTGGCCATGGTGTTTCAGAGTTTCAATCTTTGGTCGCACATGACGATCCTGGAAAATATCATCGAGGCCCCGGTGCATGTGCTGAAAAAACCCAAGGCAGAGGCGACAGAACACGCGATGGAATTGCTGCAAAAAGTCGGCATCACCGACAAGGCCGATGCTTACCCGGGCATGTTATCCGGCGGCCAGCAACAGCGGGTAGCGATTGCGCGGGCACTGGCGATGGAGCCCAAGGCGATGCTGTTCGATGAACCGACCTCGGCCCTGGACCCGGAACTCGTCAACGAGGTGTTGCAGGTCATGCGCCAACTGGCCGATGAAGGCCGCACGATGATCGTGGTCACCCATGAGATGGGCTTCGCGCGCGAGGTATCGGACCAGGTCATCTTCCTGCATCAGGGCCGGATTGAAGAGCAGGGACCGCCCCGCGACGTCTTCGAAAACCCCAGCTCCGAGCGTTTCAAACAGTTTTTATCCAGCGGTCTATAGGCTGTTGGCTGTGTATTACCCAATAGGAGAAATCCGATGAAAATTAAAATAAGTGTTATCACTCTACTTTGCAGCCTGCTGTTCACACCCCTGGTCCAGGCGGACAAGATCCGGATCGCGACAGAAGGGGCCTATCCTCCATTCAACATGAAAAACACCAAGGGTGAGCTGGTCGGTTTCGATGTCGATATCGCCAAGGCGTTGTGTGACCAGATGAAGGCCGATTGTGAAATCGTCTCCCAGGATTGGGATGGCATCATCCCCGGTCTGCTGGCCAAAAAATACGATGCGATCATTGCCAGTATGTCGATTACCGAGGAACGTAAGCGCAAGGTGTCTTTCTCCGAACCCTATTACTCCAATTACCTGCGTTTTATCGCGCCCAAGAACTCTGGTCTGACCGTCTCCAAGTCCGGACTCAAGGGCAAACGCCTCGGTGCCCAGCGTGCCACCATCAGTGCCCAGCACCTGGAAGACAACTTCCGCAGGTCCGCCAATGTCAAGGTATATGATACCCAGGAAGCTGCCTTTCTCGATCTCAAGGCCGGACGCCTGGATGCGGTCCTGGTCGATGCCTATCCGGGTTATGACTGGCTGAAAAAGGCTGAGAACAGTGATTACGATCACGTTGGAGATACCATCGATATCAACGACAAGATCGGTATCGCCGTGCGCAAGCAGGACAAGGCCCTGGCAGAGAGGTTCAACAAGGCCATCCAGGACCTGCGGGATAACGGTACCTATCAGCGCATCAATGCCAACTACTTTCCTTTCAGTATTTATTGATCACTTATCTTGGCCGGACTCAGTCCGGCCTGAATGGTCATGTTAGAAAACCTGTCTTACGGTGATGCGGGGTTCGGCGATGAGTTGCTCATCGGCACCCTGTTGACCCTTGAACTCGCAGTGGTCTCGCTGGTGGTTGGCATCTTGCTCGGGCTGCTGACCGCCGCCGCCAAGCTGTCAAATAATCGTTTCTATCGCCTGTTAGCGCAGGGTTACACCGAACTGGTTCGCGGCATCCCGGAAATGCTGGTAGTGCTGGTGGTGTTTTTTGGCGCCTCGGCGCTGCTGCAAACCGTTGCCGGTTGGTTCAATTACGATGCTTATATAGAGGTCAATGCCTTCGTCGCCGGGGTATTTGCCCTCGGCCTGGTTTTCGGTGCGTTCTCCAGCGAGGTCTTTCGCGGGGCGTTCCTCGCGGTACCCAAGGGTCAGATGGAAGCTGCCGTGGCCTGCGGTATGACCAGTTGGCAGGCGTTTTACCGGATCCGCCTGCCGCAGATGTGGCGGTTTGCGATTCCCGGTCTGGGTAACCTGTGGATGGTATTGTTGAAGGATACCTCGCTGATCTCGATCATCGCCCTCGATGAACTGCTGCGCTGGTCAAAGGTCGCGGCGGAGACCACCAAGCAACCGTTCACCTTTTATATCGCGGCGGCAATTATCTATCTGTTGTTGACGATCTTGTCCGACATGGCACGGGTGCGGCTGGAGAACCGGGCCAATCGCGGGGTGATGGCGCATGATTGATCTATCCCTGATCGAGCAATACGGCGATCGTTTCCTGGATGGAACCCTGATTACCCTCAAGCTGGTATTGATTGCATCGATACTGGGGTTGTTGATTGCCTTGCCGTTGGCCCTGGCCCGTAGTTCCAGGCATCGTCGTTACTGGATGCCGGCTTATGCCTATATCTATTTCTTCCGCGGTACCCCATTACTGATCCAGCTATTCATTATCTATTACGGCCTCGGCCAGTTTCCGGCGATTACCGAGAGTTTTCTGTGGCCGGTGCTGAGCAATGCGGAATACTGTGGCCTGATCGGCCTGACCTTGAATACCGCCGCCTATACCGCGGAGATTCTGCGTGGCGGCATCCGCGCGGTTCCACGGGGCGAGGTCGAGGCGGCCAAGGCTTATGGCATGTCATGGTGGATGGCGCAGCATCGGATCGTGCTGCCGCGGGCGATCAGGATCGCCTGGCCGGCTTATGGCAATGAAGTGGTGCTGTTGCTCAAGGGCAGCGCCCTGGTCAGCACCATCGCGGTCTGGGACCTGATGGGAGAGGCCCGTTCGGTGTTCTCGCGGACCTATGCGCTCGAGGTCTTCGTCTATGCCGCGGTGGTTTATTTTCTCCTGACCTTTACCCTGACCCGGGTGTTCAGCCAGATCGAAAAACGCATCAACCGCTACCTGGTCAGTTACTGAAAATTACTTGCGCAAGTCCAGCACCGGCCACTGCAGTTCCTCGGCCCTGGCCAATAATATCTGATCCGGGTTGACCGCTACCGGGTATTCCACCAGTTCCAGTAATGGCAGATCGTTATGCGAATCGGAATAGAAACTGCTGCCGTCCAGGTCGAGGTCATGCTCCTGTAGCCAATCCTGCAGGACCGTGACCTTGCCTTGCTGAAAGGTCGGGGTACCGATGAAGTCCCCGGTGTATCGACCCTGTTTGATCTCTGGCACCGTGGACAGGATATGCGGAACCTCCAGCAGTTGGGCAATCGGTTCGGTGATGAACAGATTGGTGGCGCTGATGATCAACAAGGTATCGCCGCGCTGGCGGTGTTGTTCCAGTAACGCCGGGGTGCCGGGCGCAACCAATGGTTTGATCATCTGTTGCACGAACTCGGCCCGCCATTGATGCAGTTGCTCCAATGGAAACTGGGTCAGGGGTTGCAGTGAGAAGCGCAGATAACTGTTGATATCCAGCGTGCCCTGTTGGTAATCCTCGTAAAACTGGCGATTTTTTTCCTCGTAAGCCAGTGGGTCCACCAGGTTGTGCTCGACCAGGTATTCATTCCACATGAAATCGCTGTCATTGGTGATCAGGGTGTTGTCTAAATCAAAGATGGCAACGGGCATGGTCGGTACCGGGCTGGGAGAAATTGGTCACTATAAGCATTTTATGCAAGAATATCAGCCAATTTTAACAGTTAAGTAAAGTCTAAGTGATTGATTCTGATGGTTATCGTTCGAACGTCGGTATCATCCTGAGTAACCATGACGGGCGCGTCCTGTGGGCGCGGCGTATGGGCCAGGATGCCTGGCAATTTCCCCAGGGCGGCATCAACGAGGAAGAGGATGCCGAGCAGGCCATGTATCGCGAGCTATGGGAGGAAGTCGGCCTACATCCGGATGATGTCAGGATTCTTGCCGCGACCAATAGCTGGCTGCGTTACAAGCTGCCCAAGCGCATGGTGCGGCGACATAGCCAACCGGTTTGTATTGGGCAGAAGCAGAAATGGTTTCTGCTGCGCCTGACCGGGCATGAGCAACGCCTGAACCTTGAAGTCAGCGAAAAACCCGAATTCGAGGAATGGAAATGGGTCGATTACTGGTATCCCATCGATCATGTCGTTTATTTCAAGAAGCGTGTATATCGCTGCGCCCTGCAGCAATTGAATACACATATCCAGCCCTGATCCGCTGACGCCACGGATTGCCATGCCATCGTTGATTCACACCCTGCAGAAAATCGTCAACAAGGTCGATCATGCGCCCGATATCCAGCATGCCCTGGATATTATCGTCGACAGCCTGATCACCGCATTGAATGCCGACATCAGTTCGATATTCATCAATTACGAGGACGCCGAGGATAACCTGGTGCTAATGGCCAACCGCGGCTTCCATGAGGGGGTGATTGGACAGGTCAAGTTGAAAACCGGCAACGGTGTGGTGGGTACGGTGGCGGCTAAAGCCGAGCCGGTACGCCTGGATAATGCGTTGGAGCACAAGAATTACGTGCATTTTGAGGGTTCCGGCGAAGAGGCGTATCCGATCTTTATGGGCGTTCCGATTATCTCGCAGCGTGAAGTGCTGGGTGTGCTGGTGGTGCAGCGTGCCGAGCAATCCTTCAATAACGATGACGAGGCCTTTCTCACCACCCTGGCGACCCAACTGGCCAATGCGATCACCCATGCCCAGCACAGCGGCACCATGGCTAAATTACAGACCGATGACTCGGCCTCGGTGTCCTGTACCCTGAAAGGCGTGGCGGGTGCCCCCGGTATCACCATGGGGCAGGCGGTGGTCATCAGTCATGGCATCACCCTGCACAGCGTGCCGGATAAGAAAATCGCCGGTGACGATGAGATCAAGCAACAACTTGAGCGGTTTGGCCATGCGGTACAACAGGTCAGAGATACCCTGCATGAACAGGCCGAGCGCATGCAACAGGTATTGCCGGCCGAGGAGGCCGCCCTGTTTATCGCTTATGCGCAGATGCTGGAGGCTGGGTCGTTGCTGGATGACACCCATAGCCGGATTGAACAGGGAGACTGGGCGCCCACGGCCTGGCGTAAAACCATCGATGAACATTGCGACATTTTTGCGTCGATGGATGACGAATATCTGGCCCAGCGTTCCGATGATATCCGCGATCTCGGGCGGCGGGTATTGCAGATCCTGATGTCCAGCCAGGATGAGGTTCGGGTCTACCCGCATCAGTTCATCCTGGTCGGTGAAGAGATCGCCGCCAGTGATATGGCGGAAGTTCCACTGGAGGGGCTGAAGGCGATTATTTCCGAACACGGATCGAGTTCATCGCACGTGGCGATCCTGGCCCATGCCCTCGGGATCCCGGCGGTGATGGGGGTCAATCAATTACCTTATACCCAGATGGAAGGCCTGACCGTGGTCGTCGACGGCTACACCGGTGAAGCCTATGTCGATCCCAAGCAGGCCCTGCTCAGTGAATTGCTCAATTCTATCCAGCAGGAAGAGCAGATAGTCGACAGCCTGAAGGTGCTGAAGAATAAACCCGCTGTCACTACCGATGGTTACCGGGTATCGCTTTATGTCAATTCCGGCCTGATGTCCGATCACACCCCGTCGCTGCGCAGTGGTGCCGAGGGGGTGGGTCTTTACCGTACCGAAATTCCATTCCAGATCCGCGAGAGTTTTCCCAATGAAGAGGAGCAGTACCATATTTATCGCAATGTGCTGGAAACCTTTAGTGGCATGCCGGTAGTGTTGCGGACGCTGGATGTCGGTGGGGACAAGCCACTGAGTTATTTCCCGATCAAGGAAGACAACCCGTTCCTCGGCTGGCGGGGAATTCGGATTACCCTCGATCATCCGGATATCTTCATCACCCAGGTCAGGGCGATGATGCGGGCCAATGCGGGCATCGACAACCTGCATATCCTGTTACCGATGATCAGCGGGGTGCAGGAACTGGAGGATGCGTTGATCCTGATTCATCGCGCCAAGGATGAGGTCCAGGAAGAGTTGGAACAGCCATTGCGCTTCCCCCGGGTGGGCGCGATGATCGAGGTACCTTCATCGATCTATCAAATCGATGATATCTGCAGGCTGGTCGATTTTATCTCCATCGGTACCAACGATCTGACCCAGTATCTGCTCGCGGTCGATCGTAATAATGAAGCGGTGGCCGATCTGTTTTCCGCGCTGCATCCATCGGTATTGCGGGCCATGGAAGATATCGTGGCCGGCGCCAACCGTCAGAATACCCCGGTCAGTGTCTGCGGCGAACTGGCCGGCGATCCGATGGGGGCCATGGCCTTGATGGGAATGGGTATTGAGAGCCTGTCGATGAGTGCCGGCAGCCTGTTACGGGTGAAGAAGGTGATCCGTTCTTTCAGTCATGCCGA
>JAAUXZ010080662.1_pt1 | contig 15401 bp, 15 predicted proteins | sample 7278131 | NCBI WGS metagenome assembly JAAUXZ01 (sample SAMN14350119, study PRJNA611818) | marine sediment metagenome | isolation source: surface marine sediment (3m) | place: French Polynesia: Moorea | collected 2018-08
CCCAGTTGATTCCTCCGGATGGTCAGGCATTTGGTGCCAACAATACTCCATCCAGTGTCAGCTGGCACCGCGACGAAGGTTACGACTTGCTGACCATCAGTGATCCACAAGCGGGTGAATGGCGAATTCGTGCCGAAGTAGACCCGGCTAACCGGGTGATGGTGGTGACCGATCTGAAAATGCTCACGACTGATCTGCCAAATCGTTTGATTGTCGGACAGACGCTGCCGCTGGAGGTGAGTTTCACCGATCATGGCAGGCACATTCGTAAAAAGTCCTTTCTGAAGGTCGTATCCGTTACTGCGATGCAACAAATTCAAGATTCGATGACTGAGCCCAGACCGCTGACGGACGATGGATCGGATGGGGATGGCCAGGCAGAAGATGGCATATTCTCGATGGATTTTGGCGGGGAAAGTCTGCAACAAGGATTGGGAGAGTTGGTGATCAACGCCAGCAGCAATACCTTCGTACGAGAGAAACGCATGACCTATGAGGTGCTGCCACCGGTCGAACTGCGGGTCACTCCAGGAGAGTCAGCCGGAACCTTGAGCGTGTCCCTGCGACCGGATAATAAGCTGGTCAGGGTTGACACCGTTGAGGCGAAGGTCTGGATGGAGGACCAGGCGGGTCAGCGCTATCCGCTGGAAATGAGACATTCGGCGGACGGGGCCAGTCGCGGGGAGATCGATATTCAAGCTTTTCATGGGACCAGACAGATCTTTGTGGAAGCGACGGGTGAGTCCTTGCAAGGAGAAATGCTAGAATATCTGGACAGTCCTATTGAGGTGGAAGGGCTCAAGCCACCCCCGGAGCCGATACCGGTCGAACCCGAACCCTCTCCGGTCCCCGATCCAATGCCTGAGCCTCAGGTCGAGCCGGTTGTGGTTGCAGAACCAACGGCAGAAACACCCGCAAAAGCAGCTGTCGAGCAAGCGGGCTGGTTGAGTACGGCACTTTGGTTAGGGGCGGTCAACCTGGTCCTTCTGGTGCTTGCCGGTGCTGTCTTCTGGTGGCTCCGAAAAAGCCGGCAGAAGAGCCTTGTGACGCTGGTTGATGAATCCACGTCGGCCTATTCCTCGCCGCAAGAGGAGAAGGCCGCATGATTGAAATCAGTCGACTGAGCCTGATCATATTTGGCGAGCTGCTGATCGGCATGATCATCCTGAGTGTCATCCTGTTGGGTATGCTGGTCACCAGAAGGGGCAAAATCCACAAGGCCGCCCAGCATCTGGTCGAGAGGATTCAGAGTGACAAGGTTGCGCGGGTGAAACGCTTGAGGAATCGGCTGGCCGATGACTACCTCTATGAAGGGGAAAAGCTGGAGCAGGCGGTGCACGACCTGACTCAAGTGGAGATGCGTCTCTACCAAAACGTCATCAACAGTTATCTCAAACAGGATGTGGTGGAGTTTCAGCAGACCGATGTGGATGTTGAGAATCTGGTAATCGCCTATCAGGGATTGGATCTACCGGATGCGGGTGCTGCCCAGGAGGACGGTGAGGGTATCAATGATGCGCATGCTGAGATTGAACGGCTGAAAGATGAAAACTCCAGGCTTTCCGATGAATTGAAGGTCACCATGGATACCATGGGCCGGATGCTCAATGAATATTCATCCATGTTTGCGGGCGGCGCTGAGACTGATTTCGACAAGGTTCAGGTAGCAGATGAACCTGCGAATGGCGAAGAACCCTATGAGCCGGAGGACACAGGTCTTGACGCGTCGGGCGATTTCACATCCGACGATCACGCCACATCGATGGCACCGGAGTCAGCCGCTGATGATCAACTGGAGCCGTCCACAGGAGGCGATTCGGACCAGCTAGACGATTCAATAGTGGCGCAGCCCGAACAAGCTGAACCCGCTGCAGTGGAATCGATGTCGGATCTCGATATCATCGCCTTGAATCAGGAGGGTGAATCCGTGGATATGGATAACTCAATGCTGGATGATCTGGCAGGAGTCGATATCGAGATTCCGGATGCCCAGGAGTTGGGTGAGGCAGCAACACCAGAGTCAGGGTCGCTGGAAGAGGAGTGGGCACAGTTATTGGCGGAGGATGCGGAATCGCCCGCGCCAATGCTCGAGACCGATGCCGTTGAAAGCGATGTTGATCGCAAGCAGGATAGTACTTGAGGAGCCCATGACATAATTGTATCCCGGATTTCATGGATGTAGGGTGATAGACAATAAAAAAGGGCGTCTGATGACGCCCTTTTTATATCTGTGAAATCAAACAGCCTATTTGATTTTCGCAGATGCCGTATCGCTTTTGCCGGTATTGTCGGTCCATGAAAGTTCGACATCGTCACCTTTGGCTCCGCCTGCAAATTTGAAGGAGATGTAGGGGTTTTTGGAGATACCGCCACTCCAGTCCGCCGTGATAACGGTTGCGCCGTTATGCTTGCATACCACTTCCTGGATGAAATGAGCGGGGATCTTCTTGCCGGTCTTCTTGTCCTTTCGGCCACCGGTCTCCATGGGGTGTGTCATCAGCGCCTTAACGGTGGTGACCCCACCCTTATCCTTTGCGCGAATTTTTATGCTTGATTTAGCCATCTTTAGATTACCTCGTGCAATTCGGTTTGGTCAGTGGGTCGGGATGGTTGATCAACCGCCGCAACCACCGATGGTGACTTTTACGCCTTTCTGGGCACTGTAGAGTTTGCCGCCGGCCTTGACGACACCGATGACGTCACCCGTCTTGCCCATCTTGATGCGCGTAGAGACGAAACCCTGTGCACCTTTGCCCAGGTTGAAATTGGCTACCAAGGGTACCGGGTTAGCAGAGGCGATGACCGCAATGGACTCCACGCCATCCAGGCTGGTGTCCACGGTGATCGGCACCACGGCACCATTTTCCGCGATATCGGGCGCCTTGATCTTGATGGCTTCCGACGGCTCAGTGGTACCGCTGCCCATCAGGGCGTTCAGTGCGTCTGGTACAGCTTTGGCTTCGAAGGCGGCCTTGTTCCAGGCTGCGAGTATCTGCTGGGGAGCCAGAAGGCCGGCCCCGGCAGCAACACCAACCGCGCCGGCAGTCAGTGATCTCTTGAGGAAGATCCTGCGTTTCATATCTGTGTTCATTCAAATATCTCCAGATTGAGAAAGCGTTAGTGGGTTAACATTTATCAAAGTAAGACACATCGGTTATTTGCCGAGTTCACACTGTACTGCATTGATAGCCTTGACTGTCATCTGACGGATCAGCCTGAAAACCGCAGTCTCCCACTGCAACCTACTTCATCGGTTCCTTGTCAATCAAGCGTGGCTCAATGGGCATGGGTACAGGTTATTGCCGTCCCTCTTCACAACCTTTTTATAGTAGGCCGTAAGAATACCCAAAAAGACGCTGATGGCAAGTAAAAATTGCCTAGCTTTTAGTGATTTATAATGTGCTTTGTGCGATATCCGCTCCACCTTTTTGGGTTACTTGTGTTACTGATTGGGGTTTACTGCAACTCGTTTGACCGTTATTCCAGAAGGCTTACTCATTGTGATTTTTTTTCTGATTCTTTCTTACGTTTGAGCCATCGTTTGAGCTCTTTGGTGCGGGATTCTATCTGCGAGCTCAGATAAAAATCCTGTTTGTCATCACTCTTGGCGGCAATCTGTAACTGTTGGATGGCGGCTTCGAGTTGTCCTTCAGCCACATAGGCCTCCGCCAATGAGCGATGAGACTCGGTTGTATTGCCAATCTGCTTTTCAGACTGGCCGAGCAGACGGAACAGCCTTGGGTCGTTTGGACGCAGGGTACGCACCTTGGCAATGACCTGCTTTGCCTCGGCGGGTTGTTGCGATTCAAGCAGCTCGACTATGTAGGTTATGGCGATTGGGTAGTTGTCCGGCATCAGTAGATTAGCCGTTCCCAGGGATTCCAGGGCCGACTTCTGTTGTCCGGAATGCTTCAAGATTTCTGCTTCCGCCAGGATATACTCGGGTTGTTCCGGGCGTTGTTTCAGCAGCTCAATGATCAATCGACGGGCCTTTTGATAGTCTCGGCTGGCGGTGAGTGCCAGAACATATCCGTATTGATGGGCCTCCTTGTTCAGGTGGCGACCTTCCTTCAAGCCGCTGCTGAAATGTTTGACGGCCTTATCAGGATTTGAAAACTGCTTGGCGCGCAACGCCTCACGCACCAGAAAGTAGCTGATACTGCCGGTGTACTGTTTATAAGGATATTCCTCGGCACGCCCCAGCGAATCGGCAATCCGGTTAGTGGTGACGGGGTGGGTGCGCAGAATTTCGGGTATCCCAGACTCGTAGAGGCGACTGGCATGGGTCAGACGTTCGAAAAATACCGGCATAGCCCGCGGGTCGAAGTTGGATTCCGCGAGAATCCTGATACCCACATGATCCGCTTCCTGTTCGTTGCTGCGGGTGAAATTGATTTGCTCTTGCAGAGCGCTGGCCTGGACACCGGAGGCCACCGCTATCCCCGCATCCGGTGAAGAGGTGGTGACACCGACCAGGATTGCCGCCAGGATCAGTGCTGCGGTTTTACCACTCATCTGATTGGCGGCATCGAAGGCCCGCAACAGGTGTTTCTGGGTTACGTGTGCGATCTCGTGGGCGATCACCGAGGCCAGTTCGCTTTCACTTTGGGTAGCCAGTATCAAGCCGCTGAATATGCCGATGTGGCCACCCGGTCCTGCAAAGGCATTGATCACCGGATCTTCGATGACGAAAAAGTTGAATGGTTGGGCGGCGGCTTCACTCCGTTTCAGGAGTTTGTTACCCAAATCCTGGACATATTCCGCGATCAATGGGTCATCGACGACCTTCTGGGTCTCCCTGATCTTTTGCATGAACGCCTGACCGAGACGAATCTCCTCAGCGGGTGTCAGATACTGGTCAGAAGGTGAACCCAGATCGGGCAGGCGGATGCTGTCGTGGGACCTGAGGGCTCCACCCTCCGCAGTGGCATTGGAATTGAGGGTGAAGGCAAATACGCTGGCCAAGATGAGCCGGAGACAACGTTTGAACTGCTTGTTAACCATACGAGTTATGGATTTCCAGAACTGGGGAGAGTTCCCCAGATGGTATCTTTTACCAGCCAACCTTACCAGAAGCTTGATCGATCGGACCCTATCGATGCTCGTTCAGTTCAGCTGAATGCGCTGTCCCCAGGGTGTCATGAGCTTACCCTTGACCAGCCAGATCACGGGATAGGCCGGTTCCCGCTCGGGAAAGGCACCCTCCGCATCGGTGAAATAGACCAGCATGTCCGGTTGTAACCCCTGTCGTTCCACCCATTCGAAGACCGGAATGAAACTGGTGCCTCCACCGCCAGTAATCTTCTCCGGCAGGGTGAACTCGTCCCAGGCCTCGTAGATCCAAGGGGCCTCCTCTGCCAGTTCGGAGTCACAGGCGAGCAGGGTGACCCGGGCACGCATCTGTCCCTTGAGGGCATTCACCTCGGCGAGAAACTCACCCATTTCCTCATCGTGGATCGAACCGCTGGTATCCAGGGCCACGACCAGCTCGACCTGATTGCTGCGCAGACTCGGCAGAATGAAATCCCCTTCCCGGCGTGAGGGGCGCATGTAGCTGAAATCGTCTCGGGCCGTGGCGGTCATGTAGCGGGCCAGCAACAGTCGCCAGGGTAGTTGGGGCTGCAACAGGTGGTCCACCATGCGGGCCATCTCACCCCCCAGTTTACCGGTCTGCATCGCTTGTTGGGCGGCGCCCGCCAGGCGTTGCTGCCACTGGATGTTGAGGGTTTCCGCTTCATCCGGGCTCAGCGGTTCCGGTTCACCAGCTCCGCCGTCCCCGGGTTGGGGGTCGGGCTGCTGCTCGCCGGATTCATCGGCGGTCTGTTTTTCCGGTTCGCTGGAAGAGAGATCCTTTTCGGTCTTGCTGCTGCCGGCGCCCTTGGTGTTCTCCTTATCGTAGACATGGTTGTCCAGGGGCTGCTCATCGTCCTTTTCGTCCAGGCAGGGGTAGATTTCCTCTGCAGTCATACCCTTGAATTGTTGCAGGTAAAGCGAGCCGGGGGGGGCCTTGAGGCCATCGCTGATCAGCAGGGGGTTGATCGCATAGTCACAGGCCATGTCCCAGTGGAGTTTGGTGCGATGCTGGCGGCGTGCGAAGTGGGAGAGGGCGCAGTGCAGGGCCTCATGGGCCAGTACGAACTGGGTCTCATCCAGGCTAAGGCAGTCGATGAACTCCGGATTGTAGTAGAACTTACGGGCATCGGTGGCGGTGGTTGGGCACCAGTCCTGGTTCGCGACCTCCATGGGTAGGCGCAGCACCAAGGCCCCCAGGAAAGGTTTGTCCAGGATCAGCTTGGTGCGGGCCGCCGCCAGCTTGGTTTCGATTTGTTCGATATCCATGTTTGCTGTTTAACCACGGAGGTTACGGATAAGATGTTTCACCTCAGAGATCACCAAGGCCAAAAAGCGTCATAAACTGTTGATTGACCAAGATGCGAGTTGCATGCCTTACCGGGGATTTTGGATTAATCGGTAACTTTACTATACGACTTACCCGATCTCTGTGTCCTCTGTGCTCTCTGTGGTTATAAAACTACTCGTATAACATGACATCGGAGATGGCCTGGGCCCAGTCGCTGAACTGAGGGACCTCGAAGATGGCGTTGCCGATCGCGCGGTGCATATCGGAGACCAGCATAACGCCCATCTCCCGCTGTGGAAAACGTCCGGCATAGTCGAGAATGCGCCCATAGGTCTGGTTACTCTCCTCGCTGTCCTGAGCTCGTATGGCCCGACCGACAAGCGCGGCGGCAACCGCATACTGCAGGTCGATCTCGGTGGGTACCGGGACGCTCTCCTCGCCGGCCAGGATCGCATCCAGGTCGGGCATCTTGTCCAGGCTGTCGACGAAGGCGGTCAGTTCCACCCCGGCTGCCGGGCCTACGCATGCCTGCAGAGAGCCCTGTAACAGGTTTTGTCGGTCACCGAACTTCTGCAGTGCCCGGTGGGCGAACTCCCAGGAGCGGGGCGAGGGAAAGGCTACCGGATTGTGCGCCGGATCGAAGTCGAACAGCAGTTCGGGACGAAAACGCAGGAAGCCGATGACCCGCTCATCGATGTCGTTGCGGTAAGCCCAGAGCACCCAGTCGTCCAGATTGGTCTCCACCTCGAAATGGGAGAAGCGGTTGGCCAGGGGGGCCGGCATGCTGTAAGTGACCCCGCGGTCTCCTTGGCGGTTGCCGGCGGCAAAGATCGCCCAGCCCTCCGGTACCTGGTATTCTCCCAGCCTGCGATCCAGGATGAGTTGATAGGCCGCTGCGGAGACGGTGGGTGGGGCCGAGGTGATCTCATCTAAAAACAGGATGCCCTCGGGGCCATGGCGTTGTGCATCGGGTAGCAAGGCGGGCACCGCCCAGTGGACTTGGCCGTCTGCCCGGAAGGGGATACCCCGCAGGTCGCTGGGTTCCATCTGGGAGAGTCGGATGTCGATGACCGGTGCGGCGTGCTTCTCGCCGATCTGGCGCACCATGTCCGATTTGCCTACACCCGGGGGACCCCAGAGCATGACCGGGGTGTGGTGGCCTGCACGGGTGCTGTTGTATTCACGTTCCAGAATGGTTAAAAGCTGTACGGGACGCATGGAATTTCCTCAATCCAACAGGTTTCTGACGGCACGGGCCAGTTGTTTGTATACTTCAGGACCGTCTACGTCCATGACCTGGTCTATGACCCAGCGGTTCTCCTGTTCTGCTCCCATGATCTGCTGGATCTCAAATCCCAGGTGGCGGAAAAACGGGTAGCTCGGTCCTTCTTCGGTAAAATTGAACTCCGCATAGTCCCCCGATCTCTCATTAAATAGCGAGATGAATTGATTGGCGTGTTCGCCTGGCCCGAGCAATTCGAGGGCGTTATCCTCAAAATGCTCTGCCAGCCTCATCACCAGCGCGGTGATCAGATCCACCCGGGCTGCATTGTCGAGCATGCCGTGGATTGTGCGGTCGACGATCTGCACCTCGAAGGCAAGATATTCGGCAATGACCCCGAGCCGTTGGCGGTCGTTGGCGTAGACAAAGTTTTTCCCATGCAGGGTAATGGCTTTGTCCAAGGCGATTTTCCAGGCGATGAACGCGAGTGCACCACCGATCTCCTTGGGGGAACGGTCGCTGTCCTCGTCATGCCAGTGGCTTTTGATTCTGATGGCCAAACTCTCTCTCCTGTGTACTGCTGGCGTTGGTGCCCGTTCCGGTACCTGACGGGCCGGCGGCATCTGATCGAATCTGGGGAGTCGTTGAGATACTGCGGCAACGCCTGAGGAATACCTGACTATTCTACTTGGTTGAATGAAAAATTCAATGCTTCACCAAAACTCCGTGACCTACATTGAAGAGCCTGATCGCGATTTACGTCTGCCCTTGCGGTTTGGATTGCGCAACAGCATGTATGCGGCACCGGTACCGCCATCTCTTCGGGTGGCTGAGGTGAACGCCAGGACATCCCTATGCTGGCGCAGCCAGATATTGAGTTTCTGTTTCAGGATGGGTTGGCGGTCATCCGAGCCATATCCCTTGCCATGTATGATGCGCGCGCATCGGACGCCACGCCGGTGACACTCTTCGATAAACAGTTTGAGATCCTCCCGTGCGTGGCGCACTGTCAGCCCGTGCAAATCGAGTTCGAGTCCGATCTCAAGGTGGCCGCGGCGGAGGTCATCGACGACCCGGTGTTGAATACCGGGGCGGGCAAAGAATAGATGATCGGTTGCCTTGACTTCGCTGTCTGAGTAGAGGTCCAAGTCATCGTTGTCGTCACTGGAGCCCTCATCCAGGTTGAGTGGACGGGGCGGGCGGCGTTTCCGATAGGGTTCTCTGTGTTTGTGCTCGATGGGCTGCACGTCTGCCAAGGCTTTCTTGAAGAGCTGATTCTCATCGGGTGCGTTCGGGTCGTCAGTTCCCATGATAGGGCTCTCGTCGTGTTCGTTTGTCCGGTTAAGTCTTGCGTTCGACTGTTTATCGAGCTGGTGGTTCTATGAGCCGTCTAACGGCCCACAGGGTAGCAAATTTGATGTCCTGGGAGTTCCCATTCCGTATGCCAGCGTTGCATAACCACGCATCGTGAGTATCCCACAGAATGTACCAAACATGCGCGGAGTCTCTACAGGGCGGTTATTCTCAGACCTTCAGTAATGACTGTTTGCTATAGGCATTTTCGGGTAGTATCAAGCGTTTGGCCATACAAATGCGTCCAATCCACTGAATTGTGCTTTTATCGCAGCGATGGGCAACGACATAACAGGGCAGACCTCTCTTCATTGACCGGCCAACGCGGCAGACTTGAGCATGGTCCATTGGGTGTTTGATCGCTAAACCGCTTTTCGTCTGCACTGATCCCTCTGCCGTATAAACGGTGAGACGGGAATCCTCGGTCCTCAGTGACAAGACCCTGTACACAGTTGCTCAATCGATGACAATGAACTCAGACTCACCAAAGATGCTTTTAGAGAGCCAGCCATGAGCATGGACGTCAAGGGATGTTGGGTGGACAATCCCTGTTCGATTCGAATGATCAAGGACAACTGGCGATATCTCCGCAGCGCCATGCAGTTGCGTTTTCCATCGATTGTGGGTTTGATAAAGCACCAATATGAAGATTCTCTTATGTAATGATGATGGATATCAGGCCCCTGGGCTGGAAGCGTTGGCCCACAGCCTTGCTCCATTGGGTGAGATCAGTGTTGTGGCGCCAGAGAGAGATCGGAGCGGCGCCAGTAATTCATTGACCCTCGACCACCCTCTGAGGCCCAGGGTGATGGATAACGGGTTCATCCGGGTGGATGGTACGCCGACCGACTGTGTCCACCTGGCGATTACCGGTTTGCTCGAGGAGGAACCTGACATCGTCGTCTCGGGTATCAATCCTGGTCCCAACATGGGCGATGACGTGATCTATTCGGGAACGGTGGCGGCCGCCACTGAGGGACGGTTTCTCGGTCTGCCGGCCATCGCGATATCCATGAATTCTTTCATGCCCGAGTATTACACCACCGCAGCCAAAGTGGCACTGGAACTCGTGAGTCGACTGCGAGAAAGACCTTTGACCGGGGATGTGATCTTGAATGTCAATGTTCCTGACCTCGATTACGATGATTTGAAAGGATTCAAATCCACCCGTTTGGGACATAGACACAAGGCTGAACCGGTAGTGAAGACGAAGGACCCGCGGGGTAAGACGATCTATTGGGTGGGCCCCGCTGGAGCGGAACAGGATGCCGGGCCTGGAACCGACTTTCATGCAGTTCGAGAGGGTTATGTATCCGTGACCCCGATTCAGGTGGATCTGACAAGACACAATGCTCTCGGCACCGTCCGAGATTGGTTGGTGGATCAATGATGCGTCGGGAACACCAAGGAATTGGCATGACTTCGCAGCGTACCCGTGAGCGCCTGATCCAGAGAATCCGGGACATGGGGGTAAGAAATCCGCTTGTCTTGGAGGCCATGCGGAATACGCCGCGGCACATCTTCGTCGATGAAGCCTTGGCGAGCCGGGCCTATGAGGATACTGCATTACCGATCGGTCACGGTCAAACCATCTCCCAACCCTATACGGTGGCTCGCATGACGGAGGCGCTACTCGCTGGGGGAGTACTGGATACCGTGCTGGAGATCGGTACGGGTTCGGGGTATCAGTGTGCGATCCTGTCTCAACTGGCAAGAAGGGTCTACAGTATCGAGCGTATCTCCGCCCTGTTGGAGGCGGCAAGAACCAGATTTAGGGAACTTGGCCTGCGGAATATTCATCTTAAGCATAGTGACGGGGGAGTCGGTTTGCCCGAATATGCCCCTTTCGATGGGATACTGGTGACGGCAGCACCGGAAGGTATACCACCAGCCCTGCTGGAACAGTTGAAAATTGGAGGGAGGCTGGTTTTACCGGCCAAGGTTCGTGGAGGCCAGGTGCTACTGCGCATCACCAGCACCCCCCAGGGTTATGATCAGGAGCAGTTGGAAACGGCCAATTTTGTTCCGTTAGTGGGAGGAGTCCTCTGAATGCGCCTGTTCTCGTACCTCTACAAACAGACTATGGAGTGGTCCAGACACCCTCATGCTCCCCGCTACTTGGCGGGCTTGAGTTTTGCTGAGTCTTCGTTCTTTCCGGTGCCGCCCGATGTCATGCTTGCACCGATGAGTCTGGCCAGTCCCGGGAAGGCTTGGTATTTTGCCGGCTTGACAACAGTCGCATCAGTCTTGGGAGGGCTACTGGGTTATCTGATCGGTCTCTTCGCTTTTGATCTGATTCAGCCCTGGTTGCAGGAACTGGGCTATTGGGACGCCTATCTGGGTGCTAAAAAATGGTTCGATCATTGGGGGTTTTGGGCCATCTTCCTAGCTGGTTTCTCACCGATTCCCTATAAGATCTTCACCATCACGGCCGGTGTGATCGCCATGGCACTGCTGCCGTTCGTGATAGCGTCGGTGATCGGTAGGGGAGCGCGGTTTTTTCTCGTTGCAGCCTTGATGGCATGGGGTGGTGAACGCATGGAATCCGCATTGCACCGCTATGTCGATCGTCTGGGAATTTTACTGATCTTCATCTTTATCCTGGCGTTTTTCTACTTTAAATAGTACGACAGCGTGGATGCAATAGCTTTGAAACCGCCTCAGGAGAAATCTCAGGGATGGAGACTGATTTGTCTCATGATTGTCTTGTCTTTGTTGACGGCATGTACCAGCAAAGGGGTGGCTCCTGTCTATAACCGAGTGGAGCCGGCCAGTCCTGCCCAGAAAGTCACAAGGCCGGGATATTACAAGGTTAAATCAGGGGATACGCTCTATTCCATCGCCTGGCGATATCGGGTGAATTATCGTTCATTAGCCGCATGGAATCGGATCAAAGGTCCTCATTATAGAATCTATGCCGGTCAGTGGTTGAGGCTTCATCCGCACGAAAAACCCCAAAAGCCTGCTTCTGTCAAGGAAGCCAAGACCACGCCAACCGTTACTGTCAAAAGATCCCCGTCCCATCAGGTGGTTACAGCTCCAACACCTGATCCTAAAGTCAATAAATCGAAAACGGACAGGGCGGCAAGTCTCAAGTTAAACTGGCTCTGGCCGACCAAAGGCAATGTGATCCAGACTTTCTCCATGCACGACCCTTCACGCAGGGGGGTTAAGATTCGCGGTGTATCCGGTCAGTCCGTTGTGGCTGCTGAGAGTGGTAAGGTCGTCTACAGCGGAAGTGGACTGGTCGGTTATGGAAACCTTATTATTATCAAACACAATAAGAACTATCTGAGTGCCTACGGTTATAACAAAAAGCTGCTGGTTAAAGAGGGGGATAAGGTGTTGAAAGGAGAACGAATTGCCCAGATGGGTTCGCCCAGAAACGGGACTGATCCGGCGCTGCATTTTGAGATCAGGAAACAGGGCAAACCCATCGACCCTCTCTCTTTGTTTAATAAAAAGTGATGCTGGCGGCTTGTCAGCGTGGAGGGGAGTGATGAGTGAAGATAACGAAGTTACCCAAGAGGTGGATGTGGAAGCCGAAGCCGAAGTCGAAGTCGATTCCGAAGATCTTCTGGCAGATGAGTCTGTCTTGCTTGTAGAGCAATTGGATACCAGTGCAGAAACCGAACCACTGGCAAAAAACCAAGAGCCAGCGAAAAAGAGCCCAGAGCCCAGCGAATCACAGATGGATGCCACCCGGCTTTATCTGAACGAGATTGGCGTCTCGAAGCTACTGACAGCCGAGGAAGAGGTTTACTTCGCCCGTCTCGCCCAGAAGGGCGACCAGCCCGCCAGACAGCGCATGATCGAAAGCAACTTGAGGCTGGTGGTCAAGATTGCCCGCCGTTACATGAATCGCGGTCTGGCCCTGCTGGATCTGATCGAGGAGGGTAATCTGGGTTTGATACGGGCAGTGGAGAAGTTCGACCCCGAGAGGGGGTTTCGCTTTTCTACTTATGCGACTTGGTGGATCCGCCAGACCATCGAGCGCGCCATCATGAATCAGACCCGGACCATTCGCCTGCCGATTCATGTTGTGAAGGAGATCAACGTCTATCTGCGTGCCGCCCGCCAGCTCTCCCAGACCCTTGACCACGAACCGAGTTCGGAGGAGATCGCCGAACTGCTGGACAGGCCGATCGACGAAGTCAAACGTATGTTGGGCCTGAATGAACGGGTCACCTCCGTTGACACGCCATTCGGCAAGGATGCGGACAAGCCCCTGCTCGATACCATTGCCGATGAGAAAGCGCAGGATCCCACGGTGGGCATCCAGAACGACGGACTACAGGAGAAACTCGACAATTGGCTCAGCAAACTGAACGACAAACAACGAGAGGTGGTCGAAAGGCGTTTCGGGCTGCATGGGTATGAGAATTCTACCCTGGAACAGGTAGCCAACGAGCTTGGCGTGACCCGTGAACGAGTCCGTCAGATCCAGATGGATGCCCTGCGTCGGCTGCGGGACATCCTCGAGAGAGACGGCTTTTCCGTCGATGCCATCTTCAAGTGAGCATCAGTCACCCCAGCGAAAAAGAAACGATCTTCCCAAGAGGGCAAGGCGTTTTTCCCGGAAACGGGTACTTCAATTGATCTAGATCAACAAAACCAGGTTCGGGGTTATAAATACACAGTTATATCAATGTGTTATATAGCTCATCCTGGGTATGTTAAATCACCTATATATCTTGACTTTTTAATCTATAAAGAGTGAGATATGCCCGTCTTTGCCTGCTGCAACGGTAGGTCTGGACGAGGGTGGTATCCCAAAAAAATTTTTCCATTCATACAATCTGTTTATAGAGGGGGGTCCATGGACGCCGCAGCCGAGCAGAAATACAATCTAGGTGTTGTACGCTGGTTCACCGTCATGGCAGTTGTCTACCTCGTTGTAGGTACACTCGTGGGCACATACATTGCTTCCGAGCTGGCATGGCCGTTTCTGAATTTCGATAATCCGTATATTACTTTTGGACGTTTGCGTCCGCTTCACACCAATGCGGTTATTTTCGCCTTTGGTGGAAGTGTGTTGATGGCAACATCATTTTACAGCGTCCAGCGTACCTGTGGCGTGCGGCTTTGGAGTGACAAGCTGGCCTGGTTTGTCTTCTGGGGTTGGAATCTGATTATCGTCTCTGCGGTTATCACCCTGCCTCTGGGTTTAACTTCTGCCAAAGAGTATGCAGAATTGGAATGGCCTATCGATATCGCGATCGCCGTGGTATGGCTGGTCTACATGTTCAATTTCATCATGACCCTGGCCACCCGTAAGTCCTCTCATATCTACGTTTCCAACTGGTTTTTCCTGGCCATGATGATCATGATCACCTATCTGCATGTGGTCAACAGTCTGGCCATACCGGTCGATCTGTTTAAATCCTATTCACTGTTTTCAGGTGTGCAGGATGCCATGATTCAATGGTGGTGGGGCCACAATGCGGTTGGTTTCTATCTGACAGCCGGTTTCCTGGGTATCATGTATTATTTCGTACCCAAGCAGGCGGGGCGTCCGGTCTACTCCTATCGCCTGTCTGTGATCCACTTCTGGGCGCTGACCTTTGGCTACGTTTGGCTGGGTGCTCACCATCTGCAATACACCGCTTTGCCTGACTGGACGGGTTCGCTGGGTGCCGCAGTGTCGATCGCCATGATCATCCCCTCCTGGGGTGGTGCGGTGAACGGTATGATGACCCTATCGGGCGCCTGGGACCGTCTGCGTACCGACTATGTCCTGCGTTTCATGATCATGTCCCTGGCCTTCTATGCCATGTCGACCTTCGAAGGTCCGATCATGTCAATCAAGACCGTCAATGCACTGTCACATTACACCGACTGGACCGTAGGCCATGTCCATTCCGGCGCCTTGGGTTGGGTTGCCATGGTTGCCATCGGTGCGATCTACCACCTGATGACCCGTACCTTCCATACCGAGCTTTGGTCTGTGAAACTGGTCAACGCCCACTTCTGGACCGCTACTATCGGTACGGTGATCTACATCGTCGCCATGTGGGTTTCCGGTATCATGCAGGGCCTGATGTGGCGCGCCTATGACGAGTACGGCACTCTGGCCTACACCTTCGCCGAATCGGTCGAGGCGATGCATCCGTACTACGCCATGCGTGCCGTGGGCGGCATGATCTTCGTGGCAGGTGCTTTGCTGATGCTGTTCAATGTGCTGATGACAGTCCGTAAAGCCTCCAGTGAAGGCACCATTCAGCAGGCTTCCACTGCTGCGGCCACGGCTTAATCGAGGGGAGATTGCTCAAAATGGCAAATGAGAACAAATCAATTGGTATGCAGGAAAGGGCGGAGAAGAACATCTGGTTGTTGGTCTTCTTTACCGCAGTGGCCGTCTCAGTTGGTGGTATCGTCGAGATCGTGCCGCTGTTCCTGATGGATAAAACCATGGAGCACAACAGTGCGCCGGAACTGGTGTGGCAACGTCAGGCGGGTCAGAGC
>JAAUXZ010004737.1_pt1 | contig 15379 bp, 15 predicted proteins | sample 7278131 | NCBI WGS metagenome assembly JAAUXZ01 (sample SAMN14350119, study PRJNA611818) | marine sediment metagenome | isolation source: surface marine sediment (3m) | place: French Polynesia: Moorea | collected 2018-08
CGCGGGCCATGTACTCCCATTCGGACTCTGACAACAGGCGGTAGCGTTTACCTGTCTGCTGACTCAGCCACCTGGTGTAGGCATTCGCGTCATCCCAGGATACTTCGACCACAGGATGCGTCGCAGCATCCAGGTTCTGTGGATTGGGTACCGGTTTGCCGTTAGCCCTGGCAAAAAGCGCATAGTCGGCGATGGTTATCTCATAAACCGACACGATAAACGGTGCCACATTAACTTCGCGTCGCGGTCCTTCGTCTGCTTCGACGAAACCACTGCCACCCATGCGGAAGGTACCGCCCTGCATGGCCAACATTTGCGGACCGCGGCCACCCGACCTCAGGCTGTCAGTAAATACATCAGGTTTGTCGACGAATGGTTCGGGGGCCGGCTCGGGTTCGACAACCGGTTCCGGTGCAGGTTCGGCCTCAGGTGCGGGCGTTGGTTCCGGTGCAACTTCTGGCGCCGCTTCTGGTGCAGGTTCCGGCGCAGGCTCTGGCGTTGTTTCCGGTAACTTATCGGGTAATGTCTTGGCTATCTCCGTGCCTTTGTCGATGGCATCTCCCACCAGACCCTGTTGCCAGGCAAAATAACCACCGCCGCCAAGTACACCGATCACCACCAGCCAGATAAGCCATTTGAATGACATCGGTTCCTTAACCGGCTCTTCCTTGATAACAACATCGGCAACGCGCGATGCGGGTTTTTCCGGAGGTACGAAATCAGACGCGTCACCGAGTGGTTTTTCGACCTTTTCCTTAACGTCGATGACGATGATCGTCGTGTTGTCCTGATTCATCTTGTTGGCATCTTCAACTGCCTTCAACAGGGCATACACACATTCCTTCGCGGTATTGGACCAGGATGAATACTGAATTATCGCGCCAGCACCGAGGGTATCGAGACCGTCACTGGCAACGATTACGCGATCACCGGGACGCAGCTTGACCGGATTCTCGGCAACATCGATGCTACTGATCTCTTCACCGGTCATCGCACTCATTAACATGTTGCGCGACATTCCGGGTTGCTCCTCGATTTCCATGCCCTGCTCTTTCATCATGTCGAGGTAAGCGCCGTAACTGTGATCCGCATTCTCCTTGATGAGCTCACGGTCACGCAGCAGGTACAAATGACTATCGCCCACACTGACCCAATATAGATTGTGATCCTCTACATAGGCGGTCACCATGGTGCAACCCATACCTCGTAAGGCGGGGGTCTCTTTCACGGAAGCATTGATCTGGTCGTTGGATTTGTTGAGCGCCTCGGTCAAGGCGTCAGCAATATCGGGCGTTGGGAAACGACTCTGGAAACTTTTATTGAAGGTCGCCACTACCATGTTACTGGCGACGTTACCGGCAGCATGTCCACCCATGCCGTCGGCCATGATAGTTAGGAGACAGGTTTGACCATCATCAGACTCGCCCAGTTGGTTGACCAGGTATGCGTCTTCCTGATAATCCCTGGCACCGTCTATCTGGTCGCTTGCTACATCAAACTCAACACTCATGGTTGTCGTTCTTACCCGGAATCCTTTTTCTTACAGTTATACGACTATAGCAGTCGGCCGGCAATCTGCACCCATACAACAGATTATTTTTGGCCCCAAAATGTTAACCGAGCCACAAAGCGGCTGAAAACCGCAATAACCGGCAATAGTACATGTTTATTTCGAGGAGAAACAGCGGTAGTTCACAGCATTATCAGCATCCTCAATAGCGACCACAAAGGCCTGTTTGACAGGCGCAAATTTCACCGGCTTGGCGCTGTTGAACTCTGTGATATATTCGCAGTCTACAAGTTCGTATACCAATAATAAAACGACCTCAAACTGCCGAACGGGACCCACACCATGCGAGACACCTGGCCACTGCTAAAAAACACGGATTTTCCTCCCATTGCGCGGAGACCACTGGAAACATTACAGGTCAATCTAGGCTACCTGTGTAATCAAAGCTGCCTGCATTGCCACGTTAACGCAGGGCCGACTCGTAAAGAGTTGATGTCAGAAGATAACATCGAACATATTCTGCGCATCTGTCGGATGCCGGGTGTCAAAACCCTCGACCTGACCGGTGGCGCACCAGAAATGAATCCATTGTTCAGGCAACTGGTTAGTGAAGCGACCGAACTGGGCATTCGCGTTATCGACCGCTGCAACCTGACTATTCTTTTTGAGCCAGGTCAGGAGGATCTAGCGCAGTTTCTAGCTGATCACAAAGTAGAGATTGTTGCCTCCTTGCCCTGTTACCTGGAAGAAAACGTTGATGGCCAACGCGGTAAAGGCGTTTACCAAAAAAGCATCGATGCACTGAGACTGCTCAACGGTCTTGGATATGGTAGCGACAAAGGCGACCTGCCACTCACCCTGGTCTACAACCCAACCGGGCCGTACCTGCCACCATCGCAACAGTCGCTGCAGCAGGATTACAAAAAATTCCTGAAAGAAAATTTCGACGTCAGTTTCACCAACCTCTTTACCATTACCAACATGCCGATTGCTCGTTTCGGCAGCACTCTGGTTTCAAAGGGTCAGTTCGAGGATTACATGACCTTGTTGAAGGATTCCTACAGTGAGGCCAACCTGGATGGGCTGATGTGCCGCAATCAGTTGAGCGTCGACTGGCAAGGTTACGTTTATGACTGTGATTTTAACCAGATGCTGAAAATGAATCTGTTCTCACGCGACGACGGTCGGGCGCTACATTTAAGTGACATTGAAAGCAGCGATCTTTCCGATCTACCCATTCTTACCGCCGATCACTGCTATGGCTGCACTGCTGGTCAGGGTAGCAGTTGTGGCGGCGCGCTCGATTAAACGATTTATTGTTGGCGTTGCCGAAACAGAGGTAGGCTGTTCGTAGCGTTATGCCGGTTAATCCTGGACTGAGCATTGTTTTACCGGTTTTTAACGAAGGCAAAGGGCTCGATAGCCGCCTGGCAAAACTCAAGCAGCAACTGTCCGACCTCCCCGACCAGGAAATCATTGTCAGCGATGGCGGCAGCGAAGATGACACGGTCGCCATCGCGCAGCACCACGGCTGTACCGTTATCAACGGATCCAGAGGCAGAGCCAAACAGTTAAATCGAGGCGCCAAACATGCTGCTTATGACTGGTTGCTCTTTCTGCATGCCGATACCCAACTACCCGATGACTTTCATACCAGGCTCATACGAGCGGACGCCTGGGGATTCTTCACGCTACGTCTGTCAGGCAGTCATTCGGCTTTTCGACTGGTAGAAAAAATGATCAATGGGCGGTCGTCCTGGAGCGGCATCAGCACGGGCGACCAGGCACAGTTCTTCAAAACTGAATTTTTTCAATCGATTGGCGGTTATCCCGACATTCCTTTGATGGAAGACGTCGCCATTAGCAAACAGGCCAGATCAGTCTCGAAACCGCTGGTAATTACCGACCCTGTCATTACCTCCAGCAGGCGCTGGGAAGAAAACGGCATCGTGAAAACGATTCTGCTGATGTGGTGGTTAAGGTTTGCCTTCTGGATTGGTGTTAGTGCCAAACGCCTGCATCGCATTTACTACCCACAACATGACTAGTCGCGGCGGGCAAACCCTCGCGGTTCAAGTTGGTGTTTTCGCCAAACCGCCGGAACCGCATAAAGTCAAAACCCGGCTGATTCCCGATATTGGCGCGGAACACGCTACTCAAGTCTATCGACAGTGTCTACAACATGCTTTAAACGTCACCGCAAGTAGCGGGCTTGACTACTGCTGCTACCTTACTGATCACTCGGATGAAGCCCTTTTCGGGAATTGCGAACAGCACCTGCAACATGGAACCGATCTTGGCAAACGCATGTTGAACGCATTCAAGGTTATGCTGGCAGCCCATGATGCTGCCATTATTATAGGGACAGACTGTCTCGACATGACAGCCGAACATTTGCAGCAGGCAGCCGAGTTGCTAAAAGATTCCGATTTGGTCATCCAGCCTGTCCTTGACGGTGGCTATAGCCTTATTGGCTGCAAAAAAGTCGATGACTCTTTATTCGATCAGGTAAGCTGGAGCACGGAAAACGTTCTGACACAAACAATCAACAATGCCGAGAGGCTCAACTATCAGGTATCATTGCTGGAAACCGTGCGGGACATTGATACGCTGGAAGATCTCAAGCAGTATCCGCAGTTCAGTGCGCTAATTGCCGATTACCAGAAACCTCGATAACCAGTCTTCATGTACTCCCTACTCAAGCCACTGTTGTTTGGTGTTGATGCAGAACTTGCGCACGACGTCAGCATGGATTTACTGCAACAGTTTCATGGATTGCTACCCAACCAACAAATCCTGAAGCCGGTTAACGTGATGGGTATCGAATTCCCCAATGCAGTCGGTCTGGCCGCAGGCCTCGATAAAAATGCCGATTATCTGGACGGGCTCAGTCGCTTCGGTTTTGGCTTTATAGAAGTCGGCAGTATTACACCGAGGCCACAACCAGGTAATCCGCAACCCAGACTGTTCAGGCTCGGTTCGAAACAAAGCATCATCAATCGCATGGGTTTCAACAACAAGGGCGTTGATTACCTCGTGCAACAGGTCGAAAAACGCTCCGGCAACTACAAACTGGGCATCAATATTGGTAAGAATCTGACAACACCAGTCGATCAGGCCTTGTCGGATTACGAGCTCTGCCTCCGAAAAGTATATGACGCGGCTGATTACATCGCGGTCAACATATCCTCGCCTAATACGCCGGGATTACGAGCCCTGCAAAACGAGGATGCACTTGAATCGCTGCTGGCTGGTCTTCGCGACGCGCGCCACGAACTCGAAGACCAGTTCCAGGTTCGCAGGCCCATGGCCCTGAAGGTTGCGCCCGATCTGGATGATCGCGCAATACCGGGTATCGCTGAATGTCTTATACGTTATGAGATGGATGCATTGATTGCTACCAATACAACGCTGGATAGAAGCTACGTCTCCGGCCATAGATATGCCGAAGAAGCCGGTGGCTGCAGCGGACGCGCAGTACGTGACGTCTCAAGGCATATACTCAAGCAGTTCCACCAGGTCCTCGGCAATGACGTTCCGATTATTTCAGTCGGCGGTATTGATAGTGCGGAGGAGGCTAAACTGCGGCTCGACAGTGGTGCCAGCCTGGTTCAACTCTACAGTAGCCTGATCTATCGTGGACCAGGCCTGGTCAAGGAAATCGCGTCTGCGCTCTAACCTGGTGAGATTTCACAAACCTTCGGTGGTGATGCGTACGAGGTAACCAGAGAACTTGCGTATATTGATGACGCCGCTGTCGAACAACAGATACTGACCCTTAATCGCCTCCAGTACTCCATTAACGGCGGGCTGCTTATCCAGATTAAAGGAGCTGATTTTTTGCGGGTAGGTTAAGGCGGGGTAATTGATTTCAACCGCTGACATCTTCCCATCCAGCAGTTCGACATCCTGCCTCAGCGTATCATCCAGTTGCGGCTCCACCTGCCCCCAGGCATTAACGAAAACCGCTGACAAATCGACTTCCTCAAGTTCATTTTTCAACATCTTGCGCCAGTTCGTTTTATCATTGAGATGCTGTTTGAAAGCCGACTCAATCAAGCCGGCATGATAGCGACTGGAAACCCGCATAATCGGCAAAGCCTCAACGGCGCCCTGGTCTATCCAGCGAGTTGGTACCTGGGATTCTCTGGTGATACCGACTTTGACCCCGGAAGTATTAGAAAGATAAATCACGTGCGGTTTCATGCAGTGATCTAACGCCCACTCCGGTTCACGACAGGTGCCCAGGTGGTAATGACACTTTTCAGGAGAAACAATGCACAGGTCGCACTGCGCAAGACTGGTAAAACAGGGGTAGCAGTAACCCTGACTGAAACTTTTTTTAGTGGCTCGACCGCAGTGGATGCAGCTGATTTCATCGAGATACTCAATGGAGAGCTGTTTGCCCAGTTGAGCATTCAGATCGAGCACCTGATCTCCCAGAGTTAGCTGGTAGGATACCGGTGACTCTAGTGTCACACGCATTTTATGCAGATTGCCGGTGTATTCCATTTATGACCTGTTAACTGTGGGGGCCAGACTGAAAACAGTTTCGGTAAGGAAATCAAGACCCAGCGAACGCCATCGAGGTCTCTCATCAAGGATCTCATTCTGTTCGAGTACATCAATATCATAACCACTCTGGTACGCCGTTCTCACTTCGTCATCCGACACCCCAAATGGCGGTCCTTTCATTTTTTGCTGGTCATAATGCAGGGTAATGAGCAACATTTTGGCCTGCGGCGGCATGATGGCTCGCAAATGGGCACAATAATCAGGCCGGTGATGAGATTCGAAAGCGATCAGCGAGGCGCGATCATAAACCAGAGAATAGTCGGGTAAATCTTCAGCTCGCAAATCATAGAAATCGCCCTGCAGTATGTTGATGTTATTCGACTTGTAGAGCACGAATCGATCCGACTCGAACAGCTGATAGGACAAATCCTGTTCTTCGAAAAACGACTCAACTGCGAGCTTCGAAAGCTCAATACCGTAGACCTCATAACCCTGCTCGGCTAACCAGACCATATCAACCGACTTGCCACATAGCGGCAGGAATATCGAGTTGCCCGGCTTGAGATTGAAATGGGGGAAGTGTTTGACCAGCAGAGGATTAACATCGGATTCGTGGAAACCAATCCGGTTTTGTTCCCAGCGGTCAATCCAGTGTTGGTTATCGACCATCGAGCGGCACCGCAAAAGCGCCGATTATAAACGAACCTTTACGCAGTTACGTCCGTTTTTCTTGGCCACAAACAGCGCCATATCGGCGCGTTTCACCATGAGTCCATAATCGCCGGTGCTGTCCGTGATTGCAGCAACGCCGATACTGAGTGTTGCGCGACGCTCACCAACTGCCGTCTTGAATTGTGCACCCTCAACATACTGGCGCAGCATCTCGGCAAATTTTTCCGCCGCGTTCATATCAACGCGGGGCATCAGAACACTCAATCCGTTTTGCCCATAACGACCGAGAATATCCTTGTCCTTTTCCACCTTACTGAATATGTATTTCACAATCGCCGCAAACACCTTGTAAGCGACCTGATCGCCATCCTGCTCGCGAATCTTGGACAGACCGTCAACTTCAATGATTAACATAGACAGCGATTCGCCCTCTACCGCGGCCATTCGATAACGATCCACGGCAATCTTGTCGGCGTTTTCGCGACTCATCAGGGTAATGGTTTTCTTCGATGAGGCCTCATCTCGTTTAAACTGTTTGACCACATCCTGGGGCGCCAGGGTAACGTCCGGCTCTCCCATTGTCAGGCTTGGATCGGTTACATCCAGATCCTGGGTTTCGGTCCGCATGTTAGTGATAATTCGCTCACTTGGTGCGGTGTCGTCTGACGCGGCAGACTTTGGCTTCATCTCTACGGCAGGCTTTGGCTTCATCTCTACGACCTGTGGAGAGCTCTCAACCACCATCGCGGCATTTTTACTGGTGCGTCGATAAATCATCATCGCCTGCGAGGCTATACTGACGCCAGCAATCATATCCAGATCATCAAAGGGTTCACTAGCGCGCCGCATGCTAATCACACCCATCAGATTGGCGTCATTAAACACCGGTACGTCGAGACGGTAGGACAGGAATTTATCCTTTTTGATGCCGAGGAAACCTTTCACCGTTTCGTGTTCGGCACTGACTCGAGCCTGGCGTGTCTGCGTGAGCTTGTTCAATAGATCTTCCGACCACAGGGTCTGATCTTCGTCCTCAAACAGTTCGCCCATGACTTTGTCAGCGACTGGTTTGGGGCCCTGGCCCTCAAGCGAGGTCATAATGTATGAATCAAACTCGATAACCGATTCCAGGTGTTTCTCGAGCACGGAAATCATTTCCTTGAAATCAAGAATGCCACTCAGCGCGATATCAAGGTCAACCAGTGTAAAAGCCCAGTTTTCCTGACGATTCACCATATCCTTGGCAATCTCGGTTTGCAGAAACAACATTCGCCGGCTGCGCTCAGCGAGGTAACCCAGATAGGTTGCGGTCATCACTGCACCAAACAGCAAAATAGAAACCAGTGGAATCCAGAAATCGGATACCTCGGTGATAATCATCACTGCGATAAAAGCGATACTGGCAATTGCGTTGGCAATGAAACCATACAGCACACGCAGCGTTTTCAAGCTGCCCATCCAGACCATCAACAATATAAATTCAGCGGCCTGGAACGCACTGTATTTTTGCAGAAACATCGCGGTCAGCACGAACACCATCGCCAACGCTCCATTGACGACCATTCGTGTCTTGTGGAAATAAAGGTTACTGGAGAGAAAACTTAGCAGCAGGTTACCGAGAGCCAGAAGGCTGCAGACCAGATAACCATACATCGGTATCGAGTTTTCATGGCCAAAGGCGCTGAACTCGAGATAAGTGAAAATCAGACATAGCAATAACAGCGATGCAAACGAGAAAACGCTGGAGCTGCGTCCTCGAGTAGTCTGCATTTCTCGGTACTTGTCTTCGAGGTCCTCTTCCTGAAAGGAAGGAAGATACGATCGCTTGTACCGGCTGATCAGGTCCTGTGACACTTAATCATCCCGTTAGAGAGTCAATTTCAATGATCCCTGCCATTATTTCTTATTCGGAGGTCGACCATTTTCCATCCTGCGAGCCAACCGATTTCTTGAAATACACTGCTAATTCAGCCACTTAGGAAAGCGAAGCCAGCTAAGCACAATATTTGGTAACCCGCAAGTGTTCAGAGTATAGCGCAATTTGATGAATTTCAAATGCTTATGCAATTTTGTTCACAATTTAAATTAGGCTAATCAGAGCCATCGAAAGTCCCCGAATTCGATTGTCAGAAGCGACTCCGAGTGCAGCAATTGCGCACACATGTGTTTATACTTCGGTTAAAAAAGCACAGCGGGTAAATCAAACATGAAAGTAACCCCTTACTTGAAGGTTCTGGCCGAAAAAGGAGGTTCTGACCTTTACTTTTCAACGGGCGCTCCGCCCAGTGCGAAATTCAACGGGGTTTTGAAGCCGTTAGGCAAAGATCCCGCTCCGCCGGGTTGGGTTAACTCGCTGGCGCAGGAAATCATGAATGACAAACAGCGCAAGGAATTCAGTGAAAAACCCGAAATGAACCTCGCCATGTCATTGCCAGACATCGGTAGATTCCGCGTTAACATATTCAAACAGCGCAATGAAGTGTCGATGGTGATTCGTAACATCGTCACCGAAATTCCCAACAAGGATGATCTGGGCCTTCCCGAGGTATTGTCCAAAGTCATTATGGCAAAACGCGGTTTGATCCTGTTTGTTGGCGGTACCGGATCAGGCAAATCAACCTCGCTGGCTGCGCTGATCGACTACCGCAATCAGAATTCACAGGGGCACATCATCACTATCGAGGATCCGGTCGAATACATTCACCCCCACAAAGGTTGCATCATCAACCAGCGGGAGGTGGGTATGGATACCGACTCTTTCGAGGACGCGTTGAAAAACACCTTGCGACAGGCGCCAGACGTGATTCTGATCGGTGAAATCCGCGATCGCGAAACCATGGAACATGCCCTGGCCTTTGCGGAAACCGGCCACCTGGCAATTTCTACCCTGCATGCCAACAATGCCAACCAGGCACTGGATCGTATCATCAACTTCTTTCCGGAAGAGCGCCGCCCGCAACTGCTTGGCGACCTTTCTAACAACCTGCAGGCGTTTGTATCACAGCGACTCATTCCAACCGTCGACGGCAAACGCTGCGCTGCCATTGAAATACTGCTTAACTCGGGGCGTGTCGCTGATTTGATTACCCAGGGCGCGGTGGCCGAAATCAAGGAAGTCATGGAGAAGTCGGAAGGCATGGGCATGCGGACTTTTGACTCGGCACTCTACTTTCTCTACATGGATGGCAAAATCACGTTGGAAGAAGCTCTGAAAAATGCCGATGCTGAAAACAACCTGCGCTTGCGCATCGAATTAGGTCAAAAAGGTGACAAGGCTGCCGGTGGCGGCGGCAAGGAAGATGCCCTCGGAGGACTGAGCCTGGTTGAGCATGAGGAGGACGAGGAAGAGGAAGAAGCCATCGAAGGCAGAGCCGAATATAAACTTCCCGACGAGTAATTCCGGGTTATGCTGCTTTTACTGGCACAGCAGCAGTATGCTGTTTTCCTGCTGATCATCATTGCGCTGGTAATCTCTCTGAGTTTCCACGAATACGGCCACGGCCGTGTTGCACTGATGATGGGCGACGATACAGCAAAACGGGCTGGCCGCCTGACACTGAATCCCCTGCGACACATCGACCCTATGGGCCTGCTGATGGTGGTGCTGATCGGATTCGGCTATGCCAAACCGGTGCCAACTGATCCTCGCCAGTTCAAGTCACGACTTGGCATCCTGTGGGTAGCCGCGGCGGGTCCGGCGATGAACCTGTTGCTGGCCATCGTCGTGATCAATGTTTATGCACTGGGATTGCGATTTGAATTTGCACCGTTTGCTAACGAGGGTGCCTTTTTCTTTTTCACCTTCCTGACGCAAATCAACCTGCTCTTGATGCTGTTTAACCTGCTACCCATCGGCCCGCTGGACGGCCATCACATACTTCCTTATTTTCTGCCGCGCCAGTTGGCCAACAGATATCGCGAATATAACCACCGTTATGGCGTCATGCTGTTACTGGGACTCGTCGCTTTAAATCTACTAGGACTGCCGGTTTTCGAGTCCATCTGGAACCTCGGCCAGTGGATGACCCAGCTGATCATCTTCTTTTAAAGACTTTTCCCGTGGGGACTATCGAACTCTCCGGCAATGAATGCATCCAAGCACTTATTGAAAAACAGCTTAATCCCGAACCCCAAAGAAATGAATCGATTACGCGTAGCAATAATGCTGATGTTGGTCTCAATACTAACGGCTTGCAGCAGCAACAACAGCCAGCGCACTGACTGGCGCACCGCGAGCCGGGACTCCGCTGGCATTGCTCCAGATCCCCTTACTACTGAGGAGGCTGTGCTACACGTTTATGGTGCAGACGCCTGGGGTTGGCGCGGCAGATTCGCCATCCACACCTGGATTGCCGCGAAACGCAGCGGTGAAGATTTTTACACGGTATACGATGTCGTTGGCTGGCGGGCACGCTGGGGCGGCGATGTGGTTCGTATCATACGCGATGTGCCTGACCGGCACTGGTATGGCGCGCGCCCCGAGTTGATCAAAGCTCATCAGGGCGACGGTGTCGACGAACTAATTGATGCGGTCGAGTCGGCTGCCCGCGACTACCCCTGGCAAAACGTCTACAAGGTATTTCCCGGGCCCAACAGTAATACCTTTATCGCCTGGATTGGCAAGCAGGTGCCTAAACTGGATCTTGACTTGCCCTTTGCCGCGATTGGTAGCAGTTACGCCTGGCGACACGACGGCTAAATCACTGATCTCCTTAGAAAATCGCTAGTAGGCATAATCTGCCGCGGCAGAAAACAGGTCAGCCAGCGCATCGATGGTTGGATGAATCGGGTCGGCATAACCACCACCCATGAAAACTACGGTGGGAATACCTGCTGCTCTGGCCTCCTCAAAAACCCAGCGATTGCGACGATCAAGACCCTCACGACTTACCGTGAGCCGACCCAGGCGATCCTCCTTCAACGCATCAACACCCGCCTGATAAAGCAACAAATCGAATTCATGCAATGGCAACTGTTGCAGGGCAATCTCCAGCGCGTTGAGATAGGCAGCATCGCTGGCCTCGTCGGGCAAGCCGATATCAAGCGAGCTTGACTGTTTCCTGAACGGAAAGTTTTTACTGCCGTGAATAGAGCAGGTAGTCACTTCTGCCACGTCACCGAGTATGGCGGCAGTGCCATCCCCCTGATGCACATCGAGGTCGAGAATCAGGACACGATTGATCGAGGGTGACTGTAAAGCATGAACAGCGCAGATTGCCAGGTCATTGAAGATGCAGTAGCCGCTGCCAAAATCGTAATAGGCATGGTGGGTACCACCGGCCATATTCCCCGAAATTCCGCCGTGTTCTATTACCCGCTCCAGCGCCTGCAGGCTGCCACCCATCAGGTACAGGGTCCGCTCAACAATCTCTGGCTACCAGGGTCGTAATCCGATTCGGCGCATCTCCTTTTCAGTGAGGCTGCTGCTCAGAAATCGATCGACATAATCCGCATCGTGAGCCGCTATCAACTCGTCCCGCGTCGCCTGCCTCGGTTCTCGCAATTCGATACCTGGCAGGGTCTTCAAACGCTCGGAAAGCAACAGATAACGTTCCCTCGGAAAGCGCGCTTCTGGATTTATGCCGTAGGTATAAATGGGGTGATAAAACAGGGTCAGCATATTGCCAGCGAGGTTTAATGATTGCCGTTTATCAACTGCAGAGGTGGCTCCTGCAGGCGAGCGAACTGCTCGCGCAAGGTGAGAATGTGTTCATCCCAGTAAACCTCGGTGTTAAACCACGGAAAAGCCAACGGAAATGCCGGATCCTGCCAACGTCTCGCCAGCCAGCCCGCATAGTTCATCAGTCGCAGAGTACGCAGGCTTTCAATCAGCGATAACTCGCGAAGATCGAGCTCGTAAAACAAACCATATCCGTCAAGAAAAGCCTCCAGTTGCAATTGCTGATCATGCGTTTCTCCATTTAACAGCATCCAGATATCCTGAATTGCAGGTCCCGAACGGCAATCGTCAAAGTCGACAAATATCGGAGTCTCGTCACGCCACAAAACATTGCCCGGATGGCAATCACCATGCAGTCGTATGCTGCTATAAGCGCAATGCTGAAAGCGATCCTGCAGAATATCGATCAAGTCCTGACTGAGGCTCTCGTACGCGGATATCAGCGCGGGCGGAATGAATTCATTATCCAGCAAAAATTGTCGGCTACCGATCGCATAACTTTCGATATCAACCGCAGGACGGGTTTTGAAATCAGCAGTCGCACCCAGTGCATGCAACCGACCCAGGTAACGGCCCATGACTTCAATATTGTCGAGATTGTCCAGCTCGGGCGCATGGCCACCCTTTCGCTCAAACAGCGCAAATTCAAAGTCGCCAGATTGAAACAGTGTTTCTCCGTCGCTGTTTTTCTGCGGTGGCACCACCGGCCATTCTGACTCTGCGAGTTCCAGACAAAAGGCATGCTCTTCTTCGATTTGTGGTTTGCTCCAGCGATTGAGCCGGTAAAACTTGGCAATCAATGGCGGCTGATCCTCAAGACCAACCTGGTAAACACGATTCTCGTAACTGTTTAAAGCAAGCAAACGACCATCACAGAGAAACCCCTGCGCTTCAATCGCATCAAGCACAAAATCCGGGGTGAGCAAACTGAAGGGGTGGTCAGACATCCAATACTATCTGCAGTAACAGAGCCGATAGTGTAATTGAAATAGCTGGGTGCTGATTATTCTTTCTGGACGGCCATTTCCAGTGAGCGCGGGAGACCGATTACACGGAACTGAGCAATAAATTGGTCTCACTGTTCAAAACACCGTCGATGACTCGCACCTCGCGCAGTACACGATCGAATTCCGCCAAATTATCGGCCCTCACTTCCGCTACCAGGTCCCAGGAGCCGTTGGTGGTGTGCAAGGTAACCAGTTGCGGAATTCCGCGTAACACCTTGATCACCTGTGCGGTTGATTTGCCCACCACCTCGATCAACATAATTGCGCGAATAGTACTCGAGTCGTAATCCTCCCTTACCCGAATCGTAAATCCCAATAGAGCCCCGCTAGCAAGCAGTCGGGTCAGTCTGTTCTGCACCGTACCGCGGGAGACACCCAGTTTTTTTGCCAATACCGCGAGGCTGGCCCGCCCGTCGACTCTCAGCAGCGAGATCAATTGGCGATCGAGCTCATCATAAAAATGTTTAACGGATTGTTCTGCGACCATAATCAAACACTATTGCTATTTTTTATATAAATTGCTGTCGTTTTTGATAAATTTTTGTAATTTATTATAGATTATTGCTATTTCTATTAAAATAGCTGAATCGTAAACTCTGCGCCCAAGATCGTTAACTGCCTGTAAAACCAGGCAATCGAAGCGGAGAGCTACCCATGACCACCAATATCAACATTGGCAAAAATCTCAATATCGTTCCCTTCGTCAGCGTCGAACACATGATGAAACTGGTGAACAAAATTGGCCTTGAAAACGTGCTGGAAGGCATTGCCGGTTACGTGGAAGCGGATTTCAAACGCTGGGAGAAATTCGACAAAACGGCACGGGTAGCATCGCATTCCCAGGAGGGTGTTATCGAACTGATGCCAACCAGCGACGGCAAACTTTACGCCTTTAAATATGTCAACGGTCATCCGAAAAATATGGGTGAAGGCCTGCAGACCGTTACCGCTTTTGGTGTGTTATCGGATGTGTATACCGGTTACCCCATCCTGTTTTCCGAGATGACTATCTTAACGGCTCTGCGCACCGCCGCGGTTTCGGCAATCGTTGCAAAGTATCTGGCGCGCCAGGATTCCAGCTGCCTGGCGATTATCGGAAACGGTGCGCAGTCAGAGTTCCAGGCACTGGCCTTTAAAAAGTTACTCGGCATTACCGAGCTCAGACTCTACGATATTGATCCGAAGGCAACCGAGAAATGTGCCTACAATCTCCGCGATTCAGGTTTGAATATCACTCAATGCAGTTCTTCAAATGAAGCCGTCAAGGGCGCCGACATTATTACCACGGTAACCGCCGACAAACAGTACGCAACTATTCTAACTGACGACATGGTGGAGGCCGGGGTACACATCAATGCCGTCGGTGGTGACTGCCCGGGCAAAACTGAAATTGCCAAAGAGATCCTGTTGCGTTCTGACATTTTTGTCGAGTACCCGCCACAGACACGAATCGAAGGAGACATTCAGCAACTGGATGACGGTCACCATGTGCATGAGATGTGGCAAGTGATGTTTGGCGAAATTCCGGGTCGTACCAGCAGTGAGCAAATCACCCTGTTCGATAGCGTTGGGTTTGCTATTGAGGATTTCTCGGCGTTGCGTTACATCCGCGATCAACTCGGCAAACCGGGCATGACCAATATGTACGAAAACATCGATATGATTGCCGATCCCGACGATCCCCGGGACTTATTCGGCATGGTGAGGCGCGCGAGCAGCAAAAGTATGTCCGAGGTTGCCTAAGTCATGTTGCAAGCAGATCAAAACATTCAGATTATCGCCGTACCGCTGGACCTTGGTGCCTCTCGGCGGGGCACCGACGCGGGACCATCGGCATTACGCGTTGCTGGCTTGAGAGCAAAGTTGCAAAAGCTGGGATGTGGCCTTGAACTGGATCAGGACATTAATGTGCCACAGATGGAAACCCGCCAGGGCGATGTGGTGGGCAGCCAACCCAACACACGATTCAAAAAAGAGATTTTGCAGGTCTGCGAA
>JAAUXZ010166235.1_pt1 | contig 15357 bp, 13 predicted proteins | sample 7278131 | NCBI WGS metagenome assembly JAAUXZ01 (sample SAMN14350119, study PRJNA611818) | marine sediment metagenome | isolation source: surface marine sediment (3m) | place: French Polynesia: Moorea | collected 2018-08
GGATACCCGGGACGAAAGCGAACGCAAAGAAAGCAGCAATCTCATAGGGTCCATATTCAAACATTCCAACTCCATAACTGGATTTACAATAACTGTCCTGGCCGGATTGGCGGTGTGGTTCTTCGGTGATTCCTGGTCCTACGGACTTTTGATTATCGGATTGGCTTTTGCCGTCGGAGTTGGTATTGTAGTGTATAATGATGGGAATAAAGTAGAAAAAGACCGTATCCTGGTAACCTATCTTTCCTTCTTGATTATCATAATATTCTGGGGTGCCTTTGAACAGGCCGGAGGCTTGATGAATGTATACGCGGCCCAAAAAACGGATTTAAGGCTGGGTGGTTTTGATGTGCCGGCCAGTTGGTTTCAATCTGTGAACGCGCTGTTTATCTTAATCTTTGCTACTGTTGTAGGTAGTTTTTGGGTTTGGTGGAAAAACAGAAACAAAGAATCATCTTCCTTATTTAAAATGGCTATTGGAGTCATCATTATGGGGTGGGGATTCTTCTTCATGTCTGTCGCCAGTCAGGAGGTAAGCTATGATACCGCTGGTGAGATCATAGGAAAATCAGGAATGCAGTGGCTGGTTCTCGCGTACTTGTTTCACACGCTGGGAGAACTTTGTGCTTCACCAGTAGCCTTGTCCTTTATAACAAAACTGGCACCTGAAAGGTGGATGGCCTTTATGATGGGGGCTTATTTTGCGGCTACAGGACTTGGCAATAAAGTAGCTGGTTTACTTGGCGAATCCGCTTCAGATTTCGGTGAATTTGCAATTTTCACTGGGATCGGTGTTTTCTGCACCATCTTTGGGCTGCTTGTTGTTTTGATATTAAAACCACTCAAACGTCTTACGCATGGTGCAGAGGATCTGGAAGGTACAAAGCACGATGAGACCGAAGGGTTTGAACTAGCCGATGACTAAACCGAACAACCAAACAGCCAAACTATGAATACCGATATTGAAAATCTATTCAAAGACAAGGTGCTGGGGCACCCTGCCGGACTCATGATTTTATTCTTCACGGAGATGTGGGAGCGCTTTTCGTTCTACGGAATGCGGATTTTGCTTGTCCTCTTCCTCACTGCTCCTCTGATAAGTGATAACCCAGGCTGGGAATGGCCCAGAGAAAATGCATTAGCGCTTATCGGTACGTATGCATCATTGCTCTATCTTACCCCGATTATCGGGGGTCATATCGCCGATAAATACACAGGGTACAAAGGGGCTGTGATCATCGGCTGCTTCATTATGACGCTGGGCCATGCTTCCATGGCACTCGAAATGACCTGGTCGTTCTACCTGGGTCTGGCATTGCTTGTAATTGGAACAGGATTCTTTAAACCCAATATGACGGCTGTTATATCCGAGATGTACAAAGGAAAAGAATCCAAAAAGGATGGAGCCTATACCATTTTTTATATGGGGGTAAATGCCGGGGCTTTCTTTGGGATGATGCTTTGTGGCTACCTAGCAGAAAACTATGGCTGGTCATGGGGATTTGGTCTTGCCGGGATCTTCATGTTTATGGGAATGATGCAGTTCTGGCTCGCCCGCAGCCTATTTGGGAAAGTGGGCGACAAACCAGAAAGAATCCCTGAGTCAGAGGTGAAGCCAGCTAAAGCAGAAGGTTCAGGGGAAACGGAGAAATTAAATCCCTTTACACTGTTTGACAAAATACTGATTGCCCTTGCAGTAATAGGCGGCCTGCTGTACCTATTCAACGACCCCGCATCGAAGATCAGCAACACCAACCTGTTGAATTTTGAACTGTTGGGCCTGGATGGATCTAACGCCACCGTACTGATTGCGCTGATCCTATTCCTCGTCCTGATTATATCAAGGACCCTTCGCTACACCACTGTTGTTCGGGATCGGATTATCGCTGTGGCGATCTTTGGAATATTTACGATTTTCTTTTTCTCGGCATTCGAACAAAGCCTAGGTTCCATGACGCTCTATGCGAGGGATTACACCAACCGGAGCCTGGTTGGTTCGGCCTCTATGATCTTTAAGGTTGTGGATGCATTGCTGACAACAGTTCCCTTGATTGTAATAACCTGGGTCTTGTATTTACTCTTTAAAAAGACCTATTCCAGGATACCGATGTCTAACGTAATGCTGGCCCTTGCCTTTGTTGGGATCTGGACCCTCGTAATCTGGAGGCTGGTAGACAAATTTACCCAGGAAGGTAATGAAGTTGAGGCCAGTTGGTTTGCGATTCTGAATTCCTTTTTTATCATTACCCTGGCACCCTTATTTTCCAGGTGGTGGGAAAGTAAATATAATCCAAGTGCCGCCATGAAATATGGGCTTGGCCTGATTCTATTGGGTCTGGGGTTTGCTATCCTTGCTTTCGGTTCTATGGGTATCCCCCAGGGGGCAAAAACGGCTTCGGTAAGCATGGTATTTTTGATCCTGGCCTATCTCCTTCATACCATGGGCGAATTATGCCTTTCCCCGGTGGGGCTGTCTTATTTAAGCAAACTTGTACCGGCACGGATGATCGGATTCATGTTCGGGATTTGGTACCTCGCTATAGCGATTGGTCAGAAGGCTGCAGGATCATTGGGAGGACTAATTGATAAGGTGAGCGAGCAATATTCCCTGACGGTATTTTTCCTCATTTTCACGCTGGCACCAATTGGAGCCGGATTGGTTTCCATTCTGCTGAACCCTATTCTGAAGAGGCTCATGCATGGAGTCCGCTAGCACTTGAGGTTATAGATCAAAAAGGAGGGACCCGCTTTCACCTGTAAAGTGGAAAGGAATATTCTTTTCAGTAGCAGTTTGTTTCCATTTCCTTACCAAATTGGGGTAATTGCTCCCATCCGCAATGATCATTTTGGGATCACAATAGTTGATATACCGATCCAGATTGATCCTCGGAGAGTAAGTAAGCCACAATATTCCATTGGATTCTTCCGGTAAATCCGTCGCTGTGCTGTCTAATCGGGTGATACATTTCCCTTGAATAGCATAATTTTTCCTGAGGGTAAGGTAAGCTACTTTTTCAATGCGTGCACCTACTCTGAAATCTTTGATCAGGGTAGCCTTTGATTTGGCATTTGCCCCATACACGTCTAATTTTTGACCCTTTTGGTGAAGCAGTACTGAATTTCCGTACTGATGTAAAATAAGGATCCGTTCTGTATTTCTGGCCATATAGCCCTCGCACGTACCATATCCCTGGAAAAGAACCAATGCTATCAGGATATTCCTGGCGGCAAGACCCGCAGGCTTTTTTAGCCATTTCACAAGGCTGATTAGTAAGGTGTAGCCCAGGACCAATTCAAACCCATCAAAAGAAAGGTCTTCAAAAAAGAAGGCGTCCTGCCTGGCAAGCAAGCCGACAAATCCATTCATGTGAAAGATCAATTGGTTGTAAAGCTCAGCAATAAATACAGGAAGGGTTTCTAAGAGGGATAAAGCCATAATTACAACGCCTCCACCAAGTATTAATCCCAGAAAGGGAATAATAACCAAGCTCGAAATTATAAAGAGTGCAGGAAACTGATGAAAATAGTAAAGGCTTATAGGTAATACGCCCATTTGGGCCGATAGCGAAACTGCTAGTAATTGCCATACCCGTTTAAGTATCCAAAACCTGGGATTCCAGAGACGCAGGAATACGGGATACACCCATAGGATAGCCAATACTGCTGCGTAACTCATCTGAAAACCGACTTGAAAAATCAAATTGGGATCAATCAGAACCAGCAGGAAAAACATCGACAAGGCCAGGGAATTATAGCCATGGGATAATCGGTTAAGGAAGAGTGAATACGCAAGGAATGAAAACATGGCTACTGCCCTGATTACAGAAGGGCTGAAGCCGGCCATAAGGGCATACACCCAAAGGATGAGTACGCTTAGGCAAAGCGATATGAACCTACCTCCGGGCAGGATAGTGAGGGGGTAGAAGAGCGCCCGTAATATCATAAGCAGGATACCTACATGCAGGCCTGAGATAGCCAGGATGTGGACTGCCCCTGCACGTCTATATTGACTCAAAGTCTCAGGAGCTATATCGCGACGCTGACCCAGCAAAAGCGCCTTGATAATTCCTAATTCCTTATTTCCAAAATTGGCCTGTTGAAGCCTGAAAATCACATTATTCCTAATACCTTGTGACTATCCTCTTAGAGTTGCCCTCGACCTTCCTAATTCATATACCTGTTGTGGCTGCACCACGAGCTGATGATATATGTTTTGGTTTCGCAAATACCTGGCATAATCCCATTGATAAGGATTCAGTACTGCGGCCAACTTACTTGGATTGCCCCAAACGAGGATCTCATCATCAATCTTGAATGGTTCAGTAGAAGTCCTTGAAGTATGCTTTATGCGAAGCCTGATCTTTCCCATAACGGGTTGTTCACCCATGGATATGACCTTGGTTTCATAAGCCTGACCATAATCCGTGGTATTTCCGATTTCACGAATTTTTAAATGCCAGAGTTGAACTCCCTTAAAATCGTATTGGGTATAATGATTCGATCGATTGGGTTGTGTAGCCAGGGAAGCCAGGAGCATACCGCTTGTCAGGACCACGAAAAGAGCACTGCCCCCAAACAGGTAAGTACGATAAGGGCTTTTTAAAGCAGCAAACCCCAGGATGCAAAGACCAATGCCTGCCAGGCTGCCGGACAGCAAGAGTTGAATCTCAAAAACGTTACCAAGGACTATACCCAAAGCCAAAAAAAGGGCAAGCCTGAAGGCAATAAAATCAAATGGTTTCATCATCCTACAGGATGCGGGTGGCTTTCACGAAAGCGTAATTCCAAAACCCCTCTCGGAGTGAAGACACCACAACCCCCCTAGAAGTCGTGGCATGAATAAACCTGATATCGTTATCCTTAACCGAAACAACAAGGCCAACATGATTTATACGCTTTCCACGGGAACTGGTTTTGAAGAACAATAGATCCCCTTTGGTCACCTCCTCTATTCGGATTCTTTTCCCTTCATCGGCCATAAGGTGCGAGGTTCTGGGCAGGTCAATCTCATGCTCGGCAAAAGAAACATATAAAAGACCCGAACAATCCATTCCTTTTACCGAGGTTCCGCCATATTTGTACTTTACGCCTGAATAGGAAAGTGCGGTATTAATGATACGATCAGCTTTAACAGGTGTAGGTTCTGCAGTTTTAACTGGGACGGTTTCAGAGGGCTCAGGCGGATTTTCAACAGCTGCTACGGTTACCTTACGGGGTTCGCCATAGGTGGTTCGCTTTTTTACCACGCCACAACCTACAACAAGAAATACAAGAAAAACAGCCGCTGTACGCCAATACATTTCTGGAAAAATATTTACATTTTCCCATCAAATTTACATTTTTCCCAGAATTAACCTTGCAGCCTTGCGGCTGGCCCCCGGTCCACCAAGCCTTGTTTTTAGTTCAGTATAGGCATTTAATTGAGCCTCGCGTTCCGATCCACCGAGGATTTTTTTAAGTTCATCGCTAAGGCTACGTCTGTTATAATTGGATTGGATCAACTCGGGGACCACCTCTTTATTCATGATCAGATTTACCAGGGAAATGAAGTCCAGGGTGATGATTCGCTTCGCGATCTGATAGGAGATCCAGCTACCTTTATAGCACACTACCTGGGGTACATCAAATAGTGCAGTTTCCAATGTTGCCGTTCCACTGGTAACCAAGGCAGCATGGGCCACACTGAGAAGGGCATAGGTTTTATCAGACAATAGTACAACACTGCTACCCTCAAGAAGCTGGCTGTAGAAGGATTTATCCAAACTCGGTGCCCCGGCTACAACAAATTGATATTCAGGAAAATCCGAAGCTGTTTGAAGCATTACGGATAGCATTTTGTAAACTTCTTGTTTTCGGCTTCCGGGAAGGAGGGCAATGATCGGTTTCTGTGGGTCCAGCCCATGCGCTGCTCTGAATGCAGCAAGGTCCGGTTTTGGGGTATTCGAAATAGCGTCCAGCAGCGGATGTCCTACAAAGGTGACTTCCATACCCCTTTGGGCATAAAATTCGGTTTCAAAGGGGAGGATGACATACATGGCGTCGATAAAACGCTTTATTTTTTCAACTCTCCCTGCCCGGGAAGCCCACACCTGCGGAGAAATGTAATAATTTGTGGTGTATCCCTTTTGTTTGGCCCATTCAGATATTCTGAGATTGAACCCTGAAAAGTCAATGAAGATTATGACATCAGGTGAGAAGGCTGAGATGTCTTTCTTGCAAAACCGAATATTTTTAAAGATAGACCGCAGGTTTAGTAAGACTTCCAGGAAACCCATAAAAGCCATCTCCCTGTAGTGCTTGGCTAATTCACCTCCGGCTTCTGCCATCAGATCGCCTCCCCAACAACGTATTACAGCTTCAGGATCCTCTTCTTTGAGGGCCTTGATGAGGTTGGAGCCGTGCAGATCTCCGGAAGCTTCACCCGCAATGATGTAATATTTCATCCTAGAACAACTTGTAGTATAGAATGACCAGGGCGGTGAGCACTGTTGCCATAAGTACGCCACGTGCCCTGTGGTCCCGCCTTAATTTAAGGAATCCAAAAAAGGCAATCAGGTTGAGAATTGCTCCCAGGGCCAAAAGGCTCCCAACATATCCCTGTTGCACCGCAGCATCAAAAGTTTCTCTGATTCCCATATCCGAAAATAAAAGGATGTACAACAAAGTACCAAGGGTATTGGCAATGAGGCCAACCACAAATCCGATGAGTATTTCTTTCTTTTTATTCATTAAGTGTCCAGTTGTTTACGTCCTGTATCGCGTGGTGTGCAGTTAGGTCAAATTGTGTGGGGACTACAGAGATATATCCATTGGCCAGGGCCCATTCGTCTGTGTCCTCTCCTTTGTCTAGCAGTTCAAATTCACCGGTTAGCCAGTAATAATCCTTACCCATTGGGTTGGTTCTTTTGTCGAATTTTTCTTTCCAATTTGCCCGTGCTTGCCGGCAAACCTTTATTCCGGCAGGGGTTTTTCCGTTGGTTTTGGGAATATTTACATTGAGCACCACACCGCTTGGGATCCCGTGTTCAAGCGCTTCTCTTACTATCCTCTTAACACCAGCCTCTGCGGGTTTGAAATCAGCATCCCAGGAATAATCGCATAAGGAAAAACCGATGGCTGGTATACCCTCAATCCCGGCTTCAATGGCTGCACTCATGGTCCCTGAGTAAATAACATTTATGGAAGAATTGGAACCGTGATTGATTCCGCTAACACAGATATCAGGTTTTCGGTGAAGCAATTCCTGTAAGGCCAGTTTAACGCAATCAGCCGGAGTACCACTGCAACTGTATTCAACTGGAGCTTCCGAATCTTTGTCAAAGATCACCCTTTTGGAATACAGCGTATTATCCAGGGTTATCGCATGCCCCATGCCTGATTGCGGACTATCTGGTGCAACCACCACAACTTCTCCGATTTCCCGCATATACGCTACAAGGGAGCGAAGCCCCGGAGCCGTTATACCATCGTCATTTGTTACCAGAATCAGCGGTTTTTGCATTCTGCATACTTTATGGGGCAAAAATACGTTTTAATACGGTATTGCCGACGCGGGAACCAGGCTATTCTTTGAGGATTCAGGGCACTAATACAGGCCATTTGACTCCTCATTTTACTAAGAATACCCTAACAATATAAAACCGTAAGTCGCAGTATCTTGGGGCTTTAACATAAAATTAATGCCGGGCGCGGTCTCACTGGCATGGTTTTTTCAGTATATTTAGAGACTTAAATATTAACGGTATCTATATTATACGTGCGGACACGGATTTATGAAGGAGATACGGAATAATAAGCCTAAAGAAAAATACATGAAAAGGAATTTTATCCTCGGATTCTTAGTAATCCTTATTGCAGTTGCTTCCTGCAGTTTCACCAATAAAGCTTTTGAGTCTGATGACAAGGACAAGTTGCTGCTTGACCTCATTACTTACGTGCTGGAACGCGGACATTATGAACCAAAGAATATAAACGATGATTTTTCGGTGAATGTTTATGAAGACTTCATCGATATTATAGATCCTACCAAGCGCTATTTCCTCGAGGAGGATATCTTTGAATTTGAGCGCTATAAATTTCAGCTCGACGATCAGATAAAGAACACAGACATTACCTTTTTCGATTTGGTTCACAAGCGGCTGGTAAAAAGAATGTCTGAAGCCGAAGAGATCTACAAGGAAGTTCTGGATACCCCTTTCGATTATGATTTTGATGAATCCATCAACGTCGATTACAAGAACGAAGGCTTTGTTTCGAGCAGGAAAGAACTTAAGGAAAGATGGAGAAAGCAATTGAAGTACGCGACCATCGATGAGTATGATTCTAAAATCAAGAATGAGACCTTAAAGGCAGAGACTGAGCCTGGATATAAAATGCCCTCACTTAAAGAGATCGAGGAAAGTGCCCGTTTATATACCCGCACGCAGCTGGATGATTTCTTTGATTTTATCAATGATCTGGAACGTAAAGATTGGTTTGTCCAATACCTCAATACCATAGTGGACGAGTTTGATCCACATACCTATTATTTTGCCCCTGATGACAAGGATAAGTTTGATATCAGTATGTCAGGGAAATTTGAAGGTATTGGTGCCAGGTTACAGAAAAAGGCCGAAGGTGCTAAGATCGTTGAGATCATTTCCGGAGGCCCTGTATGGAGGGACCAAAAATTGGAAGTAGGGGAGGAGATCCTGAAAGTAGGACAAGATGGCGAGGCCCCGGTAGACATCGTGGGAATGCGCTTAGATGATGCCATCAAACTGATCAAGGGCCCTAAAGGCACCGTTGTAGACCTTACGGTTCGTAAAGTTGATGGAACAGTTGAGATAGTCTCTATTACCCGGGATGTTGTGGAACTGGAGGAATCCTATGCAAAATCTGCCACAGTGAGAAAGGGGAATCAGAAATTTGGTATTATCCACTTGCCAAAATTCTATGTCGATTTTAATGATTATTCGAATCGTAACGCGGCGAGCGATGTAGCCAAGGAAGTAAACCGTTTAAAGCAGGAAGGGATACAGGGATTGGTACTTGACCTGAGAGATAATGGCGGAGGATCCCTGAAAACTGTTGTTGAAATGGCCGGGCTCTTTATCAAGGACGGCCCTATAGTACAGGTAAGATCCTCTGGTCGTGATAAAGATGTTTATGAAGATAAGGATGAGCGTATTCAATGGAATGGTCCACTTGTAATACTGGTAAATGAGCTTTCTGCTTCAGCTTCAGAGATTTTGGCTGCTGCCATGCAGGATTACAAACGAGCTATTGTCATTGGAAGTAAACAAACCTTTGGTAAAGGCACTGTTCAAAATGTTATTCCTCTGGAAAACATCGTCAGAAGTAATGAGCATGGAGACCTTGGCGCTCTGAAACTCACCACACAGAAATTCTACAGGATCAATGGTGAGTCTACGCAGCTTAAAGGAGTAAAGAGCGATGTTGTGGTACCAGACCGGTACAGCTATATTGATCTTGGCGAACGGGATCAGTCAAATCCACTGCAGTGGGATAAGATCTCTCCTGCAACCTATCAGCCTTGGGACGGTTATATGGAGAATGATTATGAGACAACCATCGCCAATAGTAACAGGCGAATGAGTGATAATCCACAGATAAAACTTATTGAAGAAAATGCTCAATGGCTTAAGAAACAGCAGGAGCAAACAAAAATTACGCTCAATTACGAGAAGTATAAGGTGCAGGTTGAGCGAAACCGGGAGCGTTCGAATTATTTCAAATCGCTGTCTGATTATGATTCAAAACTGACCTTTGAATCCTTGAAATACGAGAAAGAACTATTTACCCAGGACCCTGTATTGAGAGAGAAAAGGGATCGCTGGCATCAGAACCTGGCAAAAGATGTATATGTTGAGGAGGCGGTCAACGTACTGCGTGACCTCAGGGTTAACAACATCAAAAATGGCAAGTTAGCCAGTGTCAAGGGATAGGCAAAAGTTATCACAATCAAGAAAGCCTTGCAATATTGCAAGGCTTTTTTGTTGGCAGTATTCACGGTAATACCGACCCTATTTCAGTTTATCCGAATATTGTTCCCGTAGTTTAGACAGTTTGGGTGAAATTACGTACTGACAATACCCCTGTTCCGAATTATTTCTGTAATAGTCCTGATGATAATCTTCTGCTGCAAAGAATTTCGGCAAAGGACTCAGTTCTGTAACAATGGGTTTCTCATAATAGCTCCTGAGGGAAGGCAATACAGCTTCAGCTACCTCTTTTTGTTTGTCATCGTGATAGAATATTACAGACCTGTATTGGGTACCTACATCTGCGCCTTGTCTGTTCAGGGTTGTGGGATCATGGGTAGTCATGAATATTATGAGCAATTCGCGATACGTAATTTCCTCAGGGTTATACGTGATTTGAACCACTTCGGCATGCCCGGTTAATCCTGAACACACCTCCCGGTAGGTGGGTTTGCCGGGGACGCTTCCACCGGAATAGCCTGATACCACCTGGGTAACACCTTTGACCTGCTGAAACAAGGCTTCCGTACACCAGAAACACCCGCCACCAAATGTTGCCTGTTCTAGGTTTTCATTTATCATTTTCTTCTTCTCTTTTTAACAATTGAATGGATTCAGAATTAATACAATACCGTAAACCACTTGGTGCCGGACCATCAGGGAATACATGGCCTAAATGTCCGTCACAGGTATTGCACATAACCTCAACGCGGATCATGCCAAAGGAAGTGTCCTTATGGTATTTTATCGCATTGTCTTTTATAGGTTGTGTAAAACTGGGCCAGCCGGTACCGGATTCAAACTTTATGCTGGAATCGAATAGTTCGGTATCACAGCAGACACAGGCGTATTTTCCAGCTTCATAGATACCGCAAAGGGCTCCGGAATGTGGGGGTTCTGTTCCTTTTTGTCTTGTTATCCGGTACTGTTCTGGTGTAAGTTGCTCGCGCCATTGCGCTTCCGTTTTCTCTACCCTGTTGTCAGGTTCCGGGTTTCCACGAGTACTAAATCTGATTACGTCTTTCCAGGTTAACATTGATTTTTTTGATGAGATTAGTCAAATTAACAGCTTGTTGCAACACTAAATTTTAACGATGCTGCAAAGGCTTAAAGGTCGCGATAATAAACTAAAACTTACAACAATTGGTACACCTGAGCATTGAATTCCATTATTTTTGAAGTATGGGTAATATGACGGCTTCTCGCAAACGATACCTTATCTATACCAGTTTGATGGTTGTTCTGATTATAGTCTTCTGGCTGGTAGAAAACTTCTATACACCGGATCATTACTCGGCACCTGAAGGAACTGAGATCCCTACTGTATTTCCAGAGCAACTTCTCCCTGAATCAACAACCGGAGATGTTGTCCACCATCAGCATTTTACCCTGTCCTATCACGAACAGTATGAACAGGCCGAGTGGGTAGCCTATTCCCTGAAGCGCGAGCACATTTCAAGTATAGAGCGAGAACGGCCATACTTTATTGAGGATCCCAAAATAAGAACAAAGTCGGCCGACTGGCGGAACTATAAGGGTTCGGGCTATGATCGCGGGCATTTGGTTCCTGCAGGGGATCGCCGATTTTCAGAATTTGCCTTTAAGGAGACCTTTTACACCAGTAATATTACACCGCAGCTCAACGAATTCAATTCAGGGATATGGAACGATCTGGAAAAACAACTCAGGAACTGGTGCAAGAGGTATGGAACCTTGTTCGTTGTAACTGGTGGTGTGTTGGATCCTACTCTGGATCGGATTGGTGAAGAGGATGTGGCGGTACCGGACTACTTTTACAAAATTGTCGCCAGGGGAACAGGTGAAGAGCTCAGGGTACTCTGTTTTTTGATGCCGCACGAATCTGGTGCATTCCCATTGGCCCGGTACCTGGTTAGTATTGACGAACTGGAAGCCTTAACCGGAATAAACTTCTTTCCCGGATTGGGGGCTAATCTTGAAAACAGGGTGGAAGCGCAGGTCGAGAAATCAGCCTGGCGATTCTAGAGCCACTCATTGAGCCGGTTGGCGTCGAGCTTTATGAAGATGAACAACAGGATGGTGAAACCCAACAGGCCGGAACCCCCGTAACTGAAGAAAGGAAGTGGTATCCCAATGGTGGGTAACACGCCGATTACCATCCCCACATTGATGAAATAATGGATCAGTAAAATGGAGATCACTCCATAACCGTACATTCGGCTGAAATCATTTTTCTGGCGCTCGGCCAAATGAACCAGTCGCAGCAAAAGCAGTGTGAACAGGAGTACAACGGTGGTAGTCCCTATAAAGCCCCATTCTTCGCCAACCGTACTGAATATATAATCGGTATGTTGCTCGGGGACAAAGTCACCTTTGGTCCGTGTTCCTTCCAAAAATCCTTTTCCATAGGCCCCACCTGCTTCAATAGCCTTTTCAGATTGATAGGTATTGTATCCGATGGTTTTGCGGATTTTTTCTAGCTTGGCAGGATCTTTTTCCAGGCGTAACCACAAATCAAAACGATCACGGTGACGTTGTTCAAACACGTGATTATAAACCAGGTTTACAGACAGGGAAAACCCAATAGAAACGATAAATAGCAAGATAAGGGGTAAGGTTGGGACCTTAAATGATGCTTTTTTGACCAATAGGAATAAGGTGATCAACAAGGCAAGACCTATTGCCATCCAAGCCGTTCCAAACATTAGCGTGGTTATGAATATGACAAAGGCCAACAACGCAATCCACAAATAATACAAAGGCAAACCTTCCCGGAACAATACAAATATCAGGGCTGCAAAGACCAGAGCACTCCCGGGATCTGGCTGAGGGATGATCAGGGCCATGGGAACCAGTATGATCAAAAAGGCGTATAGCTGATGTTTCCTTTTCTTAATATCCGTTTGAATATCACTGAGATATTTAGCCAGGGCCAGAGCTGTTGCGAACTTTGCCAGCTCAGAGGGTTGCAGGTTAAAAAAGCCCAGATCATACCAGGATGTGGCACCGGCAATGGTTTTACCGAAAATGAACAGGCCAAGTAATAAAACAATGGTAATGATGTATATAAGGCTTGCGAAGCGTTCGTAGAGAGAAGCTTCCAGGGCCAGGATGACCACGATGGTCAACAGGCTTGCACCAATAAAAAAGAGTTGTTTCCCATACAGCTGGCTGAAATCCAGGATCGAACTACTTTCATCAGTAAGGGTGGTGGAGTAGATATTTACCCAGCCAATAGCAACCAGTAATAGAAATAACAGGATGGTAAGCCAGTCGATCCGCCTTAGTACGTTCCTACCAAACATACTCGTTTATCTTGAATTCTTCCCCACTGTACGGCTTGGCGTACTCATGCTCCAGTGTCTTTTCCAACATTCGTTTTTCAAGGTCTTTCCGTGTAATTTCTCCTTTAAGGAATTTTTCGATAAGTAAGGAAGCAATATGGCCTGCATACCGGCCTCCGTAGTATCCGTTTTCAATATATACGGCCAGTGCAATTTTTGGATTGTTAACAGGGGCAAATGCAACGAATACGGAGTGGTCTGTCAATTGCGTTTTTACGCCATCAATGAGTATAAAATTTTCCACGGTACCCGTTTTGCCGGCAATATCTATCCCTGGAATTTTCAACCACTTGGCGGTTCCCTTTTTGTAAACATTGGCCATACCCGAAATTATGGGCTCAAAATGCTGCGGGTCAATAGTGGTGTATTTCCTTTCGGTAAACTTTGAAATCTCAACCGGCTTACCAGCTATTTTCTTGATCAGGTGTGGGGTATAAAAGTACCCTCGGTTAGCAATGGCAGCGGTCATATTAGCCAATTGTATAGGGGTGGCCGCTACTTCGCCCTGGCCAATGGAGTTGGAGATGATAAAGGAAGACGACCAACGATTGTCTCCATAAACATTGTCATAATACGTTTTTGATGGGATCCTTCCAGGCCTCCCGGTTGGCAAATCATATCCAAGATAATTTCCTAAGCCAAAGCTTTTAATATGTTTTTCCCAAACATCCATCCCCTCGTCCGTGGTGGCATATTTGTCATAAATCTTCCTGAATGTTCCGGCAAAGTAGGCATTGCATGATTCATAAATACCGCTGTTCATATTCCGGACACCCCCTCCGCAATGGCAGCCCCTTTTTACATTGCCTACATAGAAACCGTTATAGCAACGAAAAGTAGTTTCAGGTTTGATTACCCCTTCCTGCAGCGCGACGAGCGCATTCAGGGTCTTAAAAGGAGAGCCTGGGGAAGGTTCTGCCAGGATCGCCCGGTCCCAGGTGGGTTTGGATATGGTATCGTAATGTAGCTTGCTGTAGTTTTTGGACCTTTCCCTGCCTACCAACAAAGCGGGGTCATAGGTTGGGCCTGATATAAGTGTCAGAACTTCACCCGTAGCAGGTTCTATAGCGACAATACCGCCACGTTTACCCACCATTAATCGTTCCCCGTATTCCTGGAGGTCTTTATCCAGACTGATTTCAATTTCGGTTCCCTGTTCCGGAAGGGTATCTAAAGTACCGTTCTTATACGGGCCAATGTCCCGGTTGAAGCGGTCTTTTTGTATGTATTTAACTCCTTTCCTTCCCCTTAGCAATTCCTCGTATTGTTTCTCTATACCGGTTCTTCCCGTAAGTTCACCCTGAACGTAGTAGGGATTTTTTTTCAGGTCTTGTTCGTTGACCTCACTAATATATCCCAGGACATTAGCTGCACTTTGTGTATCATAATAGCGCAATGAACGCTTCTGAATGTAGAACCCTTCATATTTCCTCATTTTTTCCTGCAGACGGGCATAGTCTTCTTTGGAGAGCTGTGGAACCAGTACACTGGGGAGTCTGGGCGAATATACGCGAGCCTTTTGAAGTCGATCTATAAATCTTTCCTTATCAATTCCCAGTAACGAACAAAATTCCAGGGTGTCGAGAGGCTTTACTTCCCTGGGGATAACCATAACATCATAGGCGGGCTGGTTTGCAACCAGCAATTTTCCTGTTCGGTCGTAGATATAACCCCTTTCCGGATAATCATAAATGGCTTTAATGGCGGTATCCTCCAGAATCTGATTGGACGGTGAACTAAATATCTGCAAATAGGATAACCTCACGATAAAGGTTATTCCGATCAGCACGATAATAGAGGATAACAAAAACTTTTTCATTCTTTGCTGGTACTAAAGAGGGAACTGAGCAATAAACACAAGATAATTGAGCCCAGCGTATTAAAAACCACTTTCTTCAAAATTAAAAGCAAATTAGCCAAACTAAAAATTTCCAGTGTAAAGAATACGATATGGTGTATCAGAATTAATAACGCTAAAAAAGTGAATTGTTGTACCCGGGTAGTATTGGAAAGTCGAAAACTTTGAAACTCGTAATTAACCCCAAAGACAA
>JAAUXZ010054524.1_pt1 | contig 15334 bp, 13 predicted proteins | sample 7278131 | NCBI WGS metagenome assembly JAAUXZ01 (sample SAMN14350119, study PRJNA611818) | marine sediment metagenome | isolation source: surface marine sediment (3m) | place: French Polynesia: Moorea | collected 2018-08
CTAACCGCCTGGAACCCAGTCAAGCTGAGCACAAGCTTTAATGTATAATCTTTTTTAGGGTCATCCCCGAATGTTACCCAGTCAAGCTGGGCACAAGTTTTATTGGGGATCTCGAAAAATCCACAAAGATTCCCGCTAACAGCATGCGGGAATGACGCGAGTTATTGAGTTTGAATGGGTAATTCCGCACCACACAGGGCCAGGAAGAGGTTTGGCCAAAACTTCCTGCATGATCAGGGCGTTATTCAGCGTATTCTTGCAGCGATTACCCCACAGCCGGGTGATAATTTGGTTGAGATCGGACCGGGACAGGGTGCAATAACTCTGCCCTTGCTGGCTGAGCTCAAACAGTTGCAGGTGGTCGAACTGGACCGAGACCTGATCGATCCATTGGCGCAACGTTGCGCTTCGTTAGGTGAATTGGTAATCCACAACGTTGATGCGCTGAAGTTCGATTTCTCGAGCCTGGCCTCAACAGATCATCCCCTGCGGGTGGTCGGTAACCTGCCCTACAACATCTCAACCCCGATACTCTTTCACCTGCTCTCGCAGTCCACCTTGATCAAGGATATGCACTTCATGCTGCAGAAGGAGGTCGTGCAGCGCATGGCAGCGGATCCCGGCTCGAAGACTTACGGTCGCCTCTCCGTCATGTTGCAGGCAAAGTGTCGGGTGGAGGCGCTGTTCACTATCGGACCGGGGGCGTTCAAACCGCCACCCAAGGTTGACTCCGCTTTCGTGCGTCTGGTCCCCTATGCGTCACCACCATGCCAGATCGATGACTGGAAACTCTTCAGCGATCTCGTGAACCAGGCCTTTTCGCAGCGGCGCAAGACATTGCGAAACAGCCTCAAAGCCTTTCTCACCGCAGAGCAGATCAGAGCAGTCGATGTCGATCCGTCTGACCGTCCAGAGCAGTTGAGTCTGCAGGCTTTCGCTGCTTTGGCGAATCTGGCCGTCAAGCTGATGACCAACCAAATGGCGGAAAAGGGTTTCCGCCCTACCTGAAGCAAACATTACAGGTTTTTCAGATCCCTATCGTTGCTTGCTTGCAAATTGGCAAGAATTGTCCTGGGCTCGACTCTTGAAAAACCAGGGTTCGGTCTTATTTACTACTGAATTGGATCTGGACTATCGCTCAACGGCAGCGGGGAAGGCGTTTCACTCAGATTGCTCATCTAAACAGCAAGCAGGCCTCACTCATTAGGCTTCCGGCCTTTCGCGATGAATTCTATTGTCTAGCAGTCCGGCATCCTCCCAGGCTTCCTCTAGAAGGGAAAGAATTCAGTAAATGACCTTTGTCACTTATCATTAAATGAAACAACCAGTCAGGCAGTAGACGAGATGACAGAAGAAAAGACGATCGACGAAGATTCCGTTGAAGTGATCAGCAACCACACACCGGCGCGCACCAGCGACGTGATGCCTGGGGTGATTCACCTACTGCCAGTGGCGGCCCGGCCCTTCTTTCCCGGGCAGGCGGTCCCGCTGCTGATGGAGACCGAACCCTGGTCGAGTACCATGGAGGCTGCGACCGCCAGCAATCAGCATCTGATTGGCATCATCCTCTCCACGGCCGAGACTGCTGAGACCGCCAGTCCGGCAAATTTCAAATCGATCGGCACGGTGGCGCGCATTCACCGTGTCCAACACTCGGATGGGCGCCTGCAGGTACTGGTGGAGTGCATAGAGCGTTTCCGCATCGAAAAGGTCATCAGTAAAGAGCCGCCCTACACAGCCCAGGTGGAGTACCTGCCCGAACAGGTATCGCACAAGGCTAAGGAGATCAAACCTTATGCCATGGCGATTATCAACACCATTAAAGAACTGCTACCGCTTAACCCCCTGTATGCGGAAGAGCTGCGCATGTTCCTAGACCGTTTCGGTCCGGACGATCCTTCACACCTCACCGATTTCGCCGCCAGCCTGACCGCCTCCGATAAGCTCCAGTTACAGGCAGTGCTGGAAACCGTCGATCTGCTGCCCCGCATGGAGCGCGTACTGGACCTGCTGCACAGAGAACTGGAACTGGCAAAGGCGCAAAACGCCATTCGTAAGTCGGTGGAAGAGCGCATGGAGACCCAACAGCGGGAGTTCTTTCTGAGGGAACAACTCAAGGTGATCCAAAAGGAACTGGGCATCGAGAAGGACGACAAGACCGCTGAGCTGGACCGCTTCAGGGAACGCCTGGAGAAGCTCACCCTCACCGAACAGGCCCAGACGCGAGTCGACGAAGAGCTGAACAAGATGGCCGTGCTCGAACCCGGTTCGCCGGAATACTCGGTGACCCGTAACTACCTGGACTGGATCACCCTGCTGCCCTGGGGCATCGACTCAGAGGACAAACTCGACCTGGAGCACGCGCGTAGAGTGCTGGACAAGGATCACTACGGCCTGGAGGACGTCAAGGAGCGCATCCTGGAGTTCCTCGCCCTGGGGATCATGAAGGGCCAGATTGCCGGTTCGATCATCCTGCTGGTGGGGCCACCCGGCGTGGGCAAGACCTCCATCGGCCACTCCATCGCCGAAGCGCTGGGCCGCCAGTTCTTCCGCTTCTCGGTGGGCGGTATCCGTGACGAAGCGGAGATCAAGGGCCACCGGCGCACTTATATTGGCGCGATGCCCGGCAAATTCATCCAGGCTATGAAGGACGCAGGGACCGAGAACCCGGTGATCATGCTCGATGAGATCGACAAGATAGGCGCCAGCTACCACGGCGACCCGGCCTCCGCCTTGCTCGAAGTGCTCGACCCCGAACAGAACAGCGATTTTCTCGACCACTATCTGGACCTGCGCTTCGATCTCTCCAAGGTGCTGTTCATCTGCACCGCCAATCAGCTGGACACCATACCGCGCCCCCTGCTGGATCGCATGGAGATGATCTCCCTGTCCGGTTACATCGCCAGTGAGAAACTGCAGATCGCGCGCAAGTATCTACTGCCCCGACAGTTGGATAAGGCCGGCTTGAAGCGCCGGGACATCAAGCTCAACAGTCCGGTGCTGAAAGCGATCATCGACGGCTATGCCCGGGACGCCGGAGTCAGGCGGCTGGAGAAACAGATCGGTAAGATCGTGCGCAAGGCCGTAGTAAAGATCCTCGAAGGGGCGAAAAAGCCCATTGAAATCACCACCGATGCTCTGCAGGACTATCTGGGAGGCCCGGTATTCAAGGACGAACGCAGCCTGAGCGGTGCCGGTGTGGTGACCGGTCTGGCCTGGACTGCCATGGGCGGCGCCACCCTCAGTGTGGAGGCGGTAAAGACCCATGAATTCAACCGGGGATTCAAACTCACGGGCCAGCTAGGCGATGTGATGCGCGAGTCGGCAGAGATCGCCTACGGCTATGTGGTGAGTCATGCGGTTGAATTCGGTGTCGATCCCGAGTTTTTCCAAAAGTCTTTCATCCATCTGCACGTACCCGCTGGTGCAACACCGAAGGACGGACCATCTGCGGGCATTACCATGGCCTCGGCCCTACTCTCCCTGGCTTTGAACAAGTCGGTGCGCAAGATCGCGATGACCGGTGAACTCACCCTGACCGGGCATGTCTTTCCGGTTGGCGGCATCCGTGAAAAGGTCATTGCCGCCCGCCGTTCCGGGATTCGCGAGCTGATCCTGCCGGACGACAATCGCAGTGATTACGATGAGGTACCCGAGCACATCCGTAAAGGGATCAAAGTACATTTTGCCCGTTCCTTCGATGATGTGGCACCCTTATTGTTCAGCAGAAAGAAATAGTCGATTACCGGTAAAAAAGTCCTTCCCCACGGAGGGAGGGACCAAAACCTCCCTACCGGCCAACAAACAGCCAGAAGTGAAGAAGATTGATTCACATCAAGGCCTTACCGACTGCCGCTGATTAGTCTCAGGTTTTTTTACACTCCCGACTCGCTAGCGCATGGCCGTTATACCACTGGGTGAAAAACCACCGCTTCACCGACCCATTAAGGGGCTGACGCCATTTGCCTTGGGATTTCGTCCTTTTTTCTCCGTCGCGGTGCTCTCGGCTGTCATCCTTTTGAGTCTTTGGCTGGCGGCCTGGAGCGGCTGGATAGCAACCCCGTCTTATTACGGGATGATCGGCTGGCACAGCCACGAAATGCTCTTCGGTTATACCAGCGCGGTAATCGCTGGTTTTCTGCTTACCGCCGTGAGGAACTGGACCGGCATCGATACCCTCAAGGGCACACCGCTCGCCCTGCTCACCCTGACTTGGCTGCTGGGTCGTGTCATGCCTTACCTACACATTGTACCTGCACCCATGATCGCCCTGCTCGATCTCAGTTTCCTGCCATTACTCGCCCTTGCCCTCTATCGACCACTGATCCTGGGCAAGAACAAAATCAATCGTATCTTTCTACCGTTGATTGCTGTCATGTCCCTGGCCAACCTGTTGGTACATCTAGAGGCACTGGGTCTTGTCGGGCTCGCGGAACAGGGTATGGATCTCATGTTGAATATGATCCTGGTCCTCTTGACCCTGGTCAGTGGCCGGGTGCTACCCTTTTTCACAGAAAAGGCGGTCGTGGGGGCCAAACCCAGATTCAACAAGCTGAGAGAGCGACTGGTCTTCAGCCTGATCATCGGTTGGACACTGGTGCAACTGGTCTATCCCCAACCCCTGGCATTGGTTCTGCTGGCGTTGGGCGTTGCCGTCACCCAGACCTGGCGTCTGTTCGACTGGTATCACCCAAAGATCTGGCGCATTCCGATTCTGTGGGTGCTGTTCACCGGGCTGGGCTGGCTGATCATTGGATTTATCCTCCAGGCCCTGGCCATGCTCGGCCGGTTTGCCGACAGTCTGGCGATCCATGCCCTGACCGGCGGGGCAATCGGTGTGCTGACGATGGGGATGATGGCACGCGTAGCACTCGGACATACTGGTCGTGCCCTCAAAACTTTCCTATTGGTAGAAATCAGTTTCATCGGTCTTAATATCGCGATAGTATTACGTGTCTTCACACCGGCATTGGTGCCTGAGTTCCACAACTTGTGGATTCAATTATCAGGGTCTTTGTGGATTCTCTGCTTCACCCTGTTTTCATTTGCTTACTTGCCAATCCTGCTTAAACCCAGGATTGATGGCCGTCCAGGCTGAATGGAATCACTTCGCTTGAAATGTAAGCAATGGACTTGCCAGGTGCTGTGTCCAGGTATATTGAAAAAAAGATTGAAGCAATTATTGACAAATTAAGAATATTCTAATATTCTTTTTCCCCACGAGTGGCGCAGTAACCCACTTAACACACGGTTTCTACTTTTTCTATTTGAGGATGAATAATGTCTAAGATTGTTAAAATTGCAGCTGCTGCTGCTCTGATCGCTGCTTCTGCTTCTGCTTCTGCCTGGTGGGGCGGCCCTGGCTACGGTAACAACTGGAATGACTGGATGGGTGATGGCTGGGGCGACGGCGATTTCGATATGAACATGAGCGGTCGTACCAGCGGTCGTGGTTACGGCCGTGGTTACAACCGTTACTATGGCGGTTATGGTCCTTACGGTTATGGCGCTCCTTATGGTTACGGCGCTCCTTATGGCGGTGGCTACGGAGCCCCTTATGGTGCGCCTTATGGTGCCCCTGTAGCTCCGGTTGCCCCTCAGGCTCCGGTTGCTCCAGCTCAATAATCACTTCTTGTGATGTATAGCTGAGCGGATACGTTTATCCGTATCACGCAAACAGGCGGGCTTTATGCCCGCCTGTTTGCGTTTGCTCGTTATTTATCCGAGAAAAGAAATCAATCGCTACAGAGTGAATTTGATTTACTCAATGATTGGAAGATTTACCCATTGAAGTAAGTGAAACAGACGCTAGATGGGCTAACGCGGCCCCACTTGCCAAGTTGACAGAAGGATTGAGAAGGTCATCTTGTTATAAATACACCGTAAAGCGCCAAATGCTCTATCAATACCCCGCTGCACCCTGTTTTCATCTTCAAACTTACCCAGACCACACAAAGCCAGATTAGAACGCCATACAGGCCAGCCAGACCATCTCTTGATAGACAAGATTTCCAGAAACACTGAAAAATACAAATATTGTTATTGACTATTTAAGAATATTCTTATATTCTTCTTTCCCATGAGTGGCGCAGTTCTCCACTTTGATGAATTTCACAAACTAAAGATTACGAGGAAATACAATGTCTAAGATTGTTAAAATCGCAGCTGCTGCTGCTCTGATCGCTGCTTCCGCTTCTGCTTCCGCCTGGTGGGGCGGCCCGGGTTGGGGCGGCAATAACTGGTCTGACGATTTTTTTGGTGATGGCTGGGGCGACGGCACCTTCGACATGAACATGAGCGGTCGCGGTTCCGGTCGTGGTTATGGCCGTGGTTACAACCGTTACTACAACTACTATGGTCCTTATGGTTACGGCGCACCTTATGGCTATGGTGCTCCTTACGGTGCTCCTTATGGTGCTCCTGCCGCTCCTTACGGTGCTCCGGTTGCCCCTCAGGCTCCCGCTGCTCCGGCTCAATAAGCACAGTCTGATCTACGGCTGAGCTGACACAGCTACTTTGTGTCACAAACAGGCGGGCTTTTCAGCCCGCCTGTTTGCGTTGAGGACCTTGCTCAACGCTCTCCTCTCCCTAACATTCCCATGGGAGTTCAATCCTTCCCCGCTTCATCAGCCGCCTGGCATCAGCCGCCCATCACCCACTGTTACTCACGATTGACAACTCTCATTGCGCAGGGCGCGGCAGTGAGAAATACTCAAAGCGTCAGCCGAATGCTGAACTCCACAGATCGCAAATCTGCCGGGTTCGTAACAACAATCATAAAAACGACTGATAGATGTTCTTGTTGTTCTTGCCGTCCACGCACCACGTCAGAATCGTGGTTGTTGGATAGATGGTGTGGTTATCCGCCTCACCACACCTTGTAGTTGTTGAAACAATTCTGCAGTTCCTTGATCAAGCCTGATTCAGGGACTGGCTCAGAGTTTCGCTGAACTTCAATTTTGGAGTTGGCGAATGGTTATGGACATCGATTGCTCATGAGATTAGGCAACCATTTCCAGAAATATATCTGGAAAATTATGGTCACACATCTTACGGTCTATGCCATTCCGTTAAGTGCAATGGTTAAGGCATCCGTCCGTGTTTATCCGTTTCTCCTGAGCGGATTTCTCACCCCGTCAACGATCAAGCAAAACACTCGGGGCATCTGCTGGGTGCAATCAAAGACACCCTGGCTAACCGTGCCGTCGTCTCCTGCGAACCGACTGCATGCTCTGCATCGATGCCGCGAACAAGCTTGTAAAACCACAGAAAGCATCTACCGGGACTGGATTCACCTGACTACCGGCAACTCAACTCTGCTGGGCGAAAAACACACAGGGTGGCTCACATGCAGAGGGTAAAAGGCTCCGGTACGCTGCTAATGGTCGGTCTGTTCATTCTGACGGGCGGCTTCATGACGGCACTACTCGGAACCTCACTCATCTATGGCAATCGGATGATCACCACCTACGGGCCACTCATCGATGCCAGCATGGAGATCAAATTGGAAATCACGGCGGCCCACCTCTGGTTTGAGGAGATAATCAGTGGCGACCGCCATGAATCGATGGATGATGTCAGAGATCATCTTGATACCGCGGACTGGTATGTAACCAGCATGCTGGAGGGAGGACGCAATACGCATGGAAAGTACCGTCCATTGACGGATGAGAATATGCGCCAGGAGATAAAACAGGTCAAGCGCAAACTCAGTTACTTCCGCCAGGTCACAGAACAGCGCTTCAGGAACCGCGCGAGCTCGATTGCCGGAACTGACATCGATCAGGTCTATGACAGTGTTTTCAACGATCTGTTGGAGCAGGCCGACTCAGTCGAACACCAACTACAGCAACAGATCGATTATGAGTTGGCCTTCTTCAACTATTTGATCCAGGGATTGATCCTGATGGTTGCAATCGCTGTTATCGCCGTCAGTCTGCTGTTCTTCCGCTATCACAGGAGACAAGAACAACACAGCAGAGAGCTGAAAACCGCCAATCAAAAGATGAATCAATTACTCGAACATCTGGAAGATGAGGTTTCGGAGCGGACTCATGAACTCTACAAAGCGAATAAAAGACTTCAGGAGCTTGATCACCTGAAATCCATGTTCATTGCCTCCATGTCACATGAGCTCAGCACACCGCTCAATACCATCATCGATTCCTCCGATCTCATCCTGCAGGATCAAGCGGATCCTTTGAGCGAGCAGCAACAAGAGCACCTTAAAAAGATCGACAAGTCTGGCAGATACTTACTCTCCATGATCAGTGATATCCTCGAAATCTCGAAGCTGGAGGCTGGCCAGTTGGAAGCAGAACCCAGCACATTCAAACTGCATGAGATGTTGAATGAAGCTATCGAGAAGGTTCACGCAGAACTGGAGGCAAAAGGCCTGTCATTACATGCCTCATTTCCAGATAATGTGGAGATGCTGACAGATCGACGACATCTCTTCCAATGCGTACTCAACCTGTTGAGCAATGCAATCAAATACAGCGATTACGGGGAGGTGCGACTATCCACGCGGGTCGACGGCCCCAGCGTGGAGATTGCCGTCGAAGACGATGGCAGGGGTATAGACCGGCTTGATATGCAGCGCCTGTTTCAACCCTTCGAGCGCATCCTCCAGCGAGGGGAAAAGGGTCTGTACGGAAGCGGACTGGGTCTCTACCTCACCAAGAAACTCACCTCGGAACTCCTCAAAGGCAACATCTCTGCAGAGAGCCAAGTCGGGATTGGCAGCCGTTTTACCCTGAGGGTCCCGTTACATTTGATCGGTTGAAAGGTGAATCACTTATCTGCAACAAGGGAGGGATCACACTACCACCAATGGAAATCGCCGGCTGCGGGTAAGCTCGGTTCTTGCCGCATACCGTTTCACCTCAGGAGTCTGAAAATCGATCAGGCTGACAAGCAAAAACCTGATATTATAGGCCGTTGCGGGTGATGCATGGCGTCGCAGCTGCAACAGCAGGCAGGCTCAGCAAAAGGTGCTTGCGGATTCCCGGCCTAGGGCATGACCTGTCATGCTGCGGCCCGCAGCCGTGCACGGTGTCTGCAAGCGGGTTATCCGGGGGGTTTTCGAAAGGTTCATCTGTCCGGAGCAACTGATTGCGCAACTCTATGAGTTTACTGGTGATGATTTATGAAGATTCTCATCGCAGAAGATCAGCCTGACGCTCGACTGTTGCTGAAAACCCTGCTTGAGAAACACGGTTATCAAGTGGATGCAACAGAGAATGGATTACAAGCCCTTGATCATGCCCGTCAATCCACTCCGGACCTGATCATCTCAGACCTCTTGATGCCAAACATGGACGGTTTTACCTTATGCCGCAGTATCAGAGGAATCCCCCAGCTGAACTCCGTACCCTTCGTGGTCTATACCGGCACCTACACCGAAAGCAGAGATGAACAACTCGCACTCAAGCTCGGCGCCAATCGTTTCTTAACCAAATCTCTTCCGCCAAAGGAACTCCTCAAGAATATCGAGGAATTATTTAACGCACCTCAGCAGGCTTCCCATTCACACCGGCAAACCGTCGAAGCGGTAGCCCCGGATATCGAGCGGATGTACCAAGAGGCCTTGAGTCGAAAACTCGACAAAAAGCTGCTGGAGCTGGATAAGAAAAGAACTGCCCTGCTGGATAGTGAAAGGAAATTCAGAACCATCACGGACTCGGCCCAGGATGCCATTTTACTGATCGACAGGGAGGGCAAGATTGCACACTGGAATCCCGCTGCAGAGCGAATCTTCGGTTATCCCGCCGATCAGGCGCTCCACAGGGATCTCATGGACCTGCTCATCCCCCGGAATGACTTGTATTCTTTTCAAGCGTATTTCACGCAACTCCAAGAAGCCGACCAAGAGGATGCCGCAGGCCGCTTGATCGAACTCTCGGCCTTGCGTGATGACGGGGTAGAGTTTCCTATCGAGCTTTCTATGTCGAGACTTTCACTGTCCGGGCAATGGCACGCGCTGGCCCTGGTCAGAGATATCACTGAGCGTAAACAGGCCGAGGCCATCATCGATAAAGAACGGAGTTTTCTCCAGACGGTGATCGATGGGGTTGGCGATCCCATTCTGGTCATTCGCAAAGACTACAAAGTCATCCTCGCCAACAAACCTGCCAAGGAGTTTTGTGCCGAATTCAGTCAGACAACGCAAGACGCCACCTGTTACCAGCTTACGCTGAATCGCACCACCCCATGCAGTGGTAAGGCTCACCCATGCCCGATGCAACAGGTCATCGACACCCGGAAACCGGTCAGGCTGGTGCATTATCTGAAAAATGACAGGCAACAGACCCGCACGATTGAACTCCTCGCGGCTCCTCTGCACGACGAAGCAGGCGAAGTCACCGGAATCATCGAATCACTACGCGACATCTCCGATCGCATTACGATCGAAAATGAGTTGATCCAGAAGCAGAAATCACTGGACCATCTCGCGCATCACGACACCCTGACCGGACTGCCCAACCGATTGCTCTTCTTCGACCGTCTGGAACAGGCCATGCACATAGCGCATCGCAATGCCAGTCGTTTGGCACTGCTGTTCATCGACATCGACCACTTCAAGGAAATCAACGACAGCCTGGGGCACACCCTCGGTGATAAACTGTTGAAATCCGTGTCCCGCCGGTTGGAGAACAACATCCGGGAGGACGACACGGTGGCGCGCCTCGGCGGGGATGAATTTACCGTCATCATCGGCAATCTGGTCGACAACCGCTTTGCCGGCAAGCTGGCGCAAAAGCTCATCGAGTGCCTGCGCAATCCGATACATATCGATGGACAGGACTTCTCGATTACCGCGAGTATCGGCATCAGTATCTATCCCGATGATGGCACCGGTTCAGAGACCCTGTTGAAAAACGCCGACGCCGCCATGTACAGAGCCAAATCCGTCGGCCGCAACACTTTCCAGTTTTACACGGATGATATGACCGCCAGGGCCTTCGAACGGGTGCGCATGGAATCCGCTTTACGCAAGGCGCTGATCAGCGATCAATTTATCGTCCATTACCAGCCGCAGTTGGATCTGCATAACCGGCAGGTAATCTGTGCCGAGGCCTTGATCCGTTGGCGGCACCCCGAGAAGGGCATACTCCCCCCCAGTCAATTCATCGCCATGGCGGAGGAGTCCGGACAGATCTTCGAGATCGGCAACTGGATCTTGCAATTTGTCTGCAACAAAATCTCAGACTGGCAGAAGGCGGGGCTCCCCCTGATTCCGATATCCGTCAACATCTCGGGCAGGCAGCTGCTGCACAGCTCAATCGTTGATTCCGTGCTGCGGATCCTGAATGAATCTTCCTGTAATACGCGATACATCGAGCTTGAGATCACTGAAGGTTTTCTGATGCAAAACCCGCACAGATCCGCCAATGAATTGAAGCAGCTGCGTGATCTCGGCATCAACATCGCCATCGACGATTTCGGTACCGGCTATTCCTCCTTGAGCCATATCAAACAGTTTCCTCTCACCAAACTGAAAATCGACCAATCCTTCATCAAGGATGTCTCGTTCGATACTGAAGACCAGGCCATCATCCGCGCCATCATCGCCCTGGGAAAGAGCCTGGGACTCTCGACTGTCGCCGAGGGCGTGGAATATGAAGCACAGAGAAACTTTCTTAAGGCGGAGGGGTGTGACGCGGCCCAGGGTTTCCTGTATAGCCCACCGATGATGGAAAAGGATTTTCTGGATTTCTTGAAAAACAATACCGGTTTGTTCGCAGTCCCGAACAAGAGCTGATCCCGGCACCAGATTCCAGCCTGACGGTTGTTGTGCCAAGGGTGGTATACTTCAGCCTCTTTTACACTCACAATAACAGGAGAGGCACATGAAGAAAGCCCTCACGCTAATCATTGCCGGTCTTTACCTCAGCCTCAGTGCCTTGACCCTGCTGGCTGATGAAGCGGTGAGCACCAGCATTGGCAATCTTTACAAGGAAAAGGCCGCCCTGAACGGCAAGTTGGTCAAGCTGCAGGGAAAGGTCGTCAAGGTCAACAATCAAATCATGCAAAGAAACTTTCTGCATCTGCAGGACGGTACCGGCAGCGCGGAAGACGGTTCCAATGACATCACCGTTACCAGTCAGGATACAGCGAATATCGGAGACCAGGTCACAGTTACCGGCACGCTGGTCCTCGATCATGATTTCGGCAGCGGTTATCGATACCCGTTGCTCGTGGAGAAAGCCAGTATCACCAGTCCCTGACGATCGACCAGGGAAACGCTCAGCGGGAAAGGATCCAGGGACAGGACCTTACCGGCTGTGACTGAACATCGAGACATCCTGACCTCGGGGCATTCCTTCTCCGGGCTCACCACAGCAGATCGTCCGGCACCTTGAATTCGGCATATGGATCATCGCCATCATCCTCTTTTTCAACATCATTTCGCAGGATAACGGCCTGCGCATCCCGTTCAGCGATCTTTTCTGCCACTCCCGCGGGGACAACCTGGTAACGTCCATCCAGTGTGACAATCGCCAAATTCCCCCGACTCAGCTGCGTGTGGATTTTCTCTGTCACATAGAGGCTCCGGACCTTACCCGCATCATTGAAATGGTAGGCAATCTCACCATCCTCCGGGGTCAGCCGGTTCATCTCGATCAACTGCCTGATCTGGGCGGCAACCGCCTTACGCTGTGCCGCCTCCTGCCTTTTCCGGTTGAGTTCACGGTCCCGCTCCACATCTTTGGCCCTCGCCTGTTTGGCGAGCCGGGTGGCCTCGTCTTCCAGTTTGTGTTTTTTATGACGTTGTTCTTTCTCTTTCCGTTGCTTGGCCTTTTTGGCCTTATTGACCTGCTTCGCATCGACCAGGCCGGCTTTCATCAGTTGTTCGTGCAATGAGTTAGCCACGTGACAGTCCTCTAACCTTTGATATATTGATATTCAAACAGAGCGGATGATACCGATCTTCATATTCCGTCTCTATCACGGACAGCTGTTATCGAATATTCTTGATATGAAATATCTATCACAAGAAACTTTTCGATAGAATATAATGTTTTGTGTATTTAATAATATTCTTATATACTTTTTCTCAAGTTGAGGGTTCCACCCTTGAATTTTTAAACCAAACTTACTTGATTTTTAATGACTTGAGGAAATTACGATGAACAAGATTGCACAAATCGCTACTGCTGCTGCCCTGATTGCCGCTTCTGCTTCCGCTTCCGCCTGGTGGGGCGACCGCACCTGGATGGACGACTTCATGGGCGACGGTTTCGGTGACGGCGCTTTCGATTTCAACATGAGCGCCCGTGGCAGTGGACGTGGTTATGGCCGTGGTTACAACTACTACCGTGACTACTATGGTCCTTACGCCTACGCGCCTTATGGTTATGCCCCTTACGGCGCTCCCGTCGCTCCGGTTACTCCGGCTGCCCCTGAAGCTGCCAAGTAATCACCTCTGGTGATCTGCTGATCCGGTACGGTCGCCGTGCCGGTAAACAGGCGGGCCTTGGCCCGCCTGTTTGCGTTGGCGCCAATTAAAAAGGAATATCGTCGTCGAAATCGTTATCCGGCATGGAGGCTGCCGGTGCGGAGCTGGATTGTCCAGAAGGCCGTGACTGGGCTTGCGGCGCCGCATCGAAGGACGCACTTCCGCCGCGGCTGTCCAGCATCTGCATCTCATTGGCCACGATCTCGGTCGTGTAACGGTCCTGGCCGTCCTGTCCCTGCCACTTGCGGGTCTGTAGCCGACCCTCCACATAGACCTTGGAGCCTTTCTTCAGATATTCCCCGGCGATCTCGGCCAGCCGGTTGAAGAAGACCACTCGATGCCACTCGGTACGCTCTTGCTGTTCTCCACTGCTCTTGTCCTTCCAGGTATCGGAGGTCGCCAATGTGACATTGGTGACCGCACCGCCACTCGGCATATAGCGAACCTCCGGGTCCTTGCCCAGGTTGCCGATCAGAATGACCTTATTGATTCCTCGCGCCATAGCTTGTATCCCCTTCAATGATCCGACTCTATGATCAAGACGGATTAACACCTTGCCCGGCCTGTCGGGCGCATATTCGACTCATGATTCAAAACGGAAGAACGAGAGTCTACCCTTGGTTGACGCAATATGCATCCAGTGCGTTCTCATCGAAGCTGGCCAGATCCACTTTCAGGTAAGCCAGCCCGTCTTCGGCGATCACCACTGCATGGGCCACCCCATCCACCTCCAACAATTGCTTGGCCAGTAACGCGGCATCGTCCGCCTGCATATTCCCCACCGGCAACAGATAGTTACTGAGATATTTCAGGTCGGCCATGCCCCAGGCGATCAACAGCCATATGAGGGCTACACCGCCACAGAACAGAAATACCCCATCGAGTCCGAAATGGGTCTGTATCCAGCCCCCCAGCAACCCGCCGATGAAGGCACCCACGAACTGGGAGCTGGAGTAGATACCCATCGCCGTGCCCTTGCGTTCCCCCGGCGCCATCTTCGCCACCAGGGACGGCAGGGTGGCCTCCAGCAGATTGAAGGCGGTGAAGAAGACAAACAGCGTCAGCACCAGACCGATCATGGAGCTGTTGAACAGATAGAGCCCCAGGCCGGCCAGGGCGAGGCCCGCCACCCCGGTCATGAACATGGACTTCATGCGCCGCTTGCTCTCCGCGACGATCACCATGGGGACCATCGCCAGCATGGCCAACAACATCACCGGCAGATAGACCCACCAGTGGTGATCGCTGGCCAGTCCCAGATCCCGTAAAGCCAGGGGGTAGGCCAGAAACAGCGCGGTGAGCAGCAGGTGCAGGGCGAAGATGCCGAAATCGATGCGCAGCAGTTCCGGGTCCGCCAGTACCCGACCGAACTGCTCCGGCTCCACCTCCGCGTCCCGATGAAACTGACTCCGCTGCGGGGTCGGGACCACAAAGAGCACGATCAGCACCCCGCCCAGGGCCAGCAGGGCGGTGAGCCAGAAGATCCCCGGCACGCCGATCCAGCTGTTCAGCACCGGCCCCAGCACCAGAGAAACCGCGAAGGCCGCACCGATACTCATGCCGATGATCGCCATCATGCGCAAACGGCGCTGCTCGCGGCTGAGATCGGCGGCCAGAGCCATGATCACCGCGGCTATCGCACCACTGCCCTGCCGCGCGCGACCCAGAATGATTCCGTAGATGGTGTCCGCCATGGCGGCGACCAGGCTACCCAGGGCGAAGATCAGCAACCCGCCGATAATCACCGGCTTGCGCCCCATACGATCGGAGAGCATGCCGAAGGGGATCTGCAGCAGGGCCTGGCTCAGACCGTAGATGCCGATGGCGATGCCCACCAACATGGGCGTGACCTCCGGCAGTCCTTCTGCATAC